>Ga0114898_1001661_pt1 | contig 12634 bp, 14 predicted proteins | sample Malvired_Geostar_FD_83496 | JGI IMG/M metagenome (GOLD analysis project Ga0114898, IMG submission 83496) | Marine viral communities from the Global Malaspina Expedition - Malaspina viral metaG DeepMed_Geostar | ecosystem: Environmental > Aquatic > Marine > Oceanic | place: Mediterranean Sea... | reverse complement strand
CCGCGCCTCGCCCTCGTCGGTGGTCCAGGCGTCCGACTCCGCGAACACGGCGCAGCCGCACGTCGTGCAGTGGTGGAAGGTCATCATCCGGTCGCCCCACTGATAGGCGGCCAGGGTCCCGGGGGTCAGGGTCAGCTCGACCTCCTCCGGTGCATAGTAGGCGGCCAGCGTTCCCCGTTTGGTGCAGCTCGAGCAGTTGCAGTGCGTCACCGTCTCCGGCGCCGGGGCGGCGAACCGCTGGGCCCCGCAGTGGCAGCTTCCCCGGAGGCGGGCGGTCATGCTCCCAGCTTCGCAATCAGCGCCTGGGCCGCCGCCGGATTGCGCACCTTGGCGCCGGCGATGAAGTAGGCGAACACGTCGCCCCGCTTCGCCCACGCCCGCGCCCGGTCGGCGATGGCGTCCAGCGCCTGCGAGGTCATGCCGGTCGGCTCGTCCTCCCGGCTCGACATCAGCCGGGCGTAGGTGAAGTCGGCCGTCGGCTGATCGATGCGCGGCCACTCCGGCGCCTCGTCGTCCTCGGCGTAGACGATGGCGGCGCCGTATTTCGCCGCCAGATCGTAGAACTGCGGCGTGTCGAAGCCGGCGTTGCGCACCTCCAGGGCATGGCGCAGCCGGATGCCGTCCTTCTCTTTCGGCAACAGCTTCAGAAAGCCCTCGAAGTCCTCCGCGTCGAACTTCTTCGTCGCCATGAACTGCCAGTTGATCGGCCCCAGCTTGTCGCCCAGCGCGGTCAGCCCCTGGTCGAGGAAGCGCCCGACGCTCTCCCCGCCCTCCGACAGGATCTTGCGATTGGTGCAGAACCGGCTGGCCTTGACCGCGAACACGAACCCCTCCGGCGTCTCGTCGCGCCACTTCATCCAGGTCTCGGGCTTGAAGCCGGAATAATAGGTGCCGTTGATCTCGATTGTCGAAACCTGGCTTGCCATGTAAGCAAGTTCTTGTTTTTGAACCAGTTTTTCTGGGTAGAAGGTGCCCCGCCATGGCTCGTAGGTCCAACCTCCAACACCTACCCTGATCGCATTCCTCTTCACGGTTCGCTTCTCATTTAGAGCCTTCTAGCCGGGGTTCGGCCTTCCACTGATCGCCGATGTTTGTGAAGCCCCGCACCATTACGTAGATCGCACCAATAAAAGCGATGACCACGGTGAGCTCTCCCGATGCGTCGTACTCTCGACCTAAGAAAATCAGTGTTGCCAGCGCCACCGCAACTTCGATGAGCCCGTATAAGTCCTTCCTCGTGCGTCGCAAGGCGAAGAGAATGATGGCTGCGAGACTGCCGATCACCGCAAATAGCCACGGGCTGTCAATGAATTCCATCGCGCGAATGGCTGGATGGAAGGTGATCCACGTCAGGACGCCAGCCAAGCCGATCCAGAGTCCGTAAGCAGCGATGAGCGTGAACTTGCTCTTGGGCTTGAAGAAACCCAACGCCACGATCTGGAGGGCCATGAGCGCCATGATCGCGTAACCGGAGAAGGCAATCGCGCTGATTGCTTCGACTTGGGTCGCGGTGTCCGGCATCTGGGTCGCCTCCAGCGGAATCAGAGGTTTGGCTGCTTTGGAGCCGCGATTTTTGCGGTTAGGAGACGAGGAAGTCGAGGATCACCAATATCCACAACAGTCCGACCACGAAGCCAGCCGCAGCTACGAAACCAATCCCACAGTAGAGCAGTCGAACTGCTTCGCGAACCATCGAGAGCCACTTCGTTCGGCTGACCCGTTCGCGGCGTCGGAGTGCTGCGTCAGCTGCGAGTATCAACGGGATCGCGCCGGCTGCCACCAGCCCAGCGCTAAAAAACCGGATCGTGATCGACAGCCAGCCGTCTGGCACAGTCGGCCGATCTGGCTGGACCACCGCAGCACTGATCGCAACAAGCGCGGCGGCATTTCCGATTGCCATTGAGGTGAAGAAGCGACGCAACCAGAAAGCCGCATCCTCCAGGTCATGCCGATCGAGCATTTCCCCGATCGTTCTTTTCGCGTCTTCGGCGCGCTCCACCTCTCCGTCCAACAGTAGTGCCCGCTCATCCCGCAAGGCTCGCGTTCGCTCCTCCAAATCCTGCAGTTCAATTTGAGCGTGGAGCCTGTCAGGTCCCTGCAGGTTCCGCCTTCGTATTGCGGTGCGAGCAGTGAGCTCTGCCTGAATGGACTCCGTGAGCTCTCGCTCTACAAGGTCGAGCTTCCTGCCCATGACGCCGCCTTCCCCTCCGCAATCCGGCTCAAGCCGTCCACGATCGTACACTTGCGCTCGTGTTCCCCGACAGCCCGGCAACCTCGTGCCGCCGTTTTTCCACCTCGTCACCGTCGGAACGAGCGGTTTCGTGGAGTTCGTCGCACTCGGGTCGTTCAAGGATGATGGCGCCGCACTTCAAGGAGCCCGGGCGTGTCCGCGCGTTGTCCACGCCGCTTCAATTTATCGGCAGGACGTCTGCGTCGCGGCGGACATCCGGCGCGGTGATGAAACCTCGCCTTCTCCATGTGGCTGGACGATCTGGGGGCGGATCTCAAGCGGTGCACTGCTAGCGTCCTGCGGGAAAATCGAATGAAAACAGTGACCGACCTTAGTCGGTAGCCGTTACGTAACGCTCGATCGAGGTCAGGGCGCGGGAGGCGAACTCCAGCTCCTTCTTCTGGGTCAGCCGGTCCGGATAGAAGACCCCCCGCCACGGCTCATAGGTCCAGCCGCCGACGCCAACTCGGATGGGATGGGTCATGGCTGGTCCGTTCCTTCCGACAACTGCTGCCAGTCTTCATGGGCGTGACGAATGCGAACGATCAGAACGTCCCCATGATCGTCGATGTCGTAGATAATCACATGGCTCTGGTGGGCATGCGCCCTCACTGGCGGTAAGACGTCGTCCCTCAATCGCGCCATACGAGGGAAGGCGGCGATCATGTCGAGGGTATCCAGAAGCCCGTCGATGTAATGATCCGCCTGCCGGAGGCCGAACAGTTCGACGCTCTGGACGTAGATGCCGTCGAGGTCCCGATCGGCGTCCTCGCTAAGAAGAAGCCGCGGCATGCGGCTCAGGCCCGCCTGCGCAGCCTGGCCCGCGCATCCTCGATCACCTGCCGGTGCGTCCGGTCGCTGATACCGCTCGCCCGCCCCTCATCGATCAGCTTCTGCATATGCGCGATCTTCTCCGCCTTGATCTGCTCGCGGCGGATCAGGTCGCGGACATAGTCGCTGGTGTTGCTGTACCGACCGTCCGCCGTCTGCGCCTCGACCCAGGCCTTCATCTGGTCGGGGAGGGAGATGTTCATCGTCGCCATGGGGGGACGGTGCGCTCCATGGCAATCCTTGTCAACGCGACGGGATCGTCCTGACCGAGGTCCGGCTGGCGCAGCGCAACGCCGCGGCGGCCTGACCGCTAGTTCCCGATCACCGCCTCGATGCCGGCCAGCAGGCTGGCGGCGGTGATCGGCTTGGGAACGTGGCTGTCTGCCCCGGCCGCCAGCGCCTCCTCGCGGTGTTCGGCCATGGCGTTGGCGCTCAGCATCACCAGCGGCGTGCGCGCCCGGCCGGAGCCGGCTTCGAGTTCCCGGATCCGGCGCGTGGCGCTGAGCCCGTCCATGACCGGCATCTGCATGTCCATCAGCACGACGTCGAAGGGCCCCGCCTCGAACGCCGCAAGCGCCTGGGCGCCGTCGCCGGCGATGACCACCTCGGCCCCCTGGCTGGCGAGGATCAGCTGGACCACACGCTGGTTGGTGGGGTGGTCCTCGGCCAGCAGCACCCGCAGCGGCCGTCCCGCTATGGGCAGGGCGGCGGGCGCAGCCTCCATATCGCGGGCGTCGTAGTCGGCCAGGCTGGCGGCGCGCCGCAGCGGCAGCACGAAGCGGAACCGGCTTCCGGCTCCCGGAGTCGAGCGCGCCTCGATCTCGCCGCCCATCATCTCGACCAGCGAGCGGCAGATCGACAGGCCCAGCCCGGTGCCGCCGAACCGGCGCGTGATGGTGCTGTCCGCCTGGTTGAAGCGGTCGAACAGGCGCGCCGCGTGGTCGGAGCCGAAGCCGACCCCGGTGTCCTCGACGGTCAGCCCCAGCCAGTGGGCGTCGCCCAGCCCCTCCGGATGGTCAGACCAGACCTCGATGCTGACCGAGACCGCGCCCTCGGCGGTGAATTTGACGGCGTTCGACAGAAGGTTGCCCAGCACCTGGCGGATTCGGGTGCTGTCGCCCAGGAACACGCCCCGCGCTTCCGGCGAACGGCGCACATGGAAGGCCAGGCCCTTGTCCTCGGCGCGGGCCCTGATCATCGCCAGCGGCTCCAGCGCCTCTTCGAGATCGAACGGCCGGCGCTCGAGGGTGAGCTGGCCCGCCTCGATCTTGGAGACGTCGAGGATGTCCGAAACCAGCCGTTCCAGCGTGTGGCCGGAACTGCGGATCAGGCCCACCATCTCGGCCTGTTCGTCCGACAGTGGCGTGCGCGACAGGGCGTCGACGATGCCGATCACCCCGTTCAGGGGCGTGCGGATCTCGTGGCTCATATTGGCCAGGAAGTCCGACTTGGCCCGGTTGGCCGCCTCGGCCGCGGCCTTGGCCTCGAGCAGGGTGTGTTCCGCCGCGACCCGGTCGGTGACGTCCCGGGCGACGCCGTAGATGCGGTCGCCGAAACGCTGCGCCCGCCATTCCAGGGTCCGGTAGCTCCCGTCCTTGTGGCGATAGCGGTTGATCTGCCCCAGCACCGGATCGCCGGGCTTGCGGTTCTCCACCTCGACGACGCTGTCGCGGGTCGCGGCCAGATCCTCCGGATGGACGAGATTGAGCAGGATTCTGCCGCGCATCTCCTCGGGCGAATGGCCCAGGGCCGTCTGCCAGGACCGGCTGACCCTGACGATCCGCCCCTCCAGATCGCGGATAACCAGAAGGTCGAGCGAGACGTCGAAAAAGCGGGCGAGGTCGTCTGCGTCTGCGTCGCCGCTGATGCGGGGCGCGTCGGGGGCGTCGTCATACAGAGCGGCCGGCGCGCTGCAACTCATACTGACGATCACCCCCCGAAACCCGATCGGACCGGCCTACACCGTTCGGGTTAAGCTCGCATTGCCGTCAGTAGGCGAAGTCGCGGTACATCCGGCTGACGTCGCCCTGCCAGTCGCCGTGATAGAGCTCCAGCAGCCGGTCGGCCGGGGTGATCCCGCTGTCGGCGATGTCCTCCAGCTCCGACAGGTAGCCGCGCTCGTCGACCATGCCGCCCGAGAAGCGGGCGCGGTTCTTCAGGCCATGGCGGGCGATGTCGACCAGATCGACGGCCACGTCGCGCACGGTGCGGCCCGCGACTTCGGCCCTCAGCCCCAGCCGGGTCACGTCGCGGCGCAGGCGCTCATGGTCGGCGATGTCCCAGTCCTTGACCAGATCCCAGGCCGCCGCCAGCGACGGGGCGTCGTACAGGACCCCGGCCCACAGCGCCGGCAGGGCGCAGATGCGGCTCCACGGCCCGCCGTCGGCCCCCCGCATCTCCAGATAGGCCTTCAGCCGAACCTCGGGGAACAGGGTCGTCAGATGGTCGGCCCAGTCCTTCTTCGTCGCCCGGTCGCCGGGCAGGGCGTCCAACCTGCCGTCCATGAAGGCGCGGAACGACTGGCCCGACAGATCGACATAGCCGCCGTCGCGCTTGGCGAAATACATCGGGACGTCCAGCGCATAGTCGGCGTAGCGCTCGAAGCCGAAGCCGTCCTCGAAGACGAAGTCCAGCATGCCGGTGCGGTCCGGGTCGGTGTCGGTCCAGACGTTGGCCCGCGCGCTCAGGAAGCCGTTCGGCTTGCCCTCCGTGAAGGGGCTGCAGGCGAACAGGGCCGTCGCGATCGGCTGCAGCGCCAGCGAGGTGCGGAACTTCGCCACCATGTCGGCCTCGCTGTCGAAGTCGAGATTGGCCTGGATGGTGCAGGTGCGCAGCATCATGTCGAGGCCGAGCGAGCCCCGCTTCGGCATATAGGCCCGCATGATCCCGTAGCGGCCCTTGGGCATGATCGGCACATCCTCGCGCCGCCACAGGGGATCGAACCCGGCCCCGAGGAAGCCCAGCCCCAGCTGGTCGGCGACCTGTTTGACCTCCATCAGGTGGCGGCCCGTCTCGTCGCAGATGTCGTGGATGTCCTTCAGCGGCGCGCCCGACAGCTCGAACTGGCCGCCGGGCTCCAGGCTGATCGAGGCGGTGTAGCCCTCCGCGTTTTCGCGCTCCAGGGCGATGACGTGGCCGCCCTCGTGCACCTCGCGCCAGCCGAACCGGGTCAGCCCCTCCAGCATCGCCTTGATGCCGTTCGGCCCCTCATAGGCCGGACGACGCAGCGTCGACATGTCGAAGCCGAATTTCTCGTGCTCCGCGCCGATGCGCCACTGGTCCTTTGGCTTGGACCCCTTCGACATGGCGCCGATCAGGTCTTCACGGGTGAGCGGTTCGGCGTCGGCCATGCGGTTCTTTCAGCCCCAGAGCCCGAAGGCTGTCGTGGCGGCTAGATGGGGCGGAACGTCGCGCACCTCAAGGGATGTCGCGATGAACCATGCCGTGTTTTCGCCGCGCGGTGAACGGCGTCATCACGCTGACGAAGAAGGCGATCGACCATCCCAGCAGAATGGCCCCCGCCACGCCCTCGATCGCGCCCAGCAGCCGCCACTGCGGCGCCATCAGCACGTCGCTGTAGCCGATCGACCCATAGCTGATGCTGGAGAAATAGACCGCCTCGCGCAGCTCCGGCACCGCTCCGATCAGCCGGTAGACGGCGGCGTACATCCAGATCTCGACTCCGTGGAGCACGAACAGGCCCAGCACCACGGCGATGGTCAGCAGGGCGTGCCGCCACAACGGTCCCTCGACATAGGACCGGCCGGCCCGGATTTCGTAGATTTCCAGGCCGCGCCCGAGGCTCAACAGGCCGAAGCCGTGGAGGCTCACCGCCGTCAGGGCCAGCACGGTCGACAGGGCCAGTTCGTTGAACATGCTGCATCCTGCCTCGAAGCCGGCGGCGCCGCTAGCGGTCCCAGTCGCCGACCGCCGCCTGCCACAGGGTCAGCGCCGCCGTCGCCGCGGTGTCCGCCCGCAGCACCCGCGGCCCCAGCGACACGGCGGTGGTGAAGGGCAGGGCCCTCAGCCGGTCGCGCTCCTCCGGCGCGAACCCGCCCTCGGGACCGATCAGGATGGCCCAGGGCATTCCTCCCGCCGCCGTCAACGCCGCCATCGCCGGCTCGCCCCCGGTCTCGTCGCAGAACATCAGCCGCCGCCTGGAGTCCTCGCCGGCGTCCCAGCCGTCCAGCAGCGTCTCCAGCTTCTCCGGCAGATCGATCGCCGGCACGTCCAGCCGTCCGGTCTGTTCGGCGCTCTCGACCGCGATGGCCTCCAGCCGGTCCATCCGCACCCGGTCGCCCTGCGTCCGCCGCGTCGTCACCAACCCGATCCGCGCCGCGCCCAGCTCGGTGGCCTTCTCGACCGCGAACTCCAGCGCCGACTTCTTCACCACCGCGATCAGCAGATGCACGTCCGGCACGATGGTCTGGGGCCGCGCCTGTTCCTCCGCCCGCAACACGACGCCCTTCTTGAGGACCTCTGCGACCGTGCAGCGCCACTCCCCATCGACGCCGTTGAACACCAGCAGGGCGTCGCCGGCCTTCAGCCGCATCACCTGCGTCAGGTAGCGCGACTGATCGAGCGTCGGCAGGACCGCCGCGCCGGCGGACAGGGGCTGGGGAACGTGGAGGCGGATCATTCGGTCACCGTTGCGCCGTTTGCTGTCGAGCTTCTGATCGTCCACCATCGCATACACCGCCGATGGTTGTTCAGGACCGCACATGCTCCGACATCTGGATCGCTATGCAGGAGCATTCGCGGCGTCAATCGTTGTCGTGCTGGCGCTGATCGGGACATACGCGGAGTTCGCGCTTCCGTACTTCCGCGGCGGCTCCGTCCCGGAAGGCTGCTATTTCGGCGATGCGCTTATCGTGTTTATCGCCTGCGGTAACGGAATTCCCGGGTTCGTCGAGCCGGTCCTGACGTGGAGCTGGTACCTGACCTGGGGCCACTTCTGGTTGGTGACCTTCTTCGTTCCGCTTGCCCCGATATTCGGCGTTCCTGTCCTCATCGCGTGGCTCGGTGCGATCATCCTCGCACTTCGATGGATCTGGCGGACGTTCAGAGGTGGAGCGCGCCGGACCTGAACCCTACAGGGTCCGGGCGATCAGCAGCTTCATGATCTCGTTCGTCCCGCCATAGATCCGCTGCACCCGGGCGTCCTTGTACAGCTGGGCGATCGGGTATTCGTTCATGTAGCCGTAGCCGCCGTGCAGCTGCAGCATCTCGTCGATGACCTCGCCCTGGATGTCGGTCACCCAGTATTTGGCCATCGAGGCGGTGGCGGCGTCCAGCTTGCCCTGCAGGTGCAGCTCCATGCAGCGGTCGACGAACACCTTGGCCACCGTCAGCTTGGTCTTCACCTCGGCCAGTTTGAACTGGGTGTTCTGGAAGTCGATCACCCGCTTCCCGAACGCCTTGCGCTCCTTGACGTAGGCCAGCGTCTCCTGAAGCCCGCGCTCGGCCGCGGCCACGCCCTGCACGGCGATGTTCAGCCGCTCCTGCGGCAGCTGCTGCATCAGCTGGATGAAGCCCTGGCCCTCGCCGCCGCCGATGATGTTCTCGCCCGGGACCTTCACGTCGTTGAAGAACAGCTCGGAGGTGTCGTTCCCCTCCATGCCGATCTTGTGCAGGTTCCGCCCGCGCTCGAAGCCTTCCGCCCCGTCCGTCTCGACCACGATCAGCGAGGTGCCCTTGGCACCCTCGGCCGGGTCGGTCTTGGCCACGACGATGATGAAGTTCGCCAGCTGGCCGTTGGTGATGAAGGTCTTGGACCCGTTCACCACATAATGGTCGCCGGTCTTGATGGCGGTGGTCTTCACGCCCTGCAGATCGGAGCCCGCGCCCGGCTCGGTCATGGCGATGGCGCCGACCAGTTCGCCCGACTGCAGCCTCGGCAGCCAGCGCGCCTTCTGCTCGGCGGTGCCGTAGTGCCAGATGTAGGGCATGACGATCGCATTGTGCAGCGAGATGCCGAAGTGATCGGCGCCCTTCCAGCCCAGCTGGCGCATCAGCACCACCTCGTGCCGGTAGTCCCCACCCATGCCGCCGTCTTCCTCGGGCATCGACAGGCCCAGCAGCCCGGCCTCGCCCGACTGCTTCCACAACTCGCGCGGCACGCTGGAGTTGGCGATCCATTCCTGGACCTTCTCCGGCGGCGCATGCTCGTCGATCCATTTGCCGACGGAGTCGGAGAAGAGGACGATCTCCTCTTCCTGCATGAAATCGGGTTCGGGGACGTTGAGGACGTTCATGGGCTCACTCGAATTCTCCCTCCCCGTCCCGGGGAGGGGGGCCGCGAAGCGGCCGGGTGGGGACGGCTGGGCGAGACAGGCGCGGCGTCGCCGAGCCGTTCCCACCCGGTCGTCGCTGACGCGCCGACCACCCTCCCCGGGACGGGGAGGGAAAACTCAGTGCGGCGTCAGAACGCCTCCGCCGGCATCTGCATCAGCACCTCGGCGCCCGACTTGACCTTGGCCAGGTGCGCGCCGGCGTCGGGCAGGATGCGCTCCACGAAATACCGGCCGGTCATCAGCTTGGTGGTGTAGAACGGGTCGGTCGAGCCGGCGTCGATCTGCTTCTGCGCCGCGATGGCCATCTGGGCCCAGCAATAGGCCAACGCCGTCAGGCCGAAGATGTGCAGATAGTCGGTCGAGGCGGCCCCGGCGTTGTCCGGGTTCTGCATGCCGTTCTGCATCAGCCACATGGTGGCCTCCTGCAGCTTCTTCTTGCTGTCGGCCAGGCCGTCGATGAAGGGTTTGACCGTCTCGCCGGCGTCGCTGTTCTCCGACACGAAGGCGTCGATGTCGGCGAACCAGCTCATGATCGCCCGGCCGCCGTTGGCCGGCAGTTTGCGGCCCACCAGATCCAGCGCCTGGATGCCGTTGGCGCCCTCGTAGATCATGGTGATCCGCGCATCGCGCAGATACTGGCTGGCCGGGAAGTGTTCGGTGTAGCCGCTGCCGCCGTGCACCTGCATGGCGAGGCTGGCCGCGTGGAAGCCCTTGTCGGTCAGATAGGCCTTCAGCACCGGGGTGATCAGACCCATGTAGTCGCGGGCCTTCTGGGCCTCGGCCTCGTCGTTCGAGTGCTGCAGATCGGCCTGAAGCGCGGTCCACAGGGTGAAGGCCTGGCCGCCCTCGACGAAGGCCTTGGCCTCCAGCAGCATACGGCGCACGTCGGGGTGGACCATGATCGAGTCGGCCGGGCCGTCGGGGTTCTTCGGCCCGGTCAGCGAGCGGCCCTGCAGGCGGTCGTGGGCGAACTCGACGGCGGCCTGATAGGCGGCGGTGCCGATCGACAGGCCCTGCAGGCCGGTGCCGAGGCGGGCCTCGTTCATCATGACGAACATCGCCGCCATGCCCTTGTTCTCGGTCCCGACCAGCCAGCCCTTGGCGTTCTCATAGGCCATGACGCAGGTGGCGTTGCCGTGGATTCCCATCTTGTGCTCGAGGCCGGCGCAGCCGACGCCTTCGTTGCGCTCGCCCAGGCTGCCGTCCTCGTTGACGAACACCTTGGGCACGACGAACAGGCTGATGCCCTTGATCCCGGCCGGCGCGCCCTCGATCCGGGCCAGCACCAGATGGATGATGTTGTCGGTGAAGTCGTGCTCGCCGGACGAGATCCAGATCTTCTGGCCGGTGATGTTGTAGCTGCCGTCGCCGTTCGGGACCGCCTTGGTGCGGATCAGGCCCAGGTCCGTGCCGCACTGCGGCTCGGTCAGGTTCATGGTGCCGCCCCATTCGCCGGTGGCCATCTTGGGCAGGTACATCGCCTTCTGCTCGTCCGAGCCGTTGGCGTTCAGGCCCCAGTAGGCGCCGGCGGTCAGGCCCGGATACATCGAGAAGGCGGCGCTCGCCGCGGCGGTCATCTGGCCGAAGGCCATGGCCACCACCGCCGGCATGCCCTGGCCGCCGTGCTCGGGCAGGGCCGACAGGGCGGGCCAGCCGGCCTCGACCATGGCCTTGTAGGCTTCCTTCCAGCCGGTCGGGCCGGTGACCTTGCCGTTATCCCACTTGCAGCCTTCCTGGTCGCCGACGCGGTTCAGGGGCGCGATGACTTCCTCGGCGAATTTCGCGCCTTCCTCGAGGATCTGGCCGACCAGTTCCGACGAAACGTCGGCAAAGCCGGGCTGGTTGGAATAACGGTCGATGTCCAGCACCTCGTTCAGGATGAACGTCAGGTCGCGGACGGGCGCCTTGTAGGCCATGAGATTACGCTCTCGCTTTGAAGGGCTGGACGGTGTGGTCGGGGTTGAGGCGCGACTTCAGCAGCGTCGCGTATTCGTCGGCGCCGGGCAGCAGGTCGGGGCGATGTTCGCCCAGCTTGCGCTCCATGACCGCGCAGGCCTCCTCGGCCGTCTCGATGGCCGCGTCGAGGTCCTCGCGCTGCTGCTTCAGCGCCTCGATCTGGGCCCGGTGGCGGCGCAGGGCGACGGCCATCTGGTGGGCGTTGTGATTGTCGTGGTCGTAGAGATCCAGCATCTCCTGGATCTCCTGCAGCGAGAAGCCGATGCGGCGGCCGCGCAGGATCAGCTTCAGCCGCGCCCGGTCGCGCGCGTCATAGACCCGCGTCTGGCCCTTGCGGGCCGGAGTCAGCAGCCCCTTGTCCTCATAGAACCGCAGCGCCCGCGCCGTCGCCCCGAACTCGCGGCACAGCTGGCGGATCGAATAGGTGCGATGATCGTCGGCGGTCGCCATGGCCGCCAGATAAGCCGATCTTTACGTGCACGTAAAGGGAAGGATTGGGGGAAGGACGGCGCGGGGCTTTCCATCTTCCACCGTCATCCTCGGGCTTGACCCGAGGATCAGACCGTCCGGTGCTCGGTGGAATGGCGCACGGTCACCGTCCTGCGGCCGTCTTCGACGCACAGTCTGGTCAAGCGTCTGATCCTCGGGTCAAGCCCGAGGATGACGGAGGTGGGGTCTGCTACCGCACTTCCCGCGCCCGATACCACAGCACCGGCGCGGTCATGGCGATCAGCACAAGGTTGGTCAGCGCCAGGCCGAACTCCAGTCCGAGCGCGTGCACGCCCAGCATGATCGTCTGCAGCGCCAGCAGGCCGGCGGCGGCGGTGACCAGCAGGGGGCGGCCGTGTTTCCACGACACCAGCGGCGCGAGGATCAGCACGGCGAGCACGATCTCGGCCACGCCGAGGCCGCGCACCATGTTTTCCGGCGCCAGGGCCGGCCAGCGCATCAGCTCGACCAGATTGGCCATCGGCTCGCTCAGCTTGGCGTAGCCGGCCGCGACGAAGAACATCGCCAGCCAGCCCTGCAGCGTCCAGAGCGTCAGGTTGCGGTAGCTCGCGTTCAGCCGCGAGCGGGCGGGGGAGAGAGTCTGAGAAGTCATTTTATGGGACGCCCGGGGAGGAGCGCTCGTTCTATTGGCAACAGTGGCGATGTCGGATTGGCCCATCCGTTTCGCAAGGCCGCGAAGCGAGACCGTAACCATCCGTGACCGCCTTCTGCGAGAGCCCCACGGCCAAAGCGTGGCCGTATTCATAAATCTCTGTAATGCGGGCGCGGTTTCGGGCGTCTTAAGAGCGGCGCGTCGGGGGCAGGCGGGCAGGGG
>Ga0114898_1001659_pt1 | contig 12662 bp, 32 predicted proteins | sample Malvired_Geostar_FD_83496 | JGI IMG/M metagenome (GOLD analysis project Ga0114898, IMG submission 83496) | Marine viral communities from the Global Malaspina Expedition - Malaspina viral metaG DeepMed_Geostar | ecosystem: Environmental > Aquatic > Marine > Oceanic | place: Mediterranean Sea... | reverse complement strand
CTAGAGTGGGTGAAAACGGAATTGAACCGCTGCCTGTCGGGCTTCAACCGACTGCTCTGCCATTTGAGCTATTCACCCTCACTCCAGCGGGTGGACTCGACCCACCAACCGTCCGGCTAACAGCCGGATGCTCTGCCAATTGAGCTACGCTGGAAAACTCCCTCACCTATTCTGCTGTGTTGGCCCCCTCCTTAGTAACCACATCATCGCTATTTGGCAAGACTCCGATGCCCTCTCCCTCTGAAAAGGCTGTCAGAACATCGACCAGATTCAAGATGTCCCGGCATGCATCCAGACCTATGGTCTGCATGTCCATCAGCGCTTTGAGCTGCATCCCCTCAAGGTCGAGCTCGACGTCGCCATGTCCATAGTTGAGGATCATCTTCCGGATCACCGGACCGCACACGATCCTGAAGGCATCGGGCTCAGGGTGTCTCCCGGGAGTCAATCCCCGTTCACATGCCAGGCGCTCCACTGCCCACTTGGCTTCCTTAAGGCCACACTTGGGTCTGGTTGAATCACGCAGCTTCTTGATGGCCTGGATCTTGTGGCCGCTCTCAAGGGCGGCGATGATGGCCTCAAAGTCTGCAGAGTAGACGCGCAGAATGTTTGTGTCGCTCATAGAGTTCCTCTGTATCATCTATATATGATGCACAACTGTATGTACAAAAGAGGGGGTGGGATTCGAACCCACGAAGCTTCTACACCTTCCGGTTTTCAAGACCGGCGCCTTCGACCACTCAGCCACCCCTCCGGGCATATCCTTTCCAGCGGAGAGGGAGGGATTCGAACCCTCGATGGGCGTCAACCCATACTCGCTTAGCAGGCGAGTGCCTTCAGCCACTCGGCCACCTCTCCTAAATCCAGGGTGAATGAAGGGGCTCGAACCCTCAACCTCCGGGGACACAACCCGGTGCTCTTCCAATTGAGCTACATTCACCATAACCCCATCACGAGGATGAGGATTTCCCTGCCGGCTTTGCGGACTTCACAGGCCGGTGCTTTCGCATGCTCCTGTCCAAGCAGGGGATGCACCCCTCGCAGACCCCATGTTCGGTCTCCCGACTGCACTCGTAACAGTGGCGGTAGTGGTAGCCCTCATCATTGGCTCCGCCGTCCACGAACCATGCATCCGAACGATATCTTCCTCTGTAGTACCTTGACATGTTCCCTCCTGTTATTTGACCTTGACGAGCTTGCCGTCCTTCATCGTCCCTTCCAGCCACCACTTGTGAGGGGCTGGATAGTGCGGACCCTCAAGATAGACGGTCCCGTTGAAGGGCACGGTGCCCATACCCGGATTGAAGACCTCGACCTCCACGCCGGCCTTGAGCCAGCGCTTAAGCTCAGCGCCGGACTTGGCGTTTGGACTGACATATGCACTCATTTTGATCTCCTTTTTCCCTTTGTTAACTAATCACGCGGAAGCATGAACCCTGGCGACCTCATCGAAGCCGCGGTCGTCCAGCACAAAGTAGATGCTGATCCCGGCGCCGCCGAAGCGGTTCTTGGTGGTCTGCAACACGCGACACCCCTCCAGGTCCTTGTCCTTGCGCTCAACACTGAGGTGAAGCATGGAGTCGACCATGTGCCGGAGCTTGTTGCTGCCGGCCGAAGTTCCGCTCTTGTTCACCTGACCGATAACCACAGAGTTGCAGTAGTGCTCCTTGCAGTAGTCAGTGATCAAGGCCAGCGACCTCTCAGCAGACTTGCTGTTGATGTAACCACCTTTGTACTTGCCATCGTCCATGCACTGCAGGCTGTCGACGATGAGGAAGAACGGCTTGTTGGGGTTCTTGGCCCTCAAGGCATCACACTTCTCCAACAGGGTCGGAGTGTGAGTCTCCTGTCCGACACGGAATCCGCGACCCAGGCGCAGCCTCTCGACCACGAGCTTGACCTGGTAGAGGCTCTCCTCAGCGGTGTTGAAGACCACCAGCGCACCCTTTCGGGTCAGCGCGTTGGCCAGAGTCAACATCATAGTGGTCTTGCCGGATCCAGGCTCCCCCGTGAAGAGGGAGACGGCCGACGGAGTGAACCCCTGACCACCCAATGCACAGTCGAACCAGTCAAGTCCGGTGAGCACCTTGTTCCTCAGAGCGTCCGGGACGTCGAGGTCAAGGATATTAGCACCAAACTCGATGTCCTGTTGAACTTTGAGCTTCATCTTGTCTCCTGAGTTGTTAACACTTAAAGGGCCTCAGCCCCACGAACAAGTCTATTATACCACACTCGGGTGGTCTTTGCACGAAAATGATCTACTCTGCCAAAAGAGATTCATCGTCGAGCAGGGCACACATCTGCAAGGCAGAGAACCCGCCGATGATGCCCTTTCGAGCCTCGAGGGACTCAAGAGCGGCCGTGAGCTTGGCCAGCTCCCTCTTCGTCTCCTTGATGGACTTCTCTGCCCGTAGCGCCGCGGCGTCGTTGAGCCGAATCAGCGCCATGGGCTCCTCGAGGGTCCACAACTTGGACGTATACGCCTTAAGGCCACAGAAGGCATGGGAGCACATCGTCTCCGCAACGATCTTCGCATCCTCAGAGCTGGTCCCCCAGGCATACACATGCCCGGCATTGTCGTCCCAGCGGCTGCCAAAATTGACCCGGTAGATTCCGGTCGTCTTTCCGGCGCGCCAGATCTGATTAGCTTCCTTGCCGATGCGGTGCCAGAGCCGACGCGCCCTGCGGCTCACGGTCCCCTTCTTCGCCTCAGGCCAGAGGTACCTGACGGTATCTTCCCAGTCCTCGACCTTGAGGCGTCGCCTCACTCCACGGCCGAGGTCTGCCAGGGCCGTCGCGAGGATCTCGTCCTTCGAATAACCATAGGTCGCGTCGTCCCCGCGGGGGACCACAAAGTTCTTGTAGTATTGTCCGACATTACAGTAGTCGTGAATCTCCACATAGTGGTCCGGGAGCAAATTGCCGGCTGAACCCTTGGGGTACTTGGTGAGAATGTCATTGATGACTGCCAAAGCTTTTTTGTTCATTTGCCCCTCCTCAGAGGTCCTCACGATTCAGGCACCTCGCCCGACCGACAAGACTATTATACCACACCCGGGGTGCATCTACACGAAAATAAATATTATCCTGCAAGGATTTAGGAACCAGAATTAATGATTCCACGAGCCCAAAGAAGGGCAGCTGCAGCTGAATGATCGGTGGACTCGAGCAGTCTAATGGCCTCCTGCTCGGCTGCCAATTCGCTCCTTGAGCCGGTCCGAATGTGTCCCAACTCATGTGCCTCGATGGCAAGCAAGTGGTCCACTGTGCACCAATCCTCCTTCATCAGCCGGCCGTCGATGACAGCTATGGGGACCGGGACATCCTCGCCGAAGACGGCATAGCCATCCCCAAATTCCTCCAGAAGATCCACCAACCGTCCCTCGTCCGCCACCTCTAGCTCAACGACCGCAGTCTTGCCGTCCAAGATGCTAGTCCGAAACTTCACTGATCACCTCCATCAGGGATGCAGAACACCCATCAATAAATCCCTCATCAAGCCATATGATCTGAACGAAGGCGCCGTGAACTTCGAGCACCAGCGCTAGCCAATCAGTGTTCTTTCTCCTCACCAGGTCACCGGGCTTCATCCACCATCTCCAGAGTGTCGGAATCCTCCCAACTGATGTCGTCGAGCCTGGACCACAGGACGGCAACATCAAAGCGTCGGGCCATTCGATGCCTCAGATGAATCGGTCTCGGTCGCTGCACGAGCTCCACAGCGAGGCCGATCCCCCAGAGGTCTTCGGAATCACTCGGGTACAGGTGCATTCTTACCAGATCACCGACTTCCATCGCCCACCTCGCTGACCACCCTTAGATCTCCCTCTCTGTACATCATTGGCCAGAACTCTCCACCCCACAGGACGAGGCACATCACGACCCGGTCGTCCTCAGACCCAGCCTCTTTTATCTCCAGGATGAGGCCTTTGCTGTAGGTGTTGCGGCAGACATTGACCATCCCGCCGGGATGCTCGACCAGGTCACCGACTCTCATCGCTTCGCCTTCTTCAACCATTTCAGACCTTCCCTTGGTTCCCACAGTTGTGTGCCATCTTCCCACATAACTTCGACACGCACTGGATACCCCTTGACTGGTAGCTGTGGAAGGCGACCACGCATGAAGCAGCACGTTTTATTCGCGGAGACACCAATGACGATTCCGGTGGTGCGGAGGGATAGGTGGGGTGAGATCTTCTTGCCATACTCGCTAAGCGCTACCAAATCACCGACTTTCATTTTGCACTCTCCGGCCGGGTGGGGACAGACACGAACGCCTGCTCCCCAGAGGCCTGAACGACCAGTGCCGTCAGGGACCCGCCGCTCACTGCGCCCGTGTCCACACCGGTGGCATTGGGGAACAGGCCCGGGCCACTCATGAACGGCTCATGTCCAAAGACGACATGTCCAAATCGACCGTCATAGGCCTCAGCCCAGAAGGGATCGCCCGGATCCGCGGCGCCCAGCTTCAGGAACTCGCCTCCCTCCGCCGACACGAATCGAGTGCGGAGCAGCAGGGAAGCCCTCCGCTTGGCCTTGCCGGTCAGAGCAGCAACCTCCTCGACTGTAGCCGGAAACTCCAACATGTCACCGGGAATTCCCCCATGGACCACCAGCATCCCATGATCCAGGACCCGATGAAAAAGGACGGCTGAGTCAAGGAATGCAACGTCCTCAGGAGACAGGGCCTCACTGATCGCGGCCAGGGCCGGTGATCGCTCAGCCTGCTCAGCTGCAACGGCCGGTCGAACCGACAGGTTGCGCCGATACCGACGGTGCTTGTCCTCGTGGTTTCCCTCGACGAGGACAACCTCAAAAGGACCGTCCTCGGACAGCTCTCGGACCATGCCAACCACACCGACGGAGTCCGGACCCTTATCGAGAAGATCGCCCACAAAGACAAGCTCGTCGCCCTCAACGGGCTTAAGCTCCTCCAAAAGTGAACGGAGCGCCTCACTCATTCCGTGGACGTCCCCAACAAATATATGGCGTCCTTTCTTCATGTTATCTCCTCCCCTTGTGTTTAGGGTGTCGACCAAACTTGCCCTTTCCCTTGCCGCGGCCGCGAAAGGCCTTGATCCGGTGGTGGCCGGCAAAAGACCCTGAGCGCTTCTGAAGGGCAACTGCTATTGGATTTCGATTCTTCACTTTCACGAATTCACTCTGGAATGGTTCGATCGTGTATCCAGGAGGAGAGCCGTTCGGCTCGGGTCCTCGAAAAGGGCCGCAGTGCCCACCAAGCAATCTCACTTAAGGGATGGGCCACCAGATTATGAACGATCCAATTACGAACCCAAGATGGCTTGTGAGTTGGCCGAAATTTCTTTCCTCTCGGGGATTCTTTCATCACGATCACAGTCTCCCGATCTATTCAAAGCTGGCGGAGGGTCTCGAACCCGCAACCTGCTGCTTACAAGGCAGCTGCTCTACCAATTGAGCTACGCCAGCCAACATGTCAATTATACTACAGAATGAATAACTTCTGCACGAAAATGATTGAAGGGAGAGATTTAATCCAGGGCAGAGCAGATGGTGTCCATCAATATCCCAGACACGACGTAGGGATCGCAGTTTGAGTTGGGACGTCGATCCTCAATGTAGCCCTTGCCCTCCGCATGGACCTGCCAGGGGATCCGAACCGAGGCTCCCCGATCTGAGACCCCGTATTTGAAATTCCGATAGGAGCAGGTCTCATGGTCTCCCGTAAGCCGGCTCTCAATGTCGTAGCCGTACTGTTCGATGTGGAGGGAGTGCCTCTCGCCGAGACTCTCACACGCCTTGATGCATGCCTCATAGGACTCGCGCATCTCGTTCGTGCTGACGTTGGTGTGGCAGCCGGCGCCGTTCCAATCGCCGGATGCAGGCTTGGGATCGAAGGAGACGGCGACGCCATGGTTCTCCGCAATTCGATGCAGAAGATACCTCGCCACCCAGAGGTGGTCCGACGCGGTGACGGCATCGACCGGTCCCACCTGGAATTCCCACTGCCCGGGCATGACCTCCGCATTGATGCCAGAAATTTTCAGCTCGGCTGCCAGGCACGCATCCAGGTGCTCTTCGACGATGTCACGTCCGATCGCCAGTCCAGCGCCGGCAGCACAGTAATATGGACCCTGCGGCAGAGGCTTATTTCTGCCCTCCCTGAGCTCTGTACGCGCATCGACTAGTCCTAGAGGGCTGCCATCTATTGTCATGAACGTATACTCCTGCTCAAATCCGAAGATGGTCTCATGAGACTGCCAGTGGCGCGCGGTGTGCGCGCACTCCCGGCGTGTGTTGGACCAGTGAGACGTGCCGTCGGGAAACAACACTTCGCACAGGACGAGCTTATTGCACCCACCACGGATCGGATCCGGACAGACGAACTGCGGATTCAGAACGCAGTCGGAGGCGTCGCCTGAGGCCTGGTTGGTGCTGGATCCGTCAAAGCCCCACACGGGAGGGGACTGATCAAAAGGGATGATCTTCGTCTTGGAGCGAATATTGGGAGTTGGTGTCGTGCCGTCGATCCAAATGTACTCTGCCTTGTAAGACATGGTGTGCTCCTCTTGCGTGGTTCAAAGTGCAACATCTCAATCGAAATGTTGTGCACAGTATATCTCGCTCCTGGTTCATTGTTTAGATTTTAATCTCATCAATGATCTTCTTTATGACGGCCCGAGTGACGTCTGCAATCTCGTCCTTGGTGGCCTTGTTTTTCAGGACCCTCTTGACCTCCTCCTTGATGGTCTTGGCCAGGTCATTGCCGACAACCTTGACGATCTCCTTCTGGGCCTGCTTGCGCGCAATGCGCTCGATCTCCTTCTTGTCCGTCCGCGTCAGCTCTTCGGACAGCAGGCCCTGCCTGGTTGAGCCCAGAGCCTCCGCAATAATATTCCTAAGCTGTCGCCTTGTGAGCCTCATTCCAGCTCCACAGGATAAATCGGTTGATCTTTCACCTTGTCCAGTCCGGTGATGGAATAGCACCTGAGGCGGTGTTTGGCATCAAAGCGATCGATGTAGTCCTGCGTAATTTTCGTGTACACCATTGGAGTCCTGGAAAAGCCTTGTCGGCCCTTATAACCGTCGGCCGCAATCCTGTACAATGGACTGCCCTCCTCCCGGTGGTTGATCACGAACATGGTGCAGTGGTGATAATTCCACCAGCTCCGTTTGCGCGAGGACTGGGCTGCAGTTATGAATGTTGGAAGCTCCTTCCTCATGTTATAGAGCGTTGCCAAGTGGAGGTCCTTGACGTTCGGTGCCACCTTGGTCATGTACTCGCCATAGCCACGGTAGCTAGCTCCAGGTAGGCCGGGCACCGGGTGGAGGCTTTTGTCGGACTCACAGACCCCGGTCCAGGAGGGCATCCCGCCCGTCGGAGTGTATATCTCCCCGTAACGCAAAAGGTAACCGCATGCAAAGTTGGTCCATGTGCTGCAGACAAATGCATGGTAGCCGAGGTTCGAACCGCGCGGATAGTTGCCGGCCTTGTCTCGAATTAGCCACCTCATGTTAGGCTCATCGAATGCGCCGCGTCCCGGGCCATACTTCACCGGCGTCGTGGTGACCAGAGCAACGAGCTTGCACCAGGCAGCCCATGTCTCATCGTCACAGGACAGCCCGGCAGGAGCATCATTCTCAGCTGGATCTTCGGGGGTGGACACCAGACCGCCGTCAAGGGCGCCCCATGTGTTGGGCCCGACGATGCCGTCAATGCTCAGACGAGCCACATCCTCCTGGAATTCCTCAACTGCATTCTCAGTCCCGGGACCGAATTTCCCATCGATCGCATACGCCTGATAGTATCCCAGGGCCTTAAGCATGGTCTGCAGGGTACGCACCGCCTCGCCGCGGGAACCTCTCTTCAACGTTGGTCTGTTGGGCATTCTGTTATCCTCTGTAAAATTCGCCATCTCTGAGGAGATCTGTGATCCGATCGGTCACTTTCTCAATCCCAGCCTCGAGTGCTTCAACTGCATCCCCGACCTGTTCGTCGATTCGATCCTGGGATATGTCCTCACGGGACTCATCCTTGAGCATTTTGAGCCACTCACCCTCGATGGCGTCGATGTATACGTGCATGCCTTCTTGGACGTCTCCACTCAGCTCAAGCAATCTTCTCTTTTCTTCCCTGATAATCCTATGAATTTGATTCTTGTTCAGTCTCATTCTGTTATCCTTTGTAGTACTCGCCGTTGTGGAGCTGCTCTTCGACGTGATCAGCCTGTTCTTCAAGTCTTTAATATGTTACGCCACCAGACCTGTAGAACTCGCCGTTGTGTAGCTGCTCTTCGACGTAATCAGCCTCTTCCTCAATCCGCTGGATTATATGGCCAGCCTCATCGGGCGTCTCCAGGATGGCCAGAATCTGATCGTACAACTGCACAGAAGCATCCGAGGCCTGCATATCCCACGCGTCCTGTCCATACGACCGCATGACCGGATCGCCCGGATCCCACTGCAGGCCCCACGCCTCAGCCATGCCGTCAGTGTATGACTCCAGGACGTCCAGGACTTCCTGCGGCGGCTCCGGGGGCGTCACGTAGTGCTTGTTGATGACCCGGGCCAGTTCGAGAGGCCCGCTCTGCTCGACCAACCTCCTCTTCTCTTCCCTGACGATCCTATGAATCTGATTCTTATTGATTCTCATTATATTCCTCCGGTCTTTAATATTTATGCTCCAGGTGAAGCAATAGCTACTTATCTTCTCCCAATTTTATGGTCACTTGGTCCCGGACCTTGACGTAGCCGTGGGTGCTGCATGCTCGGCACGGCCTCTTAAAGGAGAAGCCGCGCCCGGCGCAGGCCTGGCAGGTGGTGTGCTGGACGAAGAAGGCGGTGGGTCTCACAGTCCGGGACCCGGTACCTCCGCATATCCCACAGGAATTCCTTTCTTGGCCCCCTTTACCGGCGCAGTCCCGGCAGACTTGGTTCCTCTCAAAGACTAGAGTGTGGCTCACGCCCTGCTTGATCTGATCCAGAGTGACCCTCAGGTCAAACTGAATGTCCGAGTCCTCAGTGTCCTTCTTGACCTGTTGGCGCCTGGCGGACCTGTTGGCGCCGAAGAACTCCTCAAAGGGGTTGAAGCCGCCAACTCCGCTGAACAGATCCTCGATCCGAAATCCATGGTGCTGTGCCGCATGGTACTCCGCCCTCTTCTGATCATCGGATAGGATGGAGTAGGCCTCGGCCACCTTCTTGAACTTCTCAGCGTCGCCACCGTGATCCGGGTGGTGCTCCGCTGCCAAGGTGCGATAAGCCTTCTTGATGGTCTTTTCATCGGCGTCCTCTGATACGCCCAGAATCTTGTAGGGGTCCATTCTCTCTAATTCCTCCCGACACTAATATTTATTTTCGTTCTCGGCATTTATCTTCCCAACCGGAATTTTGCTGAGCAATTCAAATTCGGACTCCAGAAACCAATCCATTCCGCCATGTCGGCCAGACGTGTATGCTAGCACAGCTGTCTGTGACCGCGAATCGAGAAAAGGCTTAGACTCCTTCACTTCGAGGACAATCCCCACCTGCCGCCGACAAGAGCATGTTGCACGATGCGCGCCAACTTCGACCAACGCCGGTATGCAACTTATAATGATCAGATCACCGATGTGCATTGTTTAGAGCCTCCAGTGAGGATGAAGACAGCCCACGAATAATGGGCTCGTGACCTCCAAATATTTTTACTATGAAAAGCGGTTCGCATTGCAGGCTCCACTCAATTTTAATAATCATCCCTAGGCTGCCTTTGACACGCTCTGATAAATAGACTGGCTTGGATAGTGGCACGTCAATTTTCATGGTAACCAAATCACCGACTCTCATCTATAACCTCCAGGTCCTCACAAGCAAATTTTACCAGTCCCTCCCGGGCCGAGATCACTGTGATTACAGGGTCAATATCAATATCGGTGTGAAAGAGCTTGGTCTCCACACCGATAACCAACATAGGCTGATCAAAGATCTTTTGAGATATCTCGTCGCAAGGGACGAGGAAGTTGCCGCTTGGGTCTGGGAACATCCAATACGATAGCTCCGCAGCGTTACGCGTATCGGATATAGAAATGCCCCTCTTGAGGCGCACCAGATCCCCAACCCTAATCGTCACACCGCCGCCTTGGGGATAAAGTAATCCATTCCATCCTCAAAGCAGTTCCAGATGCCCTCGTTGGCTGCCACCGTCCAATAGTAAAGGCCAGAATATTCGGGGTGGCTGGGCCCCCGCGGGCCCATATCGGGGTGGGTATCGATGGAGTGGCGCTCCAACATAAGGCCCGGCCCCACGAAATGGGTATAGTCCCCGTCATCATTGTAGAGTCCTTCAAGTATCCACACCAGATCGCCGGCACTGTGTGCGCTGTTCTCCCCGGTCATGAGTTCATTTCCCTCTCCAGCCACTTCAATTTCCGAATCTGAGTGCTCCAGACGCGCTCCAAGTCTCCTTCAACTAAAATCAGATGATCACCGCTCCTCGAGGACGTCGCCGGCGTTGTTCTGCGGTTTCCTACCACCATCGCGAGGACGAGCCCGCTGCTTGAGCTGACCGCGCACAGCGAACCAATTGGCCAGTTGGGAGACATTGCTAATGACATTGAACATCCTCTGATTCGGAAATTAATCTATTGGGTTGCAACTCTCGAAAGTGAGACAGTTGCTCTTCAGTCAGGTCGACACCGAGGCCTCTCACAAGACTACGGAGCTCCTCGGTCTTGATGGACACTAAGTCCAGCGTCTCCTTCGAAAGTCCGGCCGGAATAAATTCGTTGAGCACCAAAAGAGTCTTCAAGAGGCACTGCAGTTCAATTTGAGCCTGTATGATGAGACTCCGAGTCGTGGTCTTCATGTCTAGATGGCCCCCTGAATTTGGCCGAGGATCTCGAGAATCACCCGGCCCCTGTAGGCCGGAACGCCCTCCAGAATTTTCCAGAGCACATTGTGTTCACACAGGATACCACGTCCCAAAAGCTCTCCATCAATCGATATATCACAGGTCCAATAGCCCCGCTCTTCGAGGGGCGGATGCGCCACAACCCCAACCGTTGCGCCATACCAACTCGGTATCTCAAAGGCGATCATGCGACCCTCCATCCAGTTTACCCCTGCCGTGCACAGCCCGCGAGGCTGCGACGACGCGCTGAGAGACTTGATGACACGTCTCCAGGATCAGTTGTCGGTGTCTTTCGTTCAGCGTTTGTTGCGCGCCCACCTGGGACGTCATAAAGGCGCCGAATTCCGACCACCAATCCAGGACCTTTTGATGGTCCTCCTCCTCGAGGATGCTGTCAGCAGCCCGGCGCCACTTCCAGTCGGTGGTCATCTTTTGTCGATCCCGGATCCTCATTAATTATCTCCACAGGGTCACGAGCGTCCCGAACTCCCGGTCAAAAGTATAGATGAGCCCCTCGTAGTCGGTCAGCATCATCTCCTCGAGAATGCAGTCTGTTCGGAACTTGTCATACCCCAGGCGACGACAAAGCTTTGAAGCCGTGGCCAGAAGACAATGTGCATTTCCGTTCGGGCCGGTGAGGTCGATCTCCAGCCTGCGGGGTTTGTCTTTAATAGATTTAATCATGCTACCTCCAATTGGTTACCTGTGAAGCACAATACGGCGCCGTCGCAAAGGACCCAATACAACTCTGTGCCGAGCCCGAACCTGGCAGGTCCGGAGGCGCTGAGAATTATTCCTGTCTTGCCTTGATGTATGCACTCTCGCAACACCACCAGATCACCGTTATTCACCGACGACCTCCAAGTTGACCTTGAGAAGGGTGCGCATCTTGCTCCCCTGTGATGGGAAGGCAATCTTGGCCGCCCCATGGGCCTCTTCAACCACCAGGCCGACCTCATCGGCGGGGAACCCCTGCCTTTTGGCCCGGCGCAGGGAGGCAAAGGTCGACCACTTCATCTTAACCAGATCACCGACTTTCATTTCACCACCTCAATCAGCGCTTCTGAAATGTCCCAAATTTGTCCTTCGGCCAACACAGTGGCCACCAGTTGGGGAGGATTCCTGCCTCCCATCTGCAAGGACAAGACGATCGCAATTTTCTTGCGCTTGGATTCCGCTGCTCGCCATGAAGAAATATTCTTTCTCCTTACCAAGTCACCGACTTTCACTGATCACCTCGATGTCTCCACCATCAACCACGCGAATCTGTCCATCGTCACAGAGAATTTCCCAAGAGTTAGACCACTCCACATACGTTCGGCCTTCATCCGGACGAACCAAGACTCCTGTGCCTTCCCACAGCGTTTGATATGCAGTTTTATCTGCAGCAGATACCAGGTCACCGACTTGAAATGTCTGGAGTGGGATATTCACTTTACCACCTCTGTCGTCGAGGCCCACCACAAGTCGAGATTCCCGAGAACCGCAACTAAAACCTGGGGGTACTTGTCGTTCTCTTTTGGCAACTCCACCACAACTCCGACAGTCGGATGGCCGCCAGGCAGGAGCGTTGGATGACTATACGTGTTCCTCACCAGGTCACCGACTTTCATTTTGCCACCTCAATCAGTTCTTGTGCAATGTCCCAAATCCGTCCTTCGGAAAGCACAGAGGCCACCACCACGGGAGGATTCCTATCACCCCTCTGCAAGGACAGGACGATCCCAACGCTCTTCAACTGAGGAACTCTCCATGGAGCAATTTTCTTTCTCCTTACCAGGTCACCGACTCGCAT
>Ga0114898_1001657_pt1 | contig 12669 bp, 18 predicted proteins | sample Malvired_Geostar_FD_83496 | JGI IMG/M metagenome (GOLD analysis project Ga0114898, IMG submission 83496) | Marine viral communities from the Global Malaspina Expedition - Malaspina viral metaG DeepMed_Geostar | ecosystem: Environmental > Aquatic > Marine > Oceanic | place: Mediterranean Sea... | reverse complement strand
TAGAGAAAAAACTTAAATCACAGGCTCGTAAAAAGGGCTATGGTAAAAAGAAAGCCAATGCTTATGTATACGGGTCTCTCAGGAAAACTGGATGGAAGCCACAGAAGAAATGAGCATCTTTGAGTTTGCTAAAGCGCATAGAAAATATTGGGAAGAGAAGAGAGATGATAATAACAGAAGCGGCACAAATAAAAGTAAATCAAGTTTTGAATGGAGACGGCTTCCTAGAGATTTGTTTAGAAGGTGGAGGTTGCTCTGGTTATCAGATAAAATTAAAGGGAAGTTCAGAGATTCCTACAGATGCACAGATGCTCACAGAGACAATATTCTCTGATGCTGTTTCCTTGGATTTATTGGGAGACGCTGAGATGGACTGGAATGATGACCCGTTCAAACCATCATTTCGATTTACTCCGCCTACGGGTTCACATTCGTGTGGGTGCGGATCAAGTTTTCAATTAGACTAATGGAGATTCTTAATGGAACCGTTAAAAAAGTTATGGGACGAAGTGAGAAGCAAGCCGTGGATATGGGGAGTAATAATTCTAATCATAGTAATCGGTGGATTCTTCGGGGACTGATACTGATATGTTTTTTGAGTCTGTCGGGTTGTGGGACTCTGAAGTCGAGCCTGATGACGGGGGGGGCGACTGGCGCAGTTGTTGGTGTGACGAGTGTGCTCGCGCCGGGTGCCCTTGTTCCAGCCGCAGCAGGGGCATTAACGGCTGCGACTGCCTCTGCCCTGACTGCCACGGGCCAGACTAAAGGGGAACCTATTTCTGTCACGGCTGATACAGTGGTGCAGGAAGCCCCGGATAATTTTTTTACACTCTTGGGCAAACTAATAAAAATGGGGGGCATAGCCACGGTACTTATAGTGTTAGTGCCAATGATTTTTTCATGGCTTATGCCGGGGCCAATTCAATTTAAGGGAAAGAAGAAGAAGTAGTATGGAACAACTTAGAATGGGGGTAACGTCACATCCTCCGACAGTTGAAGTTCAAGCTGTTCCTGATATCAAATGTTTTATAAATGAAGAACCTGAAAATATAAGAAAGAATATAAAACATAGTGTAGGTTTAGGTTTGCCACAAGTTCTTCCACATGACACACAATGGGGAAAAATAATTGGGTTAATTCTGGGTGGCCCCACTTTGGAAAGCACCTTTCAGGATGCTTATGAAAAACGCCAGAATGGAATGCCAGTCGTTACTGTGAATGGTTCTTACAATTATTGCATTGCTCGTGGATTAAATCCTTCTGCAATGATTATGTTGGATAGTCGTGAATTTAATAATAAATTTGTAGCTTCTATTTCAAAAGACTGTAAGTATTTTATTTCGTCTCAATGTCATCCTTCTGTATTTGAAAAATTGAAGGATTGTCAAGTATGGATATGGCATGTTGCTGGAGATGATAATTATGATTTGTTGGATAAAGAATATGGAGAAGAATATTTTCCAATAATGGGCGGCTCTACCGTTTCCCTAAGAGCCATTCATTTACTGAGACTTCTTGGGTTTCATAAATTTGAAGTCTATGGATTTGATAGTTGTATAGTAGGAAACCATCATGCCTATGATCAACCTGAGAATGATGGAGAGCAAGAAATGGATGTAACTGTAGGCGGCAAAGAGTTTAAATGTACTGCCGCGCAATATTATCAGGCTAGGGAATTTGTAGAGATGATAGCTAAAACTGGAAGTTCTTATGAAATGGTAGTTCATGGAGATGGGCTGATATCTCATATCATAAAAAATCCAGACTCATTAAAGAAAAAAGAGGAGGTAATTTAACATGGCCGCTACTGCTTGGAGTTTTTATGATTCCTTTAGGGAATATCTTGGCAATGGCAACTTTGATTTAAACGGAACAAGTGTTGGTTTCTATCTATCACTTCATACTAGTGCGGGAAGTTCTAATGTAAATAATGCTGTTTTATCTACTTACGCATCATTAGGTAGTGAGGTCGCAAGTGGAAATGGTTACACGACTGGTGGTGCATCTGTCACCGCAAGGACTTGGGCTGCTGGAGCATCTGCTGGTGTTTTCCGTTTCGATTCAACTGCTGTTGTGTGGACTGCTACTGGAGGGACGATTCCGAATATTAAATTTGCTGTGATATATCAGTCTGGTGGAAAGTTAGTATGTTTCTCAAGATTGACTACTTCTCAGTTTACTCTAGCCGAAGATAATACTTTAACTGTAACTCCCAGTGCTACTGGAATTTTTGAGTTAACATAGGAGAAGAATCATGGCACTAGAGACAGCTAATTGGGTAACACAACTCGTTGACACAAATCCTACAGTCACAGACCCAGTATCACAAGGCGACGACCACCTGAAAATGATTAAGACTGTACTTTCAAATTCCTTCCCAAGCACCTCTACAACTGCAATTATGCCAAATATGTCTGGGCAGTCAGGTAAGGTTTTAAGTAATGATGGAACAGATTCTACTTGGGCGGCTGCGGGTGATCCAGCAGGGACGGCAATTGCGATGGCGATTGCGTTGGGGGGATAAATGGCTAATACATTCAAAAACCAAGGTGCGGCATTAACTACAAGTGGCGCGTCAGTTTATACCGCCCCGGCAGCTACAACATCTATCTTACATTCTGTTTATGTAAGTAACATTGATGGGACTAACGCGGCTAATGTAGATATAAAAGCAAGGGCTACTTCTGGAGATACATATTATTATGTTGCGAAGGGGGTTCAAGTGCCAGCGGGTTCTGCTTTAGTGTTGGATAAGCCAATAGATTTAGAAGCTACCGGAGATGTTCATATGACGGCAAGCGTTAATAGTGATCTTGAAACTGTAATAGGAATATTAGAGATAACATAATGTCATATCTAGGAACTGTAGAATTAAAGGAAAGCGATATCAGAAGGTTTGATGTTACCTCTTCTACCTCTGCTACGCATACATTAACATGGACAGCGCCTAGTGAGCAATCTTTAATTGTCACGATTAATGGTGTTAAGCAACAAAACAATTATACTGTTTCGGGGACTACTTTAACTCTTGATGCCGCGTTGATTGCTACCGACGCGATGGAAGTAATCGGTATCGTTGATGTTGGAACTACAATCACTCCCGCGCAGGGTTCTGTTAATACGGATCAACTGGCTAATGTTTCAGTAACTACTGCTAAATTAGCAGCGGATTCCGTAACTTCTGCAAAGATAGTAGATGGAGCAGTTGCCAATGCAGATTTAGCTGATATGGCAGCTAACACTGTGAAAGTTAGAGACGCGAATTCTTCTGGAGTTCCATCAGATAAAGCTCTCGCTACTACTGAGATTTTGATTGGAGACGGCACTGGCTTTACTGCGGCTGCATTAAGTGGCGATGCTACTATGACAAACGCAGGGGCCGTTACAATTGCTAATGATGCTGTCAATGCCGCAAAACTTGCGGATGATGCAGTAGATACAGCAGCAGTAGCTGATAATGCTGTAACCCTTGCTAAGATGGCAGGGCTTGTCAGAGGGAAGATTATCTACGGCGATGCCAGCGGCGATCCAGCCGCATTAACCGTTGGCGGAGCTAATGAAGTATTAACAAGTGATGGAACTGATGTATCGTGGGCAGCAGCAACTGCCGCTGACAATACACCTAGTTTTGGGGCTGTGCCTTCTGCTGGAACTACAGTTGCTTATAATACATTTACAAAAATTACATTAGGTACAGAATTGTGGGATACGGATAGTGCTTTTGATCCCACCACTAATTATAGATTTACAGTTCCTACTGGGGAAGCGGGAAAGTATTTTTTTACATATAAAATAAATTGGGATGCAGGCTCCGGCGATGGAGATGATATGCTAGTGGTTTTATATAAAAATGGAGTGCGAACTGTATATACAGAAGATTCGTTTGAAAAGTCTACCCCCGGTTCTAATGAATCGTTCTTTGGGCAAACAAGTTGTATTATGGATTTAGCCGCTGCTGATTATTTAGAATTATATTGCTATCAAATAGGGCCCGGATCAACATCCAGAACTACTAGTACGAATAAAACTTTTTTCTCTGGTTTTAAACTAGCGGGAGTATAGAAGATGGCTATTACAGCACAAGGATTAGAACAACTTGGTTTTATTTCCCAAAACATAAGATCACCCAACGATCCATATGATTTTGTATTACAGAATGATGGTTCCGGCACTTATATTTCAGAATGGAAATCTGCCCAACCGCAACCAACAGTTCCAGAAATAGAAACCGCACACACAGGGTGGCAAACCGAACACGACGCACAAGCATACGCCAGAAACAGACAAGCAGAATACCCACATCTTAATGACTTGATCGTAGCCCTATGGGAAGGCGTGGTAGAGGAACGCATGGCATCGGTCACTGCGCTTGAAGTATTACGTCAAGCAGTGAAAACAAAATACCCGAAACCGGAATAAATTATGAGTTATATAGGAAACGAACCAAGATTTACTCAGTTTCCATCTAAGTTTTTTAATGGGGATGGAAGCACACAGACGGTAACTCTGGACTATGCCCCACCGAATAAGGCTGCGATACTTGTTTTCATAAGTGGAGTAAGGCAGGATACGGATGCTTATACATTAAGTGGTACTAGCCTAACCTTTACAGGTGCTGTTCCTTCCGGTACTAACAATGTGCAGGTTGTTCATCTTGGGTTGACTGTTCAGGTTCCCACTCCAGCAGATGGTACTGTTACTAATGCTAAGTTAGCTGATATGGCGGCCAATACCGTTAAGGTCAGGGATGCAAATTCCTCCGGTGTTCCTTCGGATAAAGCAGTTGCCACTACTGAAATCTTAATTGGTGATGGCACTGGATTCACGGCAGCTGCGCTCTCTAGCGATGTAACTATGACAAATGCGGGAGCAGTTACTATTGCTGCTGATGCTGTAACTTATGCAAAGATGCAGGACACCTCTACCAATAATAGATTATTGGGGGCCGCTACTGCTGGAACTATTGCGGAGGTGCAGGTCGCAACTGATATGGTTGCCGATAATGCTGTAACTCTTGCAAAAATGGCTGGTCTTGCAAGAGGCAAAATCATCTACGGCGACGCAAGTGGTGATCCTGCAGCATTGGCAGTGGGATCAGCAGATCAAGTTTTAACTAGTGATGGAACGGATGTATCGTGGGCAGCAGCATCTGGAACCACAATTAATAATAATGCTGATAACAGAGTCATCACGGGATCAGGCACGGCCAATACATTAGAAGGTGAAGCCAACCTTACTTATGATGGCGCAGATTTGAAGGTCAATACAACGGACTTATTTGTTGATGGTTCGGGGGATGGTGTTGTTGTTAATGGTAGTGCGATGGGTGATTATTCCAAACTTACTATTATTGGTGCTATACGGGCAGGGTATGCGGATGGCACTGATAACGGGTCGACAGGTTCCCAGAGTGGACACTTTTATGGAACTTATAAGAGCAGTTGGACTGCTGACAGTAGTGCAAGAATAATACACAAAACTTGGGCAGAACAAGCATTGTGTCTAGTTTCTGGAAATAAACCGGGTGACCTCATTCGCTTTGCTGATGTAATTTTAATGAATGCTACTCACGTTGCTCCGGTAGTTGTAGGAACAACAGTCTATGGCACTGTTCCATCACGAACCTATAGCAATTCCGGTACAACAACCAAGATGGTTTTTGATAACAGTGGTGGTACTTGGAATATGATGTTGACCGGAATGGGGGGAACTCAGTTCAGCCATGCATCTACCTACGATGATATGGGAGATACTTAATGTCTATTAATTACACATGGATAAAAAAGTCTTTAGCCGTGGATGAGTTTGGAGAATGCATAAAAGCAAAATGGAGCTTAGAAGGCGTTGATGATGTGTCTGGAAAATCAGCAATACAAGAAGCGGTAACTATTTTTGGCGACACAGACTTGAAAGATAGAGATGATTGGACTCAGGAAGAGATTGATGCTTTCGCTGAAAAGATTAGAGTGTCATGCAACTTTGACCAAGAGATTGCAGACCAAATAGAGGCGCAGGAATAAATTATGGCAAGAACTACTATAAGAGGCGATGATATCACTGATGGCACAGTAGTGGTTGGTGATATAGCAGATGACGCAGTAACTACTGCAAAAATAATAAACGACGCAGTTACCGCAGCAAAGATTGTGGCTAATGCCGTTGGATCATCTGAACTTGCAGACGACGCGGTTGATACTGCTGCAATTGCAGACGATGCTGTAACTGCCGCAAAGATTGTTGCGGATGCCGTAGGTACTAGTGAAATTGCTGATAATTCTGTGTCTTTGGCTAAAATGGCAGGACTTGTTAGAGGAAAAATTATATACGGAGATGCCAGTGGTGATCCAGCAGCCTTAACGGTGGGCACTAATGGTCAGGCTCTCGTCAGTGATGGAACCGATATCTCATGGGGGTCAGCAGGGGCATCTTCTCTAAATGGGTTATCGGATGTGAGCACGGCTGGTGGCACTGCGAGAGTAGCGATGATTAGTATCCCCCCTTCTGCTAGTGGTGCAGACTATAGTGTTTCTATAGGAACAGAAGCCCTAGATGCAGTAACAAGTGGCAGCAGTAATGTAGCAATAAATTATCAGGCTCTTTCTGCGCTAACCACAGGCACTAGAAATATAATGATTGGTTCTCAGGCTGGAAGGGTGGCTACTGACGCGGATGGAAATACAGGAGTTGGTCATGGTTGTTTTTACCAAATGACAGATTCAAATGCTATAGATAATGCTGGGTTTGGGTATCATGCTTTGACTAATCTTAGCACAGGAAAAAGGAATTCAAGCCTTGGTAAATCTTCTTTAGGCGGTCTTACTACTACTGACCATAATACCGGGTGTGGACATTCTGCTGGTAGCAGTGGAACGACTATAAGTAACTGCTGGGCCGGTGGTTACAGTTCTGACGCTTCAGCCGCTGATGCTTCTAATGAATTTACAATGGGTAACGCATCAATTTCTAATTTAAGGTGCAATGATACTTCTATATCTAGTCTTTCAGATGAGCGAGATAAAACTCAGATTGAAGATTTACCCGAAGAAGCAGGACTTGAATTTATAAACAATCTTCAACCAAGAACATTTTATTGGGATAGACGTTCTTGGTATGATAGCCATACACCAGATGGATCAAAGGTTAAATCTGATTATAAAAGATGGAAGGCAAATTCAGGACAGAAAATGGGTTTCGTTTCTCAAGAGGTGCAAGGTGTAATTTCTGGAAAGAAGTATTTTGAAGATTCTGCTATGGTATCTCCATCAGTTACAGAGACTGATAATGGAACAATAGATGGATTAGAGTTTGCCCCATCACATTTAATTACACCATTGGTAAAGGCTATACAACAATTGTCAGAGCAGAATAGTCAACTAATTGCACGTATTGAAGTTTTAGAGGGTAATTAATATGACTCCACAAGAAATAGCAAAACAATATTCCACCATGATTTTTCTTTCTGGTTCTATTCATGAGGGTATTGATACTGGAGACAGGGATGAAGAGACTCTTTATTTCATAAGTAAAAATGTTAAACATCTTGAAATTATGGTAGAGAAAGATCACTGGACTAATGAAGACATGACCGCAGTTAATCAAGCCATTGCAGATGGTACTGCTTATTTAGGAGCGTAGGTTATGGCACTAACAAAAGTAACAAGCGGAATAAGGACTCTGGCAACAGATGAAGTTCTAACTGCAAATATAAATGATGATGCAGTTACAGCAGCTAAGATTGCTACAGGAGCGGTAGATACCGCAGAGATAGCCGCTGACGCTGTTGAGGCCAGTGAGCTTGCAGACAATGCAGTAGATACGGCTGCTGTCGCTGATAATGCGGTGACTCTAGCGAAGATGGCTGGGCTTGTTAGAGGTAAGATAATTTACGGTGATGCAAGCGGTGATCCTGCGGCATTAACTGTGGGAACTAATGGGCAAGCATTAGTGAGTGACGGAACCGATATATCATGGGGTTCGGCTGGAGCCTCAGATGTTAATGGATTATCTGATTGTCTAGTTGAGAACAGTTCCTATTTCATTGGAAGTGATCCTAATTCAACTACGTCTGGAGCATACTATAACGTATCTGTTGGTAGTGGAGCATGTGCCGCGATCACCACGGGCGATAATAATGTTGTAGTTGGACATAATGCTGCTCCAACACTTACAACCGCAAGTGAGAATGTTCTTATTGGAGAGGATGTTGCTCTAACTTTAACAACTGGCCACTATAACGTATGCATAGGAAGATTGTCTGGGCCATCTGTAACTGCTGGTGCTAGTGCGACGGAAAATATTTGTATAGGTCAATTGTCTGGAACAGACCTGACTACTGGATTTAACAATACTCTTGTCGGCATGGAAACTGGAATGGAAATCACTGAGGGTGATTCCAATACTGCGCTAGGCCACCGGGCAATGAAGGCAAACGTAGACGGAGACGATAATGTCTGTATAGGTTGGAAATCTGGGGATACGTTTCAAACTGGTGTAACTGGCAATACTATGGTTGGCATGAATTCAGGACAATCCCATACTACTGGGATTCAGAATACCATGATAGGTATGAATGCTTCCGGTAATTCAGGTACTACAACTTACACTACCTCACTTGGTGGAAGTTGTTTGGATAATATCAGTTCTGGTGATAATAGCACGGGGCTTGGAAATAATGCTCAGAATTCTTCATCATCTGCAAGTAATTGTTTCACCCTTGGGAACAGCAGTGTAGATGATCTGCGCTGCAATGATACTTCAATTTCTGGTTTATCTGATGAAAGAGATAAGTCTCGTATTGAAGATTTACCCGAAGACTCAGGATTGGATTTTATTAACCAATTGAAACCTAGAACATTCTTCTGGGATCGTAGGGAGTGGTATGAGGATGGAACTCCAGATGGATCAAAAATAAAAGAAAACTATCGAAAATGGCAGTCTAATAGTGGTCAACGCATGGGATTTATTGCACAAGAAGTACAATCAGCAATAGACGGAAAGAAGTGTATGGAAGATGCGCGAATGGTAAGTGAGTCTACTGCGGTGACTGAAGCTGGAGTGGTGGAAAAACTAGAGTTCGCTCCCGGTCAACTTATCACTCCGCTGGTAAAAGCAATCCAGCAGTTATCCGCAGAAGTTGAATCTTTGAAAGCACAATTAGAGGGCCAATAGCATGGCAAGAATAAAAGCAGAAATGACAGCATCTGAAATTGCAATAGAGTATTTAAAATTAGGGGATGATGTTGCTCAGATCAATGACATGATTGCAACCGGAGAAAGAGATCAAGAGTTATTGGATGCTATGCGTAGAAGTGTAGGATTTCTCGAATTAACAGTGGCTAAAGATTGGTGGACAAATGAAGATATGACTTCGGTTAATACAGCCATATCTGCTGGCAATGCCTACCTTGCGTAATGGCTATTTATTGGAACAGGCCGTGGAACGAAGTAACTGAAACTTGGAATTCTGCGGTTGGTAATTGGGGAAGTGTAGGATACGATCCTACTACAGCTAGCTTAACCCTAACAGGATATGGGCCACCCATTCCTTATAGTTTTGTTATTGATGCTGCTGCCCTTTCGTTAACGGGTTATATACCCATCGCTCTTGAAAACATTCCTGATTCTCCGGGGAAGGCTGCTCTTGTATTAGCTGGATTTGCTCCTCTGGCAGTAGAGAATATTCCAATGTTTCCGGGGAAGGGTGATCTTACATCATCAACATCTGTGCCAGCCTTTGGAATTACATATAAGATAACTGTTGAAAATGGAGTTCTTATTCTAGAACCACAAGAACCTGAAGTACAACATAGAGCACCTTTGTTTAAACCATCAATACAGATAATATAATGAGCAAAGAAAAATCAATGCATTGGACAGAGTTAGTTGATAAGGTTGATCCTACTTTAAAAACGGAACCCGTTGTTACATATGTATTTAATAGTGGTAAAAGAGTTTTTTACAAAGGGAAGAAAAATAGGAATGGAACTAGAAAAGGCTGAAAAGTTTGATGTACATGATTATACATTGGCAAAGAATGTGGCTGAGAAACTAGAAGAAAAGTATCCCGGTTGGCTATGGGCTGTCCATGTTATGGATGGTGTTGTTGGAGTAAAGTCAATGCGCCTGTCTGGACAGTGGGGATTCATTCTTCATGCTGATAAAATTGATAATGATTATAGGGCAGTTGTTAATGCGGGTGGAGAGATATTGGAAAGATACCGGCAGCATAGAGGAAAATTTAATCAGACTAAGTATGCTGATTTAGAAATGGATCAGTATGGAAGACTCAATGGAGATTTACATTAATGTCATTAATCAACCCTTAACCGCCCCTGAATGTAGATGAAGATATTCCGAATTCTGCCATGATAGGAGACAAAGACAAGATATGGTTAAATCTTGCTCGTCAGGCATATGATGGTTCTACTGAGTGGGTTGATACTAATCTTCGTTATCAGTGGGAAAAGAATATATCTAATTTCAATAGTAGACATCCGCCGGGTTCTAAGTATTTAACGTCTGCCTATGATAAACGATCCAGATTATTTAGGCCAAAGACGAGAACAACTGTTAGAAAATTAGAATCGGCAATGGCGATAGCCTTCTTCAGTAATGAGGATATGCTGACTATAAGCCCGTCTGATCCTAATAATCCTATGCAAATGGCGGGAGCATCGGTTGCTCAATCTATCATGCAGTATAGATTGACTAACACGATACCATGGTTTACTACTATGGTGACTGCCCTTCAAGATGCGGCAATATATGGAACTGTAGTTTCACACCAGTATTGGGAGTTTGAAGAAAAGGATGAGACGTTTGCTTCAGTTGATGATACTGGTGCTGAAGTTGTTGACATGGAAGGAAAGCCAGTTAGGGAAAAGGTTAAGTCAACTATAAAGGATTACCCCGTTATTGAGGTTGTGGAACCTGAGAATTTTAGAATTGATCCAGCGGCTGATTGGTATGATCCCATCTCCTCGTCTCCATATGTTATACATCTTATTCCTATGTTTGCACAAGATGCTATGGAAAGAGTGGACAGTGGAGAATGGAAGAAGGTAACCCTTGAGCAGTTATTAACAACTACTAGTGAGGAAGATGATACTACTAGGTTGACTAGAGAAGAGCCTAGAGAAGACCCATTAGAGGATGATTTCGAGAACATAAAAGAATATAAGATTGTTTGGATTCATAAGAATATAATAAGAAAAGATGGGGAAGACTGGTGTTTCTTTACCGGAGGTACAGACTTTCTCCTTACTGATCCAAAACCATTGATGGAGATGTATCCTTGGTTAAAACAAGGCGAGCGCCCCTATGTTATGGGGAAACTTAATATTGAAGCCCATCGTGTATATCCATCTGCAACTGTAGAACTCACCGAAGAGTTGCAAGCAGCGTCGAATGATATATGGAACCAAAGATTCGATAACATTAAGTTGTCGATGAACAAGCGTTATCATATTCGCAGGGATCGTAATATAGATTTGGATGCCCTGTTCAGGTCTGTTCCCGGCGGCGCTGTAGAAATGGATGACCCAGACCAAGATGTCAGAGTTATTGAAACTCGTGATGTCACGGCGTCTGCCTATCAAGAGCAGGATCGGATCAATATGGATTTCGATGAACTGCAAGGAAACTTCTCTGCCTCAACTGTAGGCGGCGCTCGCAACCTTAATGAGACTGTTGGTGGTATGCAGTTGTTATCTGGCAATACCAACATGATCACAGAGTTTGTACTAAGAACTTTTGCTGAAACATGGGTGGAACCAGCTCTAAAACAGTTGTTAAAACTTGAGCAGTACTATGAAACGGATGAGCACGTTACTGCGCTGGCTGGTGAAACTGCTGGAATTGAAGGTGAAGAGGGAGTTATTGATTTCGGAAAAGATGAAGTCATGGATGAACTTCTTAAACAGAATGTTTTGCTTAAAGTTAATGTTGGAATGAACGCTACTGATCCTATGGGCCGTGTACAGAATTTACTGTTCGGTGTCGGAAGTATCGGTCAGTTGCCCGGAATGGAAGATAAAATTAATGTAGATGAAGTGGCCAAAGAAGTCTTTGGATTATTAGGATATAAAGATGGTTCAAGATTCTTATTGTCCAGCGATGTTGATCCTCAAGTTGAGGACTTGCAACAACAGATTGAACAGTTAACTGGAATGCTAGAAATTGATCAAGTTAAGATGGAGGGTCGTATGGCTATAGAGCAAGTTAAACAACAGGCTACATTAAGAGCGGCTCAATTGAAGGCACAGACAGAACTGCAAAAACAGGTAATGTCATCTCAGGAAGGAGTTGGAAAACTTGATGTGAAACGCAATGAAGCAACCGTTAAACAGCAAGATGCAGATACTCGACGTGCTGAGTTAATGTTACAAAGGGACGCTTTACTTAACCAGATAGTTGATCAGGAGATACAACGAAGAATGGTAGAAAACAAAAATGATGTTAGTAAAGTAGGAACTATGGCAAGAGATAAGTACAACAAAATTCCTTATGAAATAGGATGAGTGAATTTGGCAATCCCGTTGACCCTAAAGTTGACGATTTACTAACAAGAATTAAGGTTGGTAGAAGTACACATGAATTTATAAGAACTCCAACTGGAAAGGCTATAGTTGAAAGGGCTATAGGAGATTACCGAAAGGCTATCTCTGACCT
>Ga0114898_1001656_pt1 | contig 12674 bp, 11 predicted proteins | sample Malvired_Geostar_FD_83496 | JGI IMG/M metagenome (GOLD analysis project Ga0114898, IMG submission 83496) | Marine viral communities from the Global Malaspina Expedition - Malaspina viral metaG DeepMed_Geostar | ecosystem: Environmental > Aquatic > Marine > Oceanic | place: Mediterranean Sea... | reverse complement strand
GTGGCGATCAACAAGATCGACAAACCCGACGCCGATCCGACCCGGGTGATCAACGAGCTGCTGCAGCACGAGATCGTCGTCGAGCGCCTGGGCGGTGAAACCCAGGTGGTCGAGGTCTCGGCCCTGGAAAAGCTCGGCCTGGACGACCTGCTGGAAGCCATCCTGGTCCAGGCTGAAATCATGGAGCTGCGGGCCGATCCGGATCGCACCGCCGAAGGCGTGGTCATCGAGGCCAAGCTCGACCGCGGTCGCGGCGCGGTGTCCACCGTGCTGGTCAAGCGCGGCAGCCTGAAGCGCGGCGACATCGTCGTGGCCGGCGCCAACTGGGGCCGGGTTCGCGCCCTGTTCAACGAGCGCGACGAGCAGCTGGATGCGGCGGGTCCCTCCACGCCGGTCGAGGTCCTTGGCCTCGACGGCACGCCCGAGCCGGGCGAACCCCTGGCCGTGGTGGAGAACGAGGCCCGCGCCCGGGAGATCACCGAGTACCGTCAGCGGGTGAAGCGCGAAAAGTCCGGTTCGCCGGTGGCGGGCGCCTCGCTGGCCGACATGATGGCCAAGCTCGCCGACAAGAAGGTCTCCGAGCTGCCGGTCATCGTGAAGGCCGACGTGCAGGGTTCGGCCGAGGCCATTGTCGGCTCGCTCGACAAGATCTCCACCGACGAGGTGCGTGCGCGCATCATCCTGTCGGGGGCCGGCGCGATCAGCGAAAGCGACGTCATGCTGGCCAAGGGGGCCGGTTCGCCGATCCTCGGCTTCAACGTCCGGGCCTCCAAGCAGGCCCGCGACCTGGCCGAGCGCGAGGGCGTGGAGATCCGCTACTATGCGATCATCTACGACCTGATCGACGACATCAAAGGCGTGCTCTCGGGCATGCTGGCGCCGATCCAGCGGGAAACCTTCCTGGGCAACGCCGAGGTCCTCCAGGCCTTCGACATCTCCAAGGTCGGCCGCGTGGCCGGTTGCCGCGTCACCGAGGGCGTGGTCCGCAAGGGCGCCCGCGTCCGGATCATCCGCGACGACGTGGTGGTCCTGGAACTGGGCGTCCTGCAGACGCTCAAGCGCTTCAAGGACGAGGTCAACGAGGTCCCCAACGGCCAGGAATGCGGCATGGCGTTCCAGGGCTTCCAGGACATCAAGGCCGGCGACACCATCGAGTGCTTCAACCTCGAAGAGGTCAAACGCTACCTGTAAAGGCGGCTTAAAGACCGAGGACAGGACTGGGCCGGAGGCGAATATCGTCTCCGGCCTTTCTTCTGGGCGGCCGGCGCGCCTGGGCTTGGGGCGGTGGGCGGCGGCTATTCCGGCGAAGCCTCAGTTTTCCTCGTCGGCGGCCCGACGCAGGGCGCTCATGAGGGCCTGCAGATCGTGGGGCTCCAGCCGCGCGGCGGCCCCCAGCAGCTCCTCCAGTTCGTGTGGTCGGACGTCGCCCTCGACATCCACCCCCGGCAGCCGCAGCCGGCGCGCGCGCGCCATTCCCAGCTTCTCACGCAGGACCTCGATGGCATGCAGGCTGGTGTCGACCTCGAAGCCGAACGCCAGGCTGGCGCCGAAGGGTAGGGTCTGGCCCAGCTTGTCGATCACCAGGCCGGAGCGCAAAAGGATCGCCTCCATCAGCCCCTCGGCCAGCCCGACCAACCGTGAGATTCCGCGCTCGCAGGCCTCCTCCAGCAAGGCGAGGCGCAACTCGCCCGGAGAAATACGGCCCAGCGGCCGCAGGCTCGGCAGGCCTAGCAGGAGGCGGCTGAGCTCCCAGACCTCCTCCGGGCCGCTCAGGCTCGCCCCGGGCGCCAGATGGGCGGCCGGCCCTCGCAGCAGGCTCCAGTCAGCGGTCGGACGAATCCGGCAGCTGGCGGCCAGTTCGCCCCCCGCCTCCAGCACCAGGAAATAGACCGCCTCGTCGTCATCCCCGGCGTCGACCTCGCCGCCGGCGGCGTCCCGCTGCAGGGGCCAGCCGAGCTGGTCGATGAACATCGCGGCGCGCTGCGCATACATCATCGCCAGTTCGCGGCGGTACAGGTTGCGATTGCCCGCGGTGACGACATGGATCATGCGCCGTCAGCCCCCAGGTCCCAAGGGCCGGGATCGATGTTTCGGAAAAGCCCCACGGCTAGATCGTTAAGGTTGTAGGGCTCGCCTGTCCATAGCGGGTCGATGCGGCCTAGTCGCCCGGCAGCCCGGCCTTGAGTTCGGCCACCCAAAGCCGCGCATTGCCATCGGACGGCGCGCGCCAGTCGCCCCGGGGCGAGAGATTGCCGCCGGACACCACCTTGGGCCCATTGGGCATGGCCGAGCGCTTGAACTGGCTGAAGCCGAAGAACCGCTGCAGGAAGACCTCCAGCCAGCGGCCGACCGTCGCCAGATCGTACTGATTGCGGGCCTCCGGCGGGAAGTGCGGCGGCCAGGCGCCAGCGGCGGCGTCCCGCCAGGCGTGCCAGGCCATGAAGGCGACCTTGGAGGGCCGCAGGCCAAATCGGGTGATGTAATAGAGGTGGAAGTCCTGCAGCTCGTAGGGGCCGACAATGGCCTGGGTCGACTGGATGGCCCCCGCCGCATCGGCCGGCACCAGCTCCGGCGAGATCTCGGTGTCGAGCACCGCCAGCAGGATCTGGTTGGTCTCCGCCTCGAACTGGCCGTGGGCCGCGACCCAGCGGATCAGGTGCTGGATCAGGGTCTTGGCCACCGATCCGTTGACATTGTAGTGGCTCATCTGGTCGCCGACCCCATAGGTGCACCAGCCCAGCGCCAGCTCCGACAGGTCGCCGGTGCCCAGCACCAGGGCGCCGCGCTGGTTGGCCGCCCGGAACAGATAGTCGGTGCGCAGGCCCGCCTGCACATTCTCGAAGGTCACGTCATAGACCGGCTCGCCGCCGGCGAAGGGGTGGTTCAGGTCGGCCAGCATCTGGCGGGCCGCAGGCGTGATGTCGATCTCCTCGGCCGTGGCGCCGATGGCCCGCATCAGCGCCCAGGCGTTGGACTTGGTGGAGTCGGAGGTCGCAAAACCCGGCAGGGTGAAGGCCAGGATATTGGCCCGCGGCAGGCCAAGCTGGTCGCAGGCTTTGGCCGCCACGATCAGGGCGTGGGTGGAGTCCAGCCCGCCAGACACGCCGATGACGATCTTCTCGGTGCGGCTGGCCTTCAGGCGCTGGGCCAAGCCCTCGACCTGGATGTTGAAGGCCTCATAGCAGTCCTCGTCCAGGCGCACCGGATCGTCGGGGACGAAGGGGAAGCGGTCCAGGCGGCGCATCAGGCCGCGATCGGCGAAGTCCGGCTGGTGGGCGAAGCCGATGCGACGGAACTCATATTCAGGATGGCCCTCGCTGACGGCGGCGTCGTTGAAGGTCGGGGTGCGCATCCGCTCCAGCCGCAGGCGCTCGACGTCCACATCGGCGAGCGTCAGGCCGCCGTCGGTGGGGAAGCGCTCGCTCTGCGCCAGCAGGGCGCCGAGCTCATAGATATCGCCCTGGCCGTCCCAGGCCAGGTCGGTGGTGCTCTCGCCAGGACCTGCCGCCGAATAGAGATAGGCCGCCTGGCATCGCACCGACTGGGAGGCGCACAGCATGGCCCGGTCGCGGGCCTTGCCCACCACCACATTGGAGGCCGACAGATTGGCCAGGATCAGAGCGCCGGCCAGGGCGCCGCGGGTGGACGGCGGATTGGCCGCCCAGAAGTCCTCGCAGACCTCCAGATGGAAGACGAAGTCGGCCAGGTCCTCGGCCGCGAAGACGAGATCGACGCCGAACGGGACGGTCTGGCCCGCCAGGGTCACCTCCAGGTCGGTGAGGCCGGCGCCCGGGGCGAACCAGCGCTTCTCGTAATATTCCCGGTAGTTGGGCAGGAAGGACTTGGGAACGACCCCCAGGATCTGCCCGCGGGAAATGGCCACGGCGCAGTTGTAGACCCGGCCGTTGCGGCGCACCGGCGCGCCGATGGCCAGCACCGGGCTCAGGGTCTCGCTGGCCGCGCAAATCTCCGCCACGGCCGCCTCGACGGCGTCCAGAAGGGCGTCCTGCAGGTGCAGGTCGTCGATGGCGTAGGCCGAGACGCACAGCTCGGGGAAGACGATCAGGTCGGCGCCGGCCTCGTGGCCCTTGCGCGCCTGCGCCAGGATCGCCTGGGCGTTGGCGGCTGGATCGCCCACGGCGACCCTGGGCGTGGCCACCCCGCAGCGGACAAACCCCTGGGCCTGACTGGAATAGAACCGATGCGCCATGCCGCTCCTCGAACCCTCACTCCGCCGTCCGGCGCGTCAGGTTTGCTTGCCACAGATCGGGCTCTGGCGCGAGACGGAGGGCTTCAAGCCTGGCGACGAACCCGTCCCATGGCCGAGCGATGCAGGCCATAGAGCTGCAGGAAGGCTGCGACGGGGATGGTCCGTCCCGCCGCCGGGGTGTTGGGCGCCGCGGGCACGTTGAGCGGCGCGATCAGCCAGCGGTCGGGAAACCGCTTAAGCCGCTGGTCCACGGCGGCTCCGAGGTGCGGGCAATGGCTCAGAGCCAGTTTGGCGCAGGCCTAGTGGCAGGGGGCGATGGCGCCGCCGTCAAACACCCGAGCGCCGTCCGGCAACTCGGCGACGCCAGGAAGCAGGTGGGCAAGGCCCGCCCGGCGCAGCGCCAAGGCGTCGGTCCAGCGGCCTGTCTGGCTCCACCGATCATCGGAGGAGGTTGGCTCACCGCACATGGGACAGAGCATGCGCCAGACGCTCTCGCGCTGCCGATTCATGTGGTTCTGCGAATAGTTGGGGCGTCCGACGCCGGGATTCTGCGCCTGATGCACCGCCGGCGCGCCCGCGACCGTCGGGCACGGACCGACCCCGAGCATCGGCTCCGCCGTCCAGCTGGTCACCCACGGGACATCGACGCCGACCTTAAGCCGGGATTCGTGCGCCATGGCCTGGTCTTTCGCTGTCATGCGGACAGGCTGCGCGCCTAGGTCCGAATATCACTCCCGAAATATGCCACGGTTGGAGCGCCAGAGCGAGTTTGACCAAGCTTCGCCGGATACGAAGTCGTGGCGAGGCGTTGCATGATCCCCGTTAAGGACACGCCGTGACCCCAGATCCCTATCTGCTCTTCCTGTTCGGGCTGGGCGCCGTGATTCTACTGGTGGCCTGGCTGCCCCTGGGGCTGAAGCGCCTGCCGCTCAGCCTGGCCATCGTCTGCGTCGCCATCGGGGTGGCGGTGTTCAGCCTGGGCGGCCTGAACTTCAATCCCGATCCGCGAACCTATGACACCCTGACCGAGCGGCTGACCGAACTGGTGGTCATCATCGCCCTGATGGGGGCCGGCGTGAAGATCGACCGGCGCATGGGCTGGCGCAGCTGGGGCTCGGCCTGGCGGCTGCTGGGCATCGCCATGCCGCTGACCATCCTGGCCATCGCCATCCTCGGCGTGCAGGCGCTCGGCCTGTCGCTCGCCATGTCGGTCCTGCTGGCCGCGGCCCTGGCGCCCACCGACCCGGTCCTGGCCGCCGATGTCCAGGTGGGGCCGCCAGACTCGGGGGAGGAGACTGAGGTGCGCTTCGCCCTGACCTCCGAGGCCGGCTTCAATGACGGCCTGGCCTTTCCCTTCGTCCACCTCGCCCTGGTCTTCGCCGCCGTGGCGGCCAGCGCCGGCGATCCCATGGCCTGGCCCAGCCCGCAGGACTGGCTGCACTGGGCGGCCATGGATGTGGTCTGGCGGATCGGCGCTGGCCTGGCCATGGGCTGGCTGCTGGGCCGAGCCATGGGCTGGATCGCCTTCGACATTCCCCATGTGCGCCTGTCAGCCACCGGCGATGGCCTGGTCGCCCTGGGCGCGACCTTCGTGGTCTATACGGCGACGGAGTTCGTCAACGGCTATGGCTTTCTGGCCGTCTTCATCGCCGCCCTGACCCTGCGCTCCCGCGAGCGCAACCACGCCTATCACCGCGCCCTGCACGACTTCGCCGAACAGGTGGAGCGGCTGCTGATCATGCTGGTCCTGGTGCTGTTCGGCGGCGCCCTGGCCGCGGGCCTGCTGTCCAGCCTGACCTGGACCGACCTGGCGGCCTGCGCCGTCATCCTGCTGGTCATCCGGCCGCTGGCGGGCTGGATCTCCATGTGGGGCTCCAAGCTCACCCGCCGCGAGCAATGGCTCTCAGCCATACTGGGCGTCCGTGGCATCGGCTCGTTCTTCTACATCGCCTACGGGATCAACCATGGGGATTTCGGCTCGTCCGAGCGCCTGTGGGCGATCACCGGCGTCGTCGTGCTGATGTCGGTGATCCTGCACGGCATAGCGGCCACCCCCCTCATGGCCTGGATCGAACGCCCCGACAAAGGCGACCGGGGGGAGGGCGAGGAGGACGTGGTGGAGTGAGGGGGATGGGCCGGGCAGGTGACTGTCGCTAGCTCGGCCCTAGTTGGGTCGGTAGGGTGGGCTCATGAGATACTGGCGTCACGTTCTATCGCGCGCAGCCCAGGCGGCTGCGACCGACGTCCGTATCGGCGGCGCATCAATCGCGGCGCTATTGCTAGGGCAGATCGTCCTCGCCGTTGTCTTGTTCCTTGCCTCCGGCTTAACTAGCGCGAACCTCCCGCTCCGGCTAACGACGGCGCTCCTACCGTTCCTGATATTTCCAGCATTCTTCGTGTTTCGGATAGTCAGTGTTCCGGCGGCAATCGACAGTGAGCGTCAGGCTCGGATCGCTGAGCTAGAGCGGTCGATTGAGGATTCGAAGTGGGCCGCAATCGGCGGCGAGAACGCGCGGCGGCATCAGTTGCTCAGCCAATTCCGCGAACTGTACAAGCTGAGCGAGGATGGACTATCGCCGGAACTTGTGGCGAACCTAGCTTGGCCGCCCATTGAATGGCTTAACAACAAGCTCGATCGACGGGGGGAGCGGCGGCGGATTGAACGTATCGAGGCCGAAAAGATCTACACGCGCGAATTGGAGGCCTGACGGCTCGATCGGTCCCGACGTCGCCGCCAACAACTGAGGAAATTCGCAAAAGCATTTTGCCTACCGGTTGTGCGGGGCATCGTGAAAAGGAAATAATAGTGAAGCCTCGCATGTTTATTGCCTCGTCATCGGAACACCTGGACTTGGCGTATGCAGCTCAAGAGGGCCTAGAGCACGATGTTGAAGCGGTTGTGTGGAGCCAAGGCGTATTCACCCTTTCGAGAACGGCCATGGCATCGCTAATGGATGAATTAGATGCCTGTGATTTTGGCTTATTTATACTTGCGCCATCTGATGTAACCTCCATGCGAGAATCCACGGTTTCTACTGTCCGAGATAATGTAGTTTTTGAGATGGGGCTGTTTGCCGGACGTTTAGGTATAGAGCGGTGCTTTATGATCGTGCCCCGCGGCGTGGATGATCTACACCTCCCGACAGATCTCCTTGGCTTGACCCCAGCTCAGTTTGAACCGGACCGTCAGGACGGCAACATGTTGGCCGCGCTAGGACCGGCCTGTAATCGGGTCAGGAAATCTGTAGTCAGCCTCGGCTTCCTGAAACGTATCGAAGGGGCAGCCCCGCCTGCCGCCGCTGATCTGGAGGGGGGCCTCTGCGACGATCCCGACGACTGTATCTCGTTGATCCAATCGTGGATGGGATCTCGCTCATCAAGTGAGAACGTGCAGGCCATCCGTTACGACGATGTGGATAGAGGGCTCAGGCTTGCGCCCGGCTCGGCCCGCAAATTCATCGAGCTGGCGGCCAGACGGTGGGACTACGTGGCTGAGCGCAAGGGCAAGGATACGATCCTTTTCCGCGATGGTGATCGCGTCTAAGCGGAAGATGAATTCGCGCCGGGGGGAGTCGGACGGTGCCTCGCCGTCATTTTGCTCAGGTGTCCAACTCATCTGAGTGTCGACGCCGGCGCCTGCCAGACTGCACTTAACCAAGTTAAATCGTTGAATTCACCCGTTTTCCGAATCTCAATCGGAGGGTGGTGCCGCCTAGGTGACTCGAACACCTGACCTACGCATTACGAATTTTGACCTCACCCTACGGCCCACTACGGGTAAGCCCGGAAAACCTCTCGTATTCAATAAGTTACATTTTGTGATGTGCGGCTGACTACGGGTGATGACGGTCCAGTTCGGCCCCGTATGCTTCCATCTTGCTTCCAATTCAGACCCGCTTTAGGTCCGAAGGCAGGAGAACCTAATGCCGAAAAGGACCAGAACCCGCCTCACAAAACGAACTGTCGAAGAGACCCAGCCCAACCGATACGTTTGGGATAGCGAAGTGCCGGGTTTCGGGGTCCGGGGGCTGCCAAGTGGCGACCGCAAGTTCGTTTTCCAGTTTAGGAGCCGGGGTGGTCCGCAGGGAAAGCTCACCATTGGCAGCTATCCGTCGATGACCGTTGAGGAAGCAAGGCGTATCGCTCGGGAGCATCGGACAGAGGTTGAACGCGGCGGAAACCCGAGCTTAGGCCGTCGAGCAGAGAGAGCCGCCCCCACAGTTCGCGAAATGGCGACGCACTACTGCGATGTGTACGCGGTCCAGCGGGGACTTAAGCCCCGCACTGTGAAAGATGCCCGACGGCTCTTAGACCGATACGCACTGCCGAAGCTCGGCTCCCACAAGGCAAAAGACATCACGCCGGCAGACGTACGGAAGGTGATGAGCTACGCACGGGACGGTTCAGGCCGCTATGAGGCCAATCGTCTTCGCGCGGTGCTGAGTAGGATGTTCACCCTTGCCATCGGGGAGAACGTCCGCTCCGACAACCCGTGCAAAGGCGTGGAGAAATATCACGAGGATCAACGGTGGATGCATCTGGGCGATCAGGAAGTCCAGGCGCTCCTAGACGCCTGTGATCGCCATACCGCTCAAAATGCTGCCTGCGCGGTTCGGCTTCTCCTTTTCACCGGGGCTCGCCTTCAAGAGGCCATCAAAGCCTCTTGGGATCAGTTTGATTTGGAGCGTGGTGTCTGGGAGAAGCCCTCCCATCACACGAAGACGAAGCTAAGACATCGCGTTCTCCTGTCGAAGACCGTGCTTTCGATGCTGCGTCAGATGCGAGCCGATGATCCTGATGGGACTTTTCTCTTTCCAGGACGGAAGCCCGGATCGCCGCGCAGCGATCTCAATCGCCCCTGGGCGTCGATTTGTAAGTCTGCCGGTCTAGCCGGCTACCGTCTTCATGACCTCCGTCGGACAACAGCCAGCTTCATGCTCTCGGAGGGCGCGGACCTTGCGACCGTGGGCAAGGCCCTGGGGCACACGCAAGCCTCCACAACAGCGAGGTATGCCCATCTGTTCGAGGAGGTGGTGCAGATCGGCGTTGACCGGGCGAGCGCAAGGATGATGCTGGGAAGGGAGGCGGCCTAGCGTCCCCAGAGGACGCTCGCTCTCGCTCTCTCTCTCTCTCTCTCTCTCTCGACGTTGCGGGGGATCAGGACCGAAGTCGTAGAGATATCCGCGCCCTCAGGACCCTGGTACCCAACCTATTCCCGAGTGCAACGGCACCCTTACCCCCAGCCTGACGGAACTTGTACAAAACCATCCTGAAATCGGCTGCAGGTGTTTGGTTTACCCTTACCCTCCTGTCCGCGCTTCCCAACGCCTTGCTTTAAAAGGGCTTTCGCAGCGGTCCAACTCGACTGATCGAAGCTCCACCTGACAAATCCGAACTACGCCTTGATCGGACTCATTGGCTGCGCTGGTCCAGAAATGAGGGTCGATGTCTTCTAAGCGGTGAAGAGCCGCCTCTGGCGCAGACTATAAGAGCGCAAGCCCGGACTCTGAGCGTCAGCCAGGGCTTCTCCCGGCTCTTCCGCTACCTCACCACCAGAAATTCCGGGATCAGCCCCTGGCAGCATCCCTGAGTCGGGAAACGCATAGCCGCATCACGACCTCCGCCCCGCAGAAGCGCCGTGAGCCTGATCTCCAGTTGGTGACTCGCTATCCGCTGGAAGTTCGCTAAATGTTCTCCCCAGAGAGAGGCGACATGGGCCGCAGAAATCCCGACCGTATTCCGATCAGTCAGCGACGCGGCATGTGCGAGACCGTGGGCGACATGATCCGTCAGGGTTGGGACGTTCACTCACGCTGCATGACCTGTGGGACGCTCTTCCGCGTGAACCTCCGGATCATCGCCCAAGTGAAGGGCGCTGACTTCAGCATCTGGAACCGAAAGAACCGGTGCCGACGCCTCGGTTGCGTCGGCCATGTCGAATTCCATGGTCGGGCTCCGGAGATGTCCTGGCATGAGGTGCTCTCTGCGCCGGACTGAGAAGTGCATTGGCGGCCTTCCCGCACCTCGACAAGTAGGCCCACAGGAGCGCGCCAGGCGAGATGGGCGCAACTCTCCGCACCTACACCAGAGACACCGCGAGCGCCCGCCAGAGGGCCTCCCTGAGACTGGAAACGCGACTCAGATTTCAATCTGGTCCGGCAAAGAGGCGCCGACCGCACGCATCAGCTCGGCTTCACCAATGTCGATAGCCCTCGCAAAAGCGATGAACTCAACGAAGTCGAGCCGACGTTCGCCAACCTCGATTTTTGCCACATAGGACGGAGGCTTTCCGAGTCGCTCGGCGAGAGCACGCTGAGTAAGACCGGACGCGCGACGAGCAGCCACCAGCGCCCCAATCGCAGTTTGATATGAGGGTGAGTGCACCCACCGCCGCATTGGCTAACGCCGCCCTTTTCGAGGTCCAGCAGCCTTGCTATGTGGCGTCGCGTTTGCTCCCAGATGGGGAGCAAGATCGGGGGCACAATGAACGGGAGAAGAGTAGGCGTCGCGCTTTCCCTATGGGCGACGCTCGGAGGCGCAACGGCGTTGGGGATGGCGTTCATTCCGGAAGCCAACACTGCTCAGCAGGCAAAGTGGGCCGTTGACTGCTTCAATGGAAATTCGAGCGCCTGCTACGAAGACAACGTCCACGACGCAACGCTTTCGCAATGGCGGTCGCGAGCCTGGAGTACAGGTGGCGCTTCAGCCGTTATGCTTGCAGTCGGGCTCTCGCTCATTGCTGGCGGACGGGCTTCAGAAGGGGCGACCGCAAAATCCACCTCCAAGAGATCGTCGCGCTCATGAACCTCTCCACAAGAGCACTAGCGACCGTAGGGATCGTCCTGACCCTCACCGGCTGCGCGACCCAAGCTGAGATGCGGACGAATGGCCCGGTGGTGAGCAAAGTCGTCAGCATGTCCGTCGCCGAAGCGCGGGATTGCGTCGGGGATCACTGGATCGGGGGGCTCTACGGTAAGTCCATCACGCCCTATGGCGAGGGCTATCGCATCCGGAATTCTGGCGGTCAGATTTTCGAGTTCGTCGAAGTGCAGCCGTCGCCCGACGGAGCCGTCATCTCGGCATACAATTCGTTCGGTCGCGTGGGAGGCTTCTCAAGCTCGGCGATGCAGCACTGCGCAGGTGTGAAGTAGCGGATATGAGCCGACTTACGGTCTTATGCGGCGTCGGTGGCCCAGATGGCGTCTGGGCTTCGTAGAAGCCATAGCGAGGACGCCCGGTCCTCTGGTATCTCGAAAGGGATGATTGAACCACCTGAGACCGATAGTACCGTGGGCGAGATCGACGCCGAGATTGAGCACCTCGTAGCGCTTGCCCTTGCCGATCCGAGCGATGCGAAAGAGATCGAGGGTCAAATTGACTCTCTGATCGACCTGAAGCTCGCGATGATCGACCGGGAGGCAGGGACGAGTGCGACCCTGTCAACGAAGCTAGCCGCCGTGACCCATCGGGGCGAACATCGCTCCCGACGCTCAGCCATCGACGCATTTGACGGTGGCCGCGCAGCTCTCGCTAGAGCGTCAAGGATGTCGAGGGGTTCATGGCGGCGTAATAAGCGCCGTGACGACGAGATTTACAATTTTATCATAAGCTTACTCCGGATCAAACAGCCTGTCCGGTTGACTGCGGCGCTGACTCATACAGTTAGATCAGCAAAATCAGAACTCGCATCAGCTAAGCTCTCCGAAACGAGATGCATCCCGAAAGTTGGTCTTCCTCACTGGGACCACACCGACCCTCTTCTCAGGATGCTTGGGTGGAGCATGGCCTCATGGGAGCTGGACGCCACGCCCTTCACGCTGAGACTTAACCCTGACCTCATCATCAGGGCTGAGGCCGATAGGCGGGGGATGAGCAGATACCTTCAGGACCGGATAGGCCGACACCTCCGAACGAAACTGGGATCACCGGCCCCGTTCTGGTTCGCCGTTGAGACATCAGCCATGGGCGAGTGTCATCTGCATGGCGCGGTCGTCATCCCCCCTGGGCAGATCGACCTAGTGAAGGCGGCGCTTAAGTCAGCCGGTGGTTCGTGGGGGAGGAGCCGCCAACTCCGGTTCAGCGAACGCGGCGATGCGGCCAAGTGGGTCGGCTACTGCACCAAGTGGTTCTACGGGAGCAAGACGAGGGTTCGGGACGAAGCGACCACGGCGGCGACCAATGACATCCGAAGGCTCGCGAAGGAGTGGCACCAGAAGGTCCGTCAGGAAGAGCGCGTGATCTATCCGATCTGACGCCAAACCTCAGCGACCCCACAGGGGACAGCCACCGACGTTCAGGCTAATGTCGCGCTCGCGATGATCACCCAATGGCTACCTGCGTCGTACGCATCCGGTGAGGACCGCGGCGGCTAGGCTGTGAATCTCCGGAAGTGGCTTAGGCGGCAAGCGCCGTGGGCGTCCAGTTCCACGGCAGGAGCTCGTCGAGACGACTGGCGGGTAGGTTG
>Ga0114898_1001654_pt1 | contig 12680 bp, 30 predicted proteins | sample Malvired_Geostar_FD_83496 | JGI IMG/M metagenome (GOLD analysis project Ga0114898, IMG submission 83496) | Marine viral communities from the Global Malaspina Expedition - Malaspina viral metaG DeepMed_Geostar | ecosystem: Environmental > Aquatic > Marine > Oceanic | place: Mediterranean Sea... | reverse complement strand
GGCCGGCCGGCTGCGCAACTTAATCAGCTCCACCGGCCGGCCGCTACCGCCGACGCTGGAGATCAACTATCAACCCCCTGGGCTCTCACAATGATCGAGGGAGCGGCGGGGGGCAGGTCACCAGCCGGTTCACTATGGCGTCGCCAAAGTGCGAATGCTGGCCCCGTTGGCCAACCATGCTGTCACCTACCCCCATTTGCTTGAGTTCAAGCCTACGTCCGGCGGCGGTCGCGTCCTTTGGCTCGCGGACAAGGGCGGAGCGGGCACGCACGCATTCAGTGTGCAGGATGCGACGGTGACCGGCCCGACGCTATACTTCGGCACGCTCCCCATCGGCACGTGGCAGACCCTTACATGGGCCGTGCGCGATGGCGGGATCGCCGCGTCGCTGAATGGGGCGGCGGTTCTCACGGCCGCCATGGGGGCTTTGCCCCCCGTCATGAGCTGGGTTGGGCTTCTAGGAAATGCAATCGCTGCCGGGGGTAACACCGCCAACGCGGAGATGCCGTTCTATCACTCGTGGAACGGCGAGATCAGCAACGACAATCTGCGGGCTCTGTCAGCGAGGTTTGCGGCATGACCCTGCGCCTCAACCCCACCATGGCGGTCCGCCTGGACCCGGTTTTCGAGTTCGGCCCCGAGCAGACAGACCCCGATACCGGCGACACCTATCGCGAGATCACCGGGATCAAGCCGGGGGTGCATATCGATATGCATCCGCAGACGATCGCGACCCACCCTGACTTGGCGGCGCTCATCATCCACCCTGAGAACCCCATCCACGACCCCGGCAACGGGGTGCGGACCTGGGCGGCGGATGAAGAGGCCTATATCGCCGCCGCGCCGGTGACGGGCAGTCCCTACGACCTGTTCGTCGAGGTCGAAGAGGTCGAGGCCCCTTAGATCCAGGCGGAGGTGCGCAGGCCGGCCGGGAAGTCGAGGCGATACCGCTCGCACTGGCCGTTCATCTCGTAGCGGAAGTAGCCCTTCGCTTCGAGCTCGGCGCGAGCCTCAGGGGTCAACGTTGGTGTCTCAATGAACTTGGGCATGAGAAGGGGCCTTTCACAATGAAGCCCCAAATTCTCACGAGTCCTCCGGCGGCCATAGCGAACAAGTTGCGGTTTATTTCCACTTTCCTGCATGGAGATTCCGGGTGGTTTTTCCGAACCTAAAGGCTGCACTTCTGGCCCTGATTGGGGTGGTCATCACCGCCTGCGGCCCGCAGGTTGAGCGGCCACCGTCCGAGCTCCAGGCCGACCGCCATTCAATGGTGACCTTCACCTCAGATCCGGACGCAGCCTGCCGCGGCATCAGCACGCACAAGGGAGAGGCGCGGATCCTTGGGTGCGAATTCCACAGCGCGCTGGTCGTTCCAAACCCATGTGGCGTGTCCGGCGCCTACGCCGACCTGCTCTGCCACGAACTCGGCCACGCCAACGGCTGGCGCCACGACTGACCCAGGTCGCCTCGCCGCGCCTATCGGTCCTCAGGCACCCCATTCTCGAACAGACGCACCGCGGGTCTGGCTCCAGGGAAATCAGGTTCGGTGAGACAGACCAGATCTCTGCCATCCCAGAGCACCGTGTCGACCCGGGCGTCGGTGACGATGGCATGGAAGTCGAGCTCGCTCGGCATCACCACCTGGAGCGACGGATCCAGCGTCTCAAGGATCCCGATCAACTCTGCGACGGTCATGGCGCGGCCTCGGGTTCGACTTTTGTCAGCCCTACGCCGCCGGCGCGAGGCGCGGCATAGGCGAGTTTACGGACTTGACGCTTGCGCGCCTCGCCTTCCGAAGATCAACCTGGAGGCCTAGACTTCGACCATGCCTTCAAAGATCGGCGCCGTGACGGGTTCAAACCTTCGCAGTCAGGCTCGTCGGGCTGCGCTTCGCCACGCCCAGGCCAGTCCCACAGTTGCGCCGGCAGAGCTCCCTACCCTGCTCTCCGACATATCGGCGCGGCTGATCTCCCTGGGAGTAGCCGAAGATGACGCCCGCGACATCGCCCTGGCGGCCTGGTCAGAGGTCGAAGGCCGGCGAACCGGCGCCTATATCGATCTCGAGATCTCGACGCCCTGGCTGGTCTTCCTGGCCGATCCGGTCACCGGCGTCCGCTGGCCCCTGCCGGCGGCCGACCTGGTGCGCATGCTGGGCCCGCGGCTGGTAGAGCCGGTTGCACAGCCCGCGGCGCGCCCCTGATCGTCGCAGCCTGTCGTTGCGGCCCTTCGCGACTCGTCTTTGCCGTGCAAGCTTCACCTCACACAGGTGGGAGTGGCGCTCATGCAGGAGCTCAGTGGCGTGGTCGATCGGGTCCAGGTTGAGCCAGGGCGCACCTTACAGCCCAGCGAGACGACCGGAATGGTCGACGGCCGCCCCTTCCGCATGAAGTTCAAAACAGCGCCTCTAATCCGCGACGGCGACCGAGTCGTTCTGGTCGGAGACACGAAGGGCGGCGTCCTCGATGCGCTGGCATATTGCAACCAGTCCAATGGCGCGCAGGGCAATCGGCAACTCGGCGAGCTGATCGCCGTCGGCCTGTGGTTGATCTTTGCCGGCCTCGGCCTGTTGTTGCTGCTGATCGGGATCTTCATCATCCCGGTGGGATTCGTGGTCCTGTGGCAAGCCAGCCGCGTGCACCAGGCGCAGAAGTGGGCAAGGGCCGTCGCCGCCCGGAAGGAACCATCGGCGGGCTAGCCGCCGCCCAGAGCCTGCGCCCCCGCGCCTGAACGCCAGCAGAAGCAGCAACGCCCAGGTTCGCCCCCCTGCGGCCTCTCCGCGCCTAGACGTCGCCAGTCCGCCGCGAAAATCGACGCTTCCCCGTCGGGAAGCCATGCTGAGGGGCCGCTGTGATGTCGTTTGGGGATTGGTGCGGGAAGATCGTCGTGAGCCGCAGTGGCGCCACTGTACGGGCGCCGGCGGACGCGAGCGCTCACGGCCCCGTAGGGCCCGCGACGGTTTCCGCCGCATCGGACGCCGGCGGCGCCCAGGGTTGGTGTCAACTTGCGCCCCGGTGGGGCGCTCCGCTTATGAAGCCTCCGTGAAAGAATACTGGGACCGGGGAGTCACCCTAATTTCTGGACTCACGTTGCTCGAGCCCACGGCCCCAGGCGGCCAGGACCGATTCCAGGTTGGATTTCCCGGTCTGTTCCGCCTCCTGTTCTCCGTTTGATAGCCGCGCTTGCAGCGCGGCGGTGCGAGCGTCATCGGGGATTGGCCGGCTTTCTGCGCCCAGGCCGAGGAGAGCCCGCAGGACGACCGGCAGGTCGAAGCGATAGGCGTTGGGCGCCTGCTGGACCTGGGGCCCCTTCCCTTCCACGTCCTCGAGCCGGGTGAAGCGGCGCATCTTCTCGAGGATCCCCGCCTTCCGCAGCCGCCGGATGGCGCCCGAGATCGTATCCCGCGCATGTCCCGTCTCGTCGGCGAGGTCCTGGTAGGTTGGCGCGCATCGCCCGGATCGCCAGTCCAGGAACTTGAACAGCAGCGCCTGAAGGATGTTGAGATCCGACAGCGTCAGCTCGCCGGCGTGCCGGCGCTTCACCCGGCCACGGCCGCGGGTCTTCATCGACCGGATCGCCAGACGCTCGGCCCCGCGCATGATCTGCACGACGGTCGCCTTCTTCAGGGGGCGGAAGAACGCCTCCCCGGCCTCGAATGGCTGAGATCCGCGCCGGACAGGCTGATGGGTGCGGCCGCCGACGTGGGGCGGCCAGGTGCTTGCGGCGGCCGTCATGACGACTGCCCTTCATGGTTCATGGCCTGGGCCAGCGCCGCCCGGGTCCCGCGGGCCTGGTCTTCGACCACCAGCACGGCAGCCTCTAACCGCAGCCGCTCGGCTGGGGTCAGCACCCCGTCCTCGAGGGCCTTCCGGGTCAGGGCCTGCAGCTCGGCTGCGGCCTCGGTGCCTTCCATGACCTCGTTGAGGAGCGTCTGAGGTGTCTCGACCGCTGGCCGCTCGCCGGCGATCGCGCGGGAATAGATCGGCTCCCCGGCATAGGCCTCCAGGTCGACCATCACGTCGGCCGGCATGAAGGCGTCGGCCTCGGGATTCTGGAAGTCGGCAAGCCGGCTGCGCTCGAGCCGGCAGTTGGCGGCGGCCTCCTCGAGGCCTCCGCAGGATTGGATGAGCCGCTTGGCGAGCAGCGCGTGACGCTTGGCGTGCAAGGTCGGATTCCTTGTCAGGGATTCCGGCAGACCGGCCGCAAAGCACCGTGCACCTTCTCCACATGGATCAGGCGGGAGCTCGGCGGCTCGTGGCCGTCGCGTTGGCGACGGACGCAAAGCATCTGTCCCGCTGCGGCCATGCCGAGCGGGGGCGGACACCAGCGCCCGACGCCGATCCGCACCCCGTCGCCTGCGTGGGGCAGGCAGGGGCGCGGCGCTTCGGCGGCCGGGGCCGGAACCGTGGGGGTCAATGCGGGCGTCGCCCTGCTCGCTGGAGCAGGGCCGAAATCAGGCCCCCCGGCGCTCGGCGGCGGGGCGGCGTCTCGCGGGTATGGGTCGATCGGTCAGAGCGTCTGGCGCTCGCGGTCCAGGGCGACCTGGGCCAGCAGCTGGGCCCTCGCCCGCGTCAGGCGGGCCTCAATGCGCAGGCGACGGAGCCGCCTGGCGTGGCGCGGGATCCACACGCGACCGGCGCGAGTGGATCGAAACGGGAACATCGGTGGGCAAGTAGTCTTGGGCGGCGGGAACAGCGGCAGTCGGCGACTACAACCCCGCATGGCGCGCCGGACCTTGGGTTGTGCTCAAAAAGGGCAGGGGGGTTTGAGGCCCACGCCGCCGGCAGGCCCGGCCGAACCGCTTGCGCGACTCGGCCGGGCGCACTCCCGTGGTGATGTTCAACGTCACCTGTAGGAGTTCGGCATGTCCGAAATCGAAGAGCTGCGAGTCGAAGCCGCGGCCCTGCGCATACTTGTTCAGCGACTTATCGCCGGTGGCGACCTGCCGCATCCAGCCCGAATTGAGTACCTCAAGAGCACGGTGGACGATGGCGAGCTCCCGGCGGGAGCTGCATCCGAAAGGATGCGCGCGCTTCTGCTCGGGCGAGTTCAGTCCATCGTGGCGGATCTGCGCCAACTGGCTCCCTGACCTAGCCATCAGCCCGCGCCCTCTGGGCCCGCTCACGCCGACTAAGGTCGACCGCCTTGTAGTCGGCTTCGTCGAACACACGGCGGCGCCCGAGCGCGTTCACGGCCACCAGGGCTATGTGGAACCAGAGGGCGGCGGCGATCAGCCAGAGCGGGAGGGAGATCCCGGTCATGCGGACGCCCCTGCCCAGGGCACCGCGACGAGGACCCCGCCGCTACTGGCCACGTCGGCTGCGGCTATGAGGAGCGCGCCAAGCGCGCGGGCCTCGGCCGGGGTGAGGTCAGCTTGACCTGGGACCAGATCAAGCGGGAGCTGAAGCCTCACCGAGCCGTCGCCTGCGGCGTGAACCGACCAGCTCTCGGCCGGAAAGTCGGGACGCCAGTTCATGCGGACGCCCCTGCCCCCTCGCCGGGCAGCAGGTCGACGGCCTCAGGGCAGAGCGAACCGGCCGTGACCTGGCCGCCGGATAGCTTCTCGATCTTGAGGGCCAGACGGAGCGGACACGGCGTGGCGCCGGTCTCAATGCGCGAGACGTACCCCTTCGAGCGCAGCCCTAGACGGTGCGCGAGATCCGATTGTGTGAGGCCGCGGCTTTTGCGGAACGACTCGAGGTCCATGGCCCCGGACGTTTCTCTGAAAGAAACCTGGAGTCAAGGCTCGGGTTTCCCCCAGTCCACCCGACAGCGCTTCGCCGGTTCCGCAGAATAGCCCCGTGACGGCCGCGGACAGTCCGAACTGGTACCTGAAGGAGTGGATGGACCACTTGGGCAAGCGGCAGTCGTCGCTGGTCAGCGAACTCGGCTGGCTCAAAGGCCGAGCGAGCAAGTTCTACCACGGTCAACACTCCTACCGCCGCGAGATCGTGAACGAGCTGGCGGCCTGGCTGGGCATCGCTCCCTACGAGCTTCTCATGCCACCCGCCGACGCCCTTGCCATCAGGCGCCTGCGCGAGACAGCCGCTGAGATTGTCGCGACAACTCCAGCGCCGGGAAAGGCCAGCCGCAAGCCCACCCAGTCATGAAGCGGGAGCTCCGCTTCACCTATGCCACGTCGGGCGACGCCGTTCGCTACGTAGTCGAATGGCTTGAGGCGCCTGCGTATATCCGAGGATATTGCGTTGAGACGGCAGCGACGCGCACTTTCAGGAAAGACCGGATTACGTCCTGGCTTGACGGCACCGATGGCGAGTTGAGGTCGAGCTTGCCTCCCCGCCCTCGTCGGCGGGAGAAGCGGTCGCCAACGCGAGAGATCCTCTTCACCGGGCTTGCGGCCGCCGAGCGAGCCGCCCTAGAGGCCGCTGCAGAGCGATGCGGATGGACGGTCAGGAAGACGGTCAGCCAGACGCTCACATGCCTCGTGTGCGGACCCAACGCCGGCCCGTCGAAGATTGAGCGAGCCATGCGACAAGGGAGCCTTGTTGTGGACGTGGATGAGGTCACTGAGGCCTTCCTGCGCCACGGCGAGGTCGCCTAGGTTTCTTTTGTCGCAACTTCCTGCTTGACGTTTAGTTTCTTTGGCGGAAACTTCAAGCCGTCCACCCGGACGGGTTGAGCAGTCTCTCCAGCTCACGGCGTAATTAGCCCCCTCGCCGGCCCCGCCCCGCTCGGGTGGACACCCTTCAATCGGGAGTCCGCCCATGTGGCCCATGCTCAAGAACTGGAACGCCCGCCGCTCAGGCGCTGCGCTCACCCTCGTCGGCCAAGGGCCTGACGGGAAGATCATCTCCATCCCCGGCGTCAGCCTGATCACCGTCACCGGCGACGGCATCGTCGCCAAGGGAGCGAACGGCAAGCATTGGCGCTTGGCGGCCCAGGCCGAAGACGCCGACGCCGAGCCCGCGCCGGCGGTGGCCTGACCATGGCCCACATCGGAGACAACAGCGGCGACAGCGCCCATATCGACATCCTCAACGCTACCGCCCAGGGCCAGCTGAAAAGCATCATCGAGCGCATCGAGCGGCTCGAGCAGGAGAAGTCCGAGATCTCGGAGCAGATCAAGGAGGTCTTCGCCGAGGCCAAGGGCAACGGCTTCGACGTGAAGATCCTCCGCAAGGTGGTCCGCCTTCGCAAGCAGGACCGCGCCAAGCGCCAGGAGGAAGAGGCCATCCTCGACCTCTACATGTCGGCCCTCGGGGAAATCTGAGGATGCCCGCGCGCGGACAATCCATGAGCCCCGACAGCGCTCGCGCCAGGGCCAAAGCCGCCACCCGGCAGGCCGTGCTGGCGGCGGCGCGCAAGCTGTTCGAGGCGGAGGGCTACGAGGCAGCCACGATCCGCGGGATCGCGGCCGCCGCCGGGCTGTCCACCGGGGCCGTCTTCGCCAGCTTCGAAGACAAGGCCGCCCTCTACAGCGCCGTCTACGGGCACCCGCCCGTCAGCCCTGAACAGGGTCGAGCCTACATGCTCGAGCTCACCGCGATCCGGGCGGGGAGCGCAGCCTGATGCCCCAAGTCGCTCGAAACGAGACGGGTAGAGCGCTGGCGATCATCCCGGTCGCGCCACCGCCTCCCGCCCAGGCTGTCGACATGTGGGCGCCGCCGCCCCTGCGACACGTCAGCCTCTATGCCGACCATCTCGCGCCCAGGGCGCCGCGGCGGCTGACCTGGCCGACCTTCGTGGCCGCCGAGCTCGGACGCCTTCTCTGGGTCCTGCTGGCCGCCGGCCCTTTCATCGCAATCCTCTGGAGCGTCAGCTGATGACGAGCGAGCCCCCGCACTACGAGGTCCGCACCCTTCCCGATCGGCGGCCGCTCTGGCGACGCGCCTGGCGGCCGCTCGCCCTCGCGATCGCCGTGAGCTTGGCGGCCTTCGCTGCCTTCTCGTCCTGGGCCCCGTTGATTGGGGGCGCGCTGTGACCGAAGTCGTCAAACCTTCGATCGGCCAGATCATGGCCGCCGTCGGCCTCGTCATGCAGGCCGGCCACAAGCTGATCAGCCACGCCGCCGAGGGCCACCGGGCGCCCGACAGCGGCGCGCCGGCTGACACCCCGGTGGACGTCCTCGATGGCGACCTCCTGGAGGTGGCCGAACTTCTCGCCGAGGCCCAGCTGGCCACCTTGCGCTGGCTTGAGGGCCCGACGGACGAGGACGGCCAGCTGGCAGCGGCTCTCGCTCGCTGGCTGCCGGACGCCTGATCGTGCTGCCCACGCCCATCCACAACCTCGTCGCCTTGGCCGTCATCGCCGCCGGCCTGGCGCTCGCCTTTGTCATCTCCGTCCAGGAACCGCTGCCCCATGGCTGATCGCCCTCGCGCCCCTCACCCCGTCGACGTCGCCGTTGGACATGCCGTCCGCGCCCGGCGGCTCAGCATCGGCGCTTCGCAGGAGGCCCTGGCTGAAGCCGCCGGCGTCTCCTTCCAGCAGATCCAGAAGTACGAGAGCGGGGCCAATCGCATCAGCTGCTCGCGCCTCGTACAGATTGCAGGCGCCCTGGCCTGTTCGCCGGCCGAACTCCTGCCCAATGGTCCCAGCGGCGAGCTCTCCGAGCGCACGGAAGAACTGAGCTTCTTCGCCCATCCAGGAGCGCGACAGCTCGCCCGCCAGTTTATGGCGCTCGATGGCGTCCGGCAGCGGTCAGTGCGCAACATCGTGGAAGCGGTGGCCTCAACCATGGATGACGGCGAGGAGCCTTCCGCCGCCTACGTGACGGGCGGCGACATGGAGGCCCCCGCCCATGTTCCCGCCTGAACTCGCCGGGGGCCTCGAGACGGCAGACGCCGCCACCCTCCACCGCCGCCTGCTGGCCAGCGAAGGCGATGACGCCCTCGCCATGGTGGCCGAGGCCTGGCTCATGGGCGTCCGGTTCGCCTGCAACAGCATCATCGGTCGCCGCACATGCCGGATCTGTGGCTGCTGGGAGCTCGCCGCCTGCGAGGGCGGCTGCGGCTGGGTCGCTGAAGATCTCTGCTCAGCCTGCGAGTCCCCCGATGTCTGATCCGGCGCGCCGTCGCCTCATCAGGTTCCTCGCCCGCGGCGGCAGCGTCGTGCGCGAGGACGTCGGCGGGGTCATCGGCGTCCGATGCTGTGGCGCGGCGCGATCGGGCCGGGAGTTCGAGGGCGCCGCTTTCGACCGCCTGCGCGAGACCGGCTGCACCTTCAAAGGCAAGGCCCGCACCCTCGAGCGCACACCAGGCCCGGCGGAGATCTACCGTTTCACCCCATTGCCCCCGGAGACCTCCGATGCCTGAGGCTGGCCGCACCGACTACAACGAACTCATCCGGTTCACGCAGCTGCAGCCCGGCGAGCCCTACTTCTTCATTCGCGCCCGCGATGCCGCATCCGGGCCCGCCGTGCGCGCCTGGGCGGCATTGGCGCTTCAGAAGGGTGCGCCGGCCGCCCTGGTCGAGTCGGCCCTGCAGCAGGCTGATGCGCTCGACGCCTGGCCGGAGAAGCATGTTCCCGACGCCGACCACCTCTCGCCCGAGGAGATCAAATCGCTCGAGTACCAGCTGGATCGCCGCGCCTGGAAGTCACGCGACGCGGCCGTTACAGGCGCGGCGATAAGCGAAACGATTCTCCTGGCCGAGCAGCGGGGCGCACGCGCTGCCGAGAGCCGGATCCGCAACGCCGACGAACTGCTGCGCCTGGTGCTGGAGGCCATGGCGCCCATCCTCGCCGCCGGGACGTCTCCTGCTGTCGCCAAGGCGCAGGCGGTATGCGCGGCCGCCCAGCGCCACCTTCAAACGGGAGACGCCGCTCATGGGTAGTTCAGGGCAGTACGCCAAGACAACCGACGTGCCCGTCGACAAGAGCCGCGCCGACATCGAGCGGGTCCTGGCCAAGTATGGCGCCGACGCCTTCGGCTACACGATCGCTGACAACGTGGCGCGCATCGCCTTCCGCATGGAGGGCCGGCATTTCCGCTTCGCCCTCACCCTGCCCCCGCGCGATCGCTGGGATTTCCACAACTACAAGCAGGGCTCCACGACGTTCCTGCGGGCCAAGGGCGTGCCCGAAAAGATGTGGGAGCAGGAGTGCCGATCACTATGGCGAGCCCTGCTGCTGGTCATCAAGGCGAAGCTCGAGGCGGTGGCCGTCGGCATCACCACCCTTGAGGACGAGTTCATGGCCGCCCTTGTTCTCTCCGACGGCAAGACGGTCGGCGAGACCATGAAGCCGCAGATCGACGAGCACTACCGCGTCGGCGGCCCGCCCCGGCTGATGCTGGATGGTCCGCGATGAGCCTGTCAGAGAAGGCCGACGCCGCCCGCCAAGCCCTCGGGGAGCGACCGTGACCGCGGCAGAGCGCATCGCCCAGCTCGAGGCGGAGAACGCCTACCTGCGCGCCGAGCTCGGCCTGACGCGCACAATCGACCAACTCGATCGACTTCGCGAAGGCCTCCGCATCTCAACCTGCCAAGCCGCGCTTCTGCTCGCGCTCGCCGATGCCCGGGGCCGGCCCCTAACGATTGAACAACTCGAGGAGCGCCTCCCGTCGGCGCAGGGGCAAGTAGACCGGGACACCAGCTTTGTTCGCGTCGTCGTCTACCAGCTGCGCCGGCAGCTCGGCCGCGACGTCATCGAGACGGGAACCAAGTCCTATCGCATCGGCGCCCGTGGCGCTCTGCTGGTCGCCCAGGCGCTTGCGAGCCGGAGGGTTGCGGCATGAGCGCCCTTCCCGCTCGCCTCACCAAGGCGGAAGTCCTCGGCCTCGCCCGCTTCGGAGACAAGACCCTGCGCCGGCGCATCCGCACCGGCCTCATGCCCCAACCCATCGATCGAAATGGTCAAGGCGCCCTCTTCGACCGCGACTCGGTCTTAAAAGCTCTAGGGATGATCACCGATGCCCAGCCTGCCGCCGCCGACGTGCGGCCCGCTGAAGGAGTGCGGACGAACGCCGATGCCTTCCGTAAAGCTAGAGCTCGGCCGTTACGTCACGACCCGCCGCCGCAGCGACGGGACTCACCGCGTGTTCTTCCAGGTCCCGGCTCGCCTCCGACCCTCCGACTGGCTTCCTCTAATCCCGCTCCCGATCGCCGGTGATCGACGGGGCGACCTCACCGACGCTGCCGAGGTCGGTCGGATCCAGGCCGACGCTAAGATGCTGTACGAGCGCCTGTTGGCGCGCCGCCGAGGGGAGCCAACCCATGCGCCGCGGCGGAGTCTGGAGACCCTGGTGCGGGAGTACCAGAAATCCGCCGCCTGGAAGGCTCTGAGACCGATCAGTCAGAAGAGCTACACGACCTATATCAACCACATACTGGTCTGGTCGAGGACCTGCACGCCGGCCCACCCCGACCCGACCCACCTCACCCGCAGCGACATTGAGGGCTTCCTTTCCCTCTTTGACGACAAGCCGGTCACCCGGAAGCACACGCGCAAGGTCCTGCGCCTGGTGATGGACCAGGCGGTCGCCCTCGGCTGGCGAGAAACAAATCCATGTGACGGGATCAGGCTGCCGAAGGCAGCGAAGTCGAAAGCGCTCATTTGGGAGCAGGCCGACGTGGACGTTTACGTCGCCGCAGCCAAGGCGCCGGGTCACTACACCGAGCATCGGCTTTCGATTGCCCTGATCATCCTGCTGGAGTGGGAGATCGGCCAGCGCCTCACCGACGTGCGGGCCTTCCGGCCGGGGGCTGAGTACGATTCGGACGCCGGCGTCTTCCGCTTCTACCAGTCCAAGACCGACAGCTATGTCACCGTACCGATCAGCTCGAGCCTGAAGGAGCTCCTGAACGAGGCGGTCAAGGGCAAGCTCTTCCTCTTCACCAACGAGAAGAGCAACAAGGCATACACCAGCGAGCGTCTATCCAAGACCTTCGCCTGGGTTCGGAAGGCCGCCGTCAAGAAGGGCGCCCGCCCCCTGCTCCTGCGCTGGCTCCGACACTCTTGCGTCGTCCAACTGGCACGGGCCAGCTGCACCATCCCCGAGATCGCTGCCATTACCGGCCACAGCCACGCCTCGGTCAGCAAGATCCTCGACGTGTACCTCCCGCGCGACAACCAGGTGGCCTGGAACGCCCAAGAGAAGCGCGGCCTGGTCGCGCGCGCGGGAGGATAGATTGGCGAGCCCGGCAGGACTCGAACCTGCAACAGCCGACTTAGAAGGTCGGAACTCTATCCAGTTGAGTTACGGGCCCGGAACAAGTGGTGGCCGAAAGTCTAACGGTCGCGTCTGGCGAAAGTCTAACGACGGCCATAAGATACTGAAATACCTCGCCCTTTCCGTGTGGGGCATATGCTTAGAAGGCGGATGCTCTATCCGGTTGAGCTAAGGGCGCCCTGGGCTGCGGCTTCAGTGGGTCCAGGGGACCTTGCGGCCGAAGGCGAAGTTGTCGGCGTAGGCCTTGATGATGCGCTTGGCCGGCTTGGGGTCGAAGACCTCGAAGGCCACCCCGTGCTGCTCGGCATAGGCCACGGCCTCGTCCTTGGTGTCGAAGGCCAGGCGCAGCTGGGTGCGGGTGTCGTCGGTCTGGGTCCAGCCCATCAGGGCGTCGGGTCTGCGCGCGCTGGCCGGCTCGAATTCCAGGACCCATTCGCGTGACTTGGCGTGTCCGGACTGCATGGCGTTCTTGGCGGGGCGGAATATGCGCGCGAGCATGTGGCTGACCCATTAGCGATCCCGGAGCCAGCTAGGACTCCACGTCGGCGTCTGGTC
>Ga0114898_1001653_pt1 | contig 12688 bp, 12 predicted proteins | sample Malvired_Geostar_FD_83496 | JGI IMG/M metagenome (GOLD analysis project Ga0114898, IMG submission 83496) | Marine viral communities from the Global Malaspina Expedition - Malaspina viral metaG DeepMed_Geostar | ecosystem: Environmental > Aquatic > Marine > Oceanic | place: Mediterranean Sea... | reverse complement strand
GGAACTGTCCGACAAGGATACGCGGCTCTGCGTCGAGCATGCCGATTCGCTGGGCATGCCGATGATCGTCGGCAGTGCGGTGCGGCAGATGCTGAAGATTGCCATGGCGACGCAGGGGCGGCAGGGCGACCTCACCGCGATGATCCGCCCCATCGAGGACTGGATGGGCGTCGAGGTGAAGGGCGGCGGGGCCAAGTGATGGGCGACGACAGCTACGAGGTCTATGCCGTCAAATACGCGCATTTCGACCGGCCGGCCTATGAGAACTTCCTGGGCGGCGATCCGCATGACCACAACATGCCGCTCGACTATTTCGTCTGGGCCATCGTCGGCAAGCACCGCACCTTCGTGGTCGATAGCGGCTTCGAGGAAAAGACCGGCCTGGCCCGCGGCCGCCTGACGACGGCGGCCCCGGCGGCAGGGCTGAAGGCCATTGGCATTGAGCCCGATGCCGTCGAGGACGTGATCATCACGCATATGCATTACGACCACGCCGGCAATCACGACCTGTTCCCCAGGGCGCGCTATCATGTGCAGGACCGGGAAATGAAGTTCTGCACCGGGCGCTGCATGTGCCATTCGACGCTGACCCATGCCTTCGAGGCCGAGGATGTGGTCGCCATGGTGCGCCGGCTGTACCAGGGCCGGGTGCAGTTCCATGACGGCTCGTCCGACATCGCGCCCGGCATTTCCGTGCATTGGGTCGGCGGCCATACCGACGGGCTGCAGGTGGTGCGTGTGAAGACAAGGCGCGGATGGGTGGTGCTGGCGTCCGATGCGTCGCATTTCTACGCCAACATGGACCAGCAGCGCCCCTTCCCGGTGGTCTATAATGTCGGCGACATGCTGGAGGGCTACCGCACGCTCGATGCGCTGGCGGACAGCCATGCGCATATCATTCCCGGCCATGACCCGGACGTGCTGAAGCGCTACCCGGCGGCCCGGCCCGGTCTGGAGGGCTGGGTGGTGCGGCTCGACGCCGATATGTGATCCGTTTGCCCTGGAGTTGCGGGGGGTCCTGAAGCGGGGGCTGGCCATCGGCCGGACACCGACCATGGACATCGCGCCCTATGAAATCTCCCGGTTTCCGGTCCGGTGAAGGCGGGATAGAGCCGTCCGGTCTTTTGGCGTGCGACGCCCCTCGGTTGACAAGCCAGCGCCCTATGGCGTAGCGATGTAAGCGTTTACAAATTCGGTCCCCATAAGGCCGGACCGCTATCCGAGGGAGGTCCCATGAGCAAGATTGAGCAGGTTTCCTGCACCGTTGCGCGCGTCCCGCTGGACACGGCGACGGCCTTCTCCACCCGCATGGTCCATGACCGGCATTATCTGCTGGTGAAGGTGCGCAGCGATGATGGGGTGGAGGGTATCGGCTTCTGCTATGTCGGCAGTGCGGCGGGCCGGCTGGGTCAGATCGCGGTGGAGGAACTGCTGGCGCCCATCGTCGTCGGCAAGGACCCGCTGACGGTCGAGAAGATCTGGAAGGACATGTACCAGGAATCGCTGCTGCAGGGCCGCATGGGCACGGTCATGCGCGCGCTCTCGGCGATCGACGTGGCGATCTGGGACCGCAATGCGCGGGCTGCCGGCCTGCCGCTCTGGCAGTATCTCGGCGGATCGGCCGATAAGAATGTGCCGGCCTATGCCAGCGGCGGCTATTACCTGGAGGGCAAGACCCCGGCGATGCTGGGCGAGGAGGTGGCGGGCTATGTCGCCAAGGGCTTCAAGGCGGTGAAGATCAAGGTCGGCCGGCTCGACCCGAAGGGCGAGGAGGAACGCATCGCCGCCGCCCGCGCTGCCATCGGCGAGGATATCCTGCTGATGCTCGACGCCAACAACGCCTGGGAAGACTTGCCGACGGCGCTGGAGTACATGCGCCGCTACGAGCCTTACGATCCCTACTGGATCGAGGAGCCGTTCAGCCCGGACGATATCGACAACCACGCAAGGCTGGCGGCGCGCACGCCGGTAACCGTGGCGACCGGCGAGATCGAATATGGCCGCTGGCGGCACAAGGAGCTGCTGGAGAAAGGCGCCGCCGGCATCCTGCAGACCGATGCGCTGGTCTGCGGCGGCATCAGCGAGTTCCGCCGCATCGCCGCCCTGGCCGCCGGCTATGGCGTGAAGATCTGCCCGCACTGGTTCCACGATCTGCATATCCATCTGGTGGCGTCCTCGTCGAACGGGCAGTTCGTGGAGTTCTTCCTGGACGATAAGGTGCTGAATTTCCGCCGCCTGGTCGGCCGCCAGCTGGAATTCGACAAGGGCAATCTGAAACTGCCGACGGAACCGGGTATCGGTTTCGACTTCGACGAACAGGCCGTCGCCAAGTACGGTAGCGGCTGGGTGAGCGTCGGCCATAACAGCGCCAGGGCGGCGTGAAGCAGGCGAAAGGAGGAACCTCATGCACCGCATCCTGATCACTGGCGCCGCTGGTAACATTGGCGCCGTGCTGCGCGAAGGGCTGCGCGGGCGCTATCCGATGGTCCGAGTCACCGACCGGGCCGCGCTGGGCGTGGCGCAGGAGGGAGAGGAGGTGGTGGAAGGCCTTGACCTCGCCGATATGGCCGGCCTCGAGGCGGCGATGCAGGGTGTCGATGCGGTCGTCCACCTGGCCGGTACGCCGGTCGAGCAGCCCTGGGAGCCGATCCTCGCCAATAACATCGTCGGCCTCCACAACACCTATGAGGCGGCGCGGCGGCAGGGCGTGAAGCGCATCGTCTTCGCCAGTTCAAACCACACCATCGGCTTCCATCCGCGCGGCCGGCATATCGACGAGACCGTGCCGGTGCGCCCGGACGGGCGCTATGGCGCGTCCAAGGTGTTCGGCGAGGCGCTGGGCCGGCTCTATGCCGACAAGCACGGCATGGAGATCGTGAACCTGCGCATCGGCTCCTTCCAGCCGAAGCCGAAGAATGTGCGCATGCTGAACACCTGGCTCAGCCACCGCGACTGCGTGCATCTGGTCGATGTCTGCCTGCGGGCGGCGGGCATCCATTTCGAGATCATCTACGGCGTGTCTGCCAACAGCCGCAACAAATGGCACGACAGCCTCGCCGCGCGCATCGGCTACAGGCCGCAGGACAATGCGGAGGATTTCGCCGGAGAAATCCTGGCAGCGATGCAGCCGGAGGACGAACCGCTGACCGAACGTCTGTTCCATGGCGGCGAATATTGCGCGATGGAGTTCGATGGCGATTTGGCGAAGATCGGGTAGTTACTCTCATCGTCATGGTTGGGCTTGACCCGACCATCCAGCGGGAGAGGCAGCCTCACAGAAAGTCGGACAGAAATCGCGCCGGCGGTGCAAAAGACATCCGCTTGCGTCTCGCGGCGTCGTCGGATGGATGGTCGGGTCAAGCCCGACCATGACGACAGTATAAAAGGTTACCCCGCCGCCGTTCTCACCGGGGCGGTGCGCACCCGGGCGGTCGAATCGCGCAGCACCAGATTGGCTTCCAGCTCGGTCTTCATCGGCATGGCGCGACCCTCGATGCAGCCCAGCAGATAATCGGCGACGCGCACGCCGATCTCCTCCACCGGCACATGCACCGTGGTGAGGGTCGGGTCGAGGTGGCGGACGATCTCCAGATCGTCATAGCCGGCGACCGAGACCTCGCCCGGCACGGCGATGCCCATGGCCCGCAGCTCGAACAGCGCGCCGATGGCCAGCGCGTCGGCGGTGCCGCAGATCGCCGTTATCTGTGGATTGGCGCGCATCAGCGCGCGGGCGGCGCTGCGCCCGTCGGCCAGCCGGTGCGGCACTTCGACGATGCGGTTTGCCGGCTGGTCGATGCCGTAGGATTTCAGGCAGGCCAGCATGCCGTTCAGGCGCGCCGCGATGCGGTCATTCAGCCGGGTCGGGCTGGTGATGATGCCGACATCGCGGTGCCCCAGCTCCATCAGATGGCGCATCAGCTCCCAGGCGCTGCGGTAATTGTCGAAACCGATGCAGGGATGCTCGTTGTCCGGGTCGTACTGGTAGCTGTTCACATAGGGGATGCCGCGCCCCTGCAATAGCGCATAGATGCGCGGATCATGCTGCTGGCCGACCAGCTGCACCCCGTCCACGCCGCGCTCGATCAGCGAGCGCACGGCTTCCATCTCCTTGCTCGCATCATATTGCGTGGTGGCGATCAGAAGCTGGTAGCCATATTCCTGCAGCCGCTGCTGCAGCCGCTCGACGCCGCTGGCGAAGATGCCGATGCCGATGGTCGGCACCACGGAGCCGATGGAGTAGGAGCGCCGCGAGGCCAGCGCCCTGGCCGCGCCATCGCGGACATAGCCCAGCTCCTCCATCGCCAATGTCACCTTCTCGCGGATGCGCGCGCTCACCTTGTCGGGGTGATTGAGTACGCGGGAAACGGAGGCGGTTGAAACGCCGGCGCGTTTCGCGACATCGCTAAGCTGAGCCATGTAATCCGTAAGCGCTTTCCATGCCGAAGATACGGTTCCAATCTATCGCAAGCCCTTTGCCAAGGCGACGATTTTTGTGCGCTGCGATAAGAGACGGCCTCTGAATTCGGCGGCTGGCGGCGGTTCCCGGCATATCGGTGTCGGATTGAATCTTGCTTATTTAGAAAAATAAGGCCCATCGTCTTGACAGTGCGCGCTGTCATCTTCTAGCGTCACTGTAAGCGCTTACAAAAAATAACAGTCAGCCTTCCTGGTTGGCCAGAGCGAAAAGCGCCCCCGAAGCGATGGCGTCCCAAAAATCAGAACAGGCGGGCGTCGCAGGTGCGGAACCGCAGAAGGCGGAACGGGCCGCATATAACGGATCCTTAGGGAGGAACCACATGTCGGTAGGAAAGATGCTGAAAGGCACGCTGTCCGCGGTTGCGGTTAGCGCGGTTGCCTTGGCCGTCTCGGCCGTAACCCCGGCCCAGGCCGAGGTCAAGGAACTGAAGATCGGCTACATGAAGAACCCGATCCTCGAAGCCAGTGTCGATATCATGGACAAATGGGCCAAGAAGAACGGGGTCAAGCTGATCAAGATCCCGATGGCCTATTCGATCTTCCAGGAGAAGGTGACCGCCACGCTCACCTCTGGAAACGACCAGTTCGATATCATCTGGCACAATGACGATTGGGGCCAGCTCTGGATCAAGTGGATGGCCCGCATGGACGATGTGAAGGGTATGGACCGGGTCTCCAAGCACCCGCTCGATGCCTTCTACGACGAGGATGGCAAGGTCAGCGCCGTTCCGGCCGCGCATACCGTGGGCACCTTCTTCTACCGCACCGATCTGGTGAAGCCGGAAGAGGTTCCGACCACCTGGGCCGAACTGGTTTCGGTCAGCCAGCGGTTGCAGAAGGAAGGCAAGGTGAAGTGGGGCTATGTCGGCGGCATGGCCATGAACAACACCTGGTTCTCGCTGTGGTGGACCATGTGGGGCAACAAGTGCGACATCTTCCTGCCGCTGTGGGAACGCGACAACAAGAAGCTGGCCGCGGCGGGCTGGAAACCGGCCCTGACCGAGCCGTGCACTAAGGAATATGTCGAATTCTGGTGGGACGCCCTGTACACCCACAAGATCAGCCCGGAGGCAATGACCTCCTATACCCGTGACGAGGCGAACGCCATCTTCATGGCCGGCGACGCCGCCTTCACGCTGGTCGATTCGACGCATTTCGGCGATTTCAACAGCACCAAGAAGTCGCGGATCGCCGGCAAGGTCGGCATGGCCCCGCAGCCGATGGGGCCGCGCGCCGACAAGCCGTTTGCCTGGAATGAAATCTGGGGCTGGGGCATTCCCAAGGGCGTGCCGGCGGACCGCCAGAAGCTGGCCAAGGAGATGCTTGGCGCCATGCTGACCGATATGGAAGGCCAGAAGGCGATGTGGGACGCGACCGGCGGCCCGCCCCCGAGCATGGATGCCTGGGAGATCCTGTCGAAGGATGACAAGGTGTTCGCCGATCTGAAGAATGCGGTGTTCGACCAGAATGTCGGGACGCATTCGGCCTATTACTTCCCGGCCTGGCCGGCGGTTCACAAGGCGTATTCCGATGTCATGATCGGTGCCTTGAAGGGCAAGCGCGAGGATATCCCGAAGGCGCTGGAAGCCGGGATGGATACCGTCCACAAAGCCGCCAACAGCGGTCAGTAAGTCAATGTCGACGGATGTCAAATCCGCTATGGGATCCCCGGGGCCAGACCAGGCCCCGGGGAAACCCGGCCGAAGCTTTGTCCTGCGCTGGCTGGCGCTGAACGAAAAGACCCGTTTCAGCCTGCTGCTGCTGGCGCCGTCCGGGATCATGCTGATCCTGTTCCAGATCGTGCCGATCCTGATCGGCGCCAATGCCAGCTTTCGGGACTGGGCGCTGTACGATCCGCAGCGCACCTGGGTCGGGCTGGAGCATTACATCTACATCCTGACCGACCCCAATTTCCTGTATCTGGTGCTGCCCAATACGCTGCTGCTGATGTTCAGTTCTGTCAGCATCGGCCTGGTCCTGGGGCTGGCACTGGCGCATATGCTGAACAAGCATTTCTTCGGCCATGCCATCGTGCAGACCGTGATCCTGCTGCCGCTGATGGTGGCGCCGGTCATCGCCTCAATGATGATGCGCTGGATTTTCAACGATCAGTTCGGCGTGGTCGCTGCCGTCATCGACGCGCTCGGCTTCGGGCAGATCGCCTGGCTGTCGGACCGCTGGCCCAGCTTCGCCATCATCGTCTTCACCGATGTCTGGCTGTGGACGCCGTGGTTCACCATCCTGCTGCTGGCCGGGCTGCGCAGCCTGCCGAAGGAGCCCTACGAGGCGGCCGCCATCGATGCCGCCAGCAAATGGCGCGTCTTCACCCATGTCACCCTGCCGATGATGCGTCCCATCATGGCGGTGTGCATCGTCATCCGCTCGATCGACTGTTTCCGGACCTTCGACCAGGTCTGGGTGATCAGCGGCGGCGGGCCGGCGCGTCAGACCGAGGTGTTCAGCATCTACGCCTATACCGAGGCCTTCGTGTACCTGAATTTCGGGCGCGGCACGGCCGCGGCGATCATCGGTGCCATCATCATCGGTACGCTGGGCTGGGGGCTTTACAAACTTCTCAACCGTTTCATGGAGGTGTCGCGATGAGCGTCGCCACCGATACCGGCTACACCCCGCCAAAGCGCGGCAGTTTCCTGGACGCGCTGGCGCCGGGTGGCAAGCGGGCCTTCTTCCTGCTCAGCGTGCTGGGTGTGCTGCTGATCTTCGCCTTTCCGGTGTTCTGGCTGGTGCTGACCTCGATGCGGCCTGCCTGGGGCGTCTATTACGTGCATCGCGGGCTGGAATTCACGCTGGGCAACTATCTGGAGGTGCTGGAGCAGGAGGTGGTGGTCCATGCCTTCTTCAACAGCTTCGTCATCGCCACGCTGTCCACCTTCTTCTCGCTGACGGTGACGGTGACCAGCGGCTACATGCTGTCGCGTTTCACCGGCAAGCTGGCGAATGCCTGGTTCGGCACGATCTACATCTTCCGCACCATCCCCTACATCACCTGGGTGCTGCCGCTGTATTTCGTCACCCAGTGGTGGGGCATCTTCGATACCTATCTCGGCCTGCTGCTGCCGCATATCGCGGTGCATATCTGTTTCTTCTCCTGGCTGATGAAGGGCTTTTTCGACGGCATCGACCCGTCGATGGAATCGGCGGCGCTGATCGATGGCTGCACCCGCTGGGGCGCCTTCCTGCGCGTTGCCCTGCCCTCGGCGCTGCCGGGCATCGCGGCGCTCAGCATCCTGTGCTGGCTGTGGACCTGGAACGAATTCCTGTTCGCGCTGATCCTGACCAGCCACAACACGCCGATGATCACCGTGGTGATGGCGCAGTTCGTCAGCGAGCTGGGCACCGAGTGGAACCTGATGAGCGCCACCGCCGTGATGGCGATGGTGCCGGCGCTGATCGTTGCGATCTTCGGACAGAAATACGTGGTGCGCGGCCTGAAGGTCTGACGCGCTCTCAAAACAACTTCGAAAGCGGATAACGCGATATGGCTGAAGTGAAGCTTACCCAGGTGAACAAGCGATACGGCAACATCCATGCCGTGCACGATGTCGATCTCACCGTCGCCGACGAGGAATTCGTGGTGCTGGTCGGACCGTCCGGCTGCGGCAAATCCACCACGCTGCGCATGGTTGCCGGGCTGGAGGAGATCAGCGGCGGCACCATCGATATTGGCGGCCGGGTGGTCAATGATCTGCCGCCGCGCGACCGGGACATCGCCATGGTGTTCCAGAACTACGCGCTCTACCAGCATATGACGGTGTACGACAATCTGGCCTTCGGGCTGCGCAACCGGAAGGTGCCGGAGGCCGATATCCGCAAGGAGATCGACCGGGCGGCATCGATCCTCGGCATCCAGCCACTGATGGCCCGCAAGCCCAAGCAGTTGTCCGGCGGCCAGCAGCAGCGGGTGGCGCTGGGCCGCTGCATCGTGCGCAACCCGGCGGTGTTCCTGTTCGACGAGCCGCTGTCCAACCTCGATGCCAAGCTGCGCGCGCAGATGCGCATCGAGCTGAAGGAACTGCGCACCCGCGTCGCCACCACCTCGATCTACGTCACCCACGATCAGGTCGAGGCGATGACGCTGGGCGACCGCATCGTCGTTATGAAGGACGGGCTGGTGCAGCAGATCGGCACGCCGCTGCAGCTGTACCGCACGCCGGCCAACCGATTCGTCGCCGGTTTCCTCGGCTCGCCGGCGATGAATTTCGTCGAGGTGACGGTGGCGGAGGCCAAGGGCAGTCTCGTCCTCTCCGGCTTTGGCCCGGATATCAGCCTGCCCGACGCGATGTCGGCATCCCTGGCGGGTCAGAAGGGCCAGAAACTTGTGATGGGCATGCGCCCCGAACATCTGGTGCTGGGCGAGGAAAGCGGCGAGTCGAGCATCCGGCTGGATGGCCGCATCGTGCTGACCGAGCAGCTGGGCGCGCAGCAGCTGGTCGAGGTGAAAATCGGCGAGCATTCGGTCATGGCTGCCGGTGTCGATCCCGACCTGCATCTTCGCGGCGGCGATGCCGGGCGGTTCTCCATCGCCATCGACCGCGTGCACCTGTTCGCGGCGGGCGACAATGGGGCGGTGCTGTGGTCGGCGGGCAATGGCGCCGTCGCCTCCCCCCTGCGGCACGTTTCCTGAAGGAGGCCGGCAATGGGCGATTTCTACGTAAAGCCGGGCGACGAGGTCTGCTTCTCCAAGACGGTGGGGGAGAGTGACGTCTATCTGTTCGCCGGCATCACCGGCGATCTTTCCGGCAATCATGTGAATGAGGAACTGATGCGCAAGTCGAGCTATGGGCGGCGTATCGCCCATGGCGCGCTGATGGTGGGGTTCATGTCCACCGCCTCGACGATGATGATCGATCTGGCCGGCAGCACCGGCGGCGACGAGACGGCAGTGTCGCTGGGCTATGACCGTATCCGCTTCCTGGCGCCGGTGTTCATCGGCGACACGATCACGGTCACTTACCGCATTGCGGCCGTGGATGCAGCGCGCCGCCGCTCCACCTCCGACATCTCGATCACCAACCAGCAGGGCGAGCTGGTGGCGGTCGGCAACCACATCCTGAAATGGGTCGCCAACGCCGTTAAGGCCGCGGAGTGACCCTGCGAAGCTGCCGTATCATGACCGGGTCCATGTCTGCGAACGTCGCTACTGCATATCCCACGGTCACCAACCCTGGCGGCAGCCTTGCCTCCCTGCTCTCCCTGTCCGGGGCTTCGGCGCCGGGCGGGGAGAGGTTTCTTTTCAGAGTTTCAGCGTCCCTTAAAGACCGGCGGCCGCTTTTCCTTGAAGGCGGTGACGCCCTCCATCCTGTCCTCGGTGGCGAAGGCGCGGGCGATCAGCTGGCGTTCCTGCAGCAGCCCGGCAGCCATCGGCACCTCGAACGCCGCCAGCACCGCCGCCTTGGCGAGGCGCAGCGCAATCGGCGGCTTGGCGGCAATCAGGGCGGCCAGTGCGCCGGCGCGCACCTCGGCATCGCCGGCGGGAACCAGCTCCGTGACCAGCCCGGCATCCAGCGCGGTCGCCGCGTCGATCGGCTCTCCGGTCAGGATCAGCTTCATGGCCAGCGCCTTGCCGGCGGTGCGCGCCGCGCGCTGCGTGCCGCCATCGCCGGGGAACAGGCCGAGATTGATCTCCGGAAAGCCGAAGCGGGCGTTCTCCGCGGCGATGACGATGTCGGCCAGCAGTGCCAGCTCGAAGCCGCCGCCGAAGGCATAGCCCTCGACCGCCGCGATCATCGGTTTGGGGAAACTCTCGATGGCGGCCCAGTTCTCGATACGCTGGCGGTCCTCCAGCACCGCGCCGCCCTCGGCCACGAATTCCTTGATATCGGCACCGGCGCAGAACTGCTTGTCGCCACCGGACAGCAGCACAACGCGCACCGCTTCGTCACTGGCGGCAGCTCGCAGCGCGCCGGCCAGCGCCGATATCAGCGGGCGGCTCAGCGCGTTGCGCGCCTCGGGCCGGTTCAGCCGCAGGTGCAGCACATTGTTCGAATCGAAGGTGGAGAGGACGAGATCGGTCATGGTCATGCCTCAGGGTTCCCGGGTCGGGGTGATGACGAGCTGCGAGATCGTGCAGTGCGGCGGCTGGTCCAGCGCGTAGAGAATGCCGCGCGCGATATCGTCCGGGTCCAGCGTCATCGGGGCGGCATCGTAATAGGCTTTGCCCTTGGCCGGATCGCCGCCCACACGCGCGGCAGCGAAATCGGTGCGGGTCAGGCCGGGCAAGATCTCGGTGATGCGGATATCGCTGTCGCGGTAATCCTGCCGCAGCCCTTCGCAGAACATATGCACGGCGGCCTTGGAGGTGGTGTAGGCGCTGCCGCCGGGATAGGAGCGGAAGGCCGAGACCGAGCCAAGATTCACCACATGGCCGCCGCCGCGCTGCACCATGCCGGGCAGGATGGCGTGGCACACCCGCATCATGCCGGTGACGTTGGTGTCGATGATGCTGGCCCAATCCTCGATACGGCCGGCATCAAAGCGCTGGCGTCCACCGCTGTCGTGCCCGGCATTGTTCACCAGGATGTCGATGGCGCGCAGCCCCTCGGGCAGCCGGTCAAGCAGACCGGCCACGCTGGCCGGGTCACCGACATCCAGTGTCAGCACATGCGCCGTACTGCCGCAGGCGTCGGCAACCTTGCGCAGGCTGGCCTCGGTGCGGCCGGCGCAGATCACCCGAACGCCGCGACCGGCCAGCGCCAGGGCGGTGGCCCTGCCGATGCCGGCGCCCGCGCCGGTGATCAGGGCGACCTTGCCGTCGAGATGGGATGCTGTGGCGGTCATCGCGTCCTCCCCGTTGGATTTTCGGGCAGTCTAGCAATGGCTGACTTTCATGTAAGCGTTTTCTTCCAGGAATCGGAAAGGTCTGAACAGTGCTTCTGAACGGCATGAAAATTGTCAGCTTCTGTCACTTCCTGCAGGGGCCGGCGGCGACGCAATATCTGTCCGACATGGGCGCGGAGGTGGTGAAGATCGAGCCGCCGCACGGTGCCTACGAACGCCACTGGGCCGGTGCCGACCGTGCCAAGGCCGGCGGTGTCAGCGCCTTCTTCCTGTCGGCCAACCGCGATGCCCGCAGCCTCGCCATCGACCTGAAGCATCCGCAGGCGAAGGAGGTGGTCTATCGGCTGATCCGGCAGAGCCATGCGGTGGTGGAGAATTTCCGCCCCGGCACGCTCGACCGGCTGGGCTTCGGCTATGCGGCGGTGAAGGCGGAGAAGCCGGACATCATCTATGCCTCGGCGTCAGGCTTCGGCACGACCGGTCCCTATGCCAGCCGGCCGGGGCAGGATCTGCTGATCCAGGCGATGAGCGGCCTGGTCGCCGGCACCGGCGGGCGGCGCGGCCCGACGGCGGTGGGCTGTGCGGCGGCCGACCAGCATGGCGCGGCGCTGCTGGCGCTGGGCATCACCGGTGCCTACGCGAAATGGCTGCGTACCGGCGAGGGCACGCATGTCGAGGCCAATCTGCTGGCCGCCGGCGTCGATCTGCAAACCGAATCGCTGGTGACCTATTACGCCAGCCAGCGGGGGCGCGCGGCGCTGGACCGCGACGAACGGCTGGCCACCTGGTTCCATGAGGCGCCCTACGGCGTCTATGCGATTGCCGATGGCCACATGGTGCTGTCGCTGAACCCGCCCGACAAGCTGGCCGAGGCGCTGGACAGCGCCGAATTGCGCGCCTTCATCGGCCGCAATGCCTATGACGAGCGCGACGCCTATATCGCGGCGGTGGCCGAGGTGCTGGCGCCGCTGACCTATGCCGAGATCGCGGCGAAGCTGGAGGCGCACCGGCTGTGGTTCGCCCGCGTCGAGGATTTCGATGATCTGCGCCGCAACCCGCAGCTCCTCCATAACGAGACCTTCCGCGAGGTCGATGTGAACGGCGTCCCGGTCACGCTGGTCAATCACCCGCTGCGCTATGACGGCAAGCTGCCCGGCTTCACGGGCTTCGCCCTGCAGCCAGGCGCACACAGCCGGTCCGTGCTGGAAGAGGCGGGTTTCGCGGCGGATGAGGTGGCGGCGCTGCTGGAGTCAGGGGCCGTTTTCGCGCCTGCGCCGGACAGCCAGGCCGCAGAATAAGGGAGGAACAGAAGATGCTCGATCTGCTGGATGGCGTGAAGATCGTCAGCTTCAACCATTTCCTGCTGGGGCCGGTTTCCATGCAGGCGCTGGCTGACATGGGCGCCGATGTAATC
>Ga0114898_1001652_pt1 | contig 12691 bp, 12 predicted proteins | sample Malvired_Geostar_FD_83496 | JGI IMG/M metagenome (GOLD analysis project Ga0114898, IMG submission 83496) | Marine viral communities from the Global Malaspina Expedition - Malaspina viral metaG DeepMed_Geostar | ecosystem: Environmental > Aquatic > Marine > Oceanic | place: Mediterranean Sea... | reverse complement strand
TGATGGTCCATGTGCATGTCGGCGAGGATGTTGGCTACCGCGAGGGGGTGGGTGACGTAGGCTTCACCGCTGCGCCGGCGCTGACCGTCGTGGGCCTGCTCGGCATAGAAATAGGCACGGCGCACCAGGTTGACCTGTTCTGCGCCGAGATAGGTCGACAGGCGATCGGCAAGTGCGTCTATGGCTGGCAAGGGTATGCTCCTTGCCGGCTGGGCGCTGTATTTGCGGTTCGACTTCGACCTGGCATTTAATCAGAGGGCCTCGTTGGGCTCTTCCTCATACTGCACGAACAGTGGCTCGTCGTCGACGATATCGTCTTGGGCGATGACGTCATAATCCACCAGACCGGAGGCGATTTCACGCAGGGCAACCACGGTCGGCTTGTCATTTTCCCAGGCCACTTTAGGCTCCTTGCCGCCAGTCGCGAGCTGACGCGAGCGCTTGGTGGCGAGCATGACCAGCTCGAAGCGGTTATCTACGTTGTCCAGACAGTCTTCAACGGTAACGCGGGCCATGGTGTTCCTCATCAATAACGGTAAAGCATGCCCGAATGGGCGAGCGGACGGGATAGTCTAAAAAATCACCAGCCAATAGGGAAGCGGTAAAACAGTTCGCGGCCAGGCGGCGTGGCCGTCGCCCTGGCGGGTGGCAGTCGGCTCAGGCCAGCAGTTGTTCCAGCAGGCTACGGAAACGCTGCTGCTGCGGGGTTTGCAGCAGCTGGTTGGCGCGGAAGATCGCCTGCAGGTCGATCAGCGCATGGGTGAAATCGTCGTTGATCACCAGATAATCGTATTCGACGTAATGGGTCATCTCGCTGACCGCCTCGCGCATGCGCTTTTCGATTACCTCATCGCTGTCCTGGCCGCGATTGGTCAGGCGCTGGCGGAGTGCCTCCTGGGTAGGCGGCAATATGAAGATTGATTTGGCCTGTGGCATCACCTGGCGGACCTGCTGAGCGCCCTGCCAATCGATTTCCAGGATCAGGTCGTAACCTTCGTCCAGGGTCTGCTCGAGCCAGCGCTGGGAGGTGCCGTAAAGGTTGCCAAATACCTCGGCATGTTCGAGAAACTCACCGTGCTCCAGGCGCTCGAGGAACTCTTCGCGGCTGACGAAGTGATAGTTGACGCCGTCCACCTCGCCTGGCCGCATGGGGCGCGTGGTGTGTGACACCGAAACGCGAACCTGCGGTTGGGCATCGAGCAGGGCCTTGACCAGGCTGGTCTTGCCGGCCCCGGAAGGCGCGGAAACGATGTAGAGCGTACCGGTGGAGGCTGACATGGGATTCTCTGTACGGTTGCTGGGCATGCCCGGGCGGACGGGCGCTCCGTCTCACGGCCAAGCGTAGTTGCTATTCGATGTTCTGGACCTGTTCGCGCATCTGTTCGATGAGCACTTTCAGATTCACCGCCGCCTGGGTGCTGCGCGTGTCGAACGCCTTGGAGCCCAGGGTATTGGCCTCGCGGTTGAGCTCCTGCATGAGAAAGTCCAGGCGACGACCGGCGGCACCGCCGGATTTCAGTACCCGCCGGACTTCGCTGACATGCGTGCCGAGACGATCGAGTTCTTCGGCTACGTCGCTCTTCTGCGCGAGCAGTACCCATTCCTGCTCGAGGCGTTGTGGGTCCAGTTCGACGCGCATCTCGGCGCAGCGATCGAGGATTTTCTGCCGCTGCGCGGCGAGCACCTGCGGGACCTGCGAGCGAAGCGTCGCGGTCTCTTCGGTGATGGCGTCGAGGCGCTCGTTGATCAGGCGGGCCAGCTCTTCACCTTCGCGCTGGCGCCCATTGCGCAGCTCCGCCAGAGTGGTGTGGAACAGCTGCAGCGCGGCATTGTTGAGTGCCTTAGGATCAGCCGAGTCGCCCACCAGCACGCCCGGCCAGGCGAGTATCTCCAGTGGATCGAGCGGGGCGGGCTGCTTGATCAGCGCGGCGACGCGCTCGGCTGCGGCAATCAACTGGCTGGCGCGGTGGCTGTCGACTTGCATCGAACGGCCCGCGGCATCCTCGGCGAAGCGCAGCGTGCATTCGACCTTGCCGCGCGAGAGCCCTTTGCGCAATGCGTCGCGAACCGAACCTTCCAGGTCCCGGAAGGCTTCGGGCAGGCGCAGGTGCGGCTCCAGATAACGATGGTTCACCGAGCGGATTTCCCAGCTGAGGGTGCCGTGGTCGCCGGCCTGCTCGGCGCGTGCGAAGGCGGTCATGCTGTGAATCATTGGGTAAACCCCTCGGGTGCGGTACGAAAGGCGGAGGATTGTAAAGGAAAAACCGGATATTGGCCTGCGCGCATCGCCTTGCTCGTCGCCTGGCTCGGGGCAATCCGTGCGGGCGCAAGGCCACTCCATGGCTCGGCGATGGCCCTTCTATCGGCCGACACCTCTATAATGGCGGCCAACTCACTTTTCAGAACCAGGATGAACCCCATGAAACGTCCCAGTGGCCGCGCCGCCGACCAGCTGCGTTCAATCCGCATCACGCGCAACTACACCAAGCATGCCGAAGGGTCGGTGCTGGTGGAGTTCGGCGACACCAAGGTGATCTGCACCGCCAGCATCGAAAATGGCGTACCACGTTTCCTCAAGGGGCAGGGCCAGGGCTGGTTGACCGCCGAGTACGGCATGCTGCCGCGCGCCACCGGTGAGCGTAACCAGCGTGAAGCCAGTCGGGGCAAGCAGGGCGGACGTACCCTGGAAATCCAGCGCCTGATCGGTCGCTCGCTGCGCGCATCGCTGGACATGAGCAAATTGGGGGAGAACACGATCTACATCGACTGCGATGTGATCCAGGCCGATGGCGGCACCCGCACGGCCTCGATTACCGGTGCGATGGTGGCGCTGGTCGATGCCCTCAAGCTGCTCAAGAAGCGCGGCGGGCTGAAAGGTGGCGATCCGCTCAAACAGATGGTCGCGGCGGTATCGGTGGGTATCTACCAGGGCGAGCCGGTGCTCGATCTGGATTATCTTGAAGACTCGGCTGCCGAGACCGACCTGAACGTGGTGATGACCAGTACCGGTGGCTTCATCGAAGTGCAGGGTACTGCCGAAGGCGCGCCGTTCCAGCCACAGGAACTCAACGCCATGCTCGCTCTGGCTCAGGGCGGCATGAACGACTTGTTCGCGCTGCAGCTGGCCGCGCTCGCCGATTGATACGAAGGAGAACGCCATGTCCGATCAGGAACTCATCCCGCAGCCCTCGCCGCAAGCGCGGCAGTGGGCGATGTTCTGTCACTACTCGGCGTTCTTCTGGTTCCTCGTGCCGATGATCGGCAACGTGCTGGGGCCGCTGATCGTCTGGCAATTGAAGAAGGACATGGACCCTTTCGTCGATGAGCAGGGCAAGGAGGCGCTGAACTTCCAGATCACGTTCAGCATTCTGCTGATGATCTGCGCAGTGTTGGCTTGGATACTGATCGGCTTTCCGCTGATGGCGTTGATCAGCGTGGTGGCGTTGGTGCTGGTGGTCATCGCCGGCATTCGCGCCAATGAAGGCCGGCCCTACCGGTATCCGTTCTGCTGGCGGATCGTCAAATGAGCGCTGGCCGCATACTGCGGGGCGCGCTCATCGTACGATCCTGCTAGTCGGCAAATCACTGCTCAGGTGCTGAGGGTCCAGTCGTAATCGACCACCAGCGGAGCGTGCTGGGAGAAACGAGGCTGGCGGGGCAGGCGAGCGTTACGCACGAAACGACGCATGCCCGACGTCAGTATCTGGTAATCGAAGCGCCAACCCAGATTGAGCATCTGTGCCTGCTCGGTGTCCGGCCACCAGCTGTAGAGGTCGCCTTCTCGGCTGGCCTCGCGCAGGGCGTCGACGTAACCCATGTTGCCGAAGATCTCATCCAGCCAGGCGCGCTCTGGCGCGAGGAAGCCGGTGGCCTGCTGGCAGTCGCGCCAGTTCTTCACGTCCAGTTTCTGATGGGCTACGTACAGCGAGCCGCAATAAATGTACTCGCGGCGCTTGCGGCGTTGCTTGTCCAGATAGTGGGCGAAATCGTCCATGAACTTGAATTTCTGGTTCAAGTCCTCGTCGCCGCCGCGGCCGGTCGGCAGCAGCAGGCTGGCGATGCTGACCTTGTCGAAATCGGCTTGCAGATAGCGACCGTAACGGTCGGCGGTTTCGAAGCCGAGGCCCATGATCACGGCCTTCGGCTGCAGCCGAGAATACAGCGCAACGCCACCCTGTTCCGGAAGTTCAGCGTCGACGGTATAGAGAAAATAACCATCGAGCTGGTAAGCCGGATCATCGAGTTCTACTACGGAGGCGCGGGTATCCTGCAGGCAGATGACATCGGCATTCTGCGCTTGCAGCCAGCTGAGAAGACCCCGCTGAGCCGCCGCTTGAATGCCATTCACGTTGACGCTGATGATCCGCATAAATGGCCCCTAAAAACACGTGCGTGTATGATAACCCAAGCTCTTTGCAATTAGCTAAACCAGTGTCTTCCGGGAATATTCTTCATGCAGGCGTACCAGCGCGACTTCATTCGCTTCGCCATCGAGCGCGGGGTTCTGCGCTTCGGTGAGTTCACCCTGAAATCCGGACGCACCAGTCCGTATTTCTTCAATGCCGGATTGTTCAATACCGGCTCGGCGCTGGCTCAACTCGGTCGCTTCTACGCGGCGGCGGTCGCCGACAGCGGTATCGACTTCGATGTGATCTTCGGTCCGGCCTACAAGGGCATTCCGCTGGCATCCGCGACGGCGATCTCGCTGGCCGAGCACCATCAGCGCGACGTGCCCTGGTGTTTCAACCGCAAGGAGGCCAAGGATCACGGCGAGGGCGGCACACTGGTGGGCTCGCCGCTTACCGGGCGCGTGCTGATCGTCGATGACGTGATTACCGCCGGCACGGCGATTCGTGAGGTCATGCAGATCATCCGTGCGCAAGGCGCGCAGGCGGCCGGCGTACTGATCGCCCTCGATCGGCAGGAGCGCGGGCAGGGCGAATTATCGGCAATTCAGGAAGTGGAACACGACTATGGTATGCCTGTGGTGAGCATCGTTTCGCTGGCCCAGGTGTTAGAATTCCTCGGCCAGGACGCGCAGCTCAAGCAGCACTTGCCGGCGGTAGAAGCCTATCGCGATCAGTACGGAATCTAATCGGCCGGTCGATTCGCAGGTCTCGAACAAGTATTAGAAACCTCGGGCGCTCAGCACGCCCGATGCCTGCCTTTGGCCGTGTTTCGGTCATTCGAGAATAAAAATAAAAAAGAGTAGCCACGGTAGGTCGGCCTCGGTCGCCTTCTATTCCGTCTAACCTTTTTTTGAAAGCAATCGATGACCGAAAATAATCACAACTACCGAGATTTACACAAGCCCAGTCGCTCCTTCTCCTCTCGTTCCGACTACCTCGATCACGAACTGACCATCATGGCGCCGAGGCGCTGGCGGCCGAACCTGCCATTTCGGGACTATCGTTTCGAGTGGGAGGACTGGGTACCTGCGCTGGCGGCGACTATCGGCAAGATCGTCATGGTGGCTGCCGTGGTGGCAGCGTTCGCCGGCCCGCTGGGCTTATCCAACGAGTTCGTCATCGAGAACGCACGCTTCGAGATGCTGATCGCAGCGGTGCTGTTCGTGGTGCTCGTCTCGGGCTTTTTCAATCCTATGGCCAACCTGGCAGGGACACACGGGCCCCTGATTCCGCTGATTCCCCTGATCGTGGCCTCAGGCGGCCACCCGATGGCGCTGGGAATCATGGTGGGCGTACTCGGGTTCACCCTGGGTGTCTTCCGCGGCGGAAGCCTGCTGGCGCGCTTGACCAGCGATGGCGTATGCGGCGGGCTGCTGCTCTACCTCGGGTTCATCGGTGTCACGTCGCAGATCGGCAAGCTGTTCGCGTGGGCGAACGGCTTCGACATGGGCTATATCGCCTTCGTCGTGGTGTTCGCGACGATCGTCATGTACGCCTACCTGGAGCATGTGCGGATGCGCTGGTTGGCGATCCCTCTGGGCTCGGGGCTGGCGGCGCTGATTGCCTTCGCGCTGGGCGCGCCTTTCGAGTTCACCACCGAGCCGGGCATTCCCAATCTCGATCCGCGCTATTGGTGGGGCGAGGACACCGGCTGGAACCTGGGTTGGCCGCAGTTGCACCACTTCATCGCCGTTGCGCCATTTGCGGTTCTGGCGGTGGCCATGTGGTCGCCGGACTTCCTCGGCCACCGCGTGTTTCAGCAATTGAACTATCCGCCCAAGGCCAGGAAAGTGCTGATGAGCATCGACGACACCATGTGTGTCGCGGCGGCTCGGCAGGTGGTGGGAACCGTTCTGGGCGGCGGCAACCTTGCTTCGTCCTGGGGTACCTACGTGGTGCCGGCGGCAATCGCCAAGCGGCCGATCGTCGCCGGGGCGCTGCTGACCGGTCTGCTTTGCGTCGTGGCGGCGCTCTGGGGTTATCCGATCGACCTGGCGATCTGGCCGCCCGTGCTCAGCGTGGCGCTGATGGTCGGTGTGTTCCTTCCGCTTCTGGAAGCGGGTATGCAGATGACGCGCGAGGGCAAGACCTCTCAGTCGGCCGCCATCGTGATCTTTTCATCGGCTTTGGTGAACCCTGTGTTCGGCTGGTCCTTGACTGTGCTGCTGGACAATCTCGGGTTGGTTGGCGACAAGGAGCGTGGCCAGGAGCTGTCGCACACCGACCGCTGGGTGATTCCATCCATCGTGTTCGTCCTGCTGTGCGCGGTGATGGCGGCGATTGGAATGTTCCCCGGCGTGCCTGCGTTGCTGGAGGCGTTTCGCGTCCTTGAGTGAATGAGAGATGAGTGGAAACGAGGGGAGCATTCGCTCCCCTTTTTTGTGCGCCGCTGTATGCTTCCCTGCAGCGGGCCCTGACTGTTAGCGAGTCGCTGGGTATGCTTGGCGGACCGGGATCGCGATTGCGCCGGGGTGCGCATGGCTGCCGATTTTGTATAAGCTGGATGTCGGCCCGGCCATGGAACACACAGGCGTGGCTGCGGGTTTACGGAGCCAACCGAGATGGAAGAGACAGAATCATGCGATTAGCGATCAAGGTATCGATGTTGTGCGGCGTGTTGATGACAACGGTCGTTCAGGCGGACCTGTATCGCTATGTCGACGACAAGGGCGTAGTGGTGCTCAATCGCCAGGGGGTTCCGCCCCAACATATCGGCAAAGGCTATGAGGTGCTCAACGATCAGGGGCGCGTGACCCGGGTGGTGCCGCCGGCACCGACGCCGGAGGAGCGCCGGCGTCTGCTCGAGGCCAAGGCGCAAGCCGGCTCGGATGCTCAACTGCTGCGGTTGTATGCCAACGTCGAGGACGTCGAGCGTGCCAAGGCGCGAAAACTGTCGGAGCTCGACAGCGTGATCGGGATTACCCGTGGCAATCTGCAGGCATTGCGCGCCCAACAGGCCAACCTGCAGAGCCAGGCGGCGAACCATGAGCGTGCCGGTCGAGAAGTGCCCAGGCAGCTGCTCACCCAGATCGACAATCTCGATAAGGAGCAGGCCAGCTTGCGGCGTGATATCGATCGCTACAACCAGGCCCGCAAGCAGGCGGAGGTCAGCTTCGGCAGAGAGCATCAGCGACTCGGCGAACTGCTCGGCCAGATCGAATAGCGCTGGTCGACAGGCCGTAAAAAACCCAGCGTTTCCGGGGAAGGCTGGGTTTTGTCAGCGCGTCGAAATCTACTTGCGGTTGGTGATCAATGTACCGACGCCAATGTCGGTAAAAATCTCCAGGAGCACCGCATTGGGTACGCGCCCATCGATGATGTGAGCGCTGTGGACGCCGCCTTGAACCGCCTCGAGCGCGCAGCGAATCTTGGGCAGCATGCCGCCATAGATGGTGCCGTCGGCAATCAGTTCGTCGACCTGCGTCGTGGTCAGTCCGGTCAGTACGTGGCCTTGCTTGTCCATCAGGCCGGCTATGTTGGTCAGCAGCATCAGCTTCTCGGCCCTCAGCGCTTCGGCCACCTTGCCTGCCACCAGATCGGCGTTGATGTTATACGACTCGCCATCCGGCCCGACGCCGATCGGGGCGATCACCGGAATGAAGTTGCCGTGCACGAGCATTTCCAGCAACTCGGTGTTGACCCCGGTGACTTCGCCGACATGGCCGATATCGATGATCTCCGGTGAGGTCATCTCCGGCGTCTGCCGCGTGGCCTTGAGCTTCTTGGCGCGGATCAGCTTGGCGTCCTTGCCGGTCAGGCCGATGGCGCTGCCGCCATGCTGGTTGATCAGGCTGACGATGCTCTTGTTGACCTGGCCGCCCAGGACCATCTCGACCACATCCATGGTCTGGCTGTCGGTCACCCGCATGCCGTCGATGAAGTGGCTTTCGATGTTCAGCCGCTTGAGCAGATCGCCGATCTGCGGACCGCCGCCGTGCACCACCACCGGATTGATGCCCACCGCTTTCATCAGCACGATGTCGCGGGCGAAGCCGGTTTTCAGCTCCTCGCTTTCCATTGCATTGCCGCCGTACTTGATGACCAGCGTCTTGCCGACGAATCGGCGGATGTAAGGCAGCGCTTCGGAAAGGACCTGGGCAAATTGGGTGGCGGCTTCACGGCTGAGGGTCATGCAGGGCTCCGCAAGTCAGAACGGCAGGGTGAGATCAGGCGCGACAGTATAAAGCTGTGCGCGGAAGACTTCCTGTATGCGCTTGAGCTCTTGCTCTGTCTCGGCCTCGAAACGCAGCACCAACACCGGTGTGGTGTTCGAGGCGCGCACTAGGCCCCACCCTTTCGGGTAGTCGACACGCACGCCGTCGAGGGTGGTGATGTTGGCCTCACCCCAATGGGCGTCGCGATGCAGTGCTTCGATGATGGTGAACTTGCTTTCCTCGGTGACCTTGATGTTGATCTCCGGGGTGGAAATATCGTTCGGGAAGGCGGCGAAAACCTGTTCGGCGTTGCGCTTGTCCTGGCTGAGAATTTCCAGCAGACGCACGGCGCTGTAGATGCCGTCGTCGAAGCCGTACCAGCGCTCCTTGAAGAACACGTGGCCGCTCATCTCGCCTGCGAGCAGGGCGCCGGTTTCCTTCATCTTCTTCTTGATCAGCGAATGCCCGGTTTTCCACATCACCGGACGGCCACCGTAGCCGCTGATCAGCGGGGTCAGGCGGCGGGTGCATTTGACATCGAAGATGATGTCGGCGCCCGGATTGCGCGAGACCACGTCCTTGGCGAACAGCATCAGAAGGCGGTCGGGGTAGATCACGGTGCCGGCATTGGTCACCACGCCGACACGGTCGCCGTCCCCGTCGAAGGCCAGGCCCAGGTCGGCATTCTCCGATTTGACCTTGGCGATGAGATCTTCGAGGTTTTCCAGCTTGCCCGGGTCCGGGTGATGGTTGGGGAAGTTGCCGTCGACGTCGCAGAACAGCGGGATGACCTTGCAGCCCAGCGCCTCGATCAACTGCGGGGCGATGACGCCGGCGACACCGTTGCCGCAGTCGACGACCACGCGCAGTGGCTTGGCCAGGGCGATGTCGTCGCGCACGCGCTTGAAGTAACTGTCCAGTACGTCGACCTGTTCGGCCTGACCGACACCTTCGGTGAGATCGTTGGTCTCGATGCGCTGGCGCAGAGCCTGGATCTGCTCGTTGGCCAGGGTGTCGCCGGCGATGACGATCTTGAAACCGTTGTAATCGGGCGGGTTGTGACTGCCGGTCAGCATGACGCCGGACTTGCCCGCCAGGACGTTGGCGGCATAGTAGAGCACCGGGGTCGGCACCATGCCGACGTCACTGACGCTGCAGCCGCTGTCCACCAGCCCCTGGATCAGGTGCTGGACCAGTTCAGGACCGGACAGGCGACCATCGCGGCCAACCGATACGTTCGGCTCGCCCTGGGCCAGGCTTTCGGAGCCGACGGCACGGCCTATCCAGTAGGCGGTCTCGTTGGTCAGGGTGTCGCCCACCACGCCGCGGATATCGTAGGCGCGGAAAATGCTGGCAGGCAGTTGCGGGGCTTTGGGGGCACTCATTGCGGTTTCTCGCTCCTTGGGGTCGAGGCCAAGCCAGTCCTGGTCCTCGTCGAGAATGTCGATGTCGAGAATATCGGTGTCCTGGAACAAAGGGTCGACGTGCTCGGTGGATTGGGCCTGCCGAACCGTTGGCTGCGGCGCGGCTGCTGGTTTAGCCGTCGCCGCTGCGGCGGTTCGCAGTGGCAGGCGGACCAGGCTCCTGGCCAGCGCATCGAGGGCCGGCAGGCTCAAAGTCGGTGTTTTGATGGCTCTGCCGGTGGAGAGTTCCTGGACCATTCGACCCAAGTGCATGACATCGTCGCGAAGCCTTCGCTGCTGGGCGTTCAGCACCAGCTGCAAACCCAGCGATAGCCCGCAGAGCGCTGCCAGCACGGCGGCGAGCGGGAGCAGCGCAGGGGTCGTGGCGCTCAGCGCAACGCCCGGTAGGAAGCTGAGCTTCCAGTTGGGATTGGCCGAAGGCAGGTTGAGCGCCTGGCTTTCCACGCCTGTGCCGCCCCGCTGGGCGAGCAATTGCGCCGGCCCGCTGTTGAACTGCTGAACCAGGCGCAGTTGGCCCGCCTTGGCGGGCAGCGTCGGTAGCGTCGCCAGGAAGCGTTCCAGGCTCGTCACCAATAGCAATGTGCCATCTACCGGCCCCTGCGGGTGGGTGCGCAGTGCCACGGCGCTGTACAGCAGCCAGCGATCTCCGACCCTGAACGCCTCGGGTGCCGGTGCGGGGCCGTTTTCCGCCCGCTGTAGCAGATCCAGCGCGGCGAAATTCAATGGGCCGGGGCGATCAGGGTTCTGCCGGGCCTGGCCGCTCAAATGGAGGTGCGCGTCGATGACGCCGTCGCGATAGCCAAGCTCATGCTCGGCGGCACGTACCCGATCCGGTTGCCCGCTGTTCAGGGCTTCGAGCAACTGAGGGTCCCGAGCGGCTGCCTGGGTGTCCTCCGCCAACTGGCGTAGCGCCTGATCGACAGCCGAGGCCTGGCTCTGGCCCCAGGCCTCGGCCAGCGCGGCCGCCTGTTGTCGCTGGTCGGACTGGTGCGCGATCCAAAGCAGCGCGCCGGCCGCGAAAAGCCCCAGCAGGCCGGGGAGCAGGCCGGGCATCAGTGCCTTGAGGCCGGCGCTGCGGCGAGCTGCCGGCGGCCGGGAGTCCGCCGGGTTGAGTACGCCGGTATCCCTGGCGGTGCGCTTGAAGAGTTTCATGGAGCTCCTCGATCGTCCTTAAAAAGCGGGTCTGACTCAGTGGCTGCCGGAATGGCCGAAGCCGCCGGCACCGCGGTCGCTGCTGTCGAACTCGTTGACCAGTTCGAACTGTGCCTGGATCACCGGCACCAGCACCAGCTGCGCGATACGCTCGCCCACGGCGATGCTGAAACGGGTCTGGCCGCGGTTCCAGCACGACACCATCAGTTCGCCCTGATAGTCCGAATCGATCAGCCCGACCAGATTGCCGAGCACGATGCCGTGCTTGTGTCCCAGGCCCGAGCGCGGCAGCACCAGCGCCGCCAGGTTGGGGTCGGCGATATGAATCGAAAGGCCGGTGGGAATCAGGAGGGTCTGGCCCGGTTCGAGCAGGGTGTCGGCCTGCAGCATCGCGCGCAGATCGAGGCCGGCCGAGCCGCTGGTGGCATATTCGGGTAACGGGAAGTCCTGCCCGAGGCGCGGATCGAGGATTTTCGCTTGGAGTTTGTGCATGGTCGGTCAGGCCTGATGGAAACGGTCGGCGATGAAGGCGATCAGCTGGCGGGCAATGTTTCCCTTGCTGGCCTGGCTGAAGCGGGTTTCGTGCTGCTGGCGGTCGATCACCGTCACGGCATTTTCTTCGCTGTTGAACCCGATGCTGGGGTTGGCGACATCGTTGGCTACGATCAGATCGAGGTTCTTGTCGCGCAGCTTGCGCGTGGCGTATTCCAGCAGGTTCTCGGTTTCGGCGGCGAAGCCGACGCTGAAAGGGCAGTCTTCGCGGCCGGCCAGCGTGGCGAGAATATCGGGATTGCGGACCATCTGCAGAAGCAGGCCATCGCCTTTTGTCGGGTCTTTCTTCAATTTGTGCGGTGCGACCACTTCGGGGCGATAGTCCGCCACGGCGGCGGCGGCGATGAACAGGTCGCACGGCATGGCCGCTTCGCAAGCGGCAAGCATGTCACGCGCGCTGACGACATCGATGCGCTGCACCCGGTCAGGTGTCGGTAGAAAGACCGGCCCGGCGATCAGGGTCACTCGAGCGCCGGCTTCGGCGGCGGCCTCGGCCAGCGCGAAGCCCATCTTGCCGGAGCTGTGGTTGGTGATGTAACGCACCGGGTCGATGTTTTCCTGGGTTGGCCCGGCGGTAATCAGCAGATGGGCGCCGGTCAGCAGGCTGCGCTCGAAGCAGTCGGCCGCCGCCTGGGCCAGGTCGTCCGCTTCGAGCATCCGGCCCATGCCGACATCGCCGCAAGCCTGGCTGCCGGATGCGGGGCCGAACAGGCGGATACCCCGCTGCTGCAACAGCGCACGGTTGGCTTGGGTTGCAGGGTCGGCCCACATGGCTTGATTCATCGCCGGGGCCAGCGCGACCGGCGCTTGGGTGGCGAGCACCAGTGTGGTCAGCAGATCGTTCGCGACGCCCTGGGCGAGGCGCGCCATGAGGTCCGCCGTGGCGGGGGCGACGAGCACCAGATCGGCCCAGCGTGCCAGCTCGATATGCCCCATGGCGGCCTCGGCGGCCGGGTCGAGCAGGTCCAGATGGACCGGGTGGCCGGAAAGGGCCTGGAGC
>Ga0114898_1001649_pt1 | contig 12701 bp, 9 predicted proteins | sample Malvired_Geostar_FD_83496 | JGI IMG/M metagenome (GOLD analysis project Ga0114898, IMG submission 83496) | Marine viral communities from the Global Malaspina Expedition - Malaspina viral metaG DeepMed_Geostar | ecosystem: Environmental > Aquatic > Marine > Oceanic | place: Mediterranean Sea... | reverse complement strand
TTCCGCCACGGAGCGCGCCTCGCCTATGGCCAAGATCAAAGTCGCCAATCCCGTCGTCGATATCGACGGGGACGAGATGACCCGGATCATCTGGAAGATGATCAAGGACAAGCTCATCTTCCCCTACCTCGACCTCGAGATCGCCTATTACGATCTGGGCATCGAGTATCGCGACAAGACCGACGACAAGGTCACGGTCGAAGCCGCCGAGGCCATCCAGAAGTACGGCGTCGGCATCAAGTGCGCGACGATTACGCCGGACGAGGCCCGGGTCGAGGAGTTCGGCCTCAAGCAGATGTGGCGTTCGCCCAACGGCACCATCCGCAACATCCTCGGCGGCGTGGTCTTCCGCGAGCCGATCATCTGCAAGAACGTCCCGCGCCTGATCCCCGGCTGGACCCAGCCGATCATCGTCGGCCGTCACGCCTATGGCGACCAGTACCGCGCCACCGACTTCCTGGTGCCCGGCAAGGGCAAGATGACCATTCGCTGGGAAGGCGAAAACGGCGACGTCATCGAGCGCGAAGTGTTCGACTATCCGGGTTCGGGCGTGGCCATGGCCATGTACAATCTGGACGACTCGATCCGCGAGTTCGCCGAGGCCTGCCTGGCCTACGGCCTGAACCGCAACTATCCGGTCTATCTCTCGACCAAGAACACCATCCTCAAGGCCTATGACGGGCGCTTCAAGGACATCTTCGCCGAGGTCTACGAGGCCAAGTACGCCGAGCAGTACAAGGCCGCCGGCATTGTCTACGAGCACCGCCTGATCGACGACATGGTCGCCTCGGCCCTGAAGTGGTCCGGCGGCTTCATCTGGGCGGCCAAGAATTATGACGGCGACGTTCAGTCCGACCAGGTGGCCCAGGGCTTCGGCTCCCTCGGCCTGATGACCTCGGTGCTGATCACCCCGGACGGCAAGACGCTGGAGGCCGAGGCCGCCCACGGCACGGTCACCCGTCACTATCGCCAGCATCAGCGCGGCGAGAGCACCTCGACCAATTCCATCGCCTCGATCTTCGCCTGGACCCGCGGCCTCGAACACCGGGCCAAGCTGGACGGCAACGAGGCCCTGGCCAAGTTCGCCAAGACCCTGGAAGAGGTCTGCGTCTCCACCGTCGAAAGCGGCTCGATGACCAAGGACCTGGCCCTGCTGGTGGGCGACACCCAGGGCTGGCTGACCACCGAGGGCTTCATCGACAAGGTGGCGGTCAATCTCGACAAGGCCCTGGCCGCCCAGGGCTAAGGCGCAGTCCTACGGTTCGGCGCGGCGCGCCGGACCGCCATGGGCGGCGACCGCGCCAAAGGTGCGTCGCCGCGCCATCAGATCGCGCAGGTCTTCCTTGTTGGCCAGGTGCTTTCGCGCGTCGGTCACGAGCTTGTCGGCGTGGATGCGCAGGATCGCCAGGCGTTGCCCATCGCGCTCCTGCTCGGCCACCAGGGCGAGAATCTCCAGCATACGGATCGCCACGCTGGGCGCGCTCGCCCCGCTCTGGCGGATCATGTCGAAGCAGACATCCACCAGGCCGGCATAGTTGCTGACCGGCCGGATCAGCACCACGCGCCCATCCCGGATCGTCACCCCGGTCGGAAAGTGCCGAGGAACCACCCGGCACAGCGCCGATCCCAGCTGGTCGAGGACGGCGATGGCGGTCATGGGGTCGTTGATCCCCGGCGACAGGGCCCGGACGGCCACCTCCACCAGCTGGCGCACGCTGTATTCCAGATCGCTGCCGGAGGTGCGCTTGGCGCCCAGCGCGGTGGCCCGGACGACCGCCTCTTCGGCTCCCTTCGTCTCGGGGGGATAGACCAGGGCGACGCAGCCGCCGGCGACGACGAAGTCGCCGGGCCGCACCAGCAGGCGAACCCGCGCCCCGGCCTCCTGCGCCCAGTCGGCCAGGGACTCCACATCGAGCTCCTGCAGATAGCCGTTGCGGTGATCGGCGAGCCTTCGGGCGTTCGACCAGTCGAGGTCGATGTCTCCGGGCTCCAGGCTGTTGGGCTCGGGTTCCCGGAGCGTGAGGCTGTCCAGGGCGGCGAACAGCTCGCGCCGAACCAGATCGATCACGGTGTCGATATTGATCCGCGTCGACATGTGGTGGACGTAATAGACCAGCAGCGCCACGCAGAGCCCCGCCAGGGCCATGGCCCCGGCCAGGGCCAGACGGGGCACAAACAGGTCGTCCTCGCCGCCGCGAACCTGGCGCAGGACCACCAGGCAGTAGGCGAAGGTCCCCAGGAAGACCCCGAGCACAACCTGATTGCCCCGGTCGCGGGTGAAGTTGTCCAGCAGACGCGGCCCCATCTGGCTCGACGCCAGGGTCAGGGCCGCGATGGTGATGGAAAACAGCGTGCCGGTGACGCCGATGGTCGAGGTGGCGATGGCCCCCAGCAGGGTGCGGGCGCCGCTCTTGCCGCCCTCATAGAGCAGGGACTTGAGCGGTTCGGGAATCCAGTCGGCCCCCTCGGCCGCCACCGCCCCAAACGCCGCCGCAGTCCCCAGGGCGACCAGCACCGAGGGCACGACCCAGAAGGTCGTCCGAAGATCGTGCGCGAGCTTATGTAGGCGGGCCCCCATGGCGTCTCAAACGCACAGGCCAAGCTTAGGCTCCGCTGCGCCGCTTGTGAGGGCTTGCGCGGCGGCCGCGGGCGGCGATTTGATGTCGCATGAACGCCTGGACCAGCCCGCCGCGGCCTAAGGATCGACCGACGACGGGCCAGGGCCCCCCCCTGCAGAACCCGTTCCGGCGCCCGCTGCAGGGCGGCTGCCGAGATTGCTCGAAGCATCCAGGCACAGCCGCAGGACTTCGTCCGTCAGGAGGCTGAGGGCGGCGATCTGGTTGGTGTTGCTGACGAACCCCGCGACGGCGAGGTCCGCCCCCGGACAGTACCAGGCGACCACGCCCCAGAAGCCGCCGTGACCGTAGCAATCCTCGCCCGCCACGGACCGCCGGGCGAGGCCCATGCCATAGCCGCCGCCACCTGCGGCCACGCTCTGCGGGGTCGGCGCCGTCATCGTCCGCACCGTGTCGGCGCCCAGGATGTCGCCGCGTAGAAGCAGGCGCAGAAAGCGCGCGAGGTCGCCCGGAGTGGACAGAAGCCCGCCGCCGCCGAAAAGGTCGGCCGAAGGATGAACGTCCGCCGCGTCGGTCGCTCCGACTCCTTGGCGCGCGCGGGGCGGGGCATGGGCCGGTTCGGCGCCGAGGCCTTCAAACCAGGTGTTGGAGACGCCATGATCCTCAAGCTCCAGCAGCTCAGGCACGGCTTCGGCCAGGGGCAGTCCGGTGACGCGCTCCAGGATATCGCCCAGCATCAGATATCCCGTATCACTGTAGGCGAAGAGGGCGCCGGGCGCGCCGAGGGGGTCGCCATGATCGACCGCGAAGGCGATCTGCTCCTCGCGGGTCCAGATGTGGGCGGGGTCGGACAGCACCCGGGCGAGATAGAGCGGGTGTTGGGCGTAGTCGAAGACGCCGGCGGTGTGGGTCAGCAGCATCCGCACGGTGACGCGATCGAGGTCATAGCCGTCGCGGGCGAGCCGCGCCCCGATCGGCGCCGACAGCAGAGGCCCGACCGGATCATCGAGTTGAAGCGCTCCCCGCTCGACGAGCCGAAGCGTCGCCGCGGCCACGAAGGTCTTGGTGACGCTGGCGATCCGAACCGTCCGGTCGGCCGAGACGCCGTTCCCGCGCGCGGCGGCCCAGACCAGTTGGGGACGCGAGGCCTCGACCCGAAGGGCGAACCCGCGATCTCTCGGGAGCGACGCGGCGGCTCGGTCCATAGCCGCGTCGATTGAAATGGCCAAGGCCACATCGGGGGGAGGCGAACGCGACCCGGCATGCACGCATCCGGACATGGCTATCGCCACTCCAGCGATGACCGCCGCCCTGATCACAGGGAGGCCGGGATCACCCGCGTGACAGCCCCGGCCCGGCCGAACAGGGTCTTGCGGTTGAGCACGGTGACGATCGCGGCGACTCCGGCGAAGACCACGGAATCCAGTGGCTGCGCGTCGGGCCACAGCGGATTGTTCAGCTGGAAGTGAAACAGCATGGCCAAGGCGAGGCTGCCCCCACTGGTGTTGAACAGTGGCGTGAGAATGACGCTGATCGCCATCGCCCCGAGGACGAAAGGCGAGAAATCCCAAGCGCTCTGCGGCGTGCCGGCGAGGACGAAAGCCGGCATATGCCACAGGCCCCAGACGAGCCCCAGAACCAGGCTGGCCCAGAACGGCGCCAGCCGGCGCTGCAAGACCGGCAGCGCCAGGCCGCGCCAGCCGAATTCCTCGATCGGACCAAGGATGAGCATGAAGCCGATGGCCGCCAGGGCCGAGCCTGGGCTGTCGAAAGGAAGGGCGCTGGACAGGGTCCCCTGCAGGGCGGCGCTCGCGATGTAGATCAGGGGGATGCCCAGCAGCAGCAGCAACCACCATGGCGCCCCGGCGCGCCACAGGAACAGACGGGTCAGATACCGGGCCAGGCCGCGGAGGCCGGCCCTGTGCAGCACCAGGGCGAAGGCCGCGATCGCCGGCGCGTAGACGGCGAGAATGAACAGGGGATGATGTCCGCTGAGCGGACCGAAGGAGGTGGTGACCCAGCCCGGGAACAGGGCCATCAGGGCGAACAGGCCCCAGGCGATGCCGAAGGTCATGGCGAAGAACGGGATCAGGGACCGTGTGGCCAGATCCCCCTCGAATCCGCCCCCATCTTGCGCCGTCATGACGCCACGACGGCGCTGACCGGCCGACGCAGCAAGATGGGCCGATCCGCCGCGTCGTCGAACCGCACCGCCAGATCGGCGCGCCGGCCGCTGAACCCGATAGCGTCCCTGAACGCGGCGGCGCGACAGCTAACTCCGTAAGGCGTCGGTCCGCCCTGCTGCATCGTCCGCCCTCCCGACGCAATCACGGCGCCGATCAATGGCGCGCCCCATCGGCGGGATACGATACCGCTGGCTTAGGTTGATCGCCTTGATCTGCCTCAACCGGACCTTTTACCGGGCCGTGGTCCATCGCAGGGGTCCGCCCGCCCACGTTGGCGGGCTCTCGGGGGCATGTTGGGCGGCTCGATTAGGCGAGGCTCTTGCCGTGGGCGTCGGCCGACGGCGTCTCGCCATCTGTTATGGAGGACTGCAGGCACCGCAGCGTCCACACGACGCCGTCGTCTGCAAACTGGTGGGTCACCTCGCCCGAAAGCGCCCGCTCCACCAGGGTTCCGACGACGCGCGCCCCGAAGCCGTCGCGGACCGGCGCCTTCACGACAGGCCCGCCCTTCTCGGTCCATGAGATCGAAAAATTCCTCGATCCATTCTCCTCGAAACACCTCCAGGTGATCTCGACGCGCCCCTTCGCGTTGGAGAGGGCGCCATACTTCGCGGCGTTGGTGGCCAGTTCGTGCAGGACCATGCCGAGGGACTGAGCCGCCGTCGGTGAGAGGTCCACCGGAGGGCCCTCAAACAGGATGCGCCGCCCCAGAAGATCGCTGAAGTGCAGGAGCTGGCTCTTGATCAGGGTGGCGAGTTGGGCGCCATTCCACTCCGTCTGCACCAGCAGATCCTGGCTCGCCGCCAGGGCGCGGATCCGCTCGCTGAACCGTTCGAGGAAGTCCTCGGATCCTGAGGACGCCGTCTGCCTGGCGACCGCGTCGACGAGGGACAGCATGTTCTTGGCGCGGTGGTTCACCTCACGCATCAGATAGCGGACCTTCTCCTCGTAGGCCCGGCGCTCCGAGAGATCGTAGAAATGGCAGACGACGCCGGCGCGACCATCCGGCATCACGACGCGCTCCAGCTTCCAGTCATAGGCCTCGGTGGCGTCGATATCGGCGCGTCGCTCGACGGTGCCCGGCGCGTGATAAGGCTCGCCGGTCGCCATGGTGTGGCGGAAATGGGCGATCGCCTCGCTGGCGAAGGGCTCGGGCCAAATGGCGCGCAAAACCTCGGCGAAGTCGCGCCCGATCAGCGGGCGCACGTTCTCGAAAACCTTCTGCGCGCCCTGGCTCACCTGCACCAGGCGGAAGTCGGCGTCGACGGCGTAGATGCCGAAGGGTGAGCGGTCCACCAGCTGCTGGAACGTGTCGTGGGCGGCGCGCAGCCGCTGCTCGGCCTCCTTGTGATCGGTGATGTCGATGACCGAGCCGATGAAGCCGAGGAATTCGCCCTCCGGGCCCAGGCGCGGCCGCGCCGAGTCGATCGCCCAACGATAGGCGCCGTCGGCCCGCCGCAAACGATATTCCATCCGGAAGGCATGACGGCCGGCCGTGGCCTCACGGAAGATCCGTTCCGATTCTGCGGCGGCGTCGGGATGGACCGCCTTCAGCCAGCCATAGCCAAGCGCCTCGTCCGCCGTCTGGCCCGTGAACTCGTACCAGGCGGAATTGAGGTAGCTGCAGGCCCCCTCCGCATCCGTGACCCAAACCATCATCGGGGCGTTGTCGGCCATGCTGCGGAAGCGCCGCTCGCTTTCGAGAAGGGCCGCCCTAGCCTCCTCCTGCTCGGTGATGTCCTGGACGGTGCCGACCAGCCGCACGGCGACGCCCCCTTCGAAGGCGACGTCGCCGTCGGCGCGCACCCAACGAACGCCCTTGGTGTCGCGGTGGATCACGCGATAGACCGCCTCATAGCGGCCCGGGCCGTGCGGATCGAGCGCCAGGTCGACCGCGGCCCGGGTGACCGCGAGGTCGTCGGGATGAATGCCGGCGGCAAAGGTCTCGAAGGTGACGGTTTCGTCGGCCGAGACCCCCCATATGGCGCGGACGGTCGAGTCCCACCTGATGGCGCCAGTCCGCGGATCGAACTCGTGGACGCCGAGCCTGCCCGCCCGCAGGGCCGCGGCGAGCCGCGCCTCGCTCTCGACAAGCGCGCGCTCCGCTGCGACGCGGTCCGTCACTTCTTCACAGATGATCCCGATGCCGCGGACCGCGCCGTCCCTCGTTCGCAGCGGATAGAAGTGCTCGCACCACTCGCGCATGACGCCCGGTCGCGCCGGGGTCACGCCCCGGATCGCCACGTTCCGGAGCGGCAATCCGGTTTCCAGCACCTGGCGCAGCGCCGGCTCGGCGCTTTCGCGAAGGTCCGGCAACAGGTCCCAGACCCGGCGCCCCAGATGCGCCTCGACACTATAGCCGTTGATCTCCGCGAGCGCCCTGTTGATGCGCACGAACCGCAGATCGGCGTCCATCTTGGCCAGCCCGAGAGGCGCCTCCAGATACAGGGCTTCGAGTTCGGCGTCCCTCAGATTGGCGTTCTCGACCATCCGGTCGGCGCCGGGCGTGGGCCCCACGCCGCCAAGGTCGATGTTCAGTCCGCGAATGAGCCGCACCCGCCCCATCGGATCGCGCTCGATAACGCCGCGATCGAGGACGAGCCGGATTGAGCCATCCGGCCGGACAATCCGGAACTGATGGCTGTAGCTGCCGGCGTTGGCGCTGAGGAAGCTGGAGGTTTCCGCTTCGACACGTGTCCGATCGTCCGGATGCACGAAATGAATGAAGCCGGATTCGCCCTGTGGCGCCTCAGTCTGTCCGTAGATCCGCAAGAGTCCAGGCGACCAGATCAGGAGATCTTCGGCGGCACGCCATTCGTAGATGCCGGTCCCGCTGGCCGCCTCAAGGTCAGGATCACCAAAAGCGACTGATGACGGCGCTCGAGCCACCCTGAACTCCTCTGTCACTTGACATCGATGCGGCGGGGAATGGGGTTCTCACAACCGTAGGTGAAGATCCGAAGACACGCGATCAGAATTGTAGTGGCGATGAGGGCCAGCCGGATGTGACGAACTTGCGGATAGATCCGTCAGGGCGCCTGAGGAGCCCAAGGCCACGCTCCCCCGTTCGGCTTCGCGCATCCTGCGGGCGAGGGAAATGGCGGCTTGGCCATCGCCGTGTTAAGCCTGACCCACAACCTGCGAAGCTTGGCCGAGGGGACCCGACCGGCCCATGGTCAGACGTCAGCTCTTCAAGATCTTCCTCGTTTGCCTCGTCCTGTTCGGGCTCGCCTTCGCCGCGGCGCCCTGGTTCGCCTATCGCGCCCTGAAGGCCAATGCGCGAGACCAGGACGTGGCGGGCCTGGCCGAGATGGTGGATTTCCGCGCCCTGCGCACCAGCCTGCGCGACCAAGTGCGGGAGCCGCCGCCCCCGGAGCGCGCCGCCGGCGACCGGGACGCCGCGCCCGACATCTGGCGAGACCCCATGGGCGCCGTGCGCCGGGCGCTGGAGCCCTTCGCCGAACCCCTGGCGCCGCTCACGCCCGCCCCGGCCAGGCTGGAGCCCTATCTGACCCCGGCTGGCCTCTATGACGTGGTCCGGGGCTATGAGCCGGGCGCCGCCCCGCCAGAGCCGCAGCCGGCGCAAGGCGTCGGCCGCCTGACCGCGCCCCTCAGGGAGCCCTGGCCCAGCCTGCGCTATTGGGGGATCAACCGCACCCGGTTCGCCGTCCATCCGCCGGGCCGGCCGGGCGAGGTGAGCGTCCTGACCTTCCAGCGCACCGGCCTCTTCCAGTGGACCCTGGTCCATGTGCGCCTGCCTGAGCGCCCAGAAGCCTAGGCGCAGCCGGACCGTCGTGGACCTCATTGCGCGCATCGCGCCCTTCTTCGCGATCATCGCCGCCGGCGCCGTGGCCGGTCGCCTGGGCCTGCTCGGCCCGCGGCTGGGGGGCTGGCTGTCGGCCTACACCTTCTGGATCGGCTTCCCGGCCCTGCTGATCCGCTGGCTCGGCGACGCCCCGCCGCCAAGCATGGGCCAGGCCACAGCCCTGGGCCTCTATGGGATCAGCCTGGGCTTCATCCTGCTCCTGGCCTGGACGCTGGCCCGGCGGCTCGACCTGCCCCGACAGAGCGTGGCCGGCCTGCCCATGGCCGCAGCCATCGGCAACACCGCCTTTCTGGGCGCCCCCCTGGCCGTCGCCGTGCTGGGCGAGGCGGTCCGGCCGCAGGCCGCCGCCCTGGTGGCGGTGGACTTCATCGTCCTGATGGGCCTGGCGGTGGCCATCCTGCAGACCGGGGCGGCCGCCGTCGGCATGGGGGCGGCGCTGCGGCGGGTGCTGGCCAATCCCACCGTGCTGGGGGCCGTCTGCGGCCTCGTCCTGTCGGCGACGGGGACGCGGCTGCCTGGCTTAGCCGACCAGGGGCTCAGCCTTCTCGCCGCCACAGCCAGCCCCGTGGCGCTGGTCGCCCTGGGCGGCCTCATCGGCCGCGAGGGCGCCTGGCCGGACCGCGCCGCCCTCGCCCCCCTTGGCCTCGCCCTGGGGCTCAAGCTGCTCGCCGCCCCGGTGCTGGTCTGGCTGGTCCTGGGACTCGGCGGCGTCGATCCGGCCATGCGCGCCGTCGCCACCCTGCTGGCCGCCTGCCCGACGGCGGTGAACGTCTTCATCCAGACCCGCGCCCTGGGCGTCTTCGCCCGCGGCGCCGCCGAGGCGGTGATCGCCGGCACGGTGCTGAGCGCGCTGACCCTGACCCTGGCCGCCCACTTCCTAAGCTAGAGCGTTCCTGTTATGTTCTCACCTCGAGCGAGCCTGACGAGCTGGCTGATGAGACGGGAGAGATCAGATGACGACGCCGCCGACCGCCGGGGCCGCAGGCCCGGTTCTTGGTTATGTGACCCTGGGCGCAGACGACCTGCCCGCCGCGGTCGCCTTCTATGACGCCGTGCTGGCGACCCTGGGTCTGACCCAGCTCTACGCCTTCGAGGGCTGGACCGGCTATGGCCGCGAAGGCGACGCCCAGGGCCAGACGCTTTGGGTCTGCAAACCCTTCGATGGCCAGGCCGCCCGGGCCGGCAATGGCGTCATGCTGGGCTTCTACGCCCCCACGCCAGAGGTGGTGGACGCCTTCTATGCCGCCGCCATGGCCCATGGCGGCGCCGACGAGGGACCGCCGGGCCTCCGGCCGCAATATGGCGAGGGCTGGTACGCCGCCTATGTCCGCGACCCGCAGGGCAACAAGCTGGCCTGCGTGCGCACGCCGCCGGCCTAGGGAGCGGCGCTGGCGGCGCGCCTAGCCGGTGATGGCGGCCTTCAGGGCCGCCAGGCCCTCTTCGGCCCGGGCGCCGTCCGGGGCGCCCCCCTGGGCGAAGTCCGGACGCCCGCCGGCGCCCTGGCCGCCCATGGCGATCACGGCGGCCTTGGCGAGCTCGGCGGCGTTATAGCGATCCTTGGCCGCGCCGGTCACCGCGACGGTGACGGCGGCCTTGCCCTCGGCCACCCCCACCAGGGCGATGATCCCGTCCGCCACCTGCTTCTTGAACTCCTCGGCGATCGGCCGCAGATCCTTGCCGCCGACGCCCTCCATCACCCGCGCCAGCACCTGGACGCCGCCGATCTCCTCAGGCCCGGCCTGAGCCGCGCCGCCGCCGCCCATGGCCAGCTGGCGCTTGGCGTCGCCCAGTTCCTTTTCCAGCTTGCGCCGCTGCGCCTCCAGGGCCTCCACCCGGCCCAGAACCTCGGAAACCGGGACCTTGAACTGCTCGGCCAGCTGGCGCGACACCAGGGCCTGGTCCAGCAGCCAGCGTCGGGCCGGCTCGCCGGTCAGGGCCTCGATGCGGCGAACCCCGGCGGCCACGCCGCTCTCCGACACGATCTTGAACAGGGCGATGTCGCCGGTGCGGGCCACATGGGTGCCGCCGCACAGCTCCACCGAATAGGGACCGCCGCCGTCCAGGGCCCGACCCAGGGTCAGGACGCGCACGACGTCGCCATACTTCTCGCCGAACAGGGCCATGGCGCCAGCCTCGATGGCCTCTTCGGGGGCCATGTTCTTGGTCTCCGCCGGCAGGTTCTGGCGGATCACCGCATTCACCTCGGCCTCGATCTGGTCGATCTCCTCCAGGGTCAGGGGCTGGCCGTGGCTGAAGTCGAAGCGGATGCGCTCGCCGTCGACCATCTGGCCCTTCTGGCTCACATGGGGGCCGAGCACATTGCGCAGGGCCGCATGCAGCAGGTGGGTGGCCGAGTGATTGGCCCGGGTGGCGGTGCGCCGCGCAGCATCCAGGGCCAGGCGCACGGGCGCGCCGGCGACCAGGGCGCCGTCGGTGATCTCGACCACATGGACGTGCAGATCGCCGGCCTGCTTCTGGGTGTCGAGCACGCGGCCCTGGCCGCCGTCCCACTCGACCTCGCCCAGATCGCCGGCCTGGCCGCCGCTCTCGCCATAGAAGGGGGTGTGGTCGAACAGGACCTGGACGGTCTGGCCGGCCTCGGCGCGGGGGATCTCCGCCCCGTCGGCGACCACGGCCAGCACCTTGGCGGTGGTTTCGGTGGTGTCGTGACCGACGAATTCGGTGGCCCCCAGGCGCTCGCGCAGGGCGAACCACTCGCCGGACGCCGCCACCTGGCCAGAGCCGGTCCAGGCCTCGCGCGCCTGGTCCTTCTGGCGCTTCATGGCCGCCTCGAAGCCGGCCAGATCGACGGAGAGGCCCATGGCGCGCACCGCGTCCTGGGTCAGGTCGAGGGGGAAGCCGTAGGTGTCATAGAGCTTGAACGCCGTCTCGCCCGGCAGTTCGCCCCCTTCGGCGAGCTGGGCCGTGGCCTCCTCCAGCAGGCTCATGCCGCGGCCGAGGGTGCGGCGGAAGCGCTCCTCCTCCTGGCGCAGGGTCTCGGAAATGGTCGCCTCGGCCCGCCGGAGTTCCGGATAGGCCTCGCCCATCTCCGACACCAGCGTGGGCACCAGACGGTGCATCAGGGGTTCGGCCGCCCCCAGCATGTGGGCGTGGCGCATGGCCCGGCGCATGATCCGGCGCAGCACATAGCCGCGGCCTTCGTTCGACGGCGAGACGCCGTCGGCGATCAGGAAGCTGGTGGAGCGCAGGTGGTCGACAATGACCTGGTGGGAGAAGCGCGCCTCGCCGCGGGCCGCCGCGCCGGTGGCCTCTTCGCTGGCGGCGATCAGGGTGCGGAACAGGTCGGTGTCATAGTTGGAATGGACGCCCTGCAGGACCGTGGTGATCCGCTCCAGGCCCATGCCGGTGTCGATCTGCGGCTTGGGCAGGTCCTTGCGCGTGCCGTCGGCGAACTGCTCCCAGCGCATGAAGACCAGGTTCCAGATCTCGACGAACCGGTCGCCATCCTCGTCCGGGCTGCCGGGGGGACCGCCGGCCACATGGTCGCCGTGGTCGTAGAAGATCTCGGTGTTGGTGCCGCAGGGACCGGTGTCGCCCATGGACCAGAAGTTCTCGTCCAGCCGCACGATCTTCGAATCGGGCAGGCCGGCGATCTTGCGCCACAGGGCCGCGGCCTCTTCGTCGTCCGGGGCGATGGTGACCATCAGGCGCGCCGGGTCCAGACCAATGTCCTTGGTCATCAGCTCCCAGGCCAGTTCGATGGCGCCTTCCTTGAAATAGTCGCCGAAGGAGAAATTCCCCAGCATCTCGAAGAAGGTCTGATGGCGGCCGGTATAGCCGACATTGTCCAGGTCGTTGTGCTTGCCGCCGGCCCGCACGCACTTCTGTACCGACACCGCCCGCGGCGCAGGGGGCGTCTCGGCGCCGGTGAAGTAGTTCTTGAACGGCACCATGCCGGCGTTGACGAACATCAGCGTCGGGTCGTTCTGCGGCACCAGGGGCGCCGAGGGGATCACCAGGTGATCGCGCCCCTTGAAGAAGTCGATGAACGTGCTGCGGATCTGGTTCAGGCTGGACATGGCTTGCATATAGGGCGCGCAGGCTCCGCCGCGCAGGGGAATTTTGCCGGTCGTTTACGGGAGTCCACGGCGC
>Ga0114898_1001648_pt1 | contig 12704 bp, 8 predicted proteins | sample Malvired_Geostar_FD_83496 | JGI IMG/M metagenome (GOLD analysis project Ga0114898, IMG submission 83496) | Marine viral communities from the Global Malaspina Expedition - Malaspina viral metaG DeepMed_Geostar | ecosystem: Environmental > Aquatic > Marine > Oceanic | place: Mediterranean Sea... | reverse complement strand
GGGTCGGAGGGCGCAAGGTAGCGCCGCAATTGCAGCGGATGAAAAGCGAGGACCTGCTCGCCAGCGTTTTTCCGGATCAGGTGGCATGCCTGGAAAACATCGTCGGCGAGCGTGAGATTCCCGATCATCCGCTGGTCGCGCAGACGCTGGAGGACTGCCTTCACGAAGCCATGGACTGCGAGGGCTGGTTGGCGCTGTTGAGACGTATCGAAAACGGGGAAATCGAGCTGCTCGCCCGTGATTTGCCGTCACCGTCGCCGCTGGCGATGGAAGTGCTGGGCGCGCGCCCTTACGCCTTCCTCGACGACGCGCCGTTGGAAGAGCGACGCACCCAGGCGGTGCTCAATCGGCGCTGGACGGACCCCGAATCCAGCGACGATCTCGGCGCACTGGACGTCGCGGCCATCGAGGCGGTACATGAGCAAGCCTGGCCGCAGGCGCGCAGCGCCGATGAGCTGCACGAAGCCTTGATTGGCCTGGGCTGCATCGCCGAAGGCGAAGCGCTGCGTCAGGACGCGTGGCCCGCCTGGCTTGGCGAGCTGGCCGCCGGCGGTCGTGCGACACGCGTGCAGGCCGCACGGGACCGCGCGCTCTGGTTTCCGGTGGAGCGTCTGACTCTGCTCCAGGCCATCTACCCCGGTGCCCGCTACGAACCTGCGCTGCCCCTGCTGCCGGGCTTCGACGAGACGCTGTCGGAGGATGCGGCCCTGACCGAATTGATCAGGGCGCGCCTGACCGCCTTCGGCCCGCTGCCGGTCCCGCTGATCGCCCGACCGCTGGCCTTGCCGGCGTCTGCGGTCGCGCAGGCCCTGACGCGGCTCGAGGCGGAGGGCTATGTGCTGCGCGGCCACTTCAGCCCTGGTGCGGTCGAAGAACAATGGTGCGAACGGCACCTGCTGGCGCGCATACACCGCTACACGGTCAAGCGTCTGCGCCGTGAAATCGAGCCGGTGGAGCGTGCCGACTTTATGCGATTTCTGTTCGATTGGCAGCATCTTTCCGAAACGACACGGATGCAGGGGCGTGATGCGCTCGGCCCTGTGATCGAGCAGCTTGAAGGTTTCCAGGCTGCGGCGGGGGCGTGGGAAACCGACCTGCTGCCGGCGCGACTGAAAGACTACGGCGGTCCCTGGCTGGACGAAGTGTGCCGCTCCGGGCGCATCGTCTGGACGCGGCTGGCCGGGCGAACCAAGGCCAGCAGCGGTCCGGTGCGCGGCACGCCCATCGTCTTGTTGCCGCGCCGCCATCTCTATGCCTGGTACGCACTGGCCAACGACGCCCCCCTGCCAGAGCTGACGGCACGTGCGCAGCGGGTGTTCGAGACGCTGCAGGCGCATGGCGCCTTGTTCTTCGATGAATTGCAGCACGACGCTCATCTGTTGCGCAGCGAACTGGAGGATGCGCTCGGCGAGCTGGTCGCGGTAGGGCTGGTCAACGCCGATAGCTTCGCTGGTCTGCGCGCGTTGTTGGCGCCAGCGGCCAAGCGCTCACGCAGCCCGCGCCAGACCCGTGGTGGTGCCTTCATCGGCGGCATGGCCGATGCGGGACGCTGGGCCCTGGTACGCAAGGCACCGGCCGCGCCCGTCGCTCCCACTCCGCTGCGCCGGTCGTTCGACCCGGAGATGCTCGAGCACATCGCCCGGGTGCTGTTGCGCCGGTACGGCGTGGTGTTCTGGCGGTTGCTGGATCGCGAAGCGGACTGGCTGCCGCCATGGCGTGATCTGCTGCGGGTTTACCATCGGCTCGAGGCGCGCGGAGAGATCCGGGGCGGCCGCTTCGTCGCCGGCGTGCCGGGTGAGCAATTTGCGTTGGCGGATGCGGTCGGCCTGCTGCGTGAAATGCGCAAGCGGCCACCGTCAGGGGAAATGATTGCGGTCTCGGCGGTCGATCCGCTGAATCAGGTGGGCACGCTGCTCCCCGGCGAGCGCGTGCCGGCGGTCGCAGGCAATCGCATCCTCTACCGCGACGGGGTAGCGCTGGGATTACTGGTTGCCGGCAGGCCTGAACTGCTGGCCGAGCTGAACGAAGACGACCAGCGCAAGGCGCGGCAGTTGCTGGCGGTGGCGCGACACCGAGCGCCTGCGTAGGCGGCCCGCCCCGGGGCGAAACGGGCTCGCCGACGAGCCTCATGACCGCTTGGTAGGAGGCCCGCCCCCGGGGCGATGCTCCGCTGGCTCAGGACCGTCGAACGATCAGCCGGCAACCAGCACGCGAATCGCCTCCAGGCGAAGTGCGGCCTTATCCAGCATCCCCAGACCTTCTTCGCGCTGCTTGCGCAGGGCGTCGATCTCGCTGTCGCGTACGCTCGGATTGACCGCCTGCAGCGCGGTCAGGCGCGCCAGTTCCTCGTCGAGACTGGCTTTCAAGCGGCGCTGCGCCTCGGCGACTCGCTCGCTATGACGCGGGGCGATCTTGGCCTCGGCATCGGATATCTGCACCGCCAGCACATCACGCTGGGCCTGGATGAACTTGTTGGCGCTGGCACGCGGAACGCTTTCCAACTGGTCGGTCAGGGTCTCGAAGGCGACTTTCGGCGCCAGGTCGTTTCCGTTCGAGTCCAGCAGGCAGCGCAACGCCAGCGGCGGCAGGAAGCGATTGAGTTGCAGCGCACGCGGCGCCACCACTTCACTGACGAACAAGAGTTCCAGCAGGACGGTGCCGGGCTTGAGCGCCTTGTTCTTGATCAACGCCACCGCGGTGTTGCCCATGGAACCGGACAACACCAGGTCCATCCCGCCCTGGACCATCGGGTGCTCCCAGGTCAGGAACTGCATGTCTTCACGCGCCAGCGCCTGCTCGCGGTCATAGGTGATGGTCACGGCTTCGTCGTCGCCCAGCGGGAAGCTGGCATCGAGCATCTTCTCGCTGGGACGCAGAATCAGTGCGTTCTCTGAGTGGTCCTCGCTATCGATGCCGAACGCGTCGAACAGCTCTTCCATATAGATCGGCAGTGCAAACTGGTCGTCCTGCTCTTCGATGGCCTCGACCAACGCCTTGCCTTGTTCGCCGCCGCCGGAGTTGAGCTCGAGCAGGCGGTCGCGCCCGGCATGCAACTCCGCTTCCAGTCGCTCACGCTCGGCGCGGGCTTCGTCGATGAGTTGCTGGAACTCATCGTCGTCGCCTTCTTCCAGTTGGACCAGCAGGCGCGGCCCGAACTGGTGTTGCAGGGCGTTGCCGGTGGGGCAGGTGTTGAGGAAGGCATTCAGTGCGTCGTGATACCACTTGAACAGGCGTTCCTGCGGACTGGTTTCCAGATAGGGCACGTGCAACTGGATGACGTGCGCCTGGCCGATCCGGTCGAGACGGCCGATGCGCTGCTCCAGCAGGTCCGGATGCGACGGCAGGTCGAACAGCACCAGATGATGGGCAAACTGGAAGTTGCGGCCTTCGCTGCCGATCTCGGAGCAGATCAACACCTGCGCGCCGAACTCTTCATCGGCGAAGTAGGCTGCCGCGCGGTCGCGCTCGAGAATGCTCATGCCTTCATGGAACACGGTCGCAGGAATGCCGGAGCGCACCCGCAGGGCGTCTTCGAGGTCCAGCGCGGTTTCGGCGTGAGCGCAGATGACCAGTACCTTGAATTTCTTCAGCATCTTCAGGGTGTCGATCAGCCATTCGACACGCGGATCGAAACTCCACCAGCGGTTCTGCGCGTCGGGTTCTTCCTGCTGGCTCTGGAAGCTGACCTCGGGATACAGCTCGGCGTGCTCGCCCAACGGCAGCTCCAGATATTCGGCGGGGCACGGCAGGGGATAGGGATGCAGCTGGCGCTCCGGGAACCCTCGCACGGCGGCGCGGGTGTTGCGGAACAGCAGGCGGCCGGTGCCGTGGCGATCGAGCAGCTCGCGAATCAGCCGGCTGCTGGCCTCGATATCGCCGTCGGTTGCGGCAGCCAGCAGCGCTTCGCCTTCGGCGCCAAGGAAATCGTGGATGGTCTGGTGCGCTTCGCTGGACAGTCGCCCCTCGTCCAGCAGCTCCTGAACGGCGCGGGCGACCGGTTGGTAGCTGGCGCTCTCCGCACGGAAGGCCTCCAGGTCATGGAAGCGGTTCGGGTCGAGCAGGCGCAGGCGCGCGAAATGGCTTTCCTGGCCCAGTTGTTCCGGGGTGGCGGTGAGCAGCAGCACACCGGGGATCACTTCAGCCAGTTGCTCGACCAACTTGTACTCGGCGCTCGCGTTCTCAGGGTGCCAGACCAGATGATGCGCTTCGTCCACCACCAGCAGGTCCCAGCCGGCGGCGAAGGCGGCGTCCTGCGCGCGCTCGTCGTCCTTCAGCCAGTCCAGCGAGACCAGGGCCAGTTGCGTATCCTCGAACGGGTTGCTGGCATCGCTTTCGATGAAACGCTCGTCATCGAACAGCGCGACCTGCAGATTGAAGCGGCGGCGCATTTCCACCAGCCATTGATGCTGGAGGTTTTCCGGGACCAGGATCAGCACACGCTTGGCACGTCCCGACAGCAGTTGGCGATGGATGACCAGACCGGCTTCGATGGTTTTGCCCAGCCCCACTTCGTCGGCCAGCAGCACGCGCGGAGCGATGCGGTCGGCGACTTCACGGGCGATGTGCAACTGATGCGCGATGGGTTGCGCACGCACGCCACCCAGTCCCCACAGTGAGGAGGTCAGTTGCTTGCTCTGGTTTTCCAGCGTGTGATAACGCAGCTTGAACCAGTTCAGCGGGTCGATCTGGCCGGCGAACAGGCGATCGCTGGCGAGGCGAAACTGGATAAAGTTCGACAGTTGGGTTTCCGGCAGGGTGCGGGCTTCGTTGTGCGCGGTCAGACCGTGATAGACGAGCAGGCCATCGACGTCGTCGATTTCGCGCACGGTCATCTTCCAGCCTTCGAAGTGCGTGACCTCGTCACCCGGGACGAAGCGCACGCGCGTCAGCGGGGCGCTGCGTGCGGCGTACTGGCGGGTTTCCCCCGTCGCGGGGTAGAGCACGGTGAGCATCCGTCCGTCTTGCATGAGGATGGTTCCCAGACCGAGTTCCGCTTCGCTGTCGCTGATCCAGCGTTGCCCCGGTAGATACTGCTGCGCCATGCTGCCTCCCGCCTGTGAAAAAAGCGCGCTATGGTAACGGAACCCTGCCGATAGAGCGACGATAGATGCCGATTCAATAACGCTTTGCAGTGTAGCGTTGCTGCTAAGATCGTCAGCAGTTCATCCGATCAGTCGCAGCCGGCGCCAAGGGCGGTGCGAGCGCGCCGCAAACCGGAGAGAGAAGATGCTGCCAGTCGTTGCGCCAGGTGTCGTTCAGGTCAATGCCCAGCAGGATGTGGCCAAGTCGCGCCCTGAAATCGCGCCCATCACGCCGGTGCAGTCGAGTGCCAACGAAAGCGCGGTGAGTCTCGAGCGGCGTCATCCGCAGGAAGCCGAGCAGATGCTGCGCGATGAACAGCGAAGACGGCAGCGCCGTCGCGGCTACAGTCCCCAGCAACTGGCTGATGGCGATACCGCCGCCGAGGACCAGGATGCGCTCGAGGCATTGCCACGCCAGGGGCTATGGGTGGATGTCGAGGTATGACGTGCGCCCAGTCGGCCGAATCGGCGACCCGATGAACGTCCTTGCGCAGGCCGAGCTGCGCTATATCGAACAGTGGATCGACAAGGATACCGCCGACCGATGGCTACGGACGCTGTTGAACGAGACGCCATGGTCGCGGCCGTCGATCAGGCTCTACGGTCGTAGCTTCGTCGTACCGCGGCAGGTCGCCTGGTACGGTGACGTCGATGCGCATCTTCGGTACTCCGGCCTGGTCCACGAGCCGTTGCCCTGGACATCGTTGCTGGCCGACGTTCGCGATCAGGTACAGCGGCAGGTCGAGCAAAAGATGAACGGTGTGTTGCTCAACCTTTATCGCGACGGCCAGGACGCGATAGGCTGGCACAGCGACGACGAGCCGGAACTGGGGCCGGAACCGCTGGTGGTGTCGCTCAGCCTCGGCGCCGCGCGGCGCTTCGATTTCCGTCGCAAGGGAGCCAGTCGTATCGCGCATTCGATCCTGCTCGAACACGGGTCACTGCTGGTCATGAGCGGCCCGACACAGCATTATTGGCAGCACCAGATCGCCAGGACCCGCAAGGTGTCCGAACCGCGCATCAACCTGACATTCCGCTACATCACTCGCGAGCCAGCCTTATGAGTAACGAAGTAAAGCTGATCGACTTCAGCGCTGAACGTGACAAGCGTATCCATGACATCAAGGAAAAGCGTCTTGTCGAAATGCGTCAGGCTTTCGAACAAGCCTTGCCGCTGGCCAAACCGAAGAAAAAATCGACGTCCAAATCAAAGAAGCGCTGACAGGTTGCCAATCGCGGGATCGTCCCATGCCTTGCGGCGCCTCGATACGCCGTATCTTTAGCCGTCCTTCTGCTAGTTCCCTTCCGGCACCCCATTTCTTGATCCAGATCAGTTCCAGCGGCGCCTGTTCACGCAGGCTTCGTGCCTATTGACGTCGATCAATTATTGATTTCAAGGGGAGGGCGACTATGCAGCCATCGGACAGCACAACGGCTCAGGAGGCAGAAATCATGTTCGTCGATAATGTGGTACTCGCAGGGGTTATCACGGTCGGCCTAATGGTCGCCTTCTTCGCAGGTTTCGGATTTTTCATCTGGCGGGACGCAAAGAAAAAGCAGTAACCCAGCCGGATAACACAGAGCACGCAAGGCATTTAGGCGACTTCGGTCGCCTTTTTTTTGCCTGTTTTCGATGCTTCGCGGCGCCTGCGCCGCTCGGTCGTTGCCGGAGCACCCTCGGTGTTCCGGCATGACGTCATCAGCCGATGGTGATCGTCGGCAACTCTTTCAGCTCGACGGTTTCCGCCCGTCGCGGCGCCAGCACTTCAGCTTCGCCGTCTACCACCAGCTCGTCGTTCTGGTTGAAGACCCGAGTCGCGATGCGTACACGGTTCTTCGGCAGTTTTTCAAGAATCTCCAGGCGCACGGTGAGTGTGTCGCCCAGCTTTACCGGGCGGGTGAACGTCATCGTCTGGCCCAGGTAGATGGTTCCCGGCCCCGGCAAGGTGCAGGCAACCGCCGCACTGATCAGTGCGCCGCTGAACATGCCGTGAGCGATGCGCTCCTTGAACGGTGTCCCAGCGGCGAACTCCGCGTCGAGGTGGACCGGATTGCGGTCGCCCGACATCGCCGCGAACAGCTGGATGTCCCGTTCCTCGACGGATTTTTCGAAGTGTGCGGTCTGGCCGACTTCCAAGGCGGAGTAAGGCGTGTTGCTCAAGGTGCTCATGCAAAAACCTCTGGTGCGGTAACAAGCGAAAGGAAGCTGCTGCGAAGCGCGGCAGCAGATGGTGAGGGGCGACTTCGGTGGGTCGCATTCGTGGCTGCATTCTAGAGCGCCGTGGGCGGGTTGTCCCGGCTGGTGCTGGCTTTGCTGCGTGGGTCGAGATTCACGTCGCTGATTTATGTCGTCGGCCTATTGCGCGGCGATGCGGAGCTGTTAAGTTCGCCACAGCCCGCCGCGAGTGGGCCAGACACTCTCAGGTAACGAGGCCAATAACAATGCAACCTGACTTCTGGAACGACAAACGTCCCGCCGGTGTGCCCAACGACGTGGACGTGGGGGGCTTCCGCTCGGTGGTGGAAGTGTTCGAGCGCTCTTGCAAGACCCATGCGAACCGTCCTGCATTCAGCAATATGGGTGTGACGCTGACCTACGCCGACCTGGAGCGTTATTCGGCCGCGTTTGCGGCGTGGCTACAGAACCATACGGATCTGCAGCCGGGCGATCGCATCGGGGTGCAGATGCCCAACGTGCTGCAATACCCGATCGCCGTTTTCGGTGCCCTGCGTGCCGGGCTGATCGTGGTCAACACCAACCCGCTGTACACCGCGCGCGAAATGCGTCACCAGTTCAAGGACTCCGGCGTGCGCGGATTGGTGTATCTGAATACGTTCGGCAAGCTGGTGCAGGAGGTGCTGCCCGACACCGGTATCGAGGTGCTGATCGAGGCGCAGATCGGCGACATGCTGCCGTCGGCCAAGGGCCTGCTGGTCAACGCCGTGGTCAAGCACGTGAAGAAGATGGTGCCGGCCTACAGCCTGCCGCAGGCGGCGTCCTTCAAACATGTACTGCGCGACGGCGGACGTCACAGCCTGAAACCGGTTGCCTTGGCGCTGGACGACGTCGCGGTGTTGCAGTACACCGGCGGCACGACGGGTGTCGCCAAAGGGGCCATGCTCAGCCACGGGAACCTGGTTGCCAACATGCAGCAGGTCCGCGCCAACATGCACCAGCTGGACGATCAGGGGCAGACCGTGATCAAGGAAGGCCAGGAGATCATGATCGCGCCGCTGCCGCTGTACCACATCTATGCGTTCACGGTTAACTGCATGTGCATGATGGTCACCGGCAATCACAATGTGCTGATCACCAATCCCCGCGATATCGACGGCTTCGTCAAGGAATTGCAGAAGTGGCGCTTCACCGGATTCCTCGGGTTGAACACACTGTTCGTCGCGCTCATGTCGCATCCGGATTTCAAGAAGATCGATTTTTCCGCACTCAAGGGCACCAACTCCGGGGGCACCGCATTGGTGTCGGCGGTGGCCGAGCGCTGGAAGGGCATGACCGGCGTCACCGTGACCGAGGGCTATGGCTTGACCGAGACCTCGCCTGTGGTCTGCGCCAACCCGCACGGCGAGAAGTCGCGCCTGGGTACCGTCGGCCTGCCCGTACCGGGCACCGCGCTGAAGGTAATCGACGACGACGGCCGTGAGCTACCCGTGGGCGAAAGAGGCGAGCTGTGCGTCAAAGGCCCGCAGGTGATGAAAGGTTACTGGCAGCGCCCTGAAGCCACGGCCGAAGTGCTCGATGACGACGGTTGGCTGAAGACCGGCGATATCGCGGTGATCGACCCGGATGGCTTCGTCCGCATCGTCGACCGCAAGAAGGACCTGATCATCGTTTCCGGCTTCAATGTCTATCCCAACGAGATCGAAGATGTGGTCATGGCGCATCCCAAGGTGGCAGCCTGCGCAGCGATCGGCGTTCCCGACGAGAAGTCGGGTGAAGCGGTAAAGCTGTTCGTGGTGCCCAGCGATGCCAGCCTGACCATCGAAGAGCTGCACGCCTATTGCCGCGAAAACTTCACCGGGTACAAGGTGCCCCGGCAGTTGGTTCTGCGCGACGCGCTGCCGATGACACCGGTTGGCAAGATTCTTCGCAGGGAGTTGCGCGACCAGGCGTAACGCTGAAAAGCCTTGCGTTCAGATCGCGTGCTGAGTGACCGACTCGCGGATATCGGTCACTTTGTGCCTGTTCCTACCGGCCCGGGCCACTGTTCGGGCTGTTGCAAAGCTGATAACCTCGCCCCGCCTTTTGCCCGGATTTGCCGTACAAAAGTTAACAAAACACAACAAAACAGCTGCCATATGCAGTAAAGCTGTCGCTTAGGAGTGGGGTTCCATGACCGAAAACTTCTGGAAGGATAAATATCCTGTCGGGGTCGAAAGCGAGATCGATCCCGATGAATACCGGAACATCCAGGCTGTGCTCAAGCAATCCTGCGAGCTGTTCGCGGACAAACCGGCCTTCAGCAACCTCGGCAGGACCCTGACCTATGGTGAGCTGTATAGGTTGTCCGGCGAATTCGCCGCCTACCTTCAGAAAAACACCGATCTGCAGCCCGGCGACCGGATCGCGGTACAGCTGCCCAATCTGATTCAGTATCCCATCGTGGTGTTCGGTGCCATGCGTGCCGGCCTGATCGTGGTCAACACCAACCCGCTGTACACCGCGCGGGAAATGGAACACCAGTTCAACGATTCCGGCGCCAAGGCGCTGGTTTGCCTGGCCAACATGGCGCACCTGGCCGAGCAAGTGCTGCCGAAGACCGGCATCAGGCATGTCGTCATCACGGAAGTTGGCGACATGCTGCCCACCATCAAGCGCGTGCTGGTCAACGCCGTGGTCAAGCATGTGAAAAAAATGGTGCCGGCCTACCACCTGCCGAAGGCGGTGAGGTTCAACGATGCCATGGCCCTCGGACGTGGCAAGACACCACGCGAAGCCGATCCTGCCGGTGATGATGTCGCCGTGCTCCAGTACACCGGCGGGACCACCGGCGTGGCCAAGGGTGCCATGCTGACCCATCGCAACATTGTCGCCAACATGCTGCAGTGCCGCGGGCTGATGGGCTCGGAGCTTGGCAGTGGCTGTGAAACCATGGTCGCGCCGCTCCCGCTGTACCACATCTACGCGTTCACCTTTCATTGCATGACGATGATGCTGATCGGCGCTCACAACGTGCTGATCACCAACCCGCGGGACCTGCCTACCTTCGTCAAGGATCTCAAGAAGCATCGGTTCACGGGTTTCGTCGGGCTCAACACCCTGTTCGTCGCGCTGTGCAACAACGAGGACTTCCGCAAGCTGGACTTTTCTTCGTTGAAGGCGACCTTCTCGGGGGGCATGGCCTTGCAACTGGCGGCTGCCGAACGCTGGCAACAGGTGACAGGATGCTCGATCTGCGAAGGCTTCGGCATGACCGAAACCAGCCCGGTGGTTTCGGTCAACCCGTTCGGTGCCATTCAGATCGGCACCATCGGGATTCCGATGCCATCGACGCAGTGCCGTGTGATCGACGAGGAGGGCCGCGAGTTGCCGATTGGGGCTACCGGCGAGCTGTGTGTGAAAGGGCCGCAAGTGATGAAGGGGTACTGGCAGCGTCCGGAGGCCACCGCCGAAGTGCTCGATGACGAGGGCTGGTTGAAGACTGGCGATATCGGAATCATCCAGGACGACGGATACATGCGTATCGTCGACCGCAAGAAGGACATGATTCTGGTGTCGGGCTTCAATGTCTATCCAAACGAGCTTGAAGACGTGCTTGCCGCCCTGCCGGGCGTGCTTCAGTGCGCGGCGATTGGCATACCGGACGAGAAGTCTGGCGAGGCGATCAAGTTGTTCGTGGTGGCCAAGCCAGGCGAGAGCCTGACCAAGGAGCAGGTCATGCAGCACATGCATGACAATGTCACCGGGTACAAGCGGCCCAAGACGGTCGAGTTCCGCGACAGCCTGCCGACCACCAACGTCGGCAAGATCCTTCGGCGCGAACTGCGCGACGAAGAATTGAAGAAGCTGGGGCTGAAGTAACCGCTCCCGGCTCAGAAAGCCCCGCTTCGGCGGGGCTTTTTCGTTCTCTGGACAGCACGCTGAGCGGATGTCGACAACGCGTCGATGTCGGCTCAACTTTCGTTACCGTTGGTCGATACCTGAAGAGATAACAATCTGGCGCCATAAAACAGGCGTCCACCGTCAGGCTATGACAAAGGGGTCAACCAATGCTCTCCGGGTTACGATTGCAAACCAAGCTTCTCGTCCTCACGTTAGGTCCGATCCTGCTATTGACCCTCCTGCTGAGTGGCATTTCGGTGATGAATCTGCAGGAACTGGCCGCCAAGCAGGAGACGCATACGCGTGAGAGTCTTATCCGCGATCGCCGGGCGGAGCTGGAAAACTACGTACAACTCGCGCGCAAGATGATCGCGCCCCTCTACGACAGTGCTGCTGCGGGCGATCAGTCGGCACGGGACCGTGCCGTGGCCATCCTGGAGACGTTGTCCTACGGCAAGGACGGATACTTCTGGGGCTACGACGAGCAAAGCGTCCGGATTCTGCAAGGCGCTACCAAGGACAAGATCGGCCAGAGCTTCTACGACTATCGGGACCCCAGCGGCAAATATGCAATTCGTGAGCTGGTGCGAGCAGGAATGGATGGCAGCCGTTTCGTCGACTACAGCTTCGTCCTGGGCGACAGCGCAACGCTGGTTCCAAAGATCGGCTACGCCGAGTACTTGCCGAAATGGCATATGGTATTCGGTACCTCGCTCAACCTGGACGGGGTAGAGCGTGACGTACAGGCCGCTCGCGAGGCCTTCCAGGAGGACATCGACGAGCTGCTGATCGTCATGGTCGCCTCGGCCCTCGCGCTACTGGTCTTGATCGCCGTGCTGGCCACTATCATGAGTCGCACGTTGCTGCGCCCGCTTCTGCTGATCAAAGGCAAGCTCGATGACATGGCCGCCGGCGAAGGCGACCTGACTCACCGCCTCCCGATCACCAGCCATGACGAGTTGGGCGATCTGGCCGGCTCGTTCAATCGCTTCGTCGAAAAGATTCACGGCCTGGTCCAACAGGTGTCGACGACGACCCACCAGCTTACGGCCCTGGTCGCCAGCGTTGCTAGTCAGGCCCAGCGGTCCGAACAGGCGATGGCCGCCCAGCGGCATGAGACCGATCAGGTCGCAACCGCGATCAACGAAATGTCGGCCGCTGCCCATGAAGTTGCGATGAGTGCGCAGCGCGCCGCCGAGGCCGCCCAGCAAACCGATCAACAGGGCCAGGGCGCCAAGCGAATCGTCGACGGCAGCATCCGGCAAATTCACGATCTGGTCGGCGAACTGCGAGACAGTGGCGAATCGCTGGGCGGATTGCAGAATGATGTAGCGGGAATTGTCGGTGTTCTCGACGTGATCCGAGCCGTTGCCGAGCAGACCAACCTGCTGGCGCTCAATGCGGCCATCGAGGCGGCGCGCGCCGGCGAAGCGGGTCGCGGATTCGCCGTGGTGGCGGACGAGGTGCGCGCACTCGCCAGTCGGACCCAGCAGAGCACGGTAGAAATTCAGGGAATGGTCGACCGTTTGCAGAACACCACGGCCTCGACCGTGGCAAGCATGGGC
>Ga0114898_1001647_pt1 | contig 12706 bp, 14 predicted proteins | sample Malvired_Geostar_FD_83496 | JGI IMG/M metagenome (GOLD analysis project Ga0114898, IMG submission 83496) | Marine viral communities from the Global Malaspina Expedition - Malaspina viral metaG DeepMed_Geostar | ecosystem: Environmental > Aquatic > Marine > Oceanic | place: Mediterranean Sea... | reverse complement strand
CGCACTGCGCCGCTGCGGTTCCGGCGACCGCCGTCACGACGACAAACGTCGCCACCGCCGGCGTCCAGTTCATGATCCGCACCCGCATGGGCCGACCTCCCGTCAAAATCACTCACGGCCGGTGCAAGACCCGGACCGTTCCAGCCTGCATCTGAACCGCAAAAGCCTTTCGTTTCCGTTGCTTTTCGCCCGGCCCGCTCTTTGCGGCGTCGCCGACGGAGATCGAGGCGATGTTTCACCCTGATACGCAATTCCTGATCGACCACTGGATGGCGCTGTCGCGACGGCCGGATTCGCGTGGCGGAATCCCTCCCCGCGCGGCGGTGGAGCCCGACGTCCTCGGCCTGAGGTTGCCCCGCGCCTTCGTGGCGCATCGCCAGGGAGAGGACGCGGTCATTCGCCTCGCGGGGAGCTGGATCGAAGGCTTCCACGGCGAGGCGCTGAAGGATCAGACCCTGCTGTCTCTCTGGCGCGCCGCCTCCCGTCCGCTGGTTTCCACGGCCGTGGCCCAGGGCATCCGCGAAGGCCGGCCGGTGGTGATCGTCGCCCTGGCGGGCAGCGTCGCGGCGCAGATCGAGGTCACGCTGCTGCCGCTGAGAGGCCCTTCTGGACGGCCGGATCGGCTGTTGGGCCTGTATGCGCCGGCGGCGACGCTGACACTTGCGGCCGACGAGCCGCGCCTGCTCACCGCCCGCGTATCCATCGGCGTCGGTGAACCGGCCCGCCCCCCGCTCAGCCTCGCCGCCGTCGGGGGCCGCAGGATCGCCTGATCCACTTCACGAAGGCTTGAGACCGGCCGCGTACCGCTTCCAGTTCTGCACGTAGTGGGCGGCGGAGGCCTTCAGCGCCTCGATCTGCCCCGGCTCAAGCTGCCGCACGACCTTGCCCGGCTGGCCCATGACCAGCGAACCGTCGGGGATTTCCTTGCCCTCGGTGATCAGGGTGTTGGCGCCGATCAGGCAGTTCTTCCCGATCCTGGCCCGGCCCAGCACCACCGCTCCGATGCCGATCAGAGTGTTGTCGCCGATCTCACAGCTATGCAGCATGACCATGTGGCCGACGGTGACTCCATCGCCAATGGTCAGGGGTTCGCCGGGATCGGAATGCAGCACGCTGCCGTCCTGGATGTTGGTGTCTCTCCCGATCGTGATCGGATCGTTGTCGCCGCGAACCACCGCCCCGAACCAGACGCTGGCGCCCGGCTTGAGAATCACGTCTCCTATGACGGTTGCGGTCGGCGCGATCCAGTATTCGCCTTGAGGTGGAAGCTGCGGATTCTTGTCGTCGAGACCGTAAACATTCATCAGAACACCGCCATTTCTGAACAAAACAAGGGCTTTAAGCTCTCGTAAACCACGCTAGCATCATAGTGTAGATGCGATTCGAGACCGTCATTTCGGCCCCGGATCCGAAGCCGGATCAACCCCGGTCCGGTCAGACCCAGGAGAACGCGCGTGCAGCGTTCCGGTCGGCGGCTGTTCCCGCTGGAAGTTGGTCCTTCTTCCGACCCGGGCGGGTGCGTCGCGTCCCCTTCCCTCCTCAATACCCTCGTTCGAGGCGATGCTTTTGCGGCATCGCCTTTTTTCATGCCCTGGAGGCGTCGATGACCAAGCGTGCGGCAATCAAGCGTCAGACCCGTGAAATGTCCCGCGAACACGGGATCCTGGATTCCCGGCAATTCATGGAGGACGCCAAGGTCCGGCGCCTTCCCACCCACGCCGGCTGGTCGCCCTACCCTTCCAACGACGACCGCGACCAGGCCTATCTGAAGACGCTGAAACCGAAATCAGACGGCCAGGCCGAGCTGATGACGGCCATCGACCACCACAACATGATCCTCGCCCTCGGCCCGGCAGGCACAGGCAAGACCTATCTGGCCGTCGCCAAGGCGGTCGAGGCGCTGGAAGCCGGCAAGGTCGGCCGCATCGTCCTGTCCCGGCCCGCCGTCGAGGCCGGCGAGTCGATCGGCTTCCTGCCCGGCGACATGGAGGACAAGCTGGCTCCCTATCTGCGGCCGCTCTACGACGCCCTGTCGGACCGGCTCAGCATGAAGCGGGTCAAGGCTCTGATGGCCGAGGGGCTGATCGAGATCGCCCCCATCGGCTACATGCGCGGCCGGACGCTGAACAACGCCTTCATCGTGGTCGACGAGGCCCAGAACTGCACCTACGTCCAGCTCAAGATGTTGCTGACCCGGCTGGGCTGGCATTCGACCATGGTGGTCACCGGGGACCCGCAGCAGTCGGATCTGCTGCCCGGCATCTCCGGTCTTTCGGACATCGCCGAGCGACTTGCGCCGGTCCCGGATATCGCGGTGGTCAAGCTGGCCGAGCAGGACATCGTCCGCCACCCGCTGGTGGCCAGCATGATCGGGGTGCTCTGAGCCAAGCCAGACCCGTTCCGGCGCATGTTCGGGGCCGCAGCGGCTCGCGGACCTGCGCCGGAACATGAGGCGCTGTCGCCCGCCGGACGGACTCGCTTAGCTGCCTGAGCGGGACTTCAACCGGCCTGCGACGCGACACGATTGCCCCTTCGCGCCCGGCGCGAGGGCTGCTAACCGGGGGGCTCAACTATCAGCGACCCGAATGAAAATCCCACGCATCGCCCTGGCGGCCTACGGCTTCGCCCTCCTGATCATCGTCGTCGACCAGCTGACCAAGGCCTGGATCATTTCGGGCCTTGATTTGCGGGAAGTGGGCCAGGTTGCGGTCTGGCCGCCGATCTTCAACTTCACCTGGGTCGAGAACCGGGGGGTCAGCTTCGGCCTGTTCGGCGACGGATCGGCGCGGTGGATGCTCAGCGTCTTCTCGATCGTCGTCGCCGGCATTCTGGGCTGGTGGGCGCTGAAGGCCGACCGCCGCCTGCTGGTCACCGCAATCGGCCTGATCATGGGCGGGGCGATCGGAAACGTCATCGACCGCATTCGCTTCGGCTTCGTGGTCGATTTTCTGGATTTCTCGGGGACCGGCTTCTTTCCCTGGGTGTTCAACGTCGCCGACAGCGCCATCACGGTCGGCGTCATCCTGCTCATCGTCGACAGCGTCCTGTCCGAAAGGGCCGCCAAGGTTGGCGTCGCCGCCGAAAAGTCGTAATCAGCCGCTTCCTTCCAAGGTCTACGCGTGCGCCTCCGGGCGCGCCCAGCCGAGAATGTCCATGCGCCTCACCCGCACCGCCGTCCTGACCCTCGCCGCTTCGGCCCTCGTGCTGGGCGGGTGCAGCTCGTTGCGCAACAGCGTCGGCCTGACCAAGATCACCCCCGACGAGTTCCTGACCGTCTCCACCGCGCCTCTGACGGTGCCGCCGGAGTACGGCCTGCGCCCGCCGGCGCCCGGCCAGCCGCGCCCGCAGGAACTGGCTCCGGAATCGGCCGCCCGTCAGATCCTTCTCGGTCAGCGTCAGGCTGTGACCCGCTCGCCCGGCGAACAGGTTCTGGTCGCCCAGGCCGGCGGCGACCGCGCCGATCCGCTCGCCCGCTATGTCATCGACGACGAGTTCGGCGATCTGGCTCACAAGGAAGAGGGCTGGGCCAACCGCATCCTGTTCTGGCGCCGTGACGACGCCGCCAGCCAGGCGCCGACGACCGCGCAGACCGCCAACGGCGCCGTCACCATCGACGCGGCGACCGAGTATCAGCGCCTTCAGGCCCTGACCGGCGGCCAGGCCGGCATCGTCATCGCGCCGCGCCGCGACACCGGTTTCAAGCTTCCCGGCCTCTAGGCCTTCGCCGCTCCGGCCCTGAGACCGCGTTCGGCCAGGGCTACGAGGGCCACCCCGGCGATGCTCAGCGCCGCGCCGGTGAGGATCTGCGGCGTCAGCACGTCGCCCATCCATAGCCAGCCGATCAGGATCGAGACCACCGGCGTGGCCAGCAGATAGGGCGTCACGCGTCCGGCTTCGCGCTTCTGAACCAGCCAGAAGACCATGGTCGTCGCCAGCACGGACGACACCAGTCCGGCCCAGACCACGGCGGCCCACACCAGCGCCGTCGCCGCCTGGAGGGCTTCGATATGCCCACGCTCGAACGTGGCCGAGGCGAAGGCGAGGGTCGGCAAGGCGGTCAGAGCGAGCAGCCCTTGCATCTTGAGCGGCGGAATCGACGTCGTCCGTCGGGCGATGACCGTGGTGATGGCCCATGCGGCGCTGCCGGCCGCGCCCACAAGGATGGCCTTCCAGTCCGCGATGGCGTGCGGGTCCAGCGTCATCCATGCGATGCCCGCGAAAGCCACGCCCATGCCGATCAGGGCGTAGCGGGAGATCCGCTCACGCAGCAGCAGGAAGGCGAACAGGGCCGTGAACGGCACCCAGAGCTGTGTCGCCACCGCGACAGGACTGACGTCCTGCGCCAGCCAAAAGGCAAGGTAGATCAGGCCATAGTGGATCGGTCCGCCCACCCCCATGATGATCAGCAGGCTCTTCCAGTTGGGAAAAGGCGGCCGCACGAACGGGATCAGGCAGGCCGCCGCGAGACCAAACCGCATCGCCCCGACCAGCAATGGAGGCAGGGTCTCGGTCGCCAGCTTGGCCGCCGCGTTGTTCACGCCCCAGATCACCACCACCGCGACGATGGCGGCGATCTCGATGAGGGAGAGCGGGCTGTGCGGCTTGTCGGGAGTGATCACACGACGCCTATGACACGCGTCGGGCTCGCCCGCCCGTCAAAGCCGGTAACGGACCATTTCGCCCGGACTTGCCCCCTAGAACGGGATGTCGTCGTTCAGGTCGTAGCTTTCCTTGGGGCCGCTCGGCTTGTTGGCGCCGCCGGTCGAGAAGCCGGACGAATAGTCGTCGTCAGCGCCACGCGAGGCGCCGCCGCCATCGCCCCGGCCGCCCAACATGGTCAGCTCGCCGCGGAATTTCTGCAGCACGATCTCGGTGGTGTATTTCTCGACGCCGTTCTGCTCGTATTTGCGGGTCTGAAGCGAGCCCTCGACGTAAACGGTCGAGCCCTTCTTGAGGTAGTTCTCGGCCACCTTGACGATGTTCTCGTTGAAGATGACCACGCGGTGCCACTCGGTCTTTTCCTTGCGCTCGCCGGTGGCCTTGTCGCGCCACTGCTCGGAAGTCGCGAGCGACAGGTTGGCGACGCGTTCGCCCGAGTTGAGGGTACGGATTTCCGGGTCCTTGCCCAGGTTGCCGACCAGAATGACCTTGTTGACGCTGCCCGCCATCGCCGAATCCTTTTTGTGAGCCTGAGACGCCTCGCGCCCGGCCGGTTTTCCAGTGGCCGCAATCTAGCCGATCGCGAACCGATGTTCCAGTTTTGTTCGCTATTGCCCCGCCGGGGGCGCCGGGGGCGATTCGATCGGCGCCGCCACGCCGACCGGGCGGCCGGTTTCGTCCCTCGTGATCGCGCCGGGCATCGCCAGGCGGCCGTCGCCGGTCCGCGCAAGGAGGAAGAAGCGGGAGCCGTCCAGTGACTTGCCGATCCACACGCCTTCACGATCGATGAAGATGAACTGGCCCTGATAGGCGCCGGTGATCTCCTGACGGCTGCCGCCTTGGCGCAGGAAGCGCAGGCGCATCTCCTCGAGCCGTGCCGCGCAATGTTCGATCTGGGGCTGGTCCTCGGCCAGCTTGTGGAAATCGGCCGTCTCGCCGCCCGCGCCCGTCTCGACGGTGAAGCAGACGCCGGGTTCGTACGGCGCCTCGACACCTCCGCTGCACGCTGTGAGGGCCGTAGCGCAAAGGCCGGCCGCAAGGAAAAGGGATACGCGCGTCATCAACGGAGATCCGGGAACTGGCAGCTGCGGTCCTGTTCGACCAAGGTGCGGAAGCGGTTGTTGTCCGGCGATTGTTCCACGCGACGGGGCACAAGGCGCAGGGTCGTATTGCCCCAACGGCCGTAGAGCGCGTCGCCGGGCCGGACGCAGGTGCCGGAATAGAGCGCCTGGACACAGGCGTTCAGGCTCATGTTGGAAGACAGCGCGCGCCAGTCGGAGCCGGTGTGGCGCAGACATTGGGCGCCCGCGGCGGCCTGGACCTGGGGCTGGTCGGCGCGCGCGGGCTCGGGAGTCGCCGTCGAAGGTTGTGGATCGGTCGCGGCTACTTCGACAGGAGGTTCGATCACCGGCGCGGCCGGCAGGGCGACCAACGCTCCGGTCTCGTCGACGCCGACGTCGAGAGCGTCCGTGGCCACGCCATTGCGCCTCGCGCAGTCCGCCAGCGTCGCCATGCCGATGAACTGACCATCGACATAGCAGCGTAGCTCGCGAGTGGTGTTCAGCTCCGGCGCATCGGCCACCGCGACCGTCAGTCCGCCCTGCGCCGCCGGCGGCGGAGCCGGATCGCGATCACGGCCCGCCGAAAGGATCAGCGCGATCACCACGGCGGCCACGATCGCCAGGCCGGCGCCGATGGCGATAAAGATGCGGTTGTCCTGGGGCATGAATGGCTCGCACGGCTGGAGAGTCCAATAACCCCGCCGGGACATGCCGCGTCAACGGCCTTCGTCGACCGTCCGGCTAGCCGCCCAGCCGTGCGAGGGCGGCCTGATAGTTGGCCAGCTGATTGGTCAGATAGGCCGGGACCGGGCCGTTGGCTCCGGCCGACGCATTGTTGGCGGGGTTCAGCGCGCGGTAGGCGTCGCGCACGGCCTTCATCGCCGCCTGGATGCGCTCGCCGGCTGTCTTGGCGGCTGCTGCGTCTCCCAGCCGAAGGCTGGCGGGCAGTTCCAGACCGAAGGTCTTGCGTACATCGTCACCCGCTGAAACCCCGATATACCCTGACGACAGACCGAGACCGGCAAGAGCGTCGCGCCCGGTCTCTCCGGGGGTCAGGACGGCGCCGGCCTTCCCGTCTCGGGCCATGATCGACAGGCGCTGAAAGCCGCCCGTGGTGGTAGTGATCTCGCCGTCCTTGCCCGTGACAGAGCCGCCCTCGGAGGCCACGGTGACCTTGAGCTTGCCGTTCGATGCGATCTCGATCTTTCGGGCAAGGCTCGCCAGGGTGTCTTTAGCGGCGATGGTGACCGACACCGACCGGCCTCCGTCCGCAGGACTGATGTAGAACCGGTCTCCGACTCGCAGGGAGGTTGCATCGACCAGGCGCTTCGAGTCGCTTTGATCGATCTCGCCCTGGGGCAGGCCCAGCCGGTCCAGCACGCTGGCTCCGCCCGACGCCACCGCCAGAGAGAGGGGGCTGGCCTGATCGCCGTCGCCGGACCAGCTGCGCTCATACTCGACGGCGCCGCTCAGCGGGTCGATGCGCGCCAGATAGCCCCGGGTCGGATCGTCCTCGTCCGCGACCGGATCGCGGTCCGCGACGCCTGTGATCCAGACCTTGCCGTTGTGCACCTTGACGTCAGCGGCGCTGTCTTCGCCCGCGCCGCCGTACCAGGTCAGCCGGTCCGCCGCCGAAGCGGTCAGATCGCCGGACAGGGTGGCGATGAACACATCCTTGCCGCCGGAGTGGGCGGTTGTCGCCGTACCCGCCGCCAGCCCGCTGTCGCGGCTCACGCCGGTCAGGATGACCTGTCCGCCCGAGACGGCCACGCCGCGGATCTCGCCCGTGATCGTTCCCAGATCCCGGGTCGAGGCCAGGGTGGGCGCGCCCGCCGCGTCGAGCGTGAAATGGCGCACGACGGCGCGGCCGTTCTCGACACCCGCCGTGTAGAGGTTCGAGCCGTCGATGGTCATGGCGTCGACGCTGTCGTCGCTGCCCGTGCCGAACTGCGCCGTGGCCGCGGCGGTGACGGTTATGCCGGCTGTGGGATAGGGTTCTCCCGCCTTGAAGGCCTGTACATAGCCGTCCCAGCCCCCGAGAGCCGCGGCGCCCGTGATCGCTGATTTGGCCCGGCCGCCGATATAGACCATTCCGTCGGCGCCGAAACTGACCGAGGTCGCCTCGTCGGCGGCCCGGGCGCCGCGCCGTTGCGTCCAGAGCTCCTGTCCGTCCTTGTCAAAGACGGTGACGAAGCTGTCGGCCACGTCGGCGACGTCACCGGTCTTGCCCGCGTCGGTCCCGCTGGTCCCGAGTGCACCGGTGACCGATCCGGCGACGGCGACATCGCCGTTGGCGTCGACGGCTAAAGCGTATCCGCTGGCGGTGGACGCCGCACCGAGGGTTCGGGTCGCCACCAGACGCCCGGCGGTGTCGTATTTCATCAGGGCGACGTCCTGGACGCCCTTGATCGGCTGGGTATCGGGGCCGGCCGTGACATCCGCCACGATCCACAGCGAGCCGTCGGGACCGGTCGCGCTGGCCCGGACATTCTCGATCCCGGCCGGAAGCGCGTCCTGGGACAGCCGGCCGTCGACCCAGTGGGTTTCCCCGATTCCCCCGCTCGTGGGCGATGCTGCGGCGCCGCCGTCGCTCTGGAACTTCAGGAGTTGCGGCGCGCCGGCGGTGCCGGCGGACTGGACGACGTAGACCGCATCGGAGGTATCCGGCGCGGTGAAGCCGACCGTCTCGGTCGATGTTCCACGAGTGGCGAGGGCCCATTTGTCCGGCCCCGCCGGCAGGGTCACGGGCTTGCCGTTCACCTGGATGGTCCTCGCCTCGGCCTTGATCTGCTCGCGGCCGAGCCGTGTCTGAAAGCCCGCCGCCTCCAGCTTGCCGTTGATGTGGGTCAGGACGTTGTCGAGCGTGCGGGGCGTAGCTCCCATGTCCGCGAGGTCGATCGCGATCGCTGTGGTCTGCGAATCGCTGATCCCGACCGGCACCTTGATGGTGATGCTGAACCGCGTGTCACCCTGGAAGGCGGCGACTGGCGTATCGACGGAGCCCTCGTGGATCGGGCCGGTGATCGACCTGGCGCTGTCCCGGGGGACGGCGGCCGTGGTCTTGCTGGTCATCTTCGATGTGCCCTGGACCATGCGGATCCCGTCGAACTCCGAAGCGGACAGCCACGAACCGATCTCGGCCAGGCCGGCGGAGAAGCGCTTGTCCAACTGGGCCAGCTCGAGACTGGCGACTCCCTTCGTTGCGGTCCGGTTGGCCAGGGCGTTGAGGGTGTCCAGCCCCTGATACAGGGCGAACAGCTTCCGATAGTCGGCGGACGCGGTCTTGACGTCCAGCCGGGCGGCGTCCTCGTTGATGAGTTCCCGCCCCCCGAGCGCCGCGCGGACGAGAGCGTCCGCCTTGGGAGCCTCCGCCGTCGCGGACCAGGGCGGGGTCGGCTGCTTTCGGGCGGCCTGCCTCAGCGTAGCGACCGTCGACGTGTCCGGCGCGAAGGACGCCGTGCCACCGAATAGACCCAGAAGATAGCTGTTGTTGATCACGCCGAACTCCCGGCGGGCAGTCTGACGGGGCGGGGGTAAGGAGGTCTTAACGTCCGGCCGCGGAGGGACTCCGAACGCGACTCAGGGAACAATGGCAGGCGGCGGCTGTTAAGCCGTCGCCGCTGAAGCAGGAGACGTGCGTCATGTCTGCCTTGGTCGAAACCCTGAGATCGTTGCTCGCTCTGTACGGACTGGGCCCGCGCGCCCACCGGCGGCGGCCGGCGCCCGTCTACATCGGGCGGCCGGGAGCCGGACGCATCTGAGGGTCAGCCGCCCCGGAACAGCGACAGGATGATCTGCGGCGCCTGGTTGGCGATCGACAGCGATTGTGCGCCCAGCTGTTGCTGAACCTGCAGAGCCTGCAGTCGCGCACTTTCCTTGGCCAGATCGGCGTCGACGAGGTTGCCGATTCCGGATTCCAGCGTGTCGACCAGCTTGGTCACGAAGCTGTTGTGGGCTTCGATCTGCTTGGCCTGGGCGCCGATCTCGCCGAGCGAGGCGTTCAGCTGGGTGATGGAATCATCGAGGCGGGTCAGGGCCTGGGTCGCCCCGGTCAGGGTCAGCAGGCTGTCCGAAGTCGACAGTTCGATGATCGCGCCGCCGAGGCTGAGGTCCTTGGCCGAAAGGGTGACGAACGAGGTCGCATCGGCGTTGGCCAGGAAGCGGATGCCCGAGCTGAGCGAGCCGTTGAGGATGTTGCCGCCGTCAAAGGTGGCGTTCTCCACCGCCGAGGCAATCGCCTTCATCAGGGCCTGGAAGTCGGCGTTGAGCAGCTCGCGGGACTGGGTCTTCAGCGAGGTGTCCTTGGCCGCGACGACCTTTTCCTTGAGCTGGTTCAGCAGGTCGGAGACCGATTCGCCCGCGGACAGCGCCACGTCGGCGATCGAGGTCGCCCGGTCGAGGCTCTGCTTGACCGCGCTGAGAGCGCCGACATCGGCCCGCTGCTGCTGGGCGATGGCCCAGATGGCGGCGTTGTCCTTGGCGCCCTGGACCTTCAGTCCGGTCGAGATTCGGCTTTGAACGTCGCCGAGGCGCTCGTTGGTGCGCGTCAGGTTCTGCAGCGCGATCGCGGCGGAAGTGTTGGTATGGACGCTGTTCGTCATCCGACTCGGCCTTTCAGGTTTGGCCAAGGCTATGAGAGGAACCGTGCACACATGGTTAACGGCTGCTAACCACGCGTTTTAACCGCGCGGATCGCTCCTGCGCGGCGGATGGTGCGGTTACTCTGTGGCGTCAGGCCTTGGTGTCGATCACCGAGCCGGCGCTGTACTGGGCTGTCTGCATCAGATCCACGACCTGTTCGCGCGGCAGCTGCTTGACGACTTCGCCGGTGATCCGGTCGAGCGTCTTGTAGATGAAGGACCCCGATTGCGGCCCCTCCTCGATAACCAGCCGGTAGCGGGCGGCGCGTTCGGCCTCCTGCGCGAAGCGGGAATCGTGGAAATCGCCGCTCGCGGTGGACGCGGCGGCGGGCTGAACGGCGACGGCGCCGATCGGGCTTATCCTGGCATTGCTCTGCATCTCTCCTTCCGCCGGCGTCTAGCCGACGTCTCCGTGGTGCGGCCCGGATCGGTCGGGCGGGGTCCGCGGACCCCGCCCTTCCGGTCGATCCTTAGCGGAACAGTCCGAGCAGGATGGAGGTCGAGGAGTTGGCGATCGACAGCGCCTGCACACCCAGCTGTTGCTTGGTTTGCAGGGACTGCAGCCGGGCGCTCTCCTTGGCCAGATCGGCGTCGACCAGGTTGCCGACACCGGCTTCGATGGTGTCTTGCAGCTTGCCGACGAAGGTCAGGTGCGTCGCGAACGACTTGGAGCCGGTGCCCAGGCGAGCCAGGGAGGCCGAAACCTTGTCGATCGAGGCGTTGACCGCGGTCAGGGCCGTGGTGGCCAGGGTCGAGGTGCCGATGGTCATGGCGGCCGTAACCGTCACGTTGGCGCCGCCCAGCGACAGGTTTTCACCCGCGGCCTTGATGGTGGTGCCGGTCGTGTTGGCGAGAGCCTTGTAGCCGTTGGTGCCCGTCGAGTTGTCGATCAGGTTGACGCCGTTGAACTTGGCGTTCGACACCACGGTGGCGATCTGGTCGCGAATGGCCTTGAAGTCTTCGTTCAGGGCCGAACGGGCCGAGGTCGTCAGGCTGGAGTCGGTGGCCGCGAGGGCCTTTTCCTTCAGCTGGGTGAGCAGCTCGGAGACCGATTCGCCGGCCGAGAGAGCGACGTCCAGGGCCGATTGGCCACGGTTGAGGCTGTCCTTGACCGCGTTCAGAGCGCCGATTTCGGCGCGCTGGCCTTGGGCGATGGCGAAGATGGCGCCGTTGTCCTTGGCGGACGAGACGATCTTGCCGGTGTTGATGCGGTTTTGAACCGTGCTCAGTTCCTTGTTGGTAACCGAGAGGTTCTGCAGGGCGATCATTGCGCCCACGTTCGTGTTAACGCTGTTCAGCGCCATGGCACGTAGTCCTTCTTTCAAGGTGTCCGACGCCATTTTGGCTGCCGGGAGCATTTTGCTCGGCGCTATCGCAGCAAGGACGGGGCCGTTGGCGAGCCGGCCATGCCAGCGCTGGTTTCGTTGTTTTTGCTGCGTTAGTTCCTGTTAAGCACGTCAGACGCCCGGCAGAATGTGCCGGGAGCCCGGCAGGATTTGCCGTCCGACCCGGCAGTTGTTGCAGCCGGGCGGGTGGCGGCGGTTTGCAATCCGACGTGCCAATGGCGCCAGATCCCGCCGGGCGCGCCACCGCCGCGGGCTCACCACGGCCACCGGCGACGAGGCGCCGAGGCCTCTCGCCAGCGGTCCTGCATTTCCCGCTCGGCCAGCAATGTCCCGACCGCCAGGTCACGGGCGGCCTCGCATGCCACGAGGGCGGCTCCGCGGGAGATATAGGCCACCTCAAGGTCTCCGAGCGTCGGCGATTCAGGCAGCCGGTCCAGCACGCACGGCCTGATCGCCGCCTGTGGCAGGATCAGCCGCGGGGGCGTCACAGACGGCGGGGGCGAGGCGGCACAGCTCGCGATCGTGGCGGAGAAGGCGATCGGCGCGAGCCGGATCCAGTGGTGTCGTTTCATCGGGAGCACTCCGGGCTCGTGCCGCAGCGTCGGCGGTCACCCTTGCTACCGCCGCGGCCTGTTGATGACTGTGGTCGAGACGGCGGGCCTGATCGGCCGTGCCTTCGACTTCGAGCCGACGCGCGGCGGCGTCGGCGACGGCTGTCCCGAGGCGGGCTTCAGCCGTGCGGAGACGCCGCCCCGCGAGGTCGAAGGGATCCCAGCGCAGACCGACCCCGCGGCCGATCGCGATCGCTACAATCGCCACCACCACGGCCAGCACGGTCCAGCCGACCGGGGTCGGCAGGCGAAGCAGGGCCCTCACGGAAACACTCGCCTGTCGAGCTCGAAATGCGGCCCGTCCCTCAGCGTCGGCCAGTCGCCGCCCCACACGATGGCGGTGCCCTGCCGTGCGGCCGCGGCCTTGAAGGCCGCCGCAATGCGCGGAT
>Ga0114898_1001646_pt1 | contig 12710 bp, 15 predicted proteins | sample Malvired_Geostar_FD_83496 | JGI IMG/M metagenome (GOLD analysis project Ga0114898, IMG submission 83496) | Marine viral communities from the Global Malaspina Expedition - Malaspina viral metaG DeepMed_Geostar | ecosystem: Environmental > Aquatic > Marine > Oceanic | place: Mediterranean Sea... | reverse complement strand
GTCCTCCACCCCCTGGGATGAGAGTGGTAATGGTACCATCAAATGCTGCCGAACCTGTACCTGTGCTTATACCAAAACGGTCAGGCATAGCGGTATCTGACAGCATCCCTGTAGTTGTGCAGCCAGCTAAAAGTAGCAAAAATGATAAATTCTTCATGAAAGAGTTCCCCTATTTTATGTAGGGATCTACTATTATAAGTGTGTATGAGTGATATACTTAAAATTCTTGTCTGCCCTGCTAATGAGGGAGGGTGCTCTTTTTACAGAGCGATTAATCCGTACATGAAGCTGTCTGAGCTTTTTCCCCACAAGGTCCAAATTAGGTTTGATAAGAACCCGTTAGGCATAGAGGACGAGGTAGGAAAAAACCAAGGTCAATGGAAGCCCGATTGGGATTTTGAATCTATGCGGTGGGCAGACATTGTTATGACTCAGAACATATCCAATTTTGGTGGACAGTACACCGCCAGGATAGTGGGCAAGGCTCATGAGTTTGGTAAGTTTGTTCATTACGACACTGATGACCTGTTGACCAATTTGTATGAGGGACACAGGTTAGAAGATGTTTACAAAAATAAAGGTCTAAGTGACATAACTAAGTTTATTTACAATAACTCTAATTTGGTTACGGTGACTCAAAATAAATTTGCTGAGAGAATAAAACCTTACTTGGGTAATGGTAAAGCTTTAGCAGTTATCAAGAACGCTATTGATTATAATCTGCCCTCGTGGAACCATGATAAACAACCTCCTCCTCACCAGAGAGTTTGTAGGTTTGGTTGGGCTGGGGGAATTCATCATGAAGAAGATGTCAAAGAATTTGCTGGTGTACCCCATAGAGTAAACCAAAAGGTTGGTCGTGAGAATATTGTGTGGCACTTTTTTGGAAAACCTCCTGACACGGGTGAAGATAATGACCGATGGCAGCAAGACGTATGGACGAACTATGAAAAAACTATGATGCGAGGCGATAAGGGTACTAAAAATCATTTTGTTCACCACGCCTTGCCTCCTGATAACTACGGGGGTATTTTTACAATGTTTGATGTTGCCCTGGCTCCATTGCAGATGAACGAGTTCAATGATTCAAAATCAGAGATTAAAGTAGCGGAGTGCGGCAGGTACCGTATACCACTAATCGCGTCTGATGTTGGGTGCTATAGCGAGACTATAGTAAACGGGGAGACGGGTTATCTGATAGACCCAGACGCTCCAAAGTCTGAGTGGGTTAGAATACTAACTAAGGTTGCAAAAAATAGGAAACTTAGGGAACGTATGGGACAAAATCTACATGAGTTAACTGAAGAATATTTTGATTTAAATAAGGTTGTCAAACACCGTTTAGATTTGTATGAAGAATGTTTTCAAGAAATGAATTTTAGTTTAGAATCTATAAGAAACTTTAAGGAGGATAAGAAAAGTGATTAAAATATTAACTGGGTGGAGTCATCCTGGGGGATCTACTCTTGCTCATATCAATCTATGTAATCTTTTTAATGAGAATGGCTACGAATGTCGCCTTTACGGGCCTCACTACTGGCACCTAGGAAAGTGTAAAGGGGACCTACTGAACACGGCAGAATTCTCAAAAGAGGACACCGTTATAGCTCACTGGTTAGCCACAGCAGAAATACCAGCTTTCCGTAAGTTCATCCTCAGCTGTCACGAAACCAATTTGTTTCCTTTAAAAGAGAAAAAGTTAGACGCATTTGATTTTGTTCATTTTGTCTCAGAGTTTCAGAAAGAATGGCAGGATGTAGATTTTCCCTCCGTTGTCATTCCTAATGTTCTGTCTGATTTGAAGGAGAGCCCGCTTAATACTGGTGCGGCTGCTGTTATAGGAAGTATTGATGAGCACAAGAGAACTGATCTTTCTATTAGAAGAGCCTTGGACGATGGTTATGAAAAAGTGTATGTCTATGGGTTGGTTACTGATGGAGACTTTTTTGAAAAATCTGTACACTCCCTGTTGAGTAACACAGTGGAGGTTAAAGGATACGTAGAAGATAAGCAAGTAATGTACGATTCTGTTGACGCTGTATATCATTCTTCTGACAGAGAAACATTTAATTACATAAAGGGTGAATGTGAGCTTACTGGGGTAGCGTACAACGGTCTAGACAGCGCAGACCCTAATGCTGAGTATTTGAGTTCAGAGGATATCTTAGATAAATGGGTCAATGTTTTAGAATTATAACCCCCGTCTATAATGCTGAATCTTGGATAGAAAATTGTATAACTTCTGTTAAAAATCAGACACATCAAGAGTTCACTCAAGTTATAGTGGATGACTGCTCTACGGATGACACGGTAGCACGGGCTAGAGAAATTATCGGCGCGGACGAACGTTTTCATGTTGTTGTAAAAAAACAGCGAATGGGTACAGTGCATAGTCACAAACTAGGAGTAGAAACCCTCCCCTGTGATGGAGAAGATGTTATTGTTCATTTGGATGGAGATGACTGGTTTTCAGGTGATACCAGCCTAGAGAAGGTCAATCAAGTTTATGAGTCTACAGGGTGCTGGCTTACCTACGGAAGTTACACTACCAGCACTGGAGAGACTAGTGTAGCCAGGAAGTACACCAATAGTCCCAGGCAGGCCGTCATAGACGGCTGGCCGTTCTCTCATCTACGGACATTCAAACGTCACCTATGGGATCTGCTAACCGAGGACAACTTTAGGAGCAAGGGCGGACATCCTTACACGGCTGCTGCTGATGTTGTTATTTTTGTTCCAATTTTAGAAAAAATCGGGTATGATAAGGTGAGGTTTATAGAAGACCCCCTGGTAATCTACAACCTGTCTCACGGCAACAATGAACATAAAACCAACCTCTCAGAACAAGTTAGGAACGCATTAGATGTCATCAACAAATAAACATATTTGCTTAGTAATTCCCCCTTCTCCTTTCTTGCTGGATGAACGGGTATTTATGCATATAGGTATCCTGCGTGTTGCGGCTAGTTTAGAGGAGAAAGGCTTTAACATAGATCTTCTAGACTTGGCTGGGGTTGAAAATTATAGAGATGTCATCTCCACCTTTTTAGAGCAGAATCCTGAAGCCTCTACTTTTGGATTCACCGCTACCACTCCACAAATACCCTATGCTATAAAAATGGCGAAGATGATAAGGAAGATTCGCCCAGAGGCAAAGCTTATCCTGGGAGGTACCCATGTTTCTTTAATGAATTCCGCTACTAAGAAGGAAGACCCAAAACGCTCCGTGAGAGCCACCACCGACATGGCTAAATTAGAACACGAGTTTGATGTTGTAGTAGCAGGAGATGGAGAAATAGCTATCCTCAGGGCGTTAGAGATGGACAAGGGGATTGTTGATGCTGATGATCCAAAGTCTTCGTTATTCTTAACTAACGAGAACCTTTCTCAGTTGCCCCTGCCAGCCAGACATCTAGTTGATGTTGAATCTTATAAATATGATATTGATGGTCACAATGCTGTAAGCTTAATATGTCAACTAGGGTGCCCTTTTAGATGCACTTTTTGTGGAGGTAGGAACTCCCCATTTTTACGAAGAGTACGAACACGAGCCTCAGACTCTGTTGTAGAGGAAATTAGGCATTTACATGAGACTTATGGTTTTACAGGATTTATGTTCTATGATGATGAGTTGAATGTTAACAAAGAATGGGAAACCCTCTTGCAGAAAATTATAGAGACACAAGAGCATTACGGAGTGGAGTTTTCGTTGAGAGGATTTGTCAAAGCCGAACTCTTTACTGAAAAGCAAGCAACCCTGATGAAGGAAGCTGGATTCAGCTGGCTACTAACGGGGTTTGAATCTGGAGATCCCAGGATACTTACCAACATAGATAAGATCGCCAGCGTTGACGATAATACCCGATGCGTAGAACTAGCTAAAGCTGCGGGTTTAAAGGTTAAGGCTTTAATGTCTATTGGTCATGCTGGAGAGAGCGAAGAAACGGTTTACAATACAAAGAAGTGGTTGTTAAAAGTTAAACCAGAAGAATTTGATTGCACTATAATTACTACTTATCCAGGTACCCCTTATTTTGACGAAGCTAAAAAAGACGGGGATAGATATATGTATGTAAGTCCTAAAACAGGGGATAGACTGTATCAGAAAGATTTAAATTACTTTGAGGATCCTGATTACTACAAGGGGGATCCTGACGGTGGTTATATTTCTTATGTTTGGACCGATCATCTAAGTCCTGAACAATTAGTAACTCTCAGGGAGTCCTTAGAAAGAGAGGTTAGATCTAAGCTTAACTTACCTTTTAATAGGTCTGGAAAATCAATTAAATTTGAACACAGTATGGGCCAGGGAGGTATATCCGATACCTTACTGAGAAGAAACTACTAGATGGACGGCATTTGTCTAGTTATACCTAGATGGTTTTATCCTAACAATTTAGGGGATTCAGTTCACTGGTCTTTTGCTCCTACTGTCCTTAAGAAAGAGTACCCAGACCAGCCGCTCACCATTTTTACCCATGGTGAGCTAGTTGATATACTAGAGAATAATCCTCTAGTTGATAGTGTTCACGAGCCTACTCCTGATCTCCTACAGACTTATGAGTTTTGGCAAAGAGAGTCTATTACTGGTAGGCCTAATTTACCAAAAAATATGTTTGTTCTTTTTGCGGAACGTCATCCTAGATGTTGGGAGTACTGGAAAGAGAATTTTGATTTCCTATATGAACATCCTACCGCTAACCTGTTATACCTAAACTCTTTGCTACAACTTGGGTTAGAGAAGTACCTATATGACGGCACTGACCTTTTCCCCAAGATTTATATTGACAAACCTCCCATGGAGGAAAAGACCCTTGCTATCGTGCCAGCCACTAAGCTATCTTTTGCTAACCCTGGGGCGCATCCTGGGTGTGACGGAGTGGGTTCTAGATTCAATGGAGACAACGGGGAGTCTTGGAGGTCTTTTGTCGATGAGATTAGGGGGATAGATTCGTCTATCAAAATAATGGAATTCTCTAAGGACTTCTTGGGTCTAGGGGACGTTCATGTAGGCCACCTTCCCTGGAAGGATCTTGCCGCAGAAGCAGCCAAGGCCAGAGTAGCCGTTCTATCTGATGGGGGTATGCACCATATATTTAACACCCAGGATAAAGACATCGTTCTGCTAGCAGCCCAGACAATAAACAAATTGTATCATTACGCTAGTAAAAATACCACTCTCTATTGGGATCTGCATGAAAAGTGTCATATCAGGTGCGGGGACCACATGAGACAGTTAAAGGACTGGTCGGACATGGCTACGGTTTGCGATCACTCTTGCGAAACCGTTGATCCAGTTCTTCTGGCACAATATGTTTATAGGGACTTTTTTGAATGACAACTGACAGTAAGATAATAATTTTAGGTTCCGATCATAACGGGGTAATACTTAAGGACTATTTTGTTCAAAATTTGAGTAAGTGTGGTTATACTCCTATAGACATAGGACCGTATGAAGTTGAGTACAGTGTTGATTACGTTGACTACGCGAGGCAGGTAAGCCACATAGTAGAGAAAACTCCAAATAGTAAGGGTGTGCTAATTTGTGGAACTGGGGTGGGTATGAGTATAGCTGCTAATAGGTTTGCTGGTATACGGGCTGCTTTAGTTCATAATTTAAAAACAGCTCCTAAGTGCAGGGAACATAATGATTCAAATATTTTGTGCTTAGGGAGCTGGGTTAATGATGTAAAAACTAATGAAGAAATTTTAAAGATATGGTTGGATGAACCCTATGGAGAGGGCAGACACAACAAGAGAGTAGCTAAGCTTGGGGATAGGAAATCTGAAAAAATTATCTTCACCAACGGTGTTTTTGATATACTACACACGGGTCACATAGAGCTTTTGCGCTTTGCCAAGAGCTTAGGAGACAGACTGGTGGTTGCCATAAACAGTGACACCTCAGTCAGGCAATTGAAAGGGAATAATAGACCTATTAATAATGAGCTTAATAGGAAAAGTGTTTTAGAATCTATAACCAATGTTGATGAAGTTATTATTTTCGATGGCAACTTGGGAGACATAAGAAACAAGGTCTCCCCAGATGTCGTTGTGAAGGGTGGAGAGTGGACCTCAGATGAAGTCCGAAAAAGGGACAATATTCCTGAGCATATAGAAATCAGGCTCTTTCCTGTCTTAAAAAACTATTCTACCACAGACACTATAAAGAAAATAAGAAATCTAAAAAACTAAATATGAATTTTGGAGAAAAAAAAGTTGTTGTCGTAGGAGATAGCATACTGGACCAAACAATAGTTACCAAGGCTGTGGGTCTGTCCTTGGAGTCGCCTACATTAAAGACTGAGGAAGAGAAAGTTGAGGTAACTTTTGGTGGCGCAGCTAATGTTGTGAACAACATCTTATCCTTAGGAGGGGAGTGCACTTATGTAACCCCAATAAGGAATGATGAGTATAAGAGATATTTCGATAATTGGGATCATGAAAATTTAGCTTTAGCGGCGATAGAGGAAGATGGCCGAAATACCGTAAAAACTAGAATATGGGTTGATAAAGCTGGGGAAAAATATAAGTATCTTCAAATTAACAGGACTGAGACCACGCCTTTTCGATCAATTAATAGCCTACTTCATCAAGTAGCCTTTCATATACAGGGTGCTGATGTTCTTGTACTTGTGGACTATAACCTAGGAGTGTTTGAGGATTCTACCGTCGCAAGTAGGCTTATTTCCCTAGCAAAGGCGGCGGGTGTCCCCGTTGTGGTCAGTTCCCAGTCATCAGATGATGGGGGCCGCTACCTCCGCTTTAAGGGAGCTGATTTCTTTTGCATGAATCAGCGAGAGGCTAATGAAATTAGCAGCACCATAGGAGGCGTTACGAAGGCTTTGGGTTCCCCCGTGTGTATTACACTGGGAGACTCTGGTAGCATGTTCCGATATAAGGAGGCTACCTATAGACATTTTGGGTACGAAGTTGACTGTCGGGACCAATGCGGCGCAGGAGATGCCTTCTTAGCGTCTTTTGCTTTAGGGTTGGACGAGTTTGAGGGAAATACTTTTGATATATGTAATGCCTGGGCAGCGCTGTCTACCACCAAGATAGGTACTGTTAGTCCTACTTTAAAGGAGTTATATGAGTTCAACGAGAGCAAATCGCGTACTGGAAGCTAATAGAGAGATAGTGAAAAGCGGTCTTTCCATCCTCACATGGGGAAATGCTAGCCTAGTGGATAGAGATAAAGAGTTGGTGCACATTAAACCTTCTGGGATTAACCTCTCAGAAGCTTCAGCTGAGGATATAGCTGTTGTCGGCCTTTCTTCTGGAACACATGTAAGTGGTTTAAACGCATCGGTTGATACTAAAACTCACTTGGAGTTATACAACTCATTTGACAACATCGGTGGGGTTGTTCACACTCATTCTGTGTTCGCCACTGCGTTCGCACAGTCTAACACAAATATCCCCTGTTTAGGAACCACACACGCTGATTATTTTAATGGTACCATTCCTTGCATAGGTCCCCCCTCTCCAGAGGAGGTTGAAGAGGATTACGAGTTATTCACTGGTAAAAACATAGTAAAATATTTTAAAGAGAATGCGGTAAACCCCGACCATGTGCCTGGAGCCTTAGTGCGAGGTCACGGTGTTTTTTGTTGGGGGTATACTATTGAACTTGCAGTAGAGCATGCTATAATAATAGAGAAGATTGCTGAAATGGCCGTTATCACCCTGGGTTTAGATTCGTATAGCAGACTGGACCCTTATATTCTTAACAAGCATTTTCAAAGAAAGCACGGCAAAGACAGTTACTATGGGCAAAAGTGAGGAAGTAAAATACGGGATTCAAGATGTCCCTCCTGTGGTTAGCCCGTTAAAGGACAGGGTAACCTATTGGGGGCGTATACAAACCTTGTTTGAGGGAGAGGACTATACCGTTAAGCGTATATTCATGCGAGAGGGTACACAGAGCAGCCTGGAATATCACGTTAAGAAAAGCGAGTCTTATTTTGTAGAGAGTGGTTGTTTGAAGGTAGGGGTTAGGGTGCGGAGGGCTGAGAATAAATCCGTCATACTAAATGCTGGGGACGTTATCCATATTCCAGTTGGTCTTATGCACATGAGGATAGCTATATTTGACACAGTAATTATAGAAGTCTCTACGAAAGATGATGATGCCGATTCCCATTTAGTTGAGGACGGTAAAACTTATATACACAAGGACGATTAATGAAACTTTTTGCAGATACCGCAAACTTACAAGAAATAGAGGACGTTTTAGCGACTGGAACGGTGGAGGGTGTGACAACTAATCCATCCCTACTATCTAAGGAACCCAAGGACAATTTCATGGAACACATGAGGAAAATTGTTGTCCTATGCGAGGTCAACGGAGGCCTTCCTCTAAGTGTGGAAGTTTTTGCCGAAAAACCTGATGAAATGTACGCTCAAGCATTAGAGATATACGCCGACCTAGCTTATAGTAAATTAAATATAAAAATACCTGTGGGTTATGAGGAGCTTAAAATAATCAAAAAGCTTAAGCAACAGGGAGTACCAGTCAACTGTACTTGCTGCTTCACCTCTTCCCAGCTAGAGATGGCTGCTTTAGCTGGCGCGAAGTACGTTTCCTTATTTTACAACAGATTATTGGACTGCGGTGGTGACCCTTTGGTAGTTTTAGATCAGACTAGTCACTTTATATCCCGTAAAGGGCTGAACTGTGAAATTATTTCCGGCAGCATTAGAAGCCCCAGGGATATAACCTCGTCTTGGGACGCTGGTTCCCATATTGTAACGGCTGGTCTGCCTGTTGTTAAAAAGATGATGCAGCACTCACAAACTGACCTATCTGTTGAAGGGTTTCTCTCTGATTTTCGGGAGTGGATCAATTGATTTTTATCATAGACATTGACGGGACCATTTGTACCGATACTCAAGGTTATTACGATGTTGTAGAGCCTTTGGTAGATAGGATTTCCGAGTTTAATAAATTGTATGACGAGGGTCATGAAATAATTTACTGGACAGCCAGGGGAATGACTGAGGGTAATGGGAACGTTCACAAAGCTTATGAGCTGTATTATGATATTACTAGGAAACACTTGGAGGACTGGGGTGTAAAATATCACGAACTTCGGATGGGGAAACCTTGTTACGATGTTTGGATAGATGATAAAGCTTTGGATCCTCGATGATAATTAATTTTATTGCGTATCTGGATCCCTACGTCCATCACGGAGGAGGGGAGCAAATTACTTCCACTCTTTTAGATGAGGGAAAGAAGCGGGGGCATACCATAACTACCACCTACATGGATCCCCAGAAAAGGGACTACGCCAAGAGAGCGGATTTAAATATATTGTGGGATATTTATAATTGTCCCGAAAGAAATGCTCCATTCAGTGATCAATTCATTCAAAAAGTTACCAGTTCTGAGATTCCTTATGTGTACGGTACAGGGGGGTATGAGGACATATGTGCTCTAGGGACTTTACCTTGTATGGGAGAAACCGATGGTGCTACTTGCAATGTCCCTAGATCCCATAGGACCTTCGGAGAAGGAGGCATTGGTAGGAAGCACCCTGTAGCTTGCCCAGCTAATCGGAGGGCTTCCCTTTTTCAAAATGCTGAGTTGTGTGTTTTCTTTTCAGAAATGCATAGGGACTTAATAGAAAAAGTGATAGGGAAGGTTAAGTCTTTCATAGCGATCCCACCAGTTCAGGGGTTGGAAGACTACTATGATACTGGGACACCTAGGGACATAGATTTAATGTCCTATGGTGGACATCTAGAGTATAAGGGGTTCTTTAATATACTAGACAGATTTCCAGACAGGAATCCTCTCTTTATAGGAGGTGGTGACTATGTTCTTCCCAGGTCGTACAGTTATGGTTCTTTTGGTGGAAGGGTTCCTCAAGAGCACATGCCGAGTGTCCTTAATAGGGTTAAAACATTTGTTCATTTACCTAGATGGCCAGAGCCTTATGGTATAACAACTTTACAAGCAGCTTTGTGCGGATGTGAGGTTATAGAAAATGAAAACTCAATAGTTCTTAAAGACACAACTCCTGAAGAGCTGGCTAAGGAAATGGAGAATTGGAAGTCTTGTGGTCCTATATGGGATAAGATTGAAAAAATGAGTAATGACCTATAAGAGTTATTCTAAAGAAATCTCTGCTAGAAGGCTTTCTCCTGAAGGAGAGCTTCACAGGCGGGAGGACCAAGATCTTCTGGTTGTTCCTCAACCTGTTAGGGACACTTATGTGCGGTACTTACCCCAAGGGTCTGTGGCATACGATTTGGGAGCATTCGAAGGAAACGCAACCGCCGCTTTTATGAAACTGAAATTTAGAATTTTTGCATTTGAGGGTTCTATTGATAATTTTGAACTACTTAGGGGTAATATTACAGGATATGCTAGGGAGCTTAACTTCGGGGATGTTAGGCTTTACAACATAGCATTAGGAACAGAAGATAGAGATGTTGTCACTAGATTTAACGATAGTCGGGCTATTGAGGGGCAATATAAGGAACAACTCATAAGGTATAGGGTATTAGAAAAATTTATTCAAGATAATAGCTTACCATCCCCTGATTTAATTAAGATGGATATAGAGGGTATGGAAAGTGTTGTCCTACCAGGATGCACAAATTTGTTAGAAAAAGTGCGTCCTATTTGGCAGTTAAGTATACATGAGAATATAGAATTTGAATCAGAAAATTACCCTGGCTTTATTTCAAAGGAAGATGGGGGTTTTGATTTTAATACATTTAAAAACTTAGATTACAATTTGTATGATATAAATATGAAAAAGGTAACAGAAATAGGGGGCGATGAGGAGTTTATTCTTGTGCCTAAAGAAAAGATACCCATGTTGGTTACGACGGTATTGTAATGGAATCTATCCCCGAAGGGCGTATTGATAAGTGGGGCCGAGAACGTTTTGACGAGGGTCCATGGCGAGAGGATCTCTTGGCTTCTTGGATTAACGACAGAGACTTTAAGAGAGTTGCTGAATTGGGAGTATTCGATGGGTATACTCTTAGAAATATACTGGAAAAATGCCCAGACATTGAGCGTTTGATAGGAGTAGACACTTGGGAACATCCTGATAAATACGATTGTTTGGCCCCCAAAGGAGAGAGATCTAGAGAGGTCTACGAAACCACTGATCAAGAAGCTAACTATACCCTCACCCTAAAAAATATAGAGGGGTACTCAGATAAAGTGGAGTTACTGAAGATGACAACTTTGGAGGCTAGCAAAGAGTTTGACGATGGATATTTTGACCTAGTTTTTATTGACGCAGACCACTCGTATGAGGGAGTTAAAAATGATATTTTGACATGGTACCCTAAAATTAGGAAAGGAGGGTTGTTGTGCGGTCACGATTTTTCATGGGATGGCATACGACAGGCAATTGCGGAAACTGTCATAATGGTACACCAAACTACCGATGATGTCTGGGTTTATCAAAAGAAGAACTTTTAATGTTAATCAATTTGTACGACACCAATGCGCTCATAATGAATGGGGATAATCTGTATGCTAATAATCGTTGGCCCGTCCCTGAGCTAGAATACCTAAAACCTTCAAGAATGGAGTGGGATGGCATTACGGTCTTTACGGACGAAATGTGTTTTCATCCTATAGTAGATCAAGTAAAATCAAAGTATAAAATAGCTTGGGCATTTGAAAGTCCAGTTATAAAACCTCATGTGTACCAACACATACATGAGGTAGAGGATAAATTTGATTACATTTATGTTTGTAATCCAGAACTTCACAGGAACGAGAAATATAAGCAGTGTTACTTTGGAGCATGTTGGATTCCTGAAACACATTGCAAGATTTATGATAAGACTAAGCTTCTGTCTATAGTAGCCTCTAACAAAACCTTCGCCCCTGGTCACAGGCTTCGCCACGAACTTATAGAGAAGAAGATGCACCCAGAGTTAGAACTTTGGGGGTCTGGTTACAGGTGGTTTGAAGATGATGCTGAGGGTAGGATAGCTCCTTTTGCGCCCTACAGGTATGTCATTGTTGCTGAAAACTGTCAGTACCCTGGGTATTTCACTGATAAGATAGTTGATTGCTTCGCAGCTGGAGCTATCCCCATTTATTGGGGTGCCCCAGACATGGGAGACCTCTTTAATAAGGAAGGGTTTTATACTTGGAATACCCTCGATGAACTACAGGACATTCTTGATAATATTTCCGTAGAAGACTATGACAGTAAGGCCGATTTAATTAAAGAAAACTTTGATCGCTTTTGGGAGTTCGCTTCTCCTGATAAATGGATGTTAGATAATTGTTACAAGACTATATGAAATATTTAATATGGAGTCTAAAAAATGATAGAATTTACTGTTTCTGGATCTAAAGAAGACATTTTTAGATCTACTCCACCCGAATCTCCCCCTTGTACAGCTTGCGTTGGTACTGGGTTAGCTGGTGGTCCTACGAGGTATGAGCAATCCGAGATTCTTGCGAATACCATTATTCCCACAGATGAACCAAATGTTAATCATGCTTTCAATGAAGTGTGCTACCGTCTATTTGATTCTCCCACATTTATTGATTTGGGGTGCGCTGAGGGTGGCTACATCAAGGAGGTTATAGATGACGGCTACTTTGGCATAGGTGTTGATGGGTTTCCCGCTTTTAAAAATAGAGGCATTGAAGGGTGGGGTAAATATCCTGATCACTTTTTCCAACTTAATTTCGCCAAACCTATGGTGGTAGAGTC
>Ga0114898_1001640_pt1 | contig 12733 bp, 10 predicted proteins | sample Malvired_Geostar_FD_83496 | JGI IMG/M metagenome (GOLD analysis project Ga0114898, IMG submission 83496) | Marine viral communities from the Global Malaspina Expedition - Malaspina viral metaG DeepMed_Geostar | ecosystem: Environmental > Aquatic > Marine > Oceanic | place: Mediterranean Sea... | reverse complement strand
GGCGCAGAGACATAGCGCATTTTCGATGCTAGCTGCCCCGCCTGCTTGCATCGGTAGGAGAAGTCTTCCGCCAGCTCGCGATTGAAGAACAATATCGCCTCACCAAACGCCAAGCCGTTCTTGGTGCCCGAGAAACACAGTGCATCGACGCCCACTTGCCAGGTCAACTCTGCGGGTGAGGCGTTCAAGCTGGCACAAGCGTTGGCAAAGCGTGCACCGTCCATGTGCAGCCGAAGGTCATGCTTATCTGCCATGGCGCGAATGGCCAGCAGCTCTTCGCGGGAGTACACAGTGCCCACTTCGGTGGCTTGAGTGAGCGATACCACCTTCGGTTTTGGGTAGTGGATATCGCTGCGCTTGGTCACCAGCGCCTCAATCCCTTGCGGCGTGAGTTTGCCGTTCGCTCCCGGCGAGGTCAGCAGCTTGGCACCGTTGGAGAAGAACTCCGGCCCACCGCACTCATCGGTTTCAATATGCGCCAGCTCATGGCAAATCACGCTGTGGTAGCTGCGCCCCATCGCGGAGAGCGCCAGTGAGTTGGCTGCAGTGCCGTTGAACACGAAAAATACGTCGCAATCGTAGTCGAACATTTCACGAAAACGGTCGGCGGCGCGGGCGGTCCAGCGGTCGTTGCCGTAGGCTAAATCATCGGCCTGATTGGCTTCGAGTAAGTACTGCATCGCTTCCGGGCAGATACCGGAGGTGTTGTCACTGGCTAAAAATCGTGGGGTACACTCCGAGGGCATGACGATAATCCTTTTGTCTGACGGTCGTGCGGCGCAGGCTGGGTGCCACCCGCGCCTTAAATCCCTAACGTGGCTTAGTAGTTAGGGTGATCCATCAGTCTATCGCCATTTTAGCGTTAACGTCACGCCCCCCACGCGAGTTACAGCGAGGCCGCCAGCCGGGTGCCTTGATCAATAGCGCGCTTAGCATCCAATTCGGCCGCTTCATCTGCGCCGCCAATCACATGCACGCGGCTACCCGCTTGGGCCAGCGGCGAAATCAAGTCGCGTACCGACTCTTGGCCTGCGCACACCACAATGGTGTCCACCTCGACCACCTGCTCTTGCCCTTCGCGGCGGATGTGTAAGCCCGCATCGTCGATGCGCACATACTCGCAGCCGGCCAGTGTTTCTACGCCACGCTGCTTTAACGAGGCACGATGCACCCAACCCGTGGTTTTACCCAGGTTTTTGCCTGGCTTAGAGCTTTTTCGCTGCAGCATCACAATGCTGCGCGGTGAACGTGGCGGCTGCGGCGCTTTTAAGCCGCCCCGTTCGCCCACTGCTAAATCCACGCCCCACTCATCGCACCATGCGGCCACCTCCATGGTGGGGTGCCCCTCGTGGGAAAGCAGCTCCGAAACATCAAAACCAATGCCGCCTGCCCCAATCACCGCCACGCGCTTGCCTACTCGTTCAGGCTGCTCAATGGCGTCTGCATAGCTCAGCACGCTGGGGTGGTCGGCTCCTGGTAACGCCAGTTCACGGGGCACCACCCCCGTGGCAATCACGATTTCGTCAAAATCTGCCAGGGCGCCTACAGTGGCTTCGGTGTTTAAGCGCACGTCCACCGCGTGCTTTTCGAGCATGACGCGGAAGTAGCGCAGAGTTTCGTTAAACTCTTCTTTACCGGGGATTTTGCGAGCGTAGTTAAACTGCCCACCCAACTCGCTGCGCCGCTCAAAGAGCACCACGGCATGCCCACGACTGGCCGCCGCTACTGCTGTGGCAAGCCCCGCTGGGCCGCCGCCGACCACCGCTACCCGCTTAGGTGTTTGCGCAGGCGCCAGGGTGATCTCGGTTTCGTGGCAGGCACGGGGGTTGACCAAGCAGGAAGTCAGCTTGCCCATAAAGGTGTGATCCAAGCAGGCCTGGTTACAGGCGATGCAGGTATTGATCTCCTTCGCCAAGCCCGCCTCGGCTTTACGCACCCACTCGGGGTCAGCCAAAAACGGACGCGCCATCGACACCATATCCGCATGGCCCTCGGCCAGTACGCGCTCAGCCACCTCCGGCATATTGATGCGGTTGGTGGTAATCAGCGGAATCGACAGCGCCGCGCGAATGCGGCGGGTGACTTCGGTAAACGCGGCCCGGGGCACGCTGGTCACGATGGTCGGCACCCGTGCCTCGTGCCAGCCAATGCCGGTATTGATGACGTTCGCGCCAGCGGCTTCAATGGCCTGGCCCAGTTGTACGACCTCTTCCCAGGAGCTGCCCTCTTCCACCAGATCAATCATCGACAGGCGGAAGATCAGCAGGAAGCGCTCGCCAACCGCTTGGCGAATACGCTTGACGATCTCGACAGGGAAACGCATACGCCGCTCAAAATCGCCGCCCCAGTCGTCGTCACGCTGGTTGGTGCGGCGGCAAATAAACTGGTTGATCAAATAGCCTTCCGAGCCCATGACCTCTACGCCGTCGTAGCCCGCCTGCTGGGCGAGCGTAGCGCAGCGAACATAGTCGGCAATCTGCTGCTCTACCTCTTCACTGGAGAGCGCTCGGGGGGTGAACGGGTTGATGGGGGCTTGCAGCGCCGAGGGGGCCACCAGCTCTGGTGAGTAAGCGTAGCGCCCGGCATGCAAAATTTGCATGCATAGGTGCCCACCGGCGGCATGTACCGCGTCGACAACATGGCGGTGCTCCGCCACTTGTGAGGCTTCTGTGAGCGCGTTAGCACCTTGAAATACCGCTCCTTCGGCATTCGGCGCAATGCCACCCGTCACAATCAGGCTTACCCCTGCACGCGCGCGCTCTGCATAGAACGCTGCCAAGCGCTCAAAGCCATTCGGCGCTTCTTCTAAATTGGTGTGCATGGACCCCATCAATACGCGGTTAGGCAGCGTTAAATGCCCCACGGTTAATGGACGAAATAGGTGCGGATAAGCTGGCGCTTGGTGCATCACGGTGCTCCTTCACTGTTATTAGTACGGCAAGCAGTCAATGGCTTGCCACTCACATTCAAACAAGCGTATGACATGGCGCTGGCTACGTACAGACTTTTACCACGCAACTGTATCGCCTTTTTATCCAGACGATAGTCACTATATCGACTACTTTCCCCCTTGCCCCTGGCGGCAAAGCGCGTCACATTAATCGGCTAACGATCAGGGATTGAATCTAGGGAATGTGCTATGCCATTGATTTACTTTTTACCGCCGCTGGCCACCGTACTGATATGGTCCGGCAATATGACCATCAACCAGCTTTCGGTAGATGCCATTGCTCCCAGCAGTATCGCGTTTTTGCGCTGGCTGCTCGCCCTCGTCGTCATGACTCCTTTTGTGCTGCCGGCCGTACTGCGTCACAAAGATGAAATCGTGCGTAACTGGCCAAAGCTAGCTCTGCTAGGGCTTTTAGGGATGGGGCTATGGCAGGGGCTGGCTTATGTCGCTGCTGAAACTACCACCGCCACCAATATGGGCATTCTTGCAGCAATGGTGCCGCTGCTCACGGTGCTATTGAGCGCGCTAATTTTGAAGGAACCACCCACATTAGGCGGCGTCGCAGGCGGCGTGCTCGCCTTTATCGGCGTCACCGTGCTGCTGGGCCGCGGCAACCCACTTTCTCTGCTGCAGTTAGAGGTGGCGCAGGGCGACGCGTTAATGGTGGTCGCCGCCACCTGCTATGCGCTTTATGGCGTGATGCTCAAACGCTGGGCGATGAATCTGCCTCCTTGGGTCATGCTCTATGCCCAGGTCTGTTTTGCCGTGTTGTTCTTGCTGCCACCCTACTTGATGGGCCCCATGACGCCGGTGGATGGGAAGAACGTTTGGCTGATCCTGTACGCAGGCATTCCTGCTTCCGTTATTACCACGTTCTTGTGGATGCGAGCGGTCCGCCAAATCGGCGCTAACCAGGCGAGTATCTTTATCAACCTGATGCCGCTATTTAGCGCGCTGATTGCCATGGCGTTACTGGGTGAACAGGTATCGGGGTTCCACTTTATAGGTGGGCTGTTAATCCTTGCCGGGGTGATCATGGCGCAAACGCTGACACGTCCGTTGGTACGCGCGGCAGCCGCCCGTAAAACGCAAAGCGTACAGCAGTGATACAATAGGCCAACTTCATTTTATGAATGGGAACCCCTGACCTATGTCCCTAGAAGACCTGCACCTCAATCTGCGTAACCTCACCAGCGACGACTACGAGCAGCTGAAATCGCTGATGGATGCGGTGTATCACGATATTGGTGGCGCTTGGCCTAAGCACACCATCGATAAGCTGATCCAGGAGTTTCCCGACGGCCAGATTGCCATTGAAGACGACGGCGTACTGGTGGGCGTCGCCCTCACCGTGCAGGTGGATTACGACGAGTTCTCCAACCCGCACAAATACGACGATTTGATCGGCCATCGTGAAATCATCCTGAACGATCCGGAAGGCGATGCCATGTACGGGCTGGATGTACTGATCCACCCAGACTATCGCGGCTACCGCCTGGGCCGCCGCCTATACGAAGCGCGTAAAGAGCTGTGCCGTTCGCTCAACCTGCGGGCTATTTTGGCGGGCGGACGTATTCCCGAGTATCACCAGCACGCCAGCGAGCTAACGCCTGCCCAGTACATCGACAAAGTCTCCCGCAAAGAGATTTACGACCCGATTCTGTCGTTCCAGCTTGCCAACGACTTCCAGGTCAAACGTCTGTTACGCAAGTACCTGCCGGAAGACGAGCAGTCCCGAGGCTACGCCACGCTGTTGGAGTGGAACAATATTCTGTTCGAGCCCGCTGAAAACGTGCTAGACACTCGCCCCACTCAGGTACGCGTGGGCGCGGTGCAGTGGCAAATGCGTGAGTTCGCCTCCGTGGAGGCTGCGCTGCAGCAAATCGAGTATTTCGTCGATGCGTTGTCGGATTATCAGAGCGACTTTGCCGTTTTCCCGGAGCTGTTCACCACGCCACTCATGGGCCTGCAGGATCGCGCCGCGCAGAAAGACCAGACCGCTGCCATCCGCTTTTTGGCGGGCTTCACCGACCGTTTCAAGAGCGAGCTGTCGCGGATGGCGGTGTCCTACAACATCAACATCGTCGGTGGTTCGATGATCGAGGTGGGTGAGGATGACCGTCTTTATAACGTGGCTTACCTGTTCCATCGGGACGGCGAGGTGGAGAAACAGTCCAAGCTGCATATCACCCCGCAGGAGCGGCGCGACTGGGTGATCGAAGGCGGCGACGATCTGCAGGTGTTCGATACCGATGCAGGCCGTGTCGGCATCCTGATCTGCTACGACGTGGAATTCCCGGAACTGGGCCGCCTGCTGGCCGACCAGGACATGGACATTCTGTTCGTGCCGTTCTGGGTCGACACCAAAAATGGCTACCTGCGTGTGCGACACTGCGCTCAGGCGCGGGCTATCGAGAACGAGTGCTACGTGGTCATCTGCGGAAGCGTCGGCAACCTGCCGTCCATCGAGAACCTGGATATCCAGTATGCCCAGTCGGCGGTATTCACCCCCTCCGACTTTGCCTTCCCCCATGACGCAGTGCTGGCCGAAACCACGCCCAACACCGAGATGATCATCTTCTCGGACCTGGACTTGACCCGCCTGACCGTAGTGCGTGCCGAAGGCTCGGTCACCAACCTCAAGGACCGCCGCAAGGATCTCTTCGATCTACGCTGGCGCGACTGGTCGTGGAAGTCCGGCAGTAGGCAAGAAGACTAACGCTCAACCTGCGACCCACTACGCATAAGTACGCCAACGCCGCCCACCGGGCGGCGTTTTGTCATTCACAAATCGCTATTCACAGCTTTCTATTCACACCTCCCTATTAACCACTCACCCAAGAGCTACTCATCCGGCCAAACAAGATGGCTCGGCACGCGGCCTTTGGCATCGAACGCGACGCCCTCGGCACGCAGCTTTTCGTGCTGGCGTGCCGCGCCGCCGTGGTCAGCCAGTTTGAGTGACGCGGAAATGACACGATGCCAGGGTAGCTGATGCCCCTCGGGCAGGTGACGCATGGCCGACCCCACCATGCGCGCCGTTGCTCCTTCGGTCATCTTGGCAATGCGGCCATAGGTCGTCACCCGCCCCGCCGGAATTTGATCGACAATAGTGTAAATCTGTTCGAGCAGTTCCGGGCGCGGCATGACAACCTCGTTTGGCTTATGGCGTTGGTTTAGAGCGCTTCGACAAGCTGATCAATGGCTTGGAAGGCTTCTTTCATCGCGGCATCGCGGTGAGCGTCGCCCATGTTCAAACCTTCAGCAAACACCACTTCCACATCGCGAATGCCCATCAGGCCCAACATGGTTTTCAGGTGCGGCGTTTGGCTATCGAACTCGGTGCCCGCGTATTGACCGCCACGAGCGGCCAGAATGATAGCTCGCTTGCCTTCGATCAGCCCCTGGGGGCCGTTTTCGGTGTAGCGGAAGGTTTCACCGGCGCGCAGCACGCGGTCAAACCACGCTTTCAGCTGTGACGGAATGCCCAGGTTGTACATCGGCACCGCCAGTACCAGCACGTCGTTAGCGCGCAGCTCTGCCAGCAGCTCATCCGAGTGCGCGGCCAGCGCCTGTTGCTCGGTGGTGCGCTCGTCAGCCGGGGTCTGCCACGCGCCCAGCTCTTCGATGGCAAGGTGCGGCAGCGCGTTGGCAACCACATCGCGGTGGGTAACGGCGACGCCATCACGTGCAGCGGCCTGCTGCTGAAAATGGCTCGCCAGCGCGTTGGACTGGCCGTTGTCGCCGAGGATAGAAGAGGTCACTAACAGGGCACGAGTGGTCATGAAAATTCCTTAAAAACAGAGAGAAGGTTAGGCGCTATTCTACGGCGCTTTTCGGTGAGCAAAAGCGCAACGTTTTCCGATCTACATTCGACAAAATCGAACTATTCACCCATGAAAAAGCCCCACGCGTGGCTGCTTGAATCGCAGCAACGCGTGGGGCAGATGACGACTAGCAAGCAGATACGTGGCTATTTCTTAGTCGGCCAGGCGTTCGGATCTACTTTGTTCGCCAGCTTCGGAAACTGGCTAGGGTCGAAGACCGGTTCTTTACCCGCCTTGAGCTGCGTGTCGTAATCTTTGAACAGCGCAAAGGCAATGGGCGATAGCAGCAGAATCGCCACCAGGTTAATGATCGCCATCATACCCATGGAGAGATCCGCAAAATTCCAGATAGCTCCCAGGCTGGCCACAGAGCCCACCATGATCATGCCCAGCACGGCCAGACGATACAGCATCACCGCCAGGGGTGCCCGGCGGCCAGCCAGGTATTCGATGTTGGACTCACCGTAAGAGTAGTTGGCAATCACGGACGTGAACGCAAACAGCAGAATCGCTACCGCAATGAACATGCCGCCCCATTCGCCCACATGGCTGGAGAGCGCCATCTGGGTCAGCTGGATGCCGTTGCTCTCCTCGCTGGCCAGCAGTTCCGGGCCCGCCATAATGATGATTGCTGCCGTCGCGGTACAGATCACCAGGGTATCCAGAAAAACGCCCAGCATTTGAATAAAACCCTGAGCTGCCGGGTGATCCGGGCGGGTGCTGGCAGTCGCTGCCGCGTTAGGCGCAGAGCCCATGCCCGCCTCGTTGGAGAACAAGCCGCGCTGAATACCGTTCATAATCGCTTGGGAAATGGCATAGCCCATCGCACCGCCGGCCGCCTGCTCAATACCAAAAGCGCTCTGCACGATTGTCATGATGGCAGCGGGCAGGTCGCTAATATTCAGCGCCACCACGACCAGCGCCAAGATCAGGTACAGCAGTGCCATCAGCGGCACCACTAACTCGGCCACTTTCGCAATCGACTTCAAGCCGCCGAAAATAATCGGCGCGACGATGGCCATCAAGACTAACCCCATGGCCCAGGTGGGAATGGCGAATGCCTGCTCCATGGCCTGGGCGATGGAGTTGGCCTGTACGCTGTTAAACGCCAACCCAAACGCAATAATCAGGCAGATAGAAAACAGTACCGCCAGCCAGCGCAGCCCCAAGCCGCGTTCGATGTAGCGCGCCGGGCCACCGCGAAAGGTGTTATCGCCATGGTCGGTTTTGTAGGCCTGAGCCAGCGTGGACTCCACAAAGCTGGTCGCCATGCCCACCATGGCGGTCATCCACATCCAGAAAATCGCGCCGGGGCCGCCGAAGTAGATCGCCACCGCAACGCCCGCTAGGTTACCCGTGCCCACCCGCGCGGCGAGACTGGTAGAGAGCGCCTGAAACGAGGAAATACCGCCGTTGGACTGCCGGGAACCGCGCAGCAGCTTGAACATATGTCCGAAATAACGAATTTGAATAGCACGGGTCATGACCGTGAAATAGAGGCCAGCACCGATGAGCAGGTAAATCAGCACACTGCCCCATAACAGCCCATTGCCGCGGTCCACCATCACGGTCAACAGGGGAGGAAGAGTAAAATCCATACCAAACACACCTTTTTTAAAACAAAGAAGGCGCATCATTCTTCACGGTTGCACCAAAATGGCAAGAAAATTGGTGCATTTACTCATTATCAGCAAAAAAACCAATTAAACGGAAGTGGCTAACCAATCCCACACCTCCCCAGCTTCTTCGCTTACCTGCCGCTTACTGGGCCGCACCAGCCAGAAGCGCTCATCGCTGGGCACCTCTACGTTAAACGGCGCCACTAAATCCTGTCGTTGATCCAGCAAACGGCGATGGGTTAACGCCACACCGCCCCCCTGGCTGGCTAATGCCAAGGTCATCACTTGGTTATCGCAGGTAAGCGACAGACACTCGGCCTCCAAATGGGCGATACCCGCCGCCTGCAGCCAGCCGGGCCAACCTACGCCAAAACCTACCGCGTGCAGCAGCGTATGCCCTGCTAGGTCGCTGGGTTTGGTTAACTCACGGGCCAACGCCGGAGTACATACTGGCAGCAGTTGCTCGTCGCCCAGCGGCAGCATCTCTAGTCCACTCCACTCGCCACGGCCATAGCGGATTTCAATGTCCGCCCCTTCCGGGCCAAAGTCGTCAGGCCAGATCGCACTCACCAAACGCAGTAATAGATGGGGCTTTTGCTGATGCAGCGCCACCAGCCGTGGTGCTAGCCAGGATTGCTGAATGACCGGCGTTGCGCGCAGCGTCACTGGTTTTTCACTAGTCATCCCAAATACTTCCGTGGTGCCCTCGCTAATGCGGGAAAACGCATCATGAATGCTAGGCAGCCACGCTTGCCCGGCAGGTGTCAGGGTGAGGCTTCGGGCATGGCGCACAAACAGCTTCTGGCCTAAGCGGTCCTCTAACAACCGAATACGCTGACTGATGGCCGCCTGGGTAACTCCTAACTCACTACCGGCGGCAGTAAAGCTCAGGGTGCGGGCAGCAGACTCAAAGGCTTGTAGCCATAACAGCGGTGGTAATTGGATCATGAAAAAGCTACCTATAAATAAAACAAAGTCTTTGGGGCCAGATTAATCGTTTGTCACTGCACAGAGGACTCCGCATCCTATATAGAAGCATTCAACAACATGTCATCAACCTACAGCGAGGCCTTTATGACCAGCGCACTAGCAGCGACGGAAAAGCGTTCAGCCCCTCAAATGAGTGAACTCACGCCTTATGAACACGGCCCGGCACTCAGCGATGCCACGCTCACCGACAGCAGCCTTGCGCTGACCTGGGAAGACAGCACTCACACAACGCTGCCACTGCTATGGCTGCGCGACCACTGCGCCTGCGCCCAGTGTCGCCATCCGCAAACCCGCGAGCGCCTCTACCTACCGTTAGACGATATCGAACAGGCACCCAGCGTTACCCTGGCAGATGGTCACCTCTATTTACAGTGGCAGGATGGTCATGTGAGCGCCTTTCATAGCGGCTGGCTGTACCAGCGCCGCCCTGAGGCGACGCGCTTTTCTACACTGCCCGCCCCGCAGCCGTGGCGCGACGACTTCTTCCCCGAAGGCGTTCGCCACACCGACTTTCTGACCCCAGAAGGCGAGAAAACCTGGCTGACCGCCATGCTACGCGACGGCTTGGCGCTGGTCACCGACGCACCGCTGGTGGAAGAGGAAGTCAGCCGCCTTGCCGAGCGCATTGGCCCGCAACGCGCTACCAACTTTGGCGGGCGCTTTAATGTTCGCTCCAAGCCTAACCCCAACAACGCGGCCTATACCGCTGCCGGTCTACCGCTGCATATCGACTTGCCCAACTGGCAGCAGCCGCCGGATATTCAACTGCTCTACTGCCTGCAAAACGACGCCAGCGGTGGCGAGTCGCTGTTTGCTGATGGTGCCCGAGTGATCAATGCCCTACGCGAACAGGACCCGGAAGCGCTCGTTATTCTCAGCGAAACGCCCATCGATTTTCGCTTTCAGGACGACACCCACGATATCGCCATCAAAGCCCCAGTGATCACCCTAGATAGCCAAGGCGAGCTAGTGGAGATACGCCTTAATAACTGGATACGCGACACCCTCCACCTGCCCGCTGAAAAAATGGCGGCTTGGTACCGCGCTTATAAAGTGCTGTGGCAACTCTTCCACAGCGACGCCCATCAGTTGGAGTTCACCTTAAAACCGGGCCAGATGGTGGCGTTCGATAATCGTCGCGTGCTTCACGGCCGCCGGGAGTTCGATCCCAATAGCGGTGCTCGCCATCTTCAGGGAACCTATCTAGACCGCGACATGCTGGCTTCGCGCCTGCGTGTTCTCGCTCGTACCGCCGCGTAATCACAATAACCTAAGCAAGGAGATCCTCTTCCATGACGCGCTTAACCCGTCCACTCGTTTCTACGATTGCCCTAAGCTTGGCAGGCGTTACCACCCAAGCCGCCCTTGCCGATGACGCCACGCTCGATTTCGGCGTCCCGGCCTGGCCCGGTATTACGGTAAAAACCGAAATTGCTGAGCAGCTCCTTAATCCGTTGGGCTACGACACTCAAACCCACGAAATCGGCCTGCAGGTGATCTACCAAGGCATGGAGAGTGGCGACGTCGACGCCTTTTTAGGCGCTTGGCTACCCGCACAAAAAGAGATGTTCGAACCGCGCAAAGCCTCTGGCGTGCTTACCGATGTCGCCAACAACGTCGATGGCGCTCAGATGACGCTGGCCGTACCGACGTACCTGCATGAGCGCGGCATTCAAAGCTTCGCGGATTTAGATGAACACCGTGATGAGTTCAACAGCCAAATTCATGGCTTTGGCGCAGGGTCGGCGGCGAGCGAGATTCTCCATAACGCGATTGATAACGACACTTGGGGACTGGGCGACTGGAGCTTAGTGGATACCAGCGAAGTGGGCATGCTCTCCGCCGCTCAAGATGCGATTTCCAGAGAAGAGGCCATTGTGTGGGTCGGTTGGACGCCCCACTGGATGAACCTTGAGCTGCCCATGCGCTACCTGGAAGACCCGGAAAACCTGTTCGGTGAGAACAACGGCGAAAGCGACGTACGCACCCTACTGCGCAGCGACTACGCCGATGCCCACCCGGCGCTGGTTACCTTCTTTGAGCAGTTTAGCTTTACCGCCGACGAGCAGAGCTGGATGATCCAAGCCTTTGGCCAAGAGGAGCGTGACCTTGCCGAGGTGGCCCAGCAGTGGATCAACGACCACCCCGAGCGCGTGGAAGCCATGCTGGCCGATGTGACGACCACCGAGGGTGACGCTGCCTGGCCTGTCATTGAAGCGCGTCTACAATAACGCGTTCGTTCACCCCACCGCCGCAGTGGCGTATGCTATGTTCTTCTCTTTGCTGATTCGGGATACGCTCACCAGCACTGTGTCTGCGGGGTCGATAGCCAGGGGTTTTTACACCGATCATACGCAGGTACTCCTCTGCCGAGTAGGTCGGCACAATCACCCCTTGGCAGCGATTAGAAAAGTGTTTGATCAGGTAGTGAGAAATCAGATTGCGAAACAGCGCACCCGGTAGCGGCACAAAATGAGCATAGTGCTCCAGCCGGGTAGCGAGGCACCAGCAGCTGGGGCGCTTATCTCAAAAAAGTCATTCAATGGACTGCCACTAGGGCGCAGTACAGCCGTTCAATGTGGCCAGTAAGCGGCGCGAACCACCCTGTTCACGGTGCTCACCTAACCACACCCCTTGCCAGGTGCCAAGGGCTAAGCGGCCATCGCGTACCGCAAGGCTAAGCTGAGTGCCTAGCAGGCTAGAGGCCACATGGGCAGGCATGTCATCGGGACCTTCTAAGGTGTGCTGGAAGTAGCTCAGCCCTTCGGGCACTAAGCGGCGAATAAAGGCATCCAGATCATGACGAACATCTGGGTCGGTGTTTTCATTGAGCGTTAACGAGGCGGAAGTGTGCATCAGCTGTAAATGCAGCAGCCCTTGGTGGCACTCTGCCAAACAGGGCAGCGCCCTGGCAATCTCATCGGTAATCAGGTGAAAGCCCCGAGGCATTTCCGGCAAGTGAATCTCTTGTTGATGCCACATAATCACTCCTTTGTTATCAGCATTGTTAAGAGGATACGGTAACAGACATACCATAGCCTATTTCCTTGGCCTGCCGTATCGCGCCCAACGGGAACCATGACACGCAGTGACCCACACTGATAGATTTAACGTTTATTGTTCACGTGCAAGGAGCAAGATGTTGACTGCTCCCCTCCCTAAAGGAAGGGGATTCCCAATTCACCGAGAACAGGACATGGAGACTGACCCCATGCCGCTTACACTCTCTCCAAGGGCTAACACCGCCAGCCCGGCGGCTTTAATGTTGGTTGCGGCGTTGTGGTCGCGGTCATGGTTTGCGCCACATTCGGGGCAGTTCCATTTCCTGACCGTCAACGGCAGCGACG
>Ga0114898_1001639_pt1 | contig 12734 bp, 9 predicted proteins | sample Malvired_Geostar_FD_83496 | JGI IMG/M metagenome (GOLD analysis project Ga0114898, IMG submission 83496) | Marine viral communities from the Global Malaspina Expedition - Malaspina viral metaG DeepMed_Geostar | ecosystem: Environmental > Aquatic > Marine > Oceanic | place: Mediterranean Sea... | reverse complement strand
TGCTCCAGGGTAATCTCATCGTTGCGGTAGGTCACCACCTCGGCATTCAGTTCACTAAGGTACTGGACGATGTTAAACGTGAAGCTGTCGTAGTTATCCAGCATCAACACCCGTTGCACTGCCTGCGCTTGCGCCATCGCCCCGCTTACTCCATCACATAAATAAAACCGCACAGGCTAGATGATACCCCAACCCAGACGCTCCTTGCAGGGGCAGCACACGCTTAGTGGGGCTGCGACACTGCTGCCCGCTCCAGTCGGCAGGCGGCGTACTTGAACTCGGGTATTTTGCCGTAGGGGTCTAGGGCTGGGTTGGTGAGCAGATTGGCGGCGGCCTCGGCGTAGGCAAACGGCACAAACACCATCCCATCGGGGATTTTATCGTCCACTCTGGCGGTCAGCGTTATTGTGCCTCGCCGCGTGGTAATGGTGAGCTTCTCGCCCGGTACTACCCCCAGACGGTTGAGCTCGCCCGGTGAGAGGCTGGCGACCGCTTCTGGCTCTAGGGCGTCGAGCACCTGGGCACGCCGCGTCATGGAGCCCGTATGCCAATGCTCCAACTGGCGGCCGGTGGTCAATACCGTGGGGTACTCATCATCCACCGGCTCGTCCGGCGGTAGCGGGCGCGTGGGGGCGAATTTCGCCAGCCCGCCAGCGCGCGGAAAGGCGTCGCTAAAGACCACGTCCTGGCCAGGGGCGTCCTCGGCTGGGCAGGGGTACGTGACGGAGTTCTCCCGCGCTAGCCGCTCCCAGCTAATGTGGTTGAACGAGTGCATTCCCTGCTGCATTTCGGCAAACACGTCTTGCGGGTGCTGATAGCGCCAGCCCAGCCCAAAGCGGTTAGCGATCTCTTGGATGATCCACCAGTCCGGCTTGGCGTCTCCTGGCAATGGTAATGCCGCCCTGCCCAGCTGTACTTGGCGGTTAGTGTTGGTCACGGTGCCGTCTTTTTCGGGCCACGCAGAAGCAGGCAGAATCACGTCGGCGAACTGGGCAGTTTCAGTGATAAACAGATCCTGCACCACCAAATGCTCAAGCTTACCCAGCGCGGCGCGGGCGTGGGTAAGATCCGGGTCGGACATCGCTGGGTTTTCACCCACAATGTACATACCACGCACCTCGCCTGCGTGAATCGCATTCATCACTTCCACCACCGTCAGCCCAGGCTCATCGCTCAGCGGCGTGTTCCATAGCTCTTCAAACGCGGCGCGTAGCTGGCTATCGCCTACTGGCTGGTAGTCCGGCAGCACCATGGGAATCAGCCCCGCATCCGAGGCACCCTGCACGTTATTCTGGCCGCGCAGCGGGTGCAAGCCCGTGCCGGGGCGACCGGTATGGCCGCAGGCCAGTGCCAACGAGATTAAACAGCGGGCATTGTCGGTGCCGTGGGTGTGCTGAGAAATACCCATGCCCCAGAAAATCATCGCTTTCTCGGCGTTGGCGTAGCGGCGCGCCACCTCACGAATAGTGTCGGGGGCTACGCCGCACAGCGCGCTCATGGCCTCCGGTGTGCTGTGCGCCACGCTCTGCTTGAGCGCTTCAAAGCCTTCGGTGTGGGCGTCGATGTAGGCTTGGTTATACAGGCCTTCCGCGATGATCACGTGGAGCAGCGCGTTGAACAGCGATACATCCGCCCCCGGTGTAAAGCGCACACTCATGCTGGCGTAAGCGTCCAGCGACTGCCCGCGAGGGTCGAGAATGATGATCTCAGTACCCCGCTTGGCTGCCTGCTTGAAGAACGTCGCCGCCACGGGGTGATTCACTGCCGGGTTGCAGCCGGTGAGGATAACCACGTCTGCTTCCAGCGCCTGCATAAACGAAGCGGTCACCGCGCCAGAGCCTAAGCACTCCATCAGCGCCGCAACGGAGCTGGCATGGCAAAGCCGCGTGCAGTGGTCCACGTTATTGCTGCCAAAGCCGGTACGCACCAACTTCTGGAACAGCCACGCCTCTTCATTAGAGCACTTGGCGCTGCCAAAGCCCGCCAACGCTTTGGGGCCTTGCGCCTGTTTAATCGCCATTAGGCCGCCTGCCGCGATTTCCAACGCTTCGTCCCAGTTGGCCTCACGGAAGTGGCTAAATGGATTGGCAGGGTCAAAGGTAGAGTCGAGCGCCTTAGGAATACCCGGTAAGCGTATCAGCGGCTTGGTCAGGCGTGTCGGGTGGCTCACGTAATCAAACCCAAACCGGCCTTTCACGCACAGGCGGTTCTGGTTAGCGGGGCCGTTGCGCCCTTCCACATAGGCCAGGGCATCGTCGTTAATATGGTACGTCAGCTGGCAGCCCACCCCGCAGTAGGGGCACACGGAATCCACCTGCCGCTGGCTTTGAGAATCGCCCTGACCTGCGGTATTGACCACGGTGGCGGGCATCAACGCGCCGGTAGGGCACGCCTGCACGCACTCGCCGCAGCCCACGCAGGTGCTTTGGCCCATCGAATCGGCAAAATCAAATACCACGGTGGCGGCAGCACCCCGCTGCGCCATGCCGATGACATCGTTACTCTGCACCTCGCGGCAGGCGCGCACGCACAGGTTGCAGGTAATGCAGGCGTCCAAGTTAACGTGCATCGCCGGGTGGCTGGTATCTGGCTGGCTCACCTTTGGCGCAGCCGCTGCATGGTTGACGGCTGCTTTACGGCGTGGCGGTAGCCACGACTTAACGGCCGCTTCGTCGACCGCTAACTGGTCGGCTACTTCCCAGAAGTGGCTGGAGCGGTCAGGGCTTTGGGCGCGGCTGGGCTGGTCGGCCATCAGCAGTTCCAATACCGTTTCACGCGCTTGTGTGGCACGGGGCGAGTGGGCGCTGCTTACCACCATGCCGGGTTTGGCCTCGCGGATACAGCTTGCCGCCAGCACGCGCTCGCCTTCCACTTCCACCATACAGGCCCGGCAGTTGCCGTCGGCGCGGTAGCCAGGGGCGTCTTTGAAACAGAGGTGGGGAATGCTCTCTCCAGCGCGCTTGGCCACCTGCCAAAGGGTTTCTCCTGGGTAGGCAGTGACTTCTTGATCATCCAATACAATAGTGAACGAAGCGGTCATGGTGCACTCCCTTCAGCGGCATCGCTGACGATAATCTGCTGCTGGGCGAGCGCAGGGCGGAAATCCTTGAGTAGCCCCAATACAGGATTTGGAGCCGCTTGCCCCAGGCCGCAAATCGAGGCGTCCTGCATCACTTGTGCCAGTCGAGTGAGCGCCTGCACATCCCATGTGGGTTGCTCTAGCAAGCTGAGCATTTTCTCGCTGCCTACCCGGCAAGGCGTACACTGCCCGCAGGACTCATCGGCAAAAAAAGCCAGCAGGTTGGTGGCCACCGCCTGAAGATTGTCTTGCTCAGACAGCACGATAATCGCCGCTGACCCAATAAAACTGCCGTGCGCCTGCAGCGTGTCAAAATCCAGCGGCACATCGGCTTTGCTGGCGGGCAGAATGCCACCCGAGGCGCCGCCGGGCAGGTAAGCGACCAGCGTATGCCCTTCCGCCATGCCGCCTGCATACTCCTCTATCAACTCGCGCAGCGTGATGCCTGCTGGCGCCAAGTACACGCCGGGCTTGTTCACTCGCCCGGAGACAGAAAAACTGCGCAGGCCTCGTCGACCATTGCGCCCATGCCCAGCAAACCACTCAGCCCCTTTGTGCCAAATGGCAGGAATCCAATAAACGGTTTCAACGTTATTGACCAGCGTGGGGCGGCCCAACAGCCCCTGCTGGGCTACGTAAGGTGGGCGGTGGCGCGGCTTGCCGGGCTTGCCTTCCAAGGATTCGATCAGCGCCGACTCCTCACCGCAGATATAAGCGCCCGCACCCCGGCGCATGATGATGAATCCAGGCGCGACGATGCCCGACTGCTCAAGCTCTGCAATCGCTTCATGGAGCACACGGTGAAGGCCGGGGTATTCGTCGCGCAGATAGATATAGAGCGCCTCGGCCTCTATCGCCCAAGCGCTGACCAGCGCGCCCTCAAGAAACTGATGCGGCGCGCGCTCTAAATAGTAGCGGTCTTTAAACGTCCCCGGCTCGCCCTCATCAGCGTTAATCACGCAGTAGCGCGGCCCGGCGGCTTGGCGCACCGCCTGCCACTTTTTAAACGTAGGGAAGCCCGCGCCTCCCAAGCCTCGCAGGCCCGACGCTTCAAGCGCCTGCAGCACCTCATCAATGCTGATCTTACCGCTGCGCACATGGGCCAGTAACTGGGAACCGCCTGCCTGCTGATAGGCGTCAAGCCGCTGCCACAAAATCGCTTCAGGGTGAAAGTGGCCGGTATCCACCACGGCCTCGACGCCTTCTGCGGTGGCATACAGCACATGGTGATGGCCCACCTCGGCCACTGGCGCGGTATCGCAGCGGCCCATGCAGGGCGCACGAATCACCCGTACACAGTCAGGATCGACGCGGGCTTCCAACGCTTTGTGTAGCGCACTGGCCCCCGCTAATTGGCAGGAAAGAGAATCACAGACGCGAATTGTGGTATCCGGCGGGGGCGCTTGGTGGTCGTGCACCACATCGAAATGGGCATAGAACGTCGCCGTCTCGTACACCGCTGCCATGGGCAGGTTCATATAGGCTGCCAGGGCGCGCAGTTCCACAAGCGATAAGTGGCCGTGGGCATCCTGAATGGCGTGTAGATGCTCTATCAACAGGTCGCGACGCTTCAGGCTTGGCGTCTGGCGCTCATCGCCTAACAGGTCACGCAGCGCCGCCAGTGCGACAGGCGCTACATCACGCCCTTTAGGGTACCCGCGGCGGCGAGAGGACATACCATTTTGAGAGGTCATGACACGCTATCCAGAAAGCTGTTCAAAAGAGTGATTTAAAAAAAGCTACGCTTGTCAAAAGAAGACTAGGCTTAGGGCTAGGCGAACATAGATAGTAGCTATTTTGTCCACCATGTCGTTATTAAGCGGCATTTTTTTAAAGCATAGAGGTTAACAGGCGTGGGTGAAACCACTTCGTTTGCAGGAGTTGGCACTACGCTTTGCTCTAAAGCAAAGCGCGGCAATGGCTCTAGCAACAAAGCAGGACACTCTTTATGATTTGCCGTCATTTTAATAGGTTAGGAGCGTGGTATGGACAAGCGGACACCCTGGATAATCACGCTCTTATTAGTGGCGACATTCATCACCCCCCAGGCATTCGCGGCCACTTCGATTAAAGTGATAGCGTCATTTTCGGTCATCGAAGATTTAGTCAAGCGTGTCGCAGGCGATGATATCAGCATCACGACGATTGTACCGGTGGGCGATGATGTTCACCGCTGGGAGCTGACGCCCCCTAACGTACTTGCAGTGGAAGAGGCCGATATTGTGTTTTACAACGGCCACGGGCTAGAGCCATGGATCCGTCATGTAGAAGCGATGGCCAACGACACGCTAACGCTAATGGCTCTGGCCGAAAGCGCCAACTATGCGCCGCTGACGATTCCAGTGGGTCAGCATAAAGGCAATCCGGACCCCCATATGTGGATGGACCCCAAAGGAGCTGCCGCTTATATCGAGGTAATCACTCACACCCTAAGCGTACGCTATCCCGACAAAGCAGCCGCTTTTCAGGCTCGAGCGGTGCAAGCCAGGGAGGCGCTTGCCCTACTCGACCAGCAGATAAAAGAGCGCCTGGAGGGGATTCCGCAAACCAATCGTATACTCACTACCAGTGAAGCGGCTTTTGGCTATTTTGCCCACGCTTACGGCTTTGAGTATGCCGCGATTTGGGGCCTAGGCAGCGAGACACTGGGCAGCGCCCAGGCTATGGAAATCATGAGCAAACGCTTAACCGACAAACGTCCGCCCGCGCTGTTTTATGAAAGCACGACGCCCTATATCCATATGGATGCCCTAGCGCGAGAGGCTGGCCTTACGCTAGCAGGCCCGCTCTATGTGGATACGCTGAGTGATACCGATGGCCCCGCCTACAACTACCCGGCAATGCTGCGCCACAATGCCGAGCTGTTGCATGAAGCGCTGGGAGGTGCCAGGGCCGAGGAGTAGGCGCTAGCTAACCAGCTCGCGAAGCGATGCCACTATCAGATCCGGGTGGCTCTGCTCGATGGGGTCGCCGTGGTTATAGCCATATGGCAGTGCCACCGTCGTAAAGCCCGCCGCCTTACCCGCCGCGATATCATGGCGAGAGTCCCCCACCATCACGCTCGCCGAGGGGGCAATATCCAGCGTATGGGCAACATGCAGAAGCGGCAACGGGCTGGGTTTTTTCTCGGCTAGCGAGTCGCCGCCCACGGTAGACGTGAACAGCGCCAGCACACCAAAGTGGCTTAAAATAGGCGCAATGAACCGCTCGGGTTTATTGGTAATCAAGGCCAGCACAAAACCCGCCTCATGCAGCGCATGAAGCGCTTCAGACGCGTCCGGGTAGAGTTTGGTTAATGCATTGGGCGCGGCCCCGTAATGGCGCATAAACGCTTCGTAGGCGTTTTGTTGCAACGCTGCCTCCGGTGCGGCGTTGAGTGCCCAGGACAGCGCTCGCTCTACCAGTACCTGTGCGCCGTTGCCCACCCAATCGCGCACCTGATCTTCACTCGGCTGCGCCAGCCCAACTTCTTGCAGCGCCCGCTGCACGCCAACGGCCAAATCGGGCACTGAGTCGATTAACGTGCCGTCTAAATCAAAGGCGATTAACCGCTTTCCTTGCAAAATGGTATGCACGCGTGGCCTCACTTATGTGCTTAGGCTGCTAGTTGGCAACAGTGTCGATTAATTTGATCATCTTACCTACTTAGCCCTTCGTCATACACCGCATAAAGTTCTATGCTGTGGCTATATTTGACAAGGAGAGAGTAATGGCCATTCCCCGAATTGTGATTGTGGGCGGCGGCGCGGGCGGGCTAGCCCTAGCCACCCGTCTTGGACACACGCTAGGTAAAAAAAAGCGCGCTGAGATTGTCCTGCTTGACCGCAACGCCACCCACGTATGGAAGCCGCTGCTGCATGAGCTAGCCACCGGGGTGCTAAACTCCAGCATGGATGAAGTGGATTATCGCGGGCACTCCTCAGCCCACTACTACCGCTACCAGCGCGGCTCGCTCAACGGTCTTGATCGGGAACAGAAGGTCATTCACCTGGCACCTATTGAAGATGAAGATGGCGTGGAGGTACTGCCCGCCCGCCAGCTCACTTATGACTATTTAGTACTGTCACTTGGCAGTATCTCGAATGATTTTGGTACCAAGGGAGTCGCAGAGCACTGCCACTTTATTGACTCTCCCCAGCAGGCCAAAGCCTTCCAGCGGGATATGATTAATACCTTCCTGCGCTATACCGACCCCAATTTGCGCCAGCACACCCAACTCACCATTGGCATTGTCGGCGGCGGTGCAACGGGGGTGGAGCTTTCGGCGGAATTGTTAGACGCCTCGCGCCTGCTCAATGCCTACGGCGTCACGGCTGTTGATCACCAAACCATTAGCGTGCATTTGATTGAAGCGGCACCGCGCCTGCTCCCCGGCTTATCTGAGCGCATCAGCCAAACCGTTCAGCAAGAGCTGGAGAGCATGGGGGTCACCGTACATGTGGGCACGGCAATTCAAGAAGCTCAGGAGTATCAGCTGGTCACAGGCGACGGTGAGGTGATCGAAACCGATCTCAACGTATGGGCCGCTGGCATTAAAGCGCCGCCGTTTCTTACTGAGCTGGGCTTAAGCACCAACAAGCGCAACCAGATCAACGTCAAGCAGACACTGCAGAGCGTAGACGACCCGCATATTTTTGCAATGGGCGACTGCGCTTGCTGCCCCCAAGGCGATAATGCAACGGTGCCGCCTCGCGCTCAGGCCGCCCATCAGCAGGCCAAGCTATTGGCTAAAAACCTGGAGCATTGCCTGGAGAAGAAGCCGCTGCGCGAATTTCACTATCGCGATCACGGCTCGCTTGTATCCCTGGCCCGTTACGACGCGGTAGGTAACCTCATGCGCAGCTCCGCCTCTCGCGGGCTTTTTCTGGAGGGCTGGCTGGCGCGCCAAGCCTATGCATCGCTCTACCGCATGCATCAACTCTCTATTCACGGTGCGCCAAAAACCGGGCTTGCCTGGCTGGTGGATAAATTAAACCGCTACCTCAAACCACGCATGAAACTTCACTAAAGACATGCAAAGGCGGGAGATCTACCCTAATACCATTCAATTAAGCATAATTAGCAGTTATGGGAGAGAGCTTCAGCTCGCGACAGGGGCTCGGCTAAGGCGCCTAGCGGCGCCATTCGCCCGCTAAAGCGGCCTCCCACTCAGGCTTACTCAGCATAATGGGTAGGTAAACCCGATAACTATCAGCGAACCTTGGCCAGCTCCGCGCGCATCTGCTGAATCACGCTGTCGTAGCCGTGGGGGTCGCTTGCCTGGTGGGCGTTAAAGATCGCTGAACCCGCTACAAAGGTATCGGCACCGGCGGCGGCGATATCCGCGATATTGTCGACTTTGACGCCACCATCAATCTCCAAGCGAATGGGCAAGCCCGAAGCGTCGATACGCGCACGTGCCTCACGCAGCTTGTTCAGCGTGCCGGGGATAAACGACTGGCCGCCAAAGCCGGGGTTGACGCTCATCAGCAGCACCATATCAACCTTATCCATCACGTAATCAAGATACGAAAGCGGCGTGGCCGGGTTAAACACCAGCCCCGCTTTACAACCACCATCACGAATCAGCTGCAGCGAACGATCAATATGCTCAGAGGCTTCGGGGTGGAAAGTGATGTAGCTGGCACCCGCCTCAATAAAATCGCTAATCATGCGATCCACCGGCTTCACCATCAGATGCACATCAATGGGTGCCGTCACGCCATGGTCGCGCAGCGCCTTACATACCATCGGCCCAATAGTCAGGTTCGGCACGTAATGGTTGTCCATGACGTCGAAATGAACCACATCGGCGCCGGCCGCCAGCACGTTATCAACCTCCTCGCCCAGCCGCGCAAAGTTAGCGGAGAGTATCGAAGGGGCAATCAAAAAATCCTGTGCAGCGCTCATGAAGGGGTCCTCAGGTAATAAAAATAAAGGGGCCATCTTACCAGAGCCACACACGAAGCCCTATTACACGTGACGGCCATGCAGCACGCTTGCCGTCAATGCATATCCTTAAACAGATATTTCCAAATAGAATATAAAACACGATTGTAATTCCACAATCCTAGGTTTAACCTTAGCGTCATCGCGACTAAATCGCCCCCAGAATCAAGGAGTCTATAATGACGCTATCCTCTGCATTCCGTACTGGCCTTCGCCGTAGCCTACTGGCCGTTGCCGTTGGCACCGTCGTTTCTGGCATGACCTTCTCCAGCGCCGCCGTTGCTCAGGAGCGCGAGCTGCTGAACTCCTCCTATGACATCGCCCGTGAGCTATTCGCCGCGATCAACCCGGAGTTCCCGGCGTGGTGGGAAGAAGAGCATGGCGAAGAGATCGCTATCAGCCAGTCCCACGGTGGCTCCTCTGCCCAGGCGCGCGCCATTATGCAGGGCCTACGTGCGGACGTAGTGACGTTTAACCAAGTCACCGACGTTCAAGCACTAGCCGATGCAGGCTTGGTGGCTGAGGATTGGCAGGATGCGTTTGAGAACAACGCTTCGCCCTACTACTCCACCACCGCTTTCCTGGTGCGCAAAGGCAACCCGAAAGGCATCGAAAGCTGGGATGACCTCGTTAAAGAAGACGTACAAATGGTCTTCCCGAACCCGAAAACCTCCGGTAACGGCCGCTACACGTACCTGGCTGCCTGGGGCTTCGCCGAGAATGAATTCGACGGCGATGAAGAGAAGATCCAAGACTTCATGCGCACCTTCCTGCGCAACGTAGCGGTGTTCGACACCGGCGGTCGCGGTGCCACAACCAGCTTTATCGAGCGCGGCATTGGCGACGTACTGATCAGCTTTGAGTCTGAAGTGAACAACATCCGCAGCGAATACGGCAGCGATGACTACGAAGTAATCGTCCCGCCGGTGAGCATTCTGGCGGAATTCCCGGTCGCGGTGGTGGGTGAAAACGCCGAACGTAACGGCAACAGCGACTTAGCCCAAAGCTACCTAGAGTATCTCTACAGCGAAGATGCCCAGCGTCAGCTGGCAGGCTTTAACTACCGTGTCCATAACGACACTGTGGTAGAAGAGTTTGCCGACCAGTTCCCCGACACCGAGCTATTTGAAGTCGAAACCGTGTTCGGCAGCTGGGAAGAAGCGATGGAGAACCACTTCGAAGGCGGTGCTCTACTTGATCAACTGCAACGTCGTTAACGGAACCCCATGAGCCAATTAGCATTTTGGCGATCCGGCAGCACACGCGTGCTGCCGGGTTTTGGCCTATCTATGGGTATCAGCGTGCTATTTATTTCGCTGGTACTGCTACTCCCCATTACCGGACTATTTGGCCAGCTTTCTGAACTAAGCCTGGCCGAGTACTTTGCCATCATCACCGAAGGCCGCGTCGTCGCCAGCTATATGGTCACCATCGGCGCGGCAGCCGTGGCGGCGCTGGTGAACGCAGTGTTTGGCCTACTGCTGGCATGGGTGCTGGTGCGCTATGAATTCCCTGGCAAACGCCTACTCGATGCTTTGATGGATCTGCCTTTTGCCCTGCCCACCGCCGTTGCGGGCATTACTCTGGCGACGCTCTATGCGGGCAATGGCTGGGTCGGCAACATCATCGAGCCCATGGGGCTTCAGGTCGCTTACACCTGGGTGGGGATTGCCCTGGCGATGGCCTTCACCAGTATTCCCTTTGTGGTGCGCACGGTGCAGCCGGTGCTGGAAGATTTGCCTGCCGAAGTGGACGAAGCCGCGATGTCCCTGGGCGCCACCGATGGCGTGGCGTTTCGCCGTGTGATTATGCCGCATCTATGGCCCGCGCTCGTCACCGGCACCGGGCTTGCCTTCGTACGCTCATTAGGTGAGTTCGGGGCGATTATTTTTATCGCAGGCAATATGCCCTATGAAACCGAAATTACCGCGCTGATGATCTTCGTCAAACTGCAGGAGTATGACTACGCCGGGGCGTCTGCCATTGCCTCGGTGGTGCTGTTTGTCTCGCTGGCGCTGCTGCTCGCCATCAATATCTGGCAGGGCCGCTTTGTGCGTCGTCTGCATGGAGGTAAAGGATAATGCGCCGGATTGGTGATGCGCCTTTAGTGCGGCGCTTATTAATTGGCGCAGCCCTACTGCTGTCTGCGCTATTTCTGCTGCTGCCGCTGGTGGCTATTTTTGCTCAGGCGTTCTCCCAGGGCGTCATGGTATTTTGGGAGAACGTGAGCAATGCGTTCACCCTGCACGCCATTGGCCTTACGTTGGTCATTGCGTTAATGACCATCCCCATTTGCTTGGTATTTGGCGTCGCGCTAGCGTGGCTGGTGACGCGCTTTAGCTTCCCAGGGCGGCGCATTCTGCAAACGCTGATTGATATTCCGTTTGCCGTTTCTCCTGTGGTCGCTGGCTTAATTTATCTACTGCTGTATGGCCGCAACGGCTGGATTGGCGGATGGTTAGATAGCCACGATATTCAGCTGATGTTTGCCTGGCCGGGCATTTTGATGGTCACCATCTTCGTCACCTGCCCCTTTGTGGCGCGTGAATTAATCCCGCTTATGCAGGCCCAAGGCTCACGGGAAGAAGAAGCCGCCGTAACGCTGGGCGCTTCTGGCTGGACAACGTTTTGGCGGGTCACGCTGCCCAACATTCGCTGGGCACTGCTCTACGGCATCATCCTCACCAACGCCCGCGCGGTAGGTGAATTTGGCGCGGTCTCGGTTGTCTCAGGGGCCATTCGTGGGCAAACCAATACGCTACCGCTGCACCTTGAGCAGCTCTATCAGGATTACAACGCCGTGGGTGCGTTTGCGAGCGCCGCCCTGCTGGCCCTGATTGCCCTGTTAACTCTTGCGGCCAAGGCAGGCCTTGAATGGCGCGCATCGCGCCGGGAGGCATACACATGAGTATTCGCTTACAGAATATTGCCAAGCACTTTGCCAACACCCAGGCGCTTGAGCCCATCAACCTGGACATTCACGAAGGTGAATTGGTGGGCTTGCTAGGTCCTTCCGGTTCGGGAAAAACCACCCTGCTGCGTATCATTGCTGGCCTAGAGAACGCCGACCGCTCTCCGCAGCCCGGCAAGATTCTATTTGGCGACCGCGATGTCACCAACGTGCATGTGCGCGACCGCCGCATCGGCTTTGTTTTTCAGCACTACGCCCTGTTTCGCCATATGAGCGTTTATGACAACGTGGCGTTTGGCCTTACGGTGATGCCGAAAAAGCGCCGCCCCTCCAACGGTGAAATTCGGGCGCGGGTCTTCAGGCTCCTTGAGATGGTGCAGCTACAGCACTTAGCCAACCGCTTGCCTGCCCAGCTCTCGGGTGGGCAACAGCAGCGCGTATCGCTGGCTCGCGCACTTGCTGTAGAGCCTGACGTCCTGCTGCTAGACGAGCCGTTTGGCGCCCTGGATGCCAAGGTTCGCCAAGACCTTCGCCGCTGGCTGCGCCGCCTGCACGACGAATTGAACTTTACCAGTGTGTTCGTCACCCACGACCAGGAAGAAGCGCTGGAGCTTTCTGACCGTGTGGTGGTGATGAGTAACGGCCGTATCGAGCAGATCGACACGCCGGATACGCTCTACCGCGCACCGAAGAACCGCTTCGTGTTCGAGTTCTTGGGTGATGTGAACCACCTTGAAGGGCGCGTTCGCAATGGCGTACTGACCTGCGGCGATGCCCACCTGAACGTGGACTTACCCGATGGCGATGAAGAGCTGC
>Ga0114898_1001638_pt1 | contig 12735 bp, 25 predicted proteins | sample Malvired_Geostar_FD_83496 | JGI IMG/M metagenome (GOLD analysis project Ga0114898, IMG submission 83496) | Marine viral communities from the Global Malaspina Expedition - Malaspina viral metaG DeepMed_Geostar | ecosystem: Environmental > Aquatic > Marine > Oceanic | place: Mediterranean Sea... | reverse complement strand
CGTATACACCGATCCAATGGGACCGTCCGCCACGTGGTGCGCCGTGATGACAATGTGGAAGCCGTTGATGAGGACATAGGAGCCGCTGCCGTGTCCGCCCTCGAGCGTCCGGACCTTGACTGCAGCCCGGCGAATGTCCTTCTCAATGTCAGTGAGCCCCTCGGTCGACGAGAATGACGCCACCTTGGACAGCTCGTACTGGTCCTTTTGGACGACATCGGATGCCGCCGGGCTGGGAATAAAGGTCGACAGAGCCACCAGGCATGCCGCAAGAACTAAGTTTCTGATCCTCATCGTCTCCTCCGCCGTTCCCCGACAATGCGGAGGGGTTCATCTTCAATCACTGAGAGCACATGCGAACCGCCCTGGACCTCGGAGTGATCCAGGGGAAGTGCCAGGTTGGCGTCGTCCTCGGATCCGGCCCATGCGTCCTCAACAGTCTCGATGCCTTCCAGCTCCTCTTCCATCGCATCCTCGAGCACCTCGCGGATGATCCTTCTAAGCTGTCTCTTTGTAACTCTCATTCATCCACTCCCTCTTTTACTAGTACGTTGGCGTGCTCTCGGCGCGGTTGAGAATCTCCCAATACGCATCCTCCAGACGTTGGACAGCGCTTTCGCCGGATGACAACGACCCCCACCATGAGAGCTCTTCCCCTTCAGCAGCCATTTCGCCAAGATTAATAAGGTCAAATCCCTGCATGCTAAGATCCTCGACATCGATGCTGTCTCCTCCCGCAGACTCAAGATCATTCGTCAACCTCTCCCAGGCCTTTACCACCCGGTCATTTTCCGCGACGGTTGGCGCATCGCCGGTGAGAGCGCGTCGCACCAAAACGCCTATTTGTCCGATGACGGCGGCATCCAACTGGATCTCTGCCTCACTAATGATGCGTCGATGCTGCCGACGGCTTCGGAAGACTTTTGCCTTCTCCTCGCGGATGATCCGTTTCAACTGTCTCTTTGTTACTCTCATATTATACTGTAGCTCCAGCTCTTCTTGCCATCAGTTTAAACTCCAGGTCCGCCCAGTCCTGAGGCCGTTTCGGCTTTCGATCTATGCCCAGGGCAGCCAGAGCCGCGAGATCCTTGGCGACCCTCAGGGTTTCCTTCTTAGCCCAACGGTGGAGGTCGGTGAGCTCAGGTATTCCGATCGTGTCCGACAGCTGAGGGTACCGTTGCAGGAGATTATCCAAATATTTTTCCCAGTCTATCAGGCCCTCTTCCCAGGACTGCTTTGTGTGCCCCGGCTTCTCCCACCACGGTATCTCCTCCGGGGATTCCCTGATCAGCACTTCCCTGATGATCCGTCTCAATTTCTTCTTGGTGATCTTCATTTATATCTTCTCCACCATGTCGGCTGGCACGTCGAACTCATACGGAGGGAACGCGTCCCCAGAATCAGGCGCTACAATTCTGATCATGCCCCACTTGTTTCTGGCTTGGACCACCGTGTAGATCGTGCTTGAGAACAACATCTGCTTCGATCTTGTCCCCCTAGCTGCCGCATAGAAATTCTTCGTCGGCTTGACCTTGTCCCCTTCGTCCATCCAGCTCTGGGCCTCACGGATGATCCTTCGAAGCTGTCTCTTTGTAACTTTCATGTATGTTGTCCGCGACGGGTTCCTTCTCACACTATATTAATTATCGTGACCGATGATAAAGTCTTTTCATTATGTGCCGCGGCGATTCGTAATGCTCTCGATTTCTTTCTTGACTATCCGTTTGATCTACCAGCGAGGTCTTCAAGCAACAAGTTTTCTCTTATCAACGCTCGTAATAATGTTTTCTTGTTCATAGTATTCTCTGTTGTCACTTCTGGAGGAGCGGATGAAGGTATAGCAACCACTTTTTCTGCAAATTCCTGACCCTTTTTTGTTTTTACCTGCGGAGGGTGCATCTGTGTTCCTCGAGTACGCATTTCAATCGTCCCTATTTCTGTCCACGCCTCTGTACCGGCAGCATCTTTGCCCTTTAATTCAATTCTATAAAGATGAGTAGATGTGTCGCCGTCCGCCGCGCCTCTTGGAACTACCCTGACATCGGATGCTTTCATCCCTATCTTCTTTACAGTAAGACCCACTGAGACTTCCCCGTGTTCGGGAGCGTTCTCCTCCTCAGAAGGGGGTGATACTTCACCCTCAAAATTGAAAAAATAAATCTGATTCTCTCCCTCTTCTCCGGTGAGCATAAAAGCGCGCAGACGTTCTTCCAATTTGGCACGAACGTTACCTAGCGATGACGTGAACGTTCGCTCTTCTTCCGGGCCCTTCAAGGGAGTTGTCATTACTGTAACTTCTTCCCCCTCCAGAAATTTAAGGAAGTCTTCCCTGTACTTTCGATAAAGCATCAATTCTTCCTGGCGAGGGTCTGACTTTTCGTCGGCTAAGTCTTTCAAGGATCGGCCAAAAACCTTATCCGCAAACTCATCGCGCGCGAACTTCCATGCCGTGGTGGCAGGTAGGGGTAGACCTTCCTTTTCGATTGTGTCTAAAAGTGTCTTGAAGTCCTCAGGGTTGTTACTAGCAATCGCATCTAAAATATCATCGCCCATATTTCTCTTTGATTTGCCAGGGAGCCTCTGCAATCCGATCACGCGAATGGGGTCGTTATATTTAACATGACAGTCAGCATTCGGGGTCTGGACATCTACAACAGCGGAGCCACCAGCACCCACAACAGCGGGTCCAGTCAATTGGGGCTGGATTTTATCGCTAGCGATCGCCCGCCTGGCTACTTCCATGGCTCCTTTGGCAAAATGATCAAGAGTCTTTCTAACACGATCGCTGGGTTGGAGATCTAAATACTTCGAAAGTCTTCGATCGCCCTGGATTCCGGCAGGTAAATCCCCCGTGGGATCCCATATTTCACCGTTAATCGCAGCAGCTAATGCCCACTCGCAAACATACCCTATCACCTGATTTTTCAAAGCCGCCGGCCCAGACGCGCCGCCGTCGTCCCATACCACATATCGAATCTGCGTTCGCTTAGGATCTGCGGACGTCGGGTTGGGAATCGTGAGTTTTATAGTTTTATATTTTGAGGAGTGGTAATTCTTACCCAGAACCTCGGGAAGCCACTCTGTTGGGAATTTGGTGAGCAGGGTCGCATCGTCAGGAACGGCTTCGCCTGTTATTCGGTTGGCACCGGAGCCAACAAGGTTCGTCTTTTTACTCCCGCCATCGTTTAAACGGCCAAAATGATTTCCCGGAAAATGCTGTATCAACCTTTGAAGCGCAGTAAGTGGTTTTTCTTTCTTGGCTTCTAAGATTAATTTCTCTCTAATAAAAGATCGTAACAGCTGCTCATTCATCTCAAGCCTCGCCGTTCAATCATCTCTGATTCTTTAAGCAATAGTGATTCTTTAATCCACTCTCTTAGTAATCGCTCTTTCATATCATCCATCTCATCGAGGGAATACAATTTCTTCATGTACTGCTTCGCCTCCTCTTCGGAATCGGAGCAGCCCACCTTCTCACCTCTAGAGCCATCAGTATTCTTCTTGTATACACATTTTCCGCTGCGAGTGTATGGCATCTCGTCTCCGTTTATATCGTGGCGCCGATCACAGCGAAGTAGGCAATGTCAGCCTGGACGCCCTCGTGGATCAGCTGCTCCATGGCATCGCTCTTTGTCGTTCCATAGGCCAGCTTCACGCGGGCGCGCTTAAGGGCCCGGACGAAGCCGAGCTCCTCACCGACCGTCTTGACAGGAGGGGTGTCTGGGGATTTGGTGTACATACAGGTCCTCTGACTATTCTGGTCACAGAGTTAATTATTATACGGAGAGCTCTTTTACCTGCGCTATAATGCGTCAGGAGGATCGGTCGATGTGCGGTGCGCTCTCGACTGCGCCGGCGGGAGTCTGTCGCACGAACTGGGCCCGGGCCTGCAGCTCGGAGATGGTCGAGCAGCCCGAGTAGCTCAGGCCCGATCGGACCCCCCGCAGGAGGTCCTTCACAACGTCGTCGATGTCGCCGATGATGGGCACGGTGGTGGAGACACCCTCGAGGGATGCGACGTGGCCGCGCCACTCCACCTGCGCCTCGGAGGAGGCCATGCCACGGTAGGTCTTGCGCAGCTGACCGTCGACCCGCACCAGGCTACCTGGGGCCTCAGTCGTTCCAGCCAACAGGCTGCCCACCATGACGACGTCGGCCCCTGCAGCCAGAGCCTTGACGATGTCTCCGCTGTTGCGGATCCCCCCGTCGGCAATGAGGGATGCGTTGCGATCACTGGCAGCACAGTCCATCACCGACTGCAGGGTTGGCATGCCGTGCCCGGTGCGGATCCTCGTCGAGCAGCAAGATCCGCCCCCGATGCCGACCCTGATGCTGTCGGCGCCCCAGTCGGCCAGTGCGTTGAAGCCCTCGAGCGTGGCCACACTGCCGGCCATCAGATGCACGTCGCTTCCCAGCAGGGCACGCAGCCTCTTCAGAGCGCGGCGCACGAGTTCATGGTGGCCGTGCGCAACGTCGACACAGATCACCCGAGCGCCGGCCTCAACCAGGAGGGCAGCCCTCGTCTCAAATTGCTCAGTAACGCCCACTGCAGCGCCCACGATGGGCTCAGGCCCGTTGAGCGTCTGGGATCTAGTGACGGCCAATCGCGCCATGGCGACCTGCTCCCCCGTCTTATTGTACCGGTGCACGATCCCCAACCCGCCCATCTTGGCCATGGCCGCGGCGACGCTGATGCCAGTGACGGTGTCCATGGGGCTCGATATGATGGGGACGTCCAACTGAATGTCACCGAGCCGCGCGGTCACGTCGGTGTCCTTCCACCTGCTCTCAATGGCCGAGTACCGCGGAACCAGCAGCACATCGTCGAAGCTTAAAGCGGTCCTAATCATCGATAAAGCCCTCGCCGTCGCCTTGATAATCTATATAGTCCTTAAGGTTGGCAGTGATGAACAGGATCGCGCCGGCAATCAGGATGAACATGATGCAACAATTTCCAGCCAACTCCAATTCTACACCCACGATACACTCCTTCCAAAATTAAACTCCGACAGCTGGATTCGAACCAACGCCCTGGTGGTTAACAGCCACCCGCTCTGCCAGCTGAGCTATGTCGGATTTGTGGGGCACCTGTATCCCGTGCCCCCCTGCGGAGTGCAGCTAGGTCAGTCGACAATCAGCGCGGTGTTGAGCCAGCTCTGCAGGACCTTCGCCTCCTTGTGCGTCATGGTGAGGGACGCAGTGCCGGTGCTGTACTTGCCCTCGGTGGGGTTCGTCGAGATGGTGACGATGTTCGAACCGGCCTTCTTCGAAGTCGGGTTGCTGTTTGCGACGAACGTGAAACGCTTAGTACTCTTAGAGTTGCTATAATTATTGCTCATGCTATATTTCTCCTTTGTGCATATGTGATAAGCAAAGTCCCGTAATGGGACGGTTTGTCGATCCTCCAGAATCGACAGTAGGGGCAGTGGGACTCGAACCCACAACCGCAGGTTTATGAGACCTGAACTCTAACCAATTGAGCTACGCCCCCGATCAGCCTTATTATAGGCTGGGAATTAATCTTTTACAGTATTTTTTTCCTTTATTTTTGGACCGTGTTGAAGGTGTCTCAGAGAATTGCAGTCAACACCCTCCATTACATCTCCGCAAACTAAAATATCATAGGCTGTGTGACTGACTGGATATCGGAATTCCCTGTGGCCGCTGTCAGGCCATTGCCACTTATACGGTCCGCGGACCACCACCCCAGAGAACGTCCGGATGGGCTCGCCCTCAAACCCAGGGCCTGAGGCATGGCCGAAGTAAAAACATTCGACAAGGTCCCCCGGATTAAATTCATCATCCCCCACCGTCACCTCCGCTAAGCGCAGCCTGCAGCAGCTTCCTGACGACCTTGTGGAGACCCGGATTGACCTGCAGTGCATGCGGTACGATATCGCGTCGCACAATGGTCCGCATGTGTGGCCCCTCGAGGTTGCTCGGATCGATCACATAAGGCACGTCGTGACGCTCACACCAGACCTCCAGTGCGGCCTTGGGAGCCAACAGCATGGGGCGGATCACGTTGTCCCTGCTCTGTGGGATTAATCGAGGCCGGCCGTGCATGCTTGTGTACAGCCACCACTCCAGGGCATCATCAAGGTTGTGGCCCGTCACCACCGTTCCGGGCAGGGATTGGAACCAGGCATTCCTCTGGCCGCTCCACCACTCCTCGAGGGACTGGTCTCGTGGACGGTCGCCCTGCAGCATCCCCACGTGGATTGGGATGCCCTCACGTCGGGCATACGACTCCACAAAGCTCCTTGCCACTTGAGCATGCTCCGTGCCGTGATCGAAATGGGCAATCGTGACACCCTTCCGGCCGCGGCGAAAGAAGTCCAGGACGGCCATGGAGTCCGGTCCGCCCGAGCACGCCACAGTGATATCGTTTGGAACCCGGCCGTAGAGTCTGATCATAATACCAAAATTTAGCTGAATTAAAGGTTAAACGATTAAAGAGCGGGAGACGGGACTTGAACCCGCGACCTTCTGCTTGGCAAGCAGATGCTCTACCAACTGAGCTACTCCTGCAAAAATGGAAATAAACCTTCGAAGTCTTCTTCAACCTTCTCGGCCTTAATGAACACTGCAGCCTCAGAATCCAGACAGACCACTTGGTAATCTTCAAACCCATCCAGGTTGTGATCCTTTACGGGCTGGAACACATAAAACACATTGATGAGCCACGGATCGGCCGGAGAGGCATCATCGCGATAAACGGAGCAGGACACCTTAAGATGGTCCTCCGAGGTCACTGTCTCGTGTGTGACGCACCCAGACGCGTCTAAATTGACGAACAGTGCGTCCAGACACATGCTACCCGACGACTCAAAGTCTTTGTGGTCCGTCTTGCTGGGAAGGCGGCAGCAGCATGCCTGCATAGTAAACACTGCTAGGAAGCCAATTAAAATATTGCTTAGCTTATAGTTCATTTAGGTCTCTCTTTATCTACCAGACACAACAATAAAATATAGGCCGTGCGTCGGATTTGTTTATTAAATACTACCATTATTCCTCTTGGGATGCACCGCCGGCGCCACAGTCCTCGAGGTGCTGCAGGACTATTTTGGCTCGGCTGAGCGCCGACTTGGCCGCAGTTATCTTCTTGACAGCCTCATCCCTGATGCGGCAATAATTTTGGAGCAGCTCATCATTGTACTTTTTGAGCGCTCCTTCATCTCCATGCTCGATGAAGGTGATAACCAACTGATCAGCGCTTCCCACAATGCAGGTAAAGAAAATGCCGGCAATGCGCGTAGCCTCCTCCCTACTCTCTGCGTATGAATAGCCCAACAACGATCGATATATCGTCTTTTCAGAGATTGAATAGATCCCTTTCCCCCCAACCCGAAGAATTCGCCATATAGAGTTCTGCATCCTCGTCCAGACCCGATCGGTGTAGAATTGGACAATAGCAACCTTTCTATTATTCAAGAGAGACAGAGATCGAGCTCCATACAGCTGATCAGTCAAATACTTCTCAACTTCATACCTGTTCCGGAACCCCACCGCAAAGAGCTGATCATCTGTATAGCTAGCTTCGGGCTTTCTCTTCAGCAGATCGTCCACTATTTTGCTAGCATGCTCGGCCTTCACAGCACCCTCTTACAATATATTTTGAAACTTAGAAATATATTTCACTTTCGCATTGCCCTTAATAATTATAGAGTAGTTGTACTGAAAGGGGACCCGCAATGAAAAATAATGCACGCCTGCTGAGACGATACATAAGAGAGCGCTTAATTGCTGAGACACTCCTGTTGGAAGGCGTACTGGATCCAGGCATCCTCAAGGCTGTCTTCCTGGCCGGCGGCCCGGGCTCTGGTAAGAGCTACACGGCCAAGATAATCTTCGGAGGCGACGTCAAATCAAGCCTGTCCATGGCCACCCAAGTCGGACTCAAGATACTCAACTCAGATCCAGCATTCGAGCACTTCCTGGGCAAAATGCTGGGTGAGAAAGGCCCCGAGGGCGCTGGGCAATTTCAAATGGTGGGAATCAGCCCCAAGGACCTAGCAAGAATATCAGACACGAATCCCGAGCTATCCTACCAGATCGGCATGCAGCCCGATGACCCTGTGACGGGGGAACCAATGGGCGTCCCTCCGGACTCACCTCGCGGCAAGGCCAAGAGAATTAAGAAGAAGCAGAAAGGGCTCTGGCAGGAGGGTCGACTGGGGATCATATACGACGGCACCGGTGATGATTACGATAGCATCTCCAAGAAGAGAGCGCAGGCGGAAGAGCTGGGTTATGACACCGCCATGGTGTTCATCAACACCACGCTAGAAGTGGCGCAGGAGAGAAATGCCGATCGCGATCGTGTGTTGCCCGAGAAGCTGGTTGAAAAAATATGGACCGAAGTCCAGGCAAACCTGGGCGGGTTCCAGCAACTGTTTGGGAGCGATTTCTACATCATCGACAACACCGTATACGGACCGCCGCCCGAAGCAGTAGCAAAAGCACTGAGCCGGTTCGTCGCGCAGCCGCTGAGCAACCCGATCGGCAGGGCGTGGGTGGAAGAGGAGCTGTCTCAGAGAAAAGCGCCAAAAGAGAGGAAGCGTCTGCTCGGAACTGAAGGGGTCTCTCGATCCCTGGCGCACTTCAGAGGGGACAGACGACGAAGGAAAGGCTAATCTCTCCCATAGTCGTCTTCATACCTGGTGATATCGTCCTCGCCGAAGTAAGTGCCAGTCTGTATCTCTATAAAGACCAAGTCCACCGTGCCGGTATTCTTTACCCGGTGCTTCTGTTCCCTGGCGATGAACACCCGGGAGTCCACCTGCACACTGTGTTCACTGTGATCTAACTGCACGGATCCCTGACCGGCAACAACGTACCAGTCCTCTTGGCGATGTTTGTGTGATTGCAGGGAGAGCCTCTGCCCTGGATTGACTGTTATCCTCTTGACCTTGCAGTCCTCTCCGTCGTACAAGATCTGATACCCGCCCCACGGACGACTCTCGCCCAATAGGCTCTCATCGTGCCCCATGCAGCGCTCCAAATAACAGTCGGCGAATTCGTGAGACCAGACGTCGGCGCGCCTCAGTGATGGGGGCGCCCCGGGCAATTGGCAGCTCTGAGGCCGGTGCATCCAATTGAGCCCCCCTCAGGTCAACTTTCCAGAGGACAGTTCCGCGAAGGTCGGCGCCGCGAAGGTCAGCGCCGGACATGTCAGCGCCCAGCATATGTGACCGAGATAGGTTGGCGCCTTGGAAGTTGGCGCCTTGGAAGTTGGCATTGGATCCCATTGCCATCAACAGGTTAGCATTGGAGAAGTCTGCGCCGGCGGCATTCACATCAAAAAGCATGGCATCGTACAGGTTGGCATTCGATAAATTTGCCGAATCCAGCTTAGCGCTCGAGAGCTGGGCGCCCCGTAGGTCCGCGCCGCTCAGGTTTGCATCGATCAAATTTGCCTGACTGAAGTTGGTGCGACGCAGGTCCATGCCGCTCAGGTCCATGCCGATCAGGTCAGCACCAGCAAAGTCTGCCTGCTGGCCGTCCTTGCCGGACGTCTCGAGCCACAGGTGGTGATCGTCCAGGATCGCCTCGAACATCTCCGGAGTTATGGCCCTCTCCTTGAATTCTCGGAGGCGACTCGGCAACATAGTTCTTACACGTTGAGAGGATCTAGGAGGGGGTCGTAGGCCCAGGAGTCCGGGTCCCCGGGGTCGCAGATCTCATCAAACTCCGCTCCCTCTTCTTCCCAGTCGAAATCCTGCCACGGATAATCCCGCACGGACACTTGAACGAGCTCGAGGGGGACGTCCTCGTCCGCAGCGACCTGTTCGATGGCTCCCTGCTCTGAATAGTTGCCGAGCACTATCCACTCAGACACCGCCCGGGCTAGCTCCTCGTAGCGCGCGTCCTCAATATTGAAGGGGTGAGCGAGATAATCGTCGGCCCACGCATCCGGATCATCCATGTCTTTTCCCTTCCACATCGTCTCACGGATCAGCCCGTTCAGCTTAGAGGCGCTTATGGACTCCTGCTGCAGCTCCGGCTCGAGTGGGCCGTGCAGCTGCTCCTCTCCAATGATCCTCTGGGATTCGAATTTTGCCCAGTTGTGCACATCGTTGGCCTCGCCGGTGGTCAGGCTGAGCTCATAGATGAGACGCGACGCATCCGTCTCCAGGAGTCCCAGCGCCTCTTCGACGGTCAGGGAGGATTGTCCGAGCGACTTGATAACGGCGCCCTCGAGTTCTTCTTCGGTCATAATGATACACCCCTTCTAGAATTAGACATCGTTAGTAAATATTTCGCTGCGGCTCAATTAGTTCAAGAAATATTACTCGCGAAGCGCGACGACAAATTCAGATCTGACCAGCACCCTGCGGCGCGCCCTCTGCTTGGGGGTGGGGTCGGCCTCTGGTGAGCTCAGAGCCGGTGCAAAGACGACGGTGGGATCCCATTCCGGATAGCGAAAGCAGCCATGGGCCTTTGCAGCCTTTCGCCACAGCTTACGATACTTGCGCTTGGCCTTGCGCTGCTCCTCGGGGTCGAGGGAATCGAGGCCACGCTTGATCTCGTCCTTCTGGTTCGGGCCGCCAATGAACGGGACGATGCCAGCCTCGAGCATCTTGATCCGAATAAGAATGTGATTGGGATCCATGGGTCACCTCTCTTCAAACTGTGGATTCATGTGATAAGCATCTTCTTGATTGACCCGGTACAGAAAATATGCAACCATCATTGTTCCTAGGGCAATTGCAACGACGATGGCTAATGCAGTGCGCAATTTCCTGATTAAAACGGCCTGACCAAAATCCCTCATCCCAGCTAATCCCCGCCCTTATCTAGTCATGACCTCAAAATCGATTTCAAACAGCTGCTCCATCCTCCCCCGCACCAAACAGTTGTACAGGATCTCCGTTGAGTTGTCTGGGCAATCCGGATCGAACACCACCGTCTCCTCACTCATGATGATGGCCGTATCACCAGCCTGTAGGTCCAATTCTGAATTCTGGGATTGGATCACAATTCGATGGCTGAGGCGGACCATGGTGCCTGGAGCATATTTCATCGCAGCCGCCTGTTTTTTCGACGGCTCTTTCGGGCCGCCTTCTTTCTCGCTATAGCCTTTGCCGACGGCCGACGAGAGGGTTTAGCCTCGTCTGTCGACGACCAAACTTCGGCCAGCTCAATCTTGAGCTGCTCCCGATATTCTGCCAGCTTTTGATCTTCCTCTTTTTGGTGCTTTCGAACCCTCTTTGTCAGAGCAGTCCTTGCAACCCTCTTCATCCGATGCAGGTACAGTACCCCCTCGAGGTGATCGCACTCATGCTGAATTACCGCGCTCAAGGCACCGGTCGCTTCAAGAGAGCAACTTTCTCCATCAACATTCTGATACGTGACCTGGACGTCGCTAGCGCGCATGACGTCGCCAGAGAATCCCGGCACCGACAGGCAGCTCTCCTTGGATTTATTTTGCTCGCCTGACAAGTCAATAGTGGGATTAATAAGGACCAGGTCTTCTCCGGACTCACCCTCAACGGCATCGCGCTTGATGACGACGACCCTCTTTAACACATCAACCTGAGGAGCTGCCAATCCAATGGCGTGATTCACGTTAACGGTGTCGACCATGTCCCGGATCAGGCATGCAAGATCCTCATCAAAAATTTCAACTGGCAGGCTCTTAAGAGTGAGCCGCTGGTCTGGCCAGGTCAGGATGGGTCTGACTGTCACGGATAAACCTCACACGGTGATTTTGGATTCTACTGTCTCGAGAATGCGATCGGCCTCAGGCGCAGAGTCGCCTAGGCTAGCCTTAATCTTGGCAATTCGCAGTGCAGCCTTGACGGCCTTTACGTCCAGCTTGTCTTTGTATTGATCGCATATATCCTTCAGTTCTTCCTGCAAGAGTTTCCTCTCATTCTCAATCCGGATCAGGTGTTCCACCAACTCGATGACTGCTTGTTCACTGCTCACTTATCACCTCCCTTAATTCTCTTTGAAATATACCAGCCGACATAGCACAACAGGCACGATCCAAAATTTAACAGTGCATGCCCAATGGAACCGTTCAACTTGTTAAAGATCATCAGGACCAGATTCAAAACAATTGCTGTGAACCAGACCCACGTCGGAATCCTATTGATGAACCTTGTCACCACCTTCCTCTAATTGATCTTCCCACACAACGATCATGTGGTCTTTTGCCAAGGCATACCAGCAAGACTGTCCCACGCCGCGCTCGCCCTGGCACTCTAAAAGCAGTGCAGGAGCAGTTGATGCCATCTCGAGAAAACTCAGGCCCGGGCCTACAATTGGATAATTTCCAGCCTTGACAGTCACCAACTTTCCTTTTGTCACAGCGGACTGAGTCTTTAAACTAGTTGACATCATTCAGTCTTGTTTTCAACACTGTCAGAATTAGTAGCAGTCTTCTGTGTTGTCTTCGGAGCGCGCTTCCGAGTCGTCTTCCGAGTCGTCTTCCGAGCGCGCTTCCGAGTCGTCTTCTGGGGTGGATCGGGCTTGGTTGCGGGTGTTTCCAAATCTTCAGCCACAGGCGTGACTTTTTTGGAAGGGACCTTTTCCACTTCTACTTTGGAAGAGGCTTCCTGTTTCACTTGGAAATAGGGCCTAGAAATTTCTTCACTTGGGGGTTGAATCCCATGAGCTGAGCAGAAATCAACAAGACCGGAATGGTCTCTTATTTGATGTCGACGACACAGTTTAACAGGGATCAATCGGCGCCGATGAATATAATTCTTCCATGGTATGGACATG
>Ga0114898_1001637_pt1 | contig 12736 bp, 9 predicted proteins | sample Malvired_Geostar_FD_83496 | JGI IMG/M metagenome (GOLD analysis project Ga0114898, IMG submission 83496) | Marine viral communities from the Global Malaspina Expedition - Malaspina viral metaG DeepMed_Geostar | ecosystem: Environmental > Aquatic > Marine > Oceanic | place: Mediterranean Sea... | reverse complement strand
CTGTCACCTCAGGCGCGTATCGCGCTGCAGGTCGTCGCGGCGGTGATGCTGATCCTAATGGCGCTGTATATCGCCAACTGGTGGAAAGGGCTATTGAAAGTCGAAGCCGTGGGGCGCAGGCTATGGCGCTTCATCGAACCCGTCGGGCGGCGTTTGATGCCCGTGGTTCACCTGCCGCAAGCCTTTGCGCTCGGTGCCCTGTGGGGCTGGCTGCCTTGTGGGCTGGTGTACTCGATGCTCGCCTGGAGCTTGGCCATCGCCGACCCGCTACAAGGGGCGCTATTGATGGGGGCCTTCGGCCTGGGAACGCTGCCTGCCCTGTTAGCCACGGGTCTGGCCGCCCGCCAGCTCAGCCAGTTAATTCGTCACCCGGCGACCCGTAGCCTTGCCGCGCTGACGATTATCGGTTTTGCCCTGTGGCAGCTTTGGGCGCTGATGCCCCATGCCGGGCATTAAGAGCTTACCCATCAAACTCCTCTAGACAATACTCAATACAAACATCCTATCGCTTGATATAGCTCAACGCTTTCCCTTCTACGCTGACGTAGCATTCCAACACGCGTTCGAGCTGCGAAGCTCGTCGCTTATGTTGATCGGTTCTTGCTTTGCCCTGCTACTTAGGAGCGCTCCTTATGCCCGTTCATGCCACTGCTGCTCTCGCTCACCCTATTTCTGCAGCGGTTGAGGCCACCGCCTGGGATGACGCCCTGATACGCCGCTACGACACCAGCGGCCCTCGCTACACCTCATACCCTACAGCACTCTCGTTTCACGACCAGTTCACCGCTGACGATATGACCCAGGCGCTTGAACGCAGCAATGCCAGCCAAAAGCCGCTCTCACTTTATGTTCATGTGCCCTTTTGTCGCAAAATCTGTTTTTACTGCGCGTGCAATAAAATCGCCACGAAAAATACAGCCCTCGCAGAGCCCTACTTGTCTCGGCTGGATCGAGAAATGGTGCTGACCTCCCGGCATCTTGATACAAAGCGGCCAGTGCAGCAGCTGCACTGGGGCGGCGGCACGCCGACGTTCTTAACCCTGGCGCAGATGAGCGATTTAATAGACCGCCTGGATGCACGGTTTGGCTTATCGAGCGCACCGGACCGCGACTACGCTATTGAAATTGACCCACGCGAAGCGGATGTCTTTACCCTGCGCCACCTGCAGTCGCTGGGCTTTAATCGCTTAAGCCTGGGCGTTCAGGATCTCAACCCACAGGTGCAGGCAGCGATTAATCGCGTGCAGCCACGGGTGCTCACTGAAACCTTGATGGATGAGGCGCACCGGCTTGGTTTTCGCTCGCTCAACCTCGATTTAATTTATGGCCTGCCTTTTCAAACCGAGCAAAGCTTCGCTGATACCCTAAGCCAAGTGATTGAACTGAGCCCGGCACGGCTGTCGGTCTTTAACTATGCCCATATGCCAACCCGCTTTGCGCCCCAACGGCGTATTAATGAAGCCGACCTGCCCAGCGCGGATGAAAAACTGGCTATTTTGCGTACCACTATTGAGATGCTGACCCAAGCGGGTTATGTACATATTGGTATGGATCACTTTGCTCGCCCAGAGGACAGCTTGGCTCAGGCACAGCGCTACGGTACGCTGCAGCGCAACTTCCAGGGCTACTCAAGCCATTCCCAGTGCGACTTGATTGGTTTGGGGGTGTCGGCTATTTCTCGGGTAGACGACGTTTACGCACAAAACCCCACTCAGCTGTCCCACTATGAAGCTGCCTTAGATGAAGGTAGGCTAGCGACCGTAAAAGGGTTACTCTTAAATAAGGATGACCTAATGCGCAGAGAGGTGATTGAGCGCTTAATGTGCGATATGGCCATTGACCTTGAAGCAATAGGCCAGCGTTGGCAGATAAATGCCGCTGATTACTTTTCAACCGCTCTTGAACGGTTGAAAACCGCCGAGCAGGATGGCCTGCTAGTGCGCCAAGGCCTCTATTTACAAGCTACGCCCACCGGACGGCTGTTGATTCGGCACTTAGCCATGGCCTTCGATAATCACCTGCAACATCAGGGCAACCAACGCTACTCGAAGATTTTATAAGCGTATCGAGACACCTACCCCCTGCGCCTATGATGGCTAATAAAAAGGGAGCACCACATGTCATATCCTGCCAGCCAACGACGTTCACTGCTGCAAGAGGCGCGCTGCCAAACCTGTAGCCTAAGCTCGCTGTGCCTACCGCTTGCCCTAGAGCTTGAGGATATGAGCCAGTTCGATGCGATTATCCGCCGCCGCTCGCCGTTGAAAAAAGGCGAGCGGCTGTTTCGCCAAGGAGATCCTTTCACCAGCGTTTACGCGGTGCGCTCTGGCAGCTTGAAGCAGGTGACTAGCGAAGGGAATGGCAACGACCAGCTCACCAATTTCTTTCTACCCAGCGAGCTGGTGGGTCTGGATGGGATTGACGAAGAACACTACCCCGGCACCGTGATTGCCCTGGAAACCACCACGGTATGCGAAATTCCGTTTGACCGTTTGGACTCGCTCTCCGAGGAGCTGCCCGAACTGCGCGGCCAGCTTTACCGCAGCATGAGCAAGGAACTACGAGACGACCGGCGGATGATGCGTTTACTGTCACGCAAAACTGCCGATCAGCGGCTGGCCAGCTTTTTGATTACACTTTCTGACCGTTTTCGGCGCCGGGGCTACTCCCCCTATAGCTTCCGGCTTTCCATGTCACGGGCAGATATGGGCAACTATCTAGGCCTCGCGGTGGAGACGGTTAGCCGTATTCTTAGCCGCTTTCAGCAGCAAAACGTGGTGGCCGTCTCCGGGCGCGAGGTCAATATTTTGGATATGCGGCGCCTCATCACCCTAGCTGAAGAGGAAGCCCAAGCGGTTAACTCACGTTAAACGCCTGAATGCGCCCCTCCATCAATGCGGCCTGCTTCGCTTCCAGACCGGCAAAATCAAACAGCTCACGGTCGGCAAGCTGCGAAGGGGCAACGTTGGTCACCGCTTTGAACATACTCTCCAACCGGCCGGGGTGTTTTTTATCCCACTCCGCCAGCATCTCTTTGACAACCTGGCGCTGCATATTGGGCTGAGAGCCGCACAGGTTGCAGGGAATGATCGGAAACTCCATCAGCCTTGAAAACTCCGCAATATCCGCCTCTTTGCAGTAGGCCAGCGGGCGAATCACGATGTTTTTACCATCATCCGAGAGCAGCTTCGGTGGCATGGCTTTTAAGGTGCCGCCAAAGAACATATTGAGAAACAGCGTCTCCAGGATATCTTCCCGGTGGTGGCCCAAAGCAATTTTGTTGGCCCCAATCTCCTCGGCAAAGCCATACAACGAACCACGCCGCAGCCTTGAGCAGAGCGCGCAGGTGGTTTTACCTTCCGGGGTTTTCTCCTTCACCACCGAGTAGGTATCACGCTCCAGAATGTGATATTCCACGCCTTGCTTATCCAGGTACTGGGGCAACACGTGTTCTGGGAAACCTGGCTGCTTCTGATCCATATTGACCGCTACCAGGGAAAAATTAACCGGTGCGTTGCGCTGTAGGTTGCGCAGAATCTCCAGCATCGTATAGCTATCTTTACCACCAGAGAGACACACCATGACCCGGTCGCCATCCTCGATCATGTTGTAATCGATGATGGCGTTCCCTACTTCGCGCCGCAGGCGTTTTTGCAACTTGTTGAATTCACGCTTCTGCTTGGCATCCTGCAGCTCATGCTGCTGGACAAGGGGCTCGTCAGACGCGCTGTCTGACGAAGTGGGGTCAAAGTAGTCAGGTTGTAACATGATCGTCGCACTGCCGATGGGTGAAGGAGCAGCGCATATTCTAACAACACTACGAAGCTCTACCCAATACAAACCCTAGGCAGTTAACGCTATCTCGCGCTGAAGACGCAGATACAGCAACGCGCTGGCGGTGGCTTCGCTGACCACGCTGGGCCAGGTTAATGGGGGCAGTTTCCATCGGGTAAGCGCATCACCAAGGCGGCTGCTGGCTTCGATATGAGGATGCAGCCGCCGTAGCTGACGCCCGTGCAGTTTAGCAATATCCACCTGCGCGTTAGGCAGCCCGAATCCCAGCACGTTTCGAAACAGCCCATTAAGCGGCTCAATGGTGTTCTCTAATTGCCACCCGACTAACGGCCGATTGCCAATAAACTCCGCCAGCTCACTCAGACACTCAGCATCGGGAGAACGGGGCGAGTGCGTGGTATGCAACTGATGATGGCGTCGCAGAGTAGCAGGCGCCAGCGCCGATGATGCGACTAAGGTGGCCACCCACGTACGGCTGGTGTGCACTTGGCGCGGGCTTAGCACCACCGCCGCCACACTCATTACAGCGGGCTGAACGGCGCTTACCTGGCACGCCATGGCCACGGCCTCTTCCCCCATATAAGGCTGAAACAGCCAGGCATAGGGCGAGTCCGCCCAGCGACGGCGGTCGCTCTCACGCTGAAGCAGCGTGCGCAGTGAACCGCTGAACAGGGTCATATGTCGATCTAACAAGCGCATTCCGCTCACGAATACTCCAAATGGTAACGATGGGAAAGACGCTGCTTAAAGTCTTTCACGATGTGTAGGGCTTCACGCAACAAGTCCCGTTCTAGCGAAGAGAGTTCCTGAACGACCACTCGATTGGTGCGTTTAGGGTTGGCGTTATCCAACTCCTGAAGCTGCTGACGAAGGCGTAGCTCGGTAAACAGCGCCAGTGCCTCGCCTAGATCATCAGCAAAGCGGCGGTCAAGCCGCCCATCGGCGGCCAAGGCATCTAAGCGGTCCAAGGTAGAGGTCGCATTAATGCGCCGCTCAAGGGCCATCGTACGCACACCGTGGACTATCGGAAAAATACCGCCTTTTTTGATATCAATACCGTGCTGGGGCTTTTTCAGCGAGCCAAATAGCGTCAGCGGCGTCGAGAAGCGCAGTGCCGCCCGGGCAAAGTAAGAGAGCAGCAGTTCATCGTGGGAGCAGCGCTCAAACAGCGCTTCACGCACCTGATCCAGTAGCGCCGGATTACCCGCCACGCAGTGGGAGTCCAATAGAATCGCTAGTTTCATCAGGCTATCGCCATCTCGGGCATTGACCCACTTAGTGATATTGTTTTTCCACTGGGAAACCGTACCTACCCACTCTGGGTTAGACACCATGATATTGCCGGGGCAAGGTGGATAGCCTAGCTGGATTAGCGTTTCCGTTAGAGTGTTCATCTCCTCAGCCACTGTGGGCCACTGGCAATCATCAGCTAAGATCAACCCGTTATCTTGATCGGTTTTGAGGATCTGCTCGCCGCGTCCTTCGCTGCCCATCACCATTAAGCAGCTTTGGGTGTGGTACTGCTCAGGCACTGTGAAGCTCCACGCTTTGCTCATAATGCGCCCGTTCAGCGCCGCCAACAGATCCATGGCAAAACGCAGCTTTACGCCCTGCGCCATCAGCGCATTCACTAATTCCGGCGTACGCTGGCTGGCCGCCGCCAGCGCTTCCAGACTGTTGGCCTGCTCCACCTGCAGGCTGACCACGTAGCTACGGCTAGAGAAGAAGCTCAACACGTCCATTAGCTCAACGACGCCTTTAACACTCTCCCCTTCCATTACCACCACCCGCGCCACTTTATGGCGGGTCATTAAAATCAGCGCTTCAAACAGGTACTGCTCGGGAGCTACCGTGACCAAGGAGACGTTGGCCAGCGCTTCAACCGGTGTTGCCTGGGTGCAGTTACCCAATACCAATCCATTGAGTAGATCGGTTTTGGTCACCATGCCCAGGGAGCCTGCAGTAGCGACCAGTAGACTGTCCGCATGACTATCATGTAGCTGTCGAACAGCGTCATGAATACTCTTTGAGGCATCAATGAGCAGCGGCTCGCGCATACACTCATTCACTTTGGCCAGCATAAAGCCCGCCATAGTGACGCCGCCTTCGGCGCGTTTTTCGGTGAGCAGGCGCGCTTTGTGTGAGAGCGACTGCTTAAAGAACTGCTCAAACGGTGGATAGTGACGGCACAGTTGAGTAAACAGCGCTTTAGGCATCACATAGCACAGGCACTCTTGTTCAGCTTGGAAGCGGTAGCGGCTTTTGCCGTTGAGGATACTGATGGCGCCAAACAAATCGCCTGCGGTGTAGTGGCCAATGCGCGCACTAGCAGCAGGCAGGGTGGGATCAAGTTCGGCGACCTCGCCTTTATGAATCAAGAAAACGGATTCGCCCGCCTGGCCCATCTCCAGAATAATTTCATCGCGGTCAAAGTAGGCAAGATCCATCCCGCGACGAACATGATCGCGCCCCGCCTCATCCATCAGCGTAAACGGTAGCTGGGACAGATCCACTTCCACCATGGGTGACCTCGCTCAAGCGCAATGATTAGGAAGGACAACGAACGGTTTGATTACTTTTCAACCAATGCATTTATACTTTTTGCTATAGCACGAACGTCTTAACGACGTTCGTTTAGCGACTAAAGTAGCGGCTTTTTAAACACAATTAAACCAACTAAACGCCTCTTATTAAGGTAGCAAACATTACTTTTAATCGAGCCATAGACTATTGTCCTACCACTTCTCAGACGGCGTTTAAATATCGATGAAAAATCAATAAAAATAATGCTTTATATTCAAAACAGCCAATTTCACTGCCTTGCAAAGAGCACCTGATACCAAAGTCTGGGATTTATTTTTTGCAATTATTGCCCAGTATTATCAACGAGTCATACAGGGTAATCGCACGACACCTATCTAACGCACTTCAAACCGCTGACGATAACTTGCCGATCACCCAATAACGACACAAGACGGCTTAACAATAAGAAGGTGACGTGCCTGGCAACACTGTCTTACCGCCCAACACCCAGCGCGGTTTTCTATGCGGGGTCGCCCTGATGAACCAAACGCTATCTTGAGTTCACTTTCCAACCCTAAAAATCACAACTGGAGAGCAACACAATGGCAGACGATAAATCCAATGCTGCTGAATACTGGAAGGCCAACGTCCGGCTAATCTTCGGATGCCTCGTGGTTTGGGCATTTGTCTCCTATGGATGCGCCATCCTGTTCCGTCCGCTACTCGCGGGCATTCCCGTTGGCGGAACGGATCTGGGCTTCTGGTTTGCTCAGCAAGGCTCCATTCTCACCTTCATCGTGCTGATCTTCTTCTACGCCTGGAGAATGAACGCGCTCGACAAAAAATACGGCCTGGGGGAGTAAGCCAGCATGAGCCAGTTTGCAATTAACTTACTGTTTGTTGGCGCCTCGTTTGCGCTCTATATCGGGATTGCGATATGGGCGCGAGCGGGCTCCACCAAAGACTTCTATGTCGCCGGTGGCGGCGTACACCCGATCACCAACGGCATGGCCACAGCGGCCGACTGGATGTCGGCGGCATCATTTATCTCTATGGCGGGCTTGCTCGCTTCTGGCGGCTACGCTAACTCCACCTTCCTGATGGGCTGGACCGGGGGCTACGTTATCCTGGCGATGCTACTTGCCCCTTACCTGCGTAAGTTCGGCAAGTTCACCGTTCCAGATTTCATCGGCGACCGCTTCTACAGTAACACCGCGCGTTTAGTGGCGATTGTGTGTTTGATCGTAGCCTCGGTGACCTACGTTATCGGCCAGATGACCGGTGCAGGCGTTGCGTTCTCACGCTTCTTGGAAGTCAGCAATACTTGGGGCATCTGGATCGCCGCGCTGATTGTTTTCCTATACGCCGTATTTGGCGGTATGAAAGGCATCACGTATACCCAGGTAGCGCAGTACGTCGTACTAATTATTGCCTACACCATCCCTGCGGTCTTTATCGCCATGCAGCTTACCGGCAACCCGATCCCAATGTTCGGTATGTTTAGCACGCACACGGAATCTGGCCTTCCCCTATTAACTAAGCTAGATGAAGTGGTCAACGCGTTAGGCTTCCGCGACTACACCGCCGATGTGGATAACAAGCTGAACATGGTACTGTTTACCCTCTCGCTCATGGTGGGTACTGCGGGCTTACCCCACGTTATCATTCGCTTCTTTACGGTGCCGAAAGTTGCTGATGCACGCTGGTCTGCAGGCTGGGCGCTGGTGTTTATCGCACTGCTGTACCTCACCGCTCCTGCGGTAGGGTCTATGGCACGTCTGAACCTTGCCACCACCGTCTTTCCTGACATGGCGGGTCAAGTTGAAAACTACGACGAAGCCCTCGATAACCCGATTCTCTACGAAGATCGTCCTGAGTGGTTCCGCACCTGGGAAGAAACAGGCCTCATCGTTCATACTGATCTAAACAACGATGGTCGTATCCAGATGTACAACAACGCTGCTGACTTCTCTGACCGTGGCTGGGCAGGTAACGAGCTTGAAGTTAACAACGACATCTTGGTACTCGCCAACCCTGAAATTGCGAACTTACCAGGCTGGGTTATTGGTTTGATTGCAGCGGGCGGTATTGCGGCAGCACTCTCAACGGCTGCGGGTCTACTGCTGGCCATCTCGTCTGCGATCAGTCACGATTTGATCAAGACCATGATCAACCCGAAAATCTCCGAAAAAGGCGAAATGTTGGCAGCCCGTATCTCCATGGCCGGTGCGATCCTGCTAGCAACTTACTTGGGCCTTAACCCGCCTGGGTTTGCCGCTCAAACGGTAGCACTTGCCTTCGGTATTGCCGGTGCCTCGCTGTTCCCTGCGCTGATGATGGGGATCTTCTCCAAGCGCATGAACAACAAAGGCGCGGTCGCCGGTATGCTGGCGGGTCTGATCTGCACCCTGCTCTACATCTTCACCTACCTGGGCTGGTTCTTCATTCCGGGCACCAACATGCTGGCCAATACGCCAGATAACTGGATACTGGGCATTTCACCGCTCTCGTTTGGTGCTGTAGGCGCGCTGATCAACTTCGCTGTGGCCTTCGTTGTCTCTAACGCCACCGATGCGCCGCCGCAAGAAATTCAGGACCTGGTGGAAAGCGTACGCTATCCGAAAGGTGCTGGTGCAGCGGTTGATCACTAAGTCATAATCGTTCCACCCTATTGCGCCGTCGGCCAATAGCGAACGGAACCATCTTCCATCGGGCTTCCTTAGGGAAGCCCGATGGCTTTTCAGAAGGAAATAGTATGATTTGGCACTTAGTGGCCGCTGTGTTTGCAGGCCTTGCCGCGGCAGGTATCGGCCTATTGCTTCGAACAATCAGCCGTAAGCGGCTACCCAAATGGATCGTGCCGGTGTTTGGTGGGCTGGGCATGCTGGGTTATCAGGTTCAATTTGAGTATGACTGGTTCGAGCATAAGCAGCTGCAGCTGCCGGAAACGGCCCAAGTGATTTCCAGCGACACGTCCAGCAACATGTGGCGACCCTGGACGTTTATTTTCCCGATCACCACCACTTTTAGTGTGGTGGATAGCGAGAATGTACGTGCCCAAACCGTCGATGGCGATCTAGTGGCCGAGTTTATTCTTTACCAGTTTGAGCGCCGCCATACGGACCTGATCACCACGCAGCCCTACATCCTCAACTGCTCAAGCCGAGAGCTGATTCCGCTAAACCCAGAGACCGGAGACGCAGATCTCAATGAGCTACGCACACTCCGCGACACCTCACCGCTGCTGACCACCGTTTGCCAACTGGCCAACGAACGGCAGACGTAGCGCCTCCCCTTCGCCTAGAATGGAGCCCTTTGCTGGGCGAAGGTCGGTTTAGACGTGCTGTTTAGACGTACTGCTCAGTACGCGCTATTTAAAGGTACAGTTAAAAGTACGATTGGTGAGGAGACACTATGTTTCATGGCGGGCTGCTGGTCGCGGTGTCACTGCTCTATATTGCAGTGCTGTTTGGTATTGCCTGGTTTGGCGACCGGCGTGCACGCACTCACGGCGCTAGCCGGCGCCGCCCGATTATTTATAGCCTAGCGCTCGCTATCTACTGTACGTCATGGACCTTCTACGGCGCGGTGGGTCAAGCTGCCACCGCGGGCTGGTCATTTGCCAGTATCTTTGTCGGGCCTATTCTGACGTTTTTGCTCTTCTGGCCTGTGCTGGCGAAGATGATCCGCGTTGCCAAGCACCAAAACGTCACCTCCATTGCCGACTTCATTGCCTCCCGTTACGGTAAAACCCAATCGCTGGCCGCCTTTGCTAGTCTGGTCGCCCTTGTCGGCACCCTGCCCTACATCGCGCTACAGCTAAAAGCGGTCTCCACCACGTTCAGCGTGCTCACCGACGCTTCTGATGTTACTCATACGCCACTGTTTGGCGATACGGCCTTTTATGTGGCAGTGGTGATGGCCATTTTTGCCATTCTATTCGGCACGCGGCATACCGATGCCACTGAACACCATGAAGGTTTAATCCACGCCGTCGCGTTTGAGTCATTGGTCAAGCTGCTGGCCTTTGTCGTGCTCGGCGCTTTTGTTACCTGGGGCATGTTCGATGGCCTGGGTGAGCTGATGGGGCACGCAGAGAGTCAGCTTGAACTTCAGCGCCAGCTCGCTAATCAGGATTTTGGCCAGAGCTTCTGGGCGCAGACCCTGCTCGCCATGCTGGCAATCCTGTGTCTACCCCGCCAGTTTCATGTGGCGGTGGTCGAGAACATTCACCCTGACGACGCCACTAAAGCACGCTGGCTGTTTCCGCTTTACTTGCTGGCGATTGCCTTTTTCGTAGTTCCCCTGGCCGCCGCTGGTCTGCTGCTGTTTTCAGAAAGCGGTGTGGAGCCCGACACCTATGCGCTCGCCCTTTCCATGGCCTCCGGCCAGCAGTGGCTAACGCTGCTCACGTTTATCGGCGGATTCTCTGCCGCAACGGGCATGGTGATTGTGGCGGCGGTGGCGGTCTCCATCATGATTTCGAACGAAATTGTGATCCCGGCGCTCTTCAGGCTGCGCTGGTTCGACACCAAAGCCAGAGACTATGGCCGTTTGGTGCTGCGCGCTCGCCGCCTCACTATCGTGGCCGTGCTGGCCATGGCGTACGGCTTTTACCAACTGATTGGCGAGTTCACCTCCCTGGCCTCCATCGGCATGCTCTCGTTTGCCGCAGCGGCCCAGTTTGCCCCGGCGCTGATTGGCGGGCTGTACTGGAAGCGCGGCAACCGCTTAGGCGTCATTGTGGGCATGAACGTGGGCTTTGCTATTTGGGCGTATAGCCTGCTCATGCCCGCCATGATTAACGCTGGTGTACTGCCTCAAGCGTGGCTTGCCGGTGGCCCGCTGGGGCTTAACTGGCTGTCGCCGACGGCGCTGTTTGGCCTGAACATGGGCGATGCCTTTACCCATGGCGTGATGCTTTCGCTAGGGGTCAATCTGTTCTGCTATATCTTTGTCTCACAGATCACCTCCCAGCGGGTAGTCGAACGCATTCAGGCGTCGCTGTTTGTGGATAGCGTCGAAACTCGCCAAACCTCCGTTAATCGCCCCTGGACAGGGGCCACAACGGTGGGCGATTTGAAAGTGCTGTGTGAGCGCTTCTTAGGCGCGGGCCAAGTCGACCGTGCTTTTGATGATTACGCACGCAGAGCGGGCAAGCCGCTGGATGACGGCACCCGCGCCTCCATCGACGTGATCCAATTTACCGAGCGGTTTCTCGCGTCTGTCCTGGGGGCATCGTCGGCGCGGATCGTGGTGAACTCTGCACTTCAAGGGCGAGGCATTGGTATTTCCGATGTGATCTCCATCGTGGATGAAGCCTCCCAGGTACTGGAGTTCAACCGTGCCCTGCTGCAGGCCACCATCGAAAACATCAACCAAGGCATCAGCGTGGTCGACCAGAACCTGCGCCTAGTGGTGTGGAACCAGCGCTATTTAGAGCTGTTCCGCTTCCCCGACCACATCATTCGCGTCGGCGCACCGATGGATCGCATCTTCCGCTACAACGCCCACAACGGCGAGTACGGCCCTGGCGACCCGGAAGAGCACGTGCAACTGCTGCTGGATAACATTCGCGATGGCCAACCCCACCGCTACGTACGCTACCGCCAGGACGGCAGCGTGCTGGAAGTACAGGGCAACCCGATGCCCGGCGGCGGCTTTGTCTACACCTATCAGGATATTACCCAGCAAAAGCGTATCGAAGAGGCGCTGATCCGCTCAGAAAACAATATCCGCATCTATACCGATAACGTCCCGGCGCTCATTGCCTACTTCGATAAAGAGAGCCGCTATCTCTTTACCAACCGCGCCTACGAGCAGGCGTTCAACATCGACCGCAACGCGGTGATTGGGCGGCGCTACGAAGACGTGCTGCCGGTGAAACAGGCCGAAGAACGGGTGCCCTGGGTACAGCGCACCCTGGCCGGTGAGCGGGTCAGTTTTGAAGTCTCCATGCAGGTCAACGACGCCATGCGCTATATGCTGGTGACCTACACCCCGCACTTTGGTGACAGCCAGTCGATTTTGGGTTTCTTCGCGCTGTATCAAGATATTACCGAGCGCCGCCAAGCAGAAATTGCCCTCAAAGAGACCAACGAAACCCTGGAAGAGCGGGTGCGCGAGCGTACCCAGGCGCTCTCCGAAGCCAACGCTGCTCTACGCCAAGAGAACCGCGTGCGTGCCGAAGCGGAGCAGGCACTGCGACAAGCGAAACAGCTCGCGGAAGACGCCAACGCCTCGAAAACCCGCTTCCTGGCTGCCGCCAGCCACGACCTACTGCAACCTCTGAATGCCGCGCGCTGTTTACCTCTGCGCTGATGCAGAACGTCACCGCCAGCGACACCCAGCGCACCATTGGCCATATCGATAACTCGCTGCAAGCGGCCGAAGAGCTACTAGGCACGCTGCTGGATAT
>Ga0114898_1001636_pt1 | contig 12745 bp, 13 predicted proteins | sample Malvired_Geostar_FD_83496 | JGI IMG/M metagenome (GOLD analysis project Ga0114898, IMG submission 83496) | Marine viral communities from the Global Malaspina Expedition - Malaspina viral metaG DeepMed_Geostar | ecosystem: Environmental > Aquatic > Marine > Oceanic | place: Mediterranean Sea... | reverse complement strand
GCCGACAACCATCTCCAAGCGGATATAGCGATCACCTGCGGTGAGGTCTTCGCCGCGAACATTGATCACCACCTGCTTATCGCTGTCAGTATCTGTTTCCAACAGAGTTGCAGCAGTTTTGACCGTGTTGCCAAACGCCACGTTATTGGAACCGCTGGTGACTTTGCAAATCACCGTAGCGCCGGAACCCAATGTTCCAACCATTGCAATGGCCGTTACACTTTCGAAAAGCGACATGTCAACACCATCAGAACTATGCGTTGTCACAGTTAAAACGTCTGGGTCAATCGTGGCAACGACTGCGAATTTTTCTGAACCTACCATGTTTGTCATTTTGTATTTCCTTATAGGGTAGACCTCCCCCCGCGCCCTGAGACGCGAGAGGAGGATCAGGAGAATGTTAGAGTTAAGCGCGCTCGGCCAAGGTCACGAACGGAGAGTACGTTCCCGATCCGTTCTTGGCGGCGAGTGTCGAGTTCCACCACGGGTGTCCACCGATCCGCATGACAAACTTGTACGTCGTCACGTCTTGATCGAAGTGGAGATGGATCGAGACTTCGGATCTCAATCCTGCCTTGGCGACTGTCATATAACTCGACCAGTCGGCGAGCATGATGTCACCTTCGTCACCAAGCGTTTTCATGGCTTGTGAGAAGATGATCGGTCGGCCCAACAAAGTCGAGAACGGCGAACCTGCCAAGTTGTTACCCGGCATGTAAATCGGAGTCTCGTTACTGGTGCCAGCGCCGTAATCAAACGCAAGACTCAGGAGCTGAGGTTCGACATCTTGGTTAGCTACCCAAACAGCCTTGGATCTGGACGGAGCATAACACCGACTCCACATCTTATGGATGTTGAGATAATTCAACGTATCAGCAGCCTGTGAACCTTCCTTGGCAACACTCACCAGCGCGCCGCTGTTAAGTACGCCCAAAGGTTGACCAGCACCTGTCCCGTTGATCAACTTATCGTTGATCTCAAAACTCATGCGCTGGGGAACAACAGACCGGAGATACGAATCCATCGCAGAGGAATCATCGAGCAGTTCCTCGGTGACTTTCACCATCGTAACCAGCTTGTTCGCTCGCACCGTGCGTTGCTTAAATGCTGGCTTCTTTTCCGAATACGTATCTCCTTCGCCTTCCCACTCACTGTAGATGCCGGATGTCGCCCAGGGGGCACTCTCATCGACTGGTACAGTGATCGAGTTTGACGAGGTGGATAGCTGATCCGTGCGGCTCAACAGTCCATCCTCTTCTTCGATTAACGATACAATCGCGTCTCGAAAATCAGGTGGTACGGTGAACCCACCATCAGCTCCGACACCTTCTGTGCCGTAGGTGGTAGCTGCCATCCGCGCAGTGAGTCGAGGGTCAGTGCTCTGGGGATTAGTCCAAGCGTTCTGACAAGCGGTCGCCCAATGACCGATGCTGTCGAACCCATAGGTTCCTCGATCTGTCGCGACTGTCGCAGGCATCTTAGCCCTGGCAGGTTTGGCGAGATTGCGCGGGCTATCCACTTCCTCGACATCTGAGGGAGCAGACATTCGACCGACAGATGCTTGCAGGATTTCCTCCTGCTTGTCCATCCGCTTGACCGTTTCAGCCTGGGAATTGTAGGCGTCCCAGCGGTCGAGCGCGTCGTTAAGATCAACAGCTTCGTCTTCGCTCAGGTCTCGGTTTTCTGTTTCGGCCTTGGCCCTGATTGTTTTCGCCTGCTCGTGCAGGACGCTCATTTCATCGATAATTTCTTGCAAGGTTGCCATCTTATTTCCTTTATGGATTGCAACGCGCAAAAGAAAACGACGCGGCTTTCACGCGCGTTACGGGGAACGCTGGGAGAAAGCCGCGCCGCTCATTATCTAGGGGAGACGCTTTCTGGTTCGGCAATAATGCCTATTTCGACTGTAGCGAATGTCGCTTCATAAAGTCAAGTCGTTTATCAATTTTCTTTGTTCTGGCACTGACACTGTTTCGAGCACCAAAATAGCCGACGAAATCCTGTACATGCGCGGCCATCTTTGTCGCTTCGGTGACTTCGCCAACAAAGCCAAGTTCGATAGCCTCTTCCGAGTCAAACCACGTACCGTCACCTTTATCCATCGACATCATCTCCTGTGCCTGATCGGCAGTCAGGTCCGTATGTCGCTCGTAGATGCTGGCGATCTTCGCGCCATACATCGAGAGTCGGTCGCTTTTGATGCGATGCACTTCTGCTGATCCCATCGTCATATCCCAGGGATCATGAATCATCAAGAAGCATGACTCGGCCATACGACGAACATCACCAGCGAGCATGACCACCGACGCAGCAGATGCCGCCAACCCAGTGACTTCGACAATTACTTCCGCTTTCGCGTTTCGCAAGGTGTTATACATCGCAATCCCATCGAAGACAGAACCACCGGGACTGTTGATGTACAAGTTGATCCTGTCCACCTCACCGGCAGCAGAGATTTGTTCATTAAACTGCTTGGGACTGACCCCGCCGAACTGCGATCCAATCACGTCGTCCAAGAACAGGTCAACGACATTGACACCTTTGGTTCGATTCCTTGCCGCGACCAACCCGGTGTTAGGCCAGGAAATATAAGCGTTTTCCATTTTAGGTTCCTGGGACGCATCGCAAAATCCATTGATCATTGGTTTGTTTCGTCTCATGTCTTCGTTTCCGTAATTTCGATTTGTTGCAGAAATGAATTCGTCATGTCGAAGGCCCAGGAACTAGACCATTGCTCAAGGCACTCTTCGATATCCGATTTTGTTAACGCGCGAAAGTCTTCATCCGTCTGAGTGCAGCACCATCCAGCGACAACCACTTCCAGCGAGTCAGTAGAGTCAACGTGTCCGCACATCTCGTTGTAGGTCTGCGCGACCGGCATCAACTTAGACTTCATGATGCTTGCTTGCTTGGCGTAGTAACTAGATAGCCAACTGCATAACTTTTCGTCGTCTCCCTCGTAGCGTTTGATTGCGCTGCGGATACGCTCCTTGGTGATTCTCTCAAAGTATTCAGCGTGGTCATTGACAACGTGCCGCAACATCATCGCGTTGGGACGTGGCTTTAGTTTAACTTCTTTATCATCGTCTTTCTCATCATCTTGTTCCTCGTCCTCTGGTTCCTCTTCCGTATCTTTGGGTTGGCTTGCCAGAGACTCTTGGACTTTGCCTGCCATTTCCAACGTGGTGAAATTCAACGGCACCAGTCGTTTGTCGCCTTCAGGTCCGATCTCGTTCATGTCCTCAAGCCGGAGAATATCGTTTGGCGTCAGCACTCCAAGATCGCGAAGTCCCTGGTAATATTTGACGCGAGATTCAGAGTCACCACGCAGAATACCATTTAGGTTGATCGACGTGTATTGGTTGTCTCGTTTGCCACGCGGTCCAATCAACTTAGCGTTGGCCTCTTGCTCGAGCTTGATGCACCAGGGGGCAATCGAATCACGCGCAAAAGCAATTTCCATCTGCTCTGTGTTTGAATACGTGCCTCTTCTCAGTTCCCCGATTTTTGTCGGTGGCACGCGATAGATACGACATGCTTCCTCGACCTGAAAAGATCGAGTCTCTTGCAACTGTGCGTCCTCGTTGTTTGTGGAAATCACCTCAAAGTCAAGGTTCGGTTGCAGTAATCCAATCCGGCGAGACTGGAGATGATTTTTTTCAAACGCACGGATATATTCCTTCGCGGTTGTTTCGTTGAGACGCGCCGAAGACTTCAGCAGACCGCTGGGAATCGCACCCTCTCCAAAGAACTGTGCAGCATGTCTTTCTGCCGCCAGTCCTGTGGCAAAGCACTGGGAGAACAGCGCAAGAACGTAGTAGCCTAGCAATCCGTTGCTGCCAAGTCCTTTCAAGTGGAACATGTCTTCCGGCAGAATCGTTGTGTTGTTGTCAACCAGGTAAAACAACCGTGATGTTTCTTTGTCTCTTTTCAGGTCCACGCGATGCGGTTCTATAGGCCACATCTTTACGGCAGCACCGGACATGTCGCGCTCAATCTCCGCAAATGCGTTACCCCAAACCAGGACGTTTGCCATCATGGTTTCGCGAAAGGAGAAACTTGTCATCTCGTCATTGGGTGCCACATTCAGCATCTGGTTGAGTCGGTTGCCTGGAGACAGGATCTCCCTACCACCACTATCGATTTTCTTATACCCATGCCACGGCAGCATTGAAATCGTATCGGTCAGCACGCGAATGCAAGCCCAACTCGCTGTCCACTTGTAGGCGCTTGATGCATCGATGTGGATGCCCGCATTATTGCGGCGCAAGTACATCATCACATGTTCTGGCTCGGTTGGTTTTGATGTCAACATTTGCGGTGGCATCACGTCTATGCTCGTAGTCAAGTCATTCATCATCGGCCCCTCCGAAAACTAGAAGATCGTTTGTGCTCGCGCGTGGTTGGGACATCGCCCCGCCCAAACTCATGATTGACGCAACGATTCCATCTATCTTCTTAGCAGAATCCTTGCCCGGTTTGATGGGCCGGATATTGTTGTTCGCGTCAGGCTTAGTCGTCACAACACTCGCCTGGAAGCGCCAGCAATCGTTGCGTTTTATTTTCAGTTCTCTGTTGGTGATCAATCGCTCAAACTCTTTGGTTGGTTCAGCAAAATGCTTGACGGTTTGTGGGAAAATCTTTCTTTCAATCCCAGTCTGCTCACTGAACTGCTGCATCAGATGTTCGGCATTGTACGGATCGTAAAGTATCTCCTGAACACAATATTGCTCAGACAACTGCAACAGATCGTGAAACACAACATCGTAGTCACAGACATCTCCATCGGTGACTGTGATGTCTCCACTCTCCTGCCACTCCTTGTAATCGATCAAGTGCGAATACTTATCAACAGAACCTTGCGGCAACCAGAACCGTGACTCCATCCGGTACGAATGATCATCGTCATCGTGATAACAAATCACTGCTGCTGTTGTGTCGGATGTCTTCGCCAGGTCGAGCCCAATCCAGCAGTCACGTCCGATCGCCCACTGGTCTTCCCAATCGATTTCGCATTTTTTGAACTCATCGATATCCAACCATGGGTTGCTCGACATTTCCCAAACACCGTAGGTGAATCGCAGCAGGTTAGGAATCTCCCTCGGCACTTGCAGCGCATCTTTGATGTCTGCCAGCAAATCCTTTTCGTCCAGGATCACGTCGATTGAAGGATTGCATTTTCGCGCGACGGGAATGGAAGTCGCACCGTCCTTCACCGCTTCCAATTCGTCCAGGGCATCTTGTTTGTCCGCGCTGTATATCAACGCATGGTATCGATGATCTGTGTAGCGACCTTCGATAATTGCTTGTGCTTTTTCGCGTTGTTTGTAGCAGACGCTTTGCAGGTCGTCCCCAGCGTTGGTGATGATCAAGTGCATCGGTTGGCGGCGCATTCGAAAACCGTATTTGATTGCATTGAACAGGGCATCGCCCTTCCAGCAATGCATCTCGTCGCTACACGCAAAATGTATCTTGTATCCATGCTTACCGGATGGACTTGAGGAGAGCGCGCGATAGGTTGAGTTGGTCGCGTCAAACATGATCGCATTGCTTGATCGATTGATGTGCAAGATCTCGCTGAGTTCTTCTGATGCCTTGATCATGTTAATGGCTTCGGAGTGAACAATCTGTGCCTGCGAAGAGTCGCTCCCTAATGAGTAACATTCGCTTCCCATCTCTTCGTCGGCTAGCAAAAAATACAAACCAATGGCCGACGCGATTGCGCTCTTACCGTTTTTTTTAGCAATCTCTTGATAGCTCTGGCGAAACCGGCGCGCTCCTGTTTCTGGATCGACCCACCCGAACATCGGATAAATAACTTCATCGCGCTGCCAAGGCTGTAGCTCAAAAGGTTGACCGGCCCACTGACCGCTAGAATGCTTTATCTTTTCTCGGAAGAAATATTCAACATGTTGTGCAAGGTCCAAGTTGAAACGGTAACCTTCGGCAACTGCTCTTTCGTCTGCGATATTGCGAATCCATTTTGACGCCTCCTGCCCTGACCCCCGTCGCATTTTCCCAGGAGGCTTTTTTTCAAAGTTGTACAACGTCAGCGGTCCATGTCGATCCTTGCGATACGTTCCGCGCTCGTAGTGCTGCTGTGCGCTCATTGCCTTACGAGGCATGATGTCTCTCCAGCATGTGATGTCGGTTGTGGCAGACTCCGCACAAGGTCATTAGATTTCCCCATTCATACAGCAAATCAGGAGCACCACCATGAGGAATTCTATGATGGACATGCAGGTTTCCAGTCTTGCCGCATTCCTCGCAGACTCGCGGCGCAGCGGTTAGCCAAGCGTTCCGAAGTTTACGCCACTTGGCCCCGTACCCTCGCGCGCTGGTCTTCTTTCGAGTGTCAGCTTGACGGCGAGTAACAGCGTAATGAGGAGGTCGATACGACTTTGCGCGGATCGGCATCAGATTTCGCCTTGGACGTACACTATTGAACCGCCGAAATTTCCCGTTGCAGTCCGATATAAGTTAAACGCTTCACTTGCCGCCGTCTCGAATACAGCGTATGGCTGATGCGACACAACGAATCCTCCGCGCGCAGCAATATAGATTGTACCGGTCAGATCAGTCGCCGCGCTCTGGATCTTGATGTTCGCGTCAAGCTCCGACGTAAGCACCAAGGACAAAATCTGAATCCTTTCGCCAGACACAGCAGCAACGAGTTCCGATGTCCCGGCACCAGTTGCCGAAATACTGATCTTCTCTCTTTGAATTACACCTTTAATTGCCATCTCTAATTCCCTCCATTAGGATCTTCTGGATGTACCTCTTCGTACCAACCGTCACTCAACTCACTTTTTATTTCATCATGATCCATTATGTCACTCAACCAATTGATTGCAGCAACACTTGGAGGCACAGTTGGCTGATGCAAACGATCATAGATTGATGAATCCCATTTGATGAACGCTGTATCACCAGCAAGGTTAATGCGTGTCGTTGCAATGCTCGTTTCGCAAATTTCGCTGTAATCAATGTTCACCAAGTCTGTAGGTGATACCAAAACCCAATGTCTATGATCGTGTGTCATTATGATAATCCAAACCGGGCTTTGTCCCCGTCAAAAAGGTCTTCAATTTCTGCATCCGATAATGAACGATCATACAACAAAAATTGTGAGATTTTAGTTTCTGGCCCCGCATAGAGAGCACCTGCAAACGCATCCAAGTAAATATCATCGTTGGGAGCAACATCGGTATTGAAGACCTCAACGGGAGAAGTGTTTTTTACGCCATCCAAAAATAAGTCGTAGGTGCCGTTGTTTTGATTCACAAAACTCAACATTTGCCATTCGTCGATCTGCAATTGCGAGGATTCTCCCCAGACTGAATACGCAGAATTCATTCCGTACGCCGTCATTTTGCCATTCCAAGTGCGAGTCGCAAGCGTCAAATCGTTGCCTGTATACGCGGCGGACCCATCCCCAAACGCGATTAGATAACCATACGGCGATCCACGTTCTTGCGGGTTGAGCCACATGTTAATTGTCCAGCCGCTATCCAGATCAGAATTGTCTCTGACCAGCTCGAAATAGTCGTCGCTGCCATCGTATTGAATTGACACAATGTCGTCAGTATCATCAAACACCGGACCATTTATGAAATCGCCTTCTTCATCGTCAACGGTGTTCACCCATTTTGTTGAGGCTCCAGAATCCCAAGAATCTGGATCTGCGACGTCCAATTTGACCACCAAGCCAGAAGTGACTGCTGGCGGATCATAAGAACTTGCCGCCGCCGAAGCACCTGATTTTCCTGCGCCCATCAGCATCAGTGAATTAGCCATCGCGTAAATGTCCCCTTTCACGCATCCAGTCAATCAACTGAATCGTTTGATTATCTTTTTTTATTTCGATGGTTGCGAGGATTCTACCATAGACATCTCGCGACCGTTTCTTGAACGGAATGACGAACACTTGCGCTTCGGCAACCAACTCCTTTAAATCTTCAGTCGCTTGCTTTCCTTTTTTTACTTCTTCGTCCGTCACGTTGACGCTTCGTCTTCGATAGCTCGATTCCCATGCGTCGAAGTCTGCGATTCTGACACTCTGATTCGTCAACGCGACATCCCAGGGAAGCATCAAAGTTTCGACCTTCAATGTATCGCCGTCGATGACTCGGACCCCGCGCGCCAAGTACCCTTCCGCCATCAAAGGAACGCAAGGCAAAACCAGCAACATCAAGACCAACAGATTGAATGCAATGTTCATCGTCGTCGCGTTTTCTTTTTCTTCCTAGCCACGGGCTTTTCTTCTTCCTCTTCTTCGTCATCATCTTTTGGCTGGCTCAATGTCTGGATCGCATCCAAGAGCCGCTCTAATGTTTCGTCATCAAAGAGCAGTTTTTTACCTTCTGCTTTTCTTTTCGCACGCAATTGACGTACCAGCCAGATGCCAAACCCAATGAAGACAGGAAGTGACGCACCACCCGTGATCGCCGTGATGATCAATCCCCAAGGAATCTTGAAGACCGATTCCAACCCCTCGCGCGGTGGGATGATCGGAAGCCCATCTGGGAAGAGAATTCGTCGTCGTCCATCACTTTCGGCGGGGGGAACATCCCAGGGAGGATCAGCGCCGATGTCGGAACTCTCCACATCTTCTGGAGTTTGCGCGCGAAACGAATCGTACCCGGGACGCTGGTCGAGCGTAGAAACATAAAAATGAATCGCTTGTGATATGTTCGTTGACAGATGATGCGGATCACCAGAGTAGCTTGATTGATAGACCACCGTTGACGGATCGCCGTATTCTTTTGATCGGGGTGGCTGAACAATCACGGTTGGAAAATGTGTGAACTGAACATTCTCGAATCGGAACTGTTGCGACCCATCTCGGCTATCGTAAAAGTTGATGTGCGCCCAAGATGTCTTGCCATCGCTGGGGTCAGCCAAGGCTAACAGATGCGGTTCGGTCTTCCACTGTTCTCGCAGGACGCGCGATTCCGGCCCACCATCGCCCACAACTGAAACAAACCACTTATGCAAGTCATCCGGTGGCACGGCGGCCATTAACTGAACGAAACTCTCTGTGCCGTTGGGTGCCGCGCGGTGGAGTCCATCGCAATGCTGCACGCAATCACCAAGACGCATCACTTGCGCGACATCTACTTCTTCTTGAATGACTTCCTGCTCAACTGGTGCCGTTGGCGTTGCTGCCGGACGTATCAACCTGGGGCGAGCGTCTACGACAGAGCACAAAACTAAAGATAAAATTAGCGAGCGGATGATCATTTCCAATACCTTTTGTACCTGGGGCGCGCTGGATGTGGGGGCGCATCCAAAATGACGCACCAAAGTCCTGACGACCTATGGAGTTTGCTGAAGGCTGCCGGTGAATACTCATCAATTCGGTGAGTCGAATTGTTGTTGCAGACGAAATAGCGTCTTCCCACATGACCCATCAAAGTTTGGAAGTGGCTGCGGCCAGCTCCGATGGCCGCGCCCCTACCATTGCGCACCGCCCAATCCATCCAAGCGAAGGTTGGTGATCCCGTGATGTTATAGATTTTGATGCCACGTTCCCGGCTGTACCTGGCTACTCGACTTGGCCCTGACCCGCCACGTTCGGCAGGTCCGTAGCGCGATTGCCAGAGCAGTGTCGATGCCGCTGGGACGTTCTGATCGTAGCCACACATTCCGACCGCACACTGGACACAGGAGCCGTCGGGGTTGCGAAAGTTACGCCGCATTTCCTTGTCAAGATCGACGGCAAGATCGCTAGCGCGCGCGCAGGTGACGACGATAAAGAAGGTGGCAAGAAAGAATAAATATCGGATCAAGCTATTCGTCTCCGCAGGTCGCGCGACGGGTCTGTCGGTTGCGCTTGCGGGTGATCTTACGTTCTCGGTTGGTCCGGTCGGATCGCTCAAGCGAGAATGTTCGGCAGCGTTCGCCATCGCATCTGGTGACTTCTCGATGCCTGGATCGCTCCCAGGTCCGCTCTTCCCCAGCAGTAGCTTGGCTAGCACATCCAATGATCACAGCTGCAAACACAACAAACATCCTCATCTCGAATCTCCTTATTTGACTAAACCCGAGGCCCAGGGGTACACGCTTCCGACAGACATGCTCCCAGACCCCGGCACAACGGCGCGGACGGTTCGCCGTTTGCCTCTTCCGCTGGACATCCTAGCGTAAACGGAATAAATCTTGCAACATCGTCTTTTTGACGGTTGACAAAAATACTGATCGGAATATGCTTAAGTTTTAAACCTTAACCAAGGAGAATGTGATGCTGAGAGCTAAGTCACCTGCACTAGCAAAGCCAGCAAGACCCAGGATGTTGGTCTACGGAGAGGCTGGTATAGGGAAGACCTGGGGGAGTTTCTGGGAAAATGCTTACTTCATCGACACCGAGGGAGGCGCATCGCTTCCTAACTACGTGGAGCAACTGGAGAAGTGCAACGCTCACTACCTGGGACCGGAGGACGGCGCTGGCGACCTCTCGATCATCCTGAGCGAGGTCATGGCGCTGGCGACGTTGCAGCACGACAGAAAGACCCTGGTGATCGACTCGATCACAAAGGCGTACAACAGTTGTGTTCAGGTCGAGCACGACCGGATCGTGGAAACAGGTCGGATGCCCCAGTTCGGACAAGAAAAGAAGCCTGCTGTGGCGCTGATGCGGAGGTTGATCCGCTGGTTCGACCGACTCGATATGAACGTCATCCTGATCGCCCATGAGAAGCCTCTGTGGCAGGATGGGGAGGAGATCGGAAAAACATACGACTGCTGGGACAAACTTCGTTACGAGCTTAATCTGGTGCTCCAGATCGTATCCCTGGGAGATGAAATCAAGGCGCGGATCGTAAAGAGCCGCTACGACGCTTTCAAGGCTTATGATCTGGTCGATTGGAACGTCAAGACCTTCTCCAAGCACTTTGAGGGTATCAATCGACGGGCTAAACCAGTCCAACTAGCGACCTCTGAGCAGCTAGAAACAATCTCGGCAATCATTTCCCAGGAGGGCGGCTGTCCCTGGGAGGAAAAGTGGTTTGACGCTGCTGGGGTAACCACCTGGGAGCAGATGCCTAAGGATGCGATGGGGAAATGTATAGCTTACTGGGAAACACAACTTAACGGAGCAACGGCATGAAATTCAAACCATTGTCCAAGGACGAGCTGAAGAACGGAGACGTGAAGGATCTGCTTCCTGACGGAGAATACAAGTTCTTTGTCTTGCGCGGTGACCTCGGCTTGAGTAAGGCTGGTAACCAGATGCTGACTGTTAAAATCGAGATATTCGGTGACAAGATGGCATCGCACCACATCTACGATTACATCCTCCCTGAGCACCCCTCAATGGGCTTTAAGTTGGCTCAGTTCATGGACTGCATCGCGATGGGCGACCAGTACGCCAGTGGGAACCTGGAGGTCGATACGCTGACCGGGAAGTCCGGTACAGCTCAGATTGGGACTCAGCAGGCCAGCGGTGACTGGCCAGCCAAGAACGTCGTCAAACGGTACGTCCCGCCCAACCCGTTTGAGCCGGACGAGCCCAAGGCAGCACCCACCGATGAGGAGATCCCATTTTGAGGGACTCGCTTGAATGTTATCTGGATCTGCTGGCGATGGATGAGAAGGATCGCACAAATCTGTCGCAGCGGACGCTGGCGACGCGCTGGAAAGGAACCCGGCGCGCCGTTGGCAATTTACTGGCCCGTTTAGAGGAATCTGAGTTAATTGAAGTTTCTGCTTTAAAGGGCAAGACATCCATCAAACTGCGGACCACTTTTTACGGGGGTCAACCTGTTGGTAGCACAGGTACTTACGAAAACGGAGAAGTTGAAAAGCGCACCACCCAGCGGACCACTTTTGAGGGCAGTGAAACCGTTACTGACAAAGACGTTACAACTTCTGACTTACAGAAAAGCGCACCACTTACGCCCACCTCTTACTCTACTACTATTACTAATAATAGTAATAGTAATAGAGAGATGGAACAAACCAAAAGTGGTGCGCGCGCGCGGTTCATCAAGCCAACAATTGTTCAGCTTTCTGAACATGCGGAGCTGATCGGGTTCGATGCGTTTGATGCGCAGGAGTTTCTCAACCACTACGAGAAATACAATTGGCGGTTCTCCCGAGGGAAAGGAGCAGCGATGACCTGCTGGAAGAGGACGATGGGCGATTGGAAACGCCGGAGTGATAAGTGGGATAATAAACAGGGGAACCAGGAGATCATCAGCTTTGAGTGATTCGTGGCGCCGAATCGCGCGGACAAATTCGTTGTGTCCGCGCTCCAAACTCAGTGGAATCCAATAGTTACGGTGCGCGGACTAATTGCGCGGACAATTCCGCGTCACGAATCACGAATTGAATTCGTGGCGCCGAATTTTGCCAAACGCCCACCAATCCCCACCTTTGTCCACCCCCCCGTCAACAAAGAGACTCGCGCACAAACGATGTGTATTTTTACACAACCGGCGTGTAAATTTTTATCTGGGTTCTGAAAAATTGCGCTGTTTTAGCTGAAAAACGCAAAACTCGTCGATTCTCTTGCGCACAAACGATGTGTAGATTTACACAAACCATGTGGAATGTTGAAAAATTCAACAATGGGTGTTGAACCCGACATATTTTGGCAGTCGAGTGCCAATAAGCGCTAGGGAGTGTCATCCGATTATCGCTGAACGTGCTGAAATAAGCCTCTAACGGTCCTCAAGTGGCACCCCCTTTCTGGGGGTAGGGATCCCCCTCTCTAGGGGGGTCAGCCCGCGGAACCCCCCCCTAG
>Ga0114898_1001633_pt1 | contig 12755 bp, 11 predicted proteins | sample Malvired_Geostar_FD_83496 | JGI IMG/M metagenome (GOLD analysis project Ga0114898, IMG submission 83496) | Marine viral communities from the Global Malaspina Expedition - Malaspina viral metaG DeepMed_Geostar | ecosystem: Environmental > Aquatic > Marine > Oceanic | place: Mediterranean Sea... | reverse complement strand
GGGCAGGGGTGGCTTTTGGGTTGCGACCCGGGCATTCGACCTATAGTTTATCCTGCATAATTTGCATCCTGCCCGCGCCATGGCTGCATGACTTCAGGCTGGCGGTCGATTTGGTGAAGTTGGTATTGGCGTTGATCACCCGGCATCGAATGCCTGGTTGTCGAACGTCTGAATTCGGGATGTAGGGGCACGACCGCGTCAGTCACTCGTTTGTGGCCGTACCCATCTGGTGGTGCGGTCGGTGACGGGCTGGAGCGGACGTGGCAAGACCGGCGGTTGACGCCTTGATCGTTTGGAGCCTTGGGTTCCGGCGAAAAAGGCGACCGGTGCGAGGGTCGCGGGGATGTGGTCTCTCGCCAGGCACGACTGGACGGTTGCCAAGCGTGTTGAGACGTAAGGAGGGGGCGTCCGATCAGCGTGATGACTGAAAAACGCCATAGAATTCTACGGCCGGTATCGGCCTTGCTGGAACGCCTGTTCGTTGACCGGCAGATCATCCTTCGTTCCGAAGGGCATACCCGCTATTTCCTGCTGCCGCGCCGCACGCAGATGATCAGCGTCGCCGTGTTGATGGGGCTGGTCGGCTATGTCGTCGTCGCCACCGTCGGCTATGTCGAGAAAAGCCGCATCATGATGAGCAAGGACGAGTCGGTCGAACGCTCGCAGCTTGCCTATCGAAATCTCCTGGATCAGGTCGCCAACTACCGCGAATCCATCGTTACCATCACCAAGGATCTGCGCGAGAAGCAGGCCTTCCTGCGCCAGCTTTTCGAGCAGAACGAATCGCTGAAGCAGAATCTGAACACGGCCGAGAGCCAGTTGAAGCAGACCGAGACCGAGCGCAAGCAGATCGTCGAGGGGCGCATGGCGATGCGCGACCAGATGATGGCGCTCGAGAACGAGGTCAAGAATATGAACTCGCAGAATGTTGGCCTGGAAAAGCACATGGCCATGCTGCGGGGCAAGCTGTCGGACGCGGAAGCGGCTGCAGCCAATCTCGACCAGACCCGCAGCCAGCAGGCGGCGATGATCCTCGATTTGCGCAAGCGCCTGGCGCTTGAACAGACCAGGACCGAGCGGATGGATTTCGAGATGGCCTCGATGCGCCAGGATCTGCAGAAGGCGATGAGTGACCGTGGCGAGATCGTCGGCGAGAAAGAGACGCTGCACACCAGCATCGAGCAGCTGGAACGGCAGATCGCCGAGATGAAGATCGCGCATCACGAGGCGCTGCGGCGCTTCGCGGAGCGGACGCTGGAACGCATCGCCTTCGCCGAGGATCTGATCGCCAAGACCGGCGTGCCGGTGTTCGATCTGCTGCCCGGGCCGCCGCCGCCGCCGCCGCCGCCGCGCGAACTGGCGAAAGGTCCGCAGGGCGGTCCGTTCGTTCCCTATCGCGAGGAAAGCGGCATCGCCGCTACGCGCGGGGAAAGCCTGTCGCGTGCCGGTCTAAGGGCTGTGTCCCTGGAGCATCTCGAGGCCTCCATCGAGGCGCAGATGGACCGGTGGGAGCATGTGCAGAATATCCTGGTGGCCATCCCCTTCGCGGCGCCGATGACGGAATATGCGCTCAGCAGCGGTTTCGGCCCGCGCAGCGACCCGTTCAGCCGGCGGCCGGCCCGTCATGAAGGGCTTGATTTCACGGCGCCTTACAAGAGCGATATCCTGGTTACGGCACCTGGCATTGTGCGACATGCCGGGTGGCGCAGCCAGTATGGACGGCTGGTTGAAGTGGACCATGGCAACGGTCTTTCGACACGATATGCGCATCTGGCAAAAGTCACCGTCAAGGTGGGGGAAAAGGTTGAATTCGGCGATGTCATCGGGCTGCTCGGATCATCGGGACGTAGTACGGGACCGCACCTGCACTATGAAATCCTGGTGAACGGACGGCCTTACGATCCCCTCAAATTCATCAAGGCTGGTCAACATGTTCTCAAGAGCCAATAAATCGGCGAAAGGCGCGGATCGTCCCGTCATGCCGTCGATCATCAGCGCCAATCTGCGCATTACCGGCAATCTGGAAAGCGAAGGCGACATCCAGATCGACGGTGTCGTGGAGGGCGATATCCGCTCATCCAGCCTGACGGTCAGCGACAGCGCCACGGTACGCGGCGCCATCGAGGCTGATACGGTCGCCATCGCCGGCAGCGTTACCGGGCAGATCAAGGCCAAGACCGTCACACTGCAGCGCACGGCCCGCGTCATTGCCGATATCGTGCAGGAATCGCTGTCGATTGAGCCGGGCGCCTATTTCGAAGGCAATACAAGGCGCATCGCACAGGAAGCGCCGCGCAAGCTGGAACAGCCGAAGCTGGAGCAACCCCAGCCGGGAAAGTCGCTTAGCGGTCCAGCTGGCGGTACTTCGGAGTCCGTCCGTCCTGCCCTGACGAATGGGGCTGCACCCAACGGCGCCGCGCCCAACGGGCTGGGCACGGAAGACAAGACCGGGCCGGGCCAACTGCGCGTCTGAGGATAGGACACACGCCCCTGCTTTCCGGCCAGGGCGTTTAGAAGATTGCGGGCGGGGGGCAAACCCCGCCCGTTTTCTTTAGGCCCCGCCCGTTTTCGTCAGACCTCGCCCGCTTTCGTCAGGGCCTCGAGGAAGGTCGCCTGATCGACATTGCCGCCGGAGCAGACCACGGCCACGGTCTTGCCCGTCATGTCGATCTTGCCGGTGACGGCGGCGGCCAGCGCCACCGCGCCGCCGGGCTCGGCCACCAGCTTCAGATAGCGGAAGGCATGCGCCATGCCGATTTGCGCCTCGGCGTCGCTGACCACGAGGCCGGCCTTCAGCAGCTTGCGGTTCAGCTCGAAGGTGATCTCGCCCGGCTTTTCCGCCAGCAGCGCATCGCAGATCGAGCGGTTCGACATGTCGTTGGCGATCCGGCTACCGCTGGCCAGCGAGCGGGCGGTGTCGTCGAAGCCGGCCGGCTCCACGGCATAGACCGGCACGCCCGGCAGCTTTTCCGACAGCGCCAGCGCCGTGCCGGAGACCAGCCCGCCGCCGCCGCAGCACACCAGCACCGCGTCCAGCATGGCGCCCAGCTCGGCGGCTTGTTCGGCGATTTCCAGACCGATGGTGCCCTGGCCGGCGATCACCCCGGCATCGTCATAGGGGCGCACGATGGTGGCGCCACGCTCGGCGGCGATGCGGGCGCCGATCTCCTCCCGGTTCTCGCCGAAACGGTCGTAGGTTATGACCTCGGCGCCATAGGCCCTGGTGTTGGCAATCTTGATGGCGGGCGCGTCGGCCGGCATGACGATGACCGCCGGCAGGCCGAGCATGGCGGCGGCGCAGGCCACACCCTGCGCATGATTGCCCGAGGAATAGGCGACTACGCCGGCCTTGCGCTGTGCCTCCGGGATCATCGAGATGCGGTTGAAGGCGCCGCGGAATTTGAAGCTGCCGGTCTTCTGCAGCATTTCCGGCTTCACCAGCAGCCGGCCGCCCAGCTTGGCATTCAGCAGCGGCGCTTCCAGCAGCGGCGTGCGCACGGCATGGCCCTTGATGCGCCCGGCGGCGGCCAGCACATCATCGAAGCGCGGCGGGGTGCTGTTGGTCAGGGATGCCATGTCTCGTCTCCGGAAGGTGATGTTGGGATGGCTTTGTCTTGCGCCGGAAACGGGGATCGGTCAAGGGGACTGCGCCACCGGGCCGGGGGGCCTGCTCCGCTGGCCATTGCCGGACGGACGGGAACGGCGCATGTTGCGTGCGGCCTGTCCCGATACCGGTTGAACCCTGCGGTTGCCGGTCTGCGGAAGACCGATCTTTCCCGTCAACATGCTTCCTTTGTGGAGATGATTTCCATGACATCCCGTGCCTGGCTCTGTTCGCTGGTCGTTGCTGCGCTGCTGCTTCTGTCGCCCGGTGCCTGGGCGCAGGGAAAGCAGGATTTCACGGTGGAAAACCAGACCGGCTATGACATCAGCCATGTCTATGTCTCGCCCTCCGATTCTGAGAATTGGGGCGAGGATATCCTCGGCCAGGACGTTCTGGAGGACAAGGCGGCGGTCGATATCGAGTTCGACCGGGCTGATACGGCCTGCAAATGGGACCTCATGGTCACCTATGCCGATGACGATTCGAATGCCTTCTGGCGAGACATCGATCTGTGCACGGTTTCGGTCATAACCATTCGCTATAACCGGAAGACCGATAAGAGCACCGCCAGCTTCAGATAGGCGGCTGGCGCGGGGTGCTGGGCGGCCGGTTCAACCGCCGCTCAGCGCCGTTTCGGCCAGTTCGCGGAACTGTCGCATCGCGGTGCGGTAGGGGCCGGGGCCATGGCTGATGCGGGCGACGCCGAGATCCCCGAGCGTGCGTGCCGGCGGCGCGCCATCCAGCAGCATCACGTTCACCGGTAACGCCGTCTCGCGGCACAGCGTGCCGATGCTGTCGGCATCAACAAGGCCGGGGGCGAAGAAGCCACTGGCCCCGGCCGCCGCATAGGCTTGCGCGCGTTCCAGTGCCGCCGGCAGCAGGGCCGGATGGCGGGTGCGGTCGCTCTCGCGCAGGAACAGGTCGGTGCGGGCGTTGATGAACAGCGGAATTCCGGCCTGCTCCGCCGCCTGGCGGATGGCGGAGAGGCGGGCGGATTGCGCGGCGATGTCGTAAAGACCGTCGCCGCCCACGATGCGATCCTCGACATTCATGCCGATGGCGCCGGTTCCGATAAGGCGTCGCGTCGAGGCCGACACGTCTTCCGGCGTCGTGCCGTAGGCGCCTTCGAAATCGACGGACACCGGCACCGCGACATTGCTGACGATCCGCTGCACGATGGTCAGCAGCAGGTCGAGCGGTATCTTCTCGCCATCGCCATAGCCATGGGCGGCGGCGACCGACCAGCTGCCGGTGGCGACGGCTTTCGCGCCGGCCTCCTCGGCGGCCTTCGCAGTGCCGGCATCCCAGATATTGTAGAGGATCAGCGGCGCGCCCTTCTCATGCAGGCTGGCGAAGCTCCGGGCTTTCTCGATCTGGTTCATGCGATGTGCCTCCTTCGGATGCGCGGCTGTTCATGCGGTTTTCGTGACGCAGCAGCCAGCGCTTGCGCCACAGGTCGCCGCCATAGCCGGTAAGGCTGCCATCCGCGCCGATGATGCGGTGGCAGGGAATGACGATGGCGATCTGGTTGGCGCCGTTCGCCTGGGCAATGGCGCGGATCGCGGCGGGCCGCCCGAGATCGCGGGCAAGCGCGCCATAGCTCAGCGTCTCGCCTGGGGCCATGGCGCGCAGCCTTTCCCAGACCGACCGCTGGAAAGGCGTGCCGTGCGCCGCCAGCCTTGTGTCGAAGCGGGCCGTCTGGCCAGCGAAATAACTGTCAAGTTCGGTCGCGATCTGGTCGATCGGCGCGCAGCGGCCGATGGCGATGGCGGAGCGGGTATTCTCTTGAATCTTGCGGATTTCGGCGGGCAGCGCCGGACGGTCGGCGAATTCCAGCAGATGTAGCGCCAGCCTGTCCGCGATGGCCAGCATCGGACCGATGGGGGTGTCGATCCAGTCCGCCTTCAGCAGATCGCGCGTCTGCAGATGTTTCGGTGCGGCGCCGAACAGGCGGGTTATGGCGGCGCGGAAGCCGCTGCCCGATTCGTAACCGGCATCAAGTTGCGCATCGATGACGCTGGTACCGGCGGTCAGCGTTTCCGCAGCCTGGCCAAGCCGGCGCAGCCGCGCCAGCTCCAGAAAGCTGACGCCGAAGCGGCGCTTGAACTGCCGGCGTACCGTCGATGGATCATAGCCCCGCTCGATCAGATCACGCTCGCCCCAGCGCCGCTCGGGCTCCTGTTCCAGGAGATCGATCAGGGCGCTGACCGCTGGTTCCGGTTCCCGCCCGGTCGAAAGCGGCCGGCAGCGCAGGCAGGGACGGAAGCCAGCCTCCAGGCATTCGGCGGTGGTTTCGAAGAAGATGACATGCGCGCGCTTCGGCTTGCGGGCCGGGCAGGTCAGCCGGCAGAAGATACCGGTGGTTCTGACCGCAACATAGGCGAGGCCGTCATAAGCGGCGTCGCGGGCGAGCAGCGCGGCATAGAGCGTATCATCGGAGGGGCGTTCGAGCAGCATGCAAGGAGGCTAGCACCGCCGGCTTTCCGGTGCCGCCGAAAATCGGGCGGTTATTCCCGCTGCGTCCGCACGGCGGAGAGCAGGGCGCCGATCGCCTCCAGGCAGGGCGGTTCGGTCAGGGCAGGGGCATGGCCGACGCCGGCCAGGGTCAGGCTGAGGCATGACGGATGTTCCCGGGTCATGCGTTCGAATGTCGGCCCGGTCAGGATGCGTGACACGCCGCCGCGCACCACCAGCAGCGGGAAGGGCTTCAGGCCGCCGAACAGTGCCCACAGATCGTAGCCATCCGCCGCGCCCCTGGCGAAAGGCAGGGCGATGGCGGGATCCCAGTCCAGATGCAGCATTCCGTCCGTGCCGGGCACGAAGGTCGCCTCGGCGAATTCCCGCCATTGCTGCGGGGTGGTGAAGGACAGGTCGGGCATCAGCCCCTGCAGCCAGGCGATGGCGCTTTCCCAGTCGGGTACAGGATGATCCTGGCCGACATAGCGCAGGATCGCGCCGCTCTCGCCTTCGGTGACGTCCGGCCCGATATCGTTCAGCACCGCGCCGGCCAGCCGGGAAGGGGCCATGGCGCCCAGCGCCATGGCGATGGCGCCGCCCAGAGAGGTTCCGATGGCGACGATCCGGTGCAGCCCGGCGACGTCCAGCAGGTGGCGGATATCCTCGACGATGCGGGCGGGTGCGTAATCGTGCCAGTCGGAACAGCGGCCAGAGCGGCCGCGCCCGCGATAATCCGGCACGACGACCCGATGGCCGCGTACCGTCAGGTGCCGGGCGAGGCCATCGAAATCCTTCGAATTGCGCGCCAGGCCGGGCAGGCACAGAACGGCCGGCCGGTCGCCTGTCCTGGCCGGCGCATAGTCGCGGAAATAAAGCCGGACTCCGTCACTGGCGGAAAAGACGCACCCCCGATAGGCCGCCGGATCGCCGGTCACGCCGTCCCGCCGCGCCTATTCCGGCGCCCGCTCGAAATCGGCTGCCAGGCTGTTATGCAGGGTCGGGTGCGGCAGCAACGCCGCATCGCGCTGCAGATTGTCGAGCCGCACGCCGCAGGCGATCACGCACCAGACATGCAGGGTGCGGTCCTTCGTGGTGTCGGTCGGATGCAGCTGCAGCCGGGTGCGATAGACATAGAGATTCTCCAGCACGCGCTGCACGTAATTGCGTGTCTCGGAGAACGGGATCAGCTCGATCCAGTCCACGATGTCGATATCGCCGCGCCTTGGGTCGCCGATCTCGCGCAGCCAGCGGCTGGCCCGGCTGGGGCCGGCATTGTAGGCGGCGATAGCGGCCGGATAGAAACCGTCGTAATTGTCCAGCAGATCAACCATGTAGCGGCTGCCCAGCGCGACGTTGAAGTCGGGATCCTCGGTCAGCTTTGCCGGTGCATAGGTCAGGTTTTCCTGGCGGGCGACCTGCCGGGCGGTGGCTGGCATCAGCTGCATCAGCCCGCGCGCACCGGCGCGGCTGACCGCCTGGCTGTCGAAATTGCTCTCCTGGCGGATCAGCGAGAGGATAAGCGTCTGTTTGGGGTGCCCCTCGGCGATCCGGCCCGGAACCGGATAGCCGGCTTCGATCAGCTGCAACCCGTCCTGGGCGAACTGCCGGGCAAGCCGGACGCCGACATCGGGATTGCCGTTGGCCTGTCCGAGGTCGGCCACCAGCTGCCGCTGCCCGGCGCTGTCGGCCTGGCGCGCCACCGCGTCGAGGAAGATGGAGAGCAGCTTCGGCTGGTCGATCTCGCTCAGCCGGCGCACCAGCCGCACCAGTTCCAGCTTTTCGAAGGCGGCGATCTCGGCAGCGTCGGGGATCGGGTCGACGGGCAGGGCCGGCAGCGGGCCTTCCAGCCGCGCGGCGGCCAGCTGGCCGTAGAAGGTGGTGATGTGTGCGCTGGCCTCGCCATACCAGCGTGCGGCCTCCTCGCGGCGATTCAGCGCCTCAGCGGCGCGGCCGGCCCAATAGGCGGCGCGGCCACGGCTGATCGGGGTGGAAACCCCGTCATGCATGCGGGTGAAGTGGGTGAGCGCGTCCTTCTTGTCTTCCAGGAAGCGCAGCGCGGTCCAGCCGGCCAGGAACTCGCCCTCGGCGAACACGATGCCGCTCTTGGCGCCGTGGCGGCTGGCCAGCTTGTAGGCATCGCTGATGTGTCCCGCGTTCAGCGCCTCGCGGAAATGATAGGCGCGCTCGCGCCACCAATAGCCGGCATTGTCCGGGTCGGCCGGGGCCTGCACCAGCAGTTCCCGCGCCTCGTCTGTACGGCCCTTCATACGGCGCCAGCGGATGCGCTCGTACAACAGCGCCGGATCGTCCTGCAGCGCCTTCGGCACCGCGTTGATGGCGGCATCGACGCCGGGGCTCAGATCGCGCAGCCGCATGCGCGCGACGGCCAGCGCGCGCAGGTCGGCCGGCACCAGCGGCAGCATGCGTTCGGCGCTGGTCAGATGACCCTCCCACAGCAGCCAGTCCAGCCGGCTTGCGTGGTCCTGGGCGCGCAGCAGCCCGGCATAAGCCTTCAGGAAATCGGTCTCGGCGCTTCTGCCGAACACGCTGCGCCGCCAGACAGTGCGGGCGAGGCCGGTCAGCTTCTCGGTATGACCGCTTGCCTTCAGTGCCGCCAGCTGGCGTAGCCGTCCATCCTGCGTCAGCGGCGGGAATTCCGCGAACCACAGGGACACCGCCGTTGCGGGCAGGGTCTCCGGCATCTTCTGTTCGCCGCGCAGGCGCAGCGTGTTGCGATGCGGCCAGTCCGGATGGGCGTGCAGGAAGGCGGTGATCTCGGCGAAGGTGGCGTTGCTGTCGGGCCGCGTCAGGTCCATCCAGTCCAGCGCCTTGTCCAGCAGCGCGTCTTTTCCCCTGGCGGCGGTCGCGCGCGCCTCGGTCCATTTATCGGCCTGCGCCGCTGCGAAAACCCTGGTGTAGATATCCTTCTGGGCAGGCTTCAGCGCATCGGCAGCCGAAGCCGGCGCGCCAGCAACCAGTCCGCTCGCCAGGGCAAACAGACACATAACCAGAATCGTCAGGCGGATAGGCATGCCGGCCCCTTCACTGTCTTAACGGTCGTGACCCAAGCCGCGATCGGCTGATTTGTGGCGCGCCTTCTATCGCTCCAATCCTAACGTTTTCTTGGGTTTACAACAAGCCGTCACGGATTTGCCGGGGTGTGCGGTGCTGGCGTAGGAACGCGCGCGGATTTATTGAGGTGCCGGGGCCCGTGCCAGCGACGCTTGCGGGCCGGGCGGCCGGGCGCTATGGTCTTCGGCCTTTCGCAGCGTGCGGAAGGGCCGGGCCGCGACGGCCCGATGCATCAAACAGCCAGAGGGAGTCTCGTCATGGCCAAGCCGCAGTTCAGCGGTGCCATCACCGCCTTGATCACGCCGTTCGCAAACGGGGCGGTGGACGAGAAAAAATTCCAGGCTTTCGTGGACTGGCAGATCAACGAAGGCATCAACGGCGTCGTGCCCTGTGGCACCACGGGCGAATCGCCGACGCTGAGCCATGCGGAGCACAACCGGGTTACCGCGCTGTGCGTTGAGGTCGCCAAGGGGCGCGTGCCGGTGATTGCCGGTACCGGCTCGAACTCGACCGCCGAGGCGATCAGCTTGACGCAGCATGCCCAGAAGGCGGGTGCCGATGCGGCGCTGCTGGTGACGCCCTATTACAACAGGCCGACCCAGGCCGGTCTGATCGCCCATTACAAGGCGATCCACGATGCGACCGACATTCCGATCATCATCTACAACATTCCCGGCCGCTCGGTCGTGGACATGAAGGTGGAGACGATGGCGGAACTGGCGAAGCTGCCACGCATCGTCGGCGTGAAGGACGCGACCAACGATCTGACCCGGCCGGTCACCACGCGTCTTGCCATCGATGCCGATTTCGTCCAGCTCTCCGGCGAGGACGGCACGCAGGTCGCCTATCTGGGGCAGGGCGGGCATGGCTGCATCTCGGTCACGTCCAATGTGGCGCCCCGGCTGGTGTCGGAAATGCATGCCGCCTGGAAGGCCGGCGACCGCGCCACCGTGCAGAAGCTGAACGACCGGCTGATGCCGCTGCATGAGGCGCTGTTCTGCGAATCCAGCCCCGGCCCGGTGAAATATGCCGCGGCGCTGCTGGGCAAGTCGGATGCCGGGACGCGCTTGCCGCTGACCGAAATCGCGGCCTCCAGCAAGGCACGGGTGGAAGCGGCAATGAAAAGCGCCGGCCTCATTAACTAACGGATACGGATGCTAAAGCGGGGTTATCGCCATGACGGGCGACAAGGCCGCCCGGTATCGGATCGTTGCCGATAACCGCCGGGCGCGGCACGACTATTTTATCGAGGATACGCTCGAGGTTGGCATCATGCTGCTGGGCACGGAGGTGAAAGCCCTCCGTGCCGGCCGCGCCAGCATCGGCGAATCCTTTGCCGGGCCGAAGACGGGCGAACTGTATCTGTTCAACGCCCATATCCCGGAATACGGGCAGGCGGCAAATCAGATGAATCACGAGCCGCGGCGCATGCGCAAGCTGCTGGTGCACAAGCGCGAGCTGGCAAAGCTGCTGGGCCAGGTCAAGCGCGAGGGCGTTACGCTGGTGCCGCTGCAGATGTATTTCAATGAGCGCGGCATCGCCAAGCTGCAGCTTGGCCTGGCCAAGGGCAAGAAGCTGGTGGACAAGCGCGAGACCGCGAAGAAGCGCGACTGGCAGCGCGACAAGGCCCGGCTGCTGCGCGCCAAGGGCTGAGGGTCAGCCCGCCGGCTTATCCTGCCGTCCGGCGGTCGATCCAGTCGCGCATCCTGTAATAGCTGCCGACGATAGGCAGGAACCAGGGATTGCCGCCATAGAGCGGCACGGTCGGCATTGGCAGCGCCTCGTAGGCACTGGGGCTGTTGGCATGGCCCAGAATATTCAGCGCCGTGCGATGGCCGAGATGCGTCATCATCACCACGCCGCTGCCATTGCAGCCCAGCGCGTAATGCAGGCCGGCCTGCCGGCCCATATGCGGCAGCCTGTCGAAGGTGAAGGCGACATTGCCGGTCCAGGCATGGGTGATCTTCACGCCGCGTATCTGCGGAAAGCGGTCGCACATGAAGCCATAGAGGATCGGCGCGCTCTCGGCCGGTGTCGCCTGGCCGAATTTGGCGCGGCCGCCGAAGATGATGCGTTTGCCGTCCGGCGAGGGGCGGTAATAGCACAGCACCCGCTTCGATTCGGAGATCATGCGTAGTTTCGGGAACAGCGCGCGGACGCGTTCCTCGCCCAGTTCCTCGGTGGCGATGATGAAGCTGCCGACCGGGACCAGCCGGCGCTTCTGCCAGGGTGTGGCGTCGCCGGTATAGCCATTGGTGGCGATCACCACCTCTTTCGCCTTCAGCTCGCCCTTCGAGGTGCTCAGCCGGAAGCTGCCGGGGGCGCCGTCGATGCGGCCGACCCGCGCGCCGGCGCAGAGCCGGGCACCGGCCTTGTGCGCGGCCTCCAGCATGCCCTTGTGCAGCAAGGCGGGATGCACGCCGCCGGCGCGCTGCACCACCATGCCGCCATGATAGAAATCACTGGCGATTTCCTCGTGCTGGCGGTCGCGCGGAACCATGTAAGCCTCCGACTCGGCCAGCCGGTTCAGCGCCTCCACGCGCTTCGCCTGCGCCTCGTAAGCCGCTGGCGTGTGCGCGCCGACAAAGCGGCCGGTCCTGGCGTAGAAGCAGTCGATCCCCTCGCGCGCGATCAGATTTTCCAGATGCGCATAGGCCGCACCGGCCTCGGCCAGCATCGCGCGGGTGGCATCGTCCTCCATGGTGCGGCCCTTGCCGACATTCACGCCGCCCGAGACCATGCCGCCATTGCGGGAGCTGGCGCCCCAGCCCAGATCCTCGGCCTCCAGCACCGTGACATCGGTGCCGTTGCGCGCCAGTTCCAGCGCCGTGGACAGGCCGGCATAGCCGCCGCCGACGATTGCGACATCGGTGGCGTCAGGCAGGGTGCTGGCCAATGCGGCGGTCGGCCTTGCGGCTTCCCACCAGTAAGGTTCGGCCTTGAAGCTGTCCGCGAAGATATCGGCGGCCATGAAGCGCTCCTGTCTGTCCTGTTAGTCTTAGTTACAACATCATCACGGCGATGCGGACGCGATACAAGCACCGCCTTTTTTGGGCGCCGCCTTTTTAGCGCCGGCTTTCCGCAGGGCTGTCGCCAGCGGGAGGCCGCCCTGCGCACGGGTGTCTGGCCTGCGCGGCCAATCCCTTGCAGGATGGCCGGCACGCAATGCGGCGGAACGGGGGAGGGAACGTGTCGCGACGGCAAGCCTATCTGCTGCTGGCCCTGGCGGCGCTGTTCTGGGCCGCCAACCCGGCGCTGGGGCGTTTCCTGGTGGACAGCGTGCCGCCTATCAGCCTGTCCTTCTGGCGCTGGACCGGGGCGTTGATCGTCATGACGCCGCTGGCGTTGCCGGCCTTGTGGAAGCAGCGCGCGACCCTGCGCCAGGACTGGCTGGCAGTGCTGGTGCTGGGCTTTCTGTCGGTCGCCGGCTTCACCACTTTGGTCTATGTCGGGCTGCGCTACACCACCGCCACCAACCTGTCGCTGCTGAACGCCACCATGCCGGTGATGATCCTGATCGTTGCCCGGCTGCTGCTGGGCCACGCCATCGGCCGGCAGCGGCTGATCGGGGTGGCGGTGTGCCTGGCCGGTGTCGTGCTGATCGTCGGGCAGGGCAGCCTGG
>Ga0114898_1001632_pt1 | contig 12757 bp, 11 predicted proteins | sample Malvired_Geostar_FD_83496 | JGI IMG/M metagenome (GOLD analysis project Ga0114898, IMG submission 83496) | Marine viral communities from the Global Malaspina Expedition - Malaspina viral metaG DeepMed_Geostar | ecosystem: Environmental > Aquatic > Marine > Oceanic | place: Mediterranean Sea... | reverse complement strand
TCGTCGAGAGCCCCGCAAAGGCCAAGACCATCAACAAATATCTGGGCCCGGACTTCCACGTCCTGGCGTCCTACGGTCACATCCGCGACCTGCCGTCGAAGGACGGATCGGTGCTGCCGGACGAAGACTTCGCCATGTCGTGGGAAGTCGACGCCAAGGCCTCCAAGCGGATGTCCGAGATCGCCGAGGCGGCGAAGAAGGCCGACCGGGTCATCCTGGCCACCGACCCCGACCGCGAGGGCGAGGCGATCAGCTGGCACGTGCTGGAGGTGCTGACCAAGAAGAAGGCGCTGAAGGACACCCACGTCGAACGGGTCACCTTCAACGCCATCACCAAGTCGGCGGTGCTGGAGGCGATGGCCAATCCGCGCCAGCTGGATATGGAACTGGTCGAGGCCTATCTGGCCCGCCGGGCGCTGGACTATCTGGTCGGCTTCACCCTGTCGCCGGTGCTGTGGCGCAAGCTGCCGGGCGCGCGCTCGGCCGGACGGGTGCAGTCGGTGGCGCTGCGCATCGTGGTCGACCGCGAACTCGAGATCGAGGCCTTCCGGCCGCAGGAATACTGGTCGGTCGAGGCCGATCTGACCGCCGACAGCCCGCCGTTCACGACCCGGCTGGTCAAGCACGCCGGCAAGCGGGTGCAGCGGCTGGACATCGTCTCCGAGGCCATGGCCACGGCGGCGCGCGAGGCGATCAACGCCGGCCAGTTCACCATCCGCTCGATCGAGAAGAAGCCGGTCAAGCGCGCCCCGAGCCCGCCGTTCATGACCTCGACGCTGCAGCAGGAGGCCTCGCGCAAGCTCGGCTTCACGGCGCAGCGGACCATGCAGGCGGCGCAGAAGCTGTATGAGGGCGTCGACGACCAGGGCGGTCTGATCACCTATATGCGGACCGACGGCCTCTACGTCAGCCCGGAGGGCATCGCCCAGGCGCGTGAGGTCATCGGCGACCGCTTCGGCCCCGCCTACGTCCCGGAGCAGCCGCGCTTCTACAAGTCCAAGGCCAAGAACGCCCAGGAGGCGCACGAGGCCATCCGCCCGACCAACATGGCCCGCGCGCCCGAGACCCTGCGGCTCGAGGGCGACCTGCAGCGGCTCTACGAACTGATCTGGAAGCGCACCATCGCCAGCCAGATGGAGTCGGCGCGGCTGGACCGCACCACGGTCGAGGTCGAGACGCCGGACGGCCAGACCGGCCTGCGCGCCACCGGCCAGGTGGTGGCCTTCGACGGCTTCATGGCCGTCTATGAAGAGGGCCGCGACGACAAGCCGAAATCGGGCGAGGACGACGAGGACGACACCACCCGCCTGCCCACGCTGAAGGAGGGCGCGACCGCCAAGGTCGAGGCGATCCGCACCGACCAGCATTTCACCGAGCCGCCGCCGCGCTTTTCCGAAGCGACGCTGGTCAAGAAGCTGGAAGAGCTGGGCATCGGCCGCCCGTCGACCTACGCCTCGATCCTGACCACCCTGCGCGATCGTGGCTATGTCCGGACCGACAAGAACCGGTTCATCCCCGAGGACACCGGCCGGCTGGTCACCGCCTTCCTCGAGCAGTTCTTCGGCCAGTGGGTGGAGTACGACTTCACCGCCGATCTGGAGAGCCAGCTGGACCAGGTGTCGGCGGGCGAGCTGGACTGGAAGAAACTGCTGCGCGAATTCTGGGGTCAGCTGAAGCCGGCCACGGCCGACGTCACCGCCATGCAGGGTGTCATCGACAAGCTGGACGAGGCCATCGGGCCCTTCCTGTTCCCGCCCAAGGCCGACGGCTCGGACGCCCGTCTGTGCCCGGTGTGCGGCACGGGCCGGCTGCACCTGAAGGCCAGCTTCAAGATGAAGTCGACCTTCATCGGCTGCTCCAACTATCCGGAGTGCAAATACACCCGCGGCTTCGGCAGCGGGGCGAACGATGCGGAGGCCGGGACGGACCGGGAACTGGGCGTCGACCCGGAGACGGGTCAGCCGGTGCAGCTGAAGATCGGCCGCTTCGGGCCCTATGTGGAGACCACGCCGCCGGAGGCCGAGAAGCCGAAGCGGTCGTCCCTGCCCAAGGGCTGGTCGGCGGCGTCGCTGACGCTGGAGCAGGCCTTGCGTCTGCTGGCCCTGCCGCGCGAGGTCGGGATGCACCCCGAGGACGGCAAGCCGATCACGGCGGGCCTCGGCCGCTACGGACCGTTCGTGCAGCATGCCGGGACCTACGCCAATGTCGCCGACATCGACGAGGTGTTCGAAGTCGGGCTGAACCGGGCCGTGGTGCTGCTGGCCGAGAAGCGGGCCGGCAAGTTCGGCGGGCGCGGTGCGGCGGCGGCTCCGTTGAAGGACCTTGGGGCCCACCCGGAGACGGGCGAGCCGATCCACGTCATGGCCGGCAGGTTCGGGCCCTATGTGAAGTCGGGCAAGATCAACGCCACCCTGCCGAAGGGCACGGCGCCCGAGGATCTGACGCTGGAGCAGGCCCTGCCGCTCCTCGCGGCGCGGGCCGCGGCGGCGCCGAAGGGCAAGAAGGCTCCGGCGAAGAAGGCGGCGGCCAAGAAGCCGGCGGCGAAGAAGACCGCTGCGAAGAAGCCGGCCGCAAAGAAGGCCGCGGCGAAGGCCTAGCCCTTCAGCAGCCGGTCACGGGCAGCGTTGAGCCGGGAGGCGAGGCCTTCCGTGCCGCCCTGGTCGGGATGAGCGCGGGCCATCAGGCGCTTCCATGCGGCCTGGATGTCCTGCCGCGTGGCGTCGGCGGAGACGCCGAGCAGGGACCGGGCCTCGGCGGCCGTCATGGCCTCGGCGCGGGGCGCGGCCGTCCGCTGACGCGAGGACACGGTCAGCCACAGGCCGGCGCCCGCGAGGATGGCGGCGGGCAGCCAGGCGCCCCGCGCGGCCAGCAGGACCGCTCCGGCGATCAGAACGGCGCTGAACAGGGTGGCGGTGACGCGCCAGTGTCCCTGGCCGCGCCGCTCGGTCTGGCGGCCCAGACGGACCAGCGCCCAGACGGCGATCGCCGCCAGCGCCAGCCAGACGAGGCTCAAGAGCTCACGCCGCTTCGTCCAGCGGCGCGTTGAGGGAGCCGCCGTCGAGGCCGAGCGCCTGCATCAGGTTGCGCAGTTCCTGCCGGGCCGCGACGTGGGCCAGCGACACGGCCACCGGACGCACTTCGCTGGACAGGTCGGCGACGGTCAGGCCGAACGGGAACAGCTCGCGGTAGATGACGCGGTCGCGCAGGCCCGGGCCAATGCGGAAGCCGACCCGGCGGGCCAGCTTCTCCATCCGCTCTTCGAGACGCTGGCGGTTACGGGCGGCGGCGACGGCCATGCGATTGACCACCACGATCCAGTCGATGGCGGCGGCGCGGCCCTCGGTGATGGCGCGGTGCTTGCGCGCCTCCCAGACGCTCTCGGAATAGATCGACGGCTTGAGCAGGTCGAGGGTGACCGGATCGATCTGACCGAGCAGGTCGAAGTCGACGAAGCTGTCGTTCATCGGGGTGACGATCTGGTCGGCGAGGCCGTGGGCGGTGCGCGACAGGACGGTGTCGCCGCCGGGGGTGTCGATCAGGATGTATTCGGCGCGGGCGCGCGCCTCGGCGAAGGCGGCGTCGAAGCGGGCCAGCTGCTCGCTCTCGTCGGCCCGGGCCAGGGCCTTGCCGTCGCCCATGTCGGGTTCGAACGGCATCGGCAGGGCCTGGCCGTTTCCGGCCATCCAGGCGGCGCGGTTGGCGAAGAATTTGGCCATCGAACGCTGGCGCAGGTCTAGGTCGATGATCGCCACCGTCTTGCCGGCGTGCAGCAGGCCGCAGGCGATGTGGATGGCCAGGGTGGACTTGCCCGCCCCGCCCTTCTCGTTGCCTACGACGATGACCGTGGGGTCCGCCATGAAATCCGATGCTCCGATGGCCGCCGACTCGACGCGCGGCCTTGTAGCGCCAGAATCGCCGGGTCGGGGCGCGCCGTCAACGGAGCGCGGAGGATCGGGCTGTGGATGCGGCGCTTCAGGCGGCGCGGTGGCACCACGGATCGTCGACGCCGGCGGCGGCGCAGACGGCGGCGGCGGCGGTCGCGGGCGCATTGACCTTGAGCCGGGTCAGGCGGCGGCCGCCGACCTCGACGGCTTCGTAGACGGGGGTCAGGCCGTCGAGATCGAGGCGGGCCCAGGCGGCGCGGGCGGCGGCCTCGCTGGAATAGGCCCCGATCTGGACCAGCTTGCCGGCGGTGCGCGGAGCGGTCGGACGAGGAAGGCTCGCCGGACGGAGGCCCGCCCGGGCGGCGGCGCTGTCGATGCGGGTGGAGACATCGCGGACCACGGCGTCGGCCATGGCAGGCGCGGCGGCGGCGGCGAACCGCTGGCCCTGCTCTTCCGCCAGACCGCGCAGGCCGCCGTCGCGGGCGTCCCACAGAGCGTGGGGGTCCATGACCTCGACCTTGAGAGCCGGACGCAGGCCGGCCTCGGCGGCGGTGCGAACCACAGGCGTTTCGGCCCGTTCCGCCTGCCCGTCCAGCGGGATGGCGGCGACGGCCCTGGCCATGTTCTCGAACCGGTGCGGGTCGGCGTCGACCATGCCGCAGGCGGACAGGGTGGCCGCGGCCGCGATGGCCAGCACTGGACGGATGAGGAGGCTCGGCGTCATAAGCGGCACACTGGCACGCCGGGCTTTGAAGCGCGGTTCACAAGCACGCTTAAGGCGAAGGGTTAATCCGTTCACCATGCCCGACACTCCTGACCTCCCCGTCGTCCGCACCATCGCGGACCTGCGCCGGACGGTAAGCGGCTGGAAGCGGCAGGGGTTCACCGTCGGCTTCGTGCCGACCATGGGCGCGTTGCACGAGGGGCACCTCGACCTGGTGCGGGAGGCGGGCGAGCGAGCCGACCGGGTGGTGGCCAGCGTGTTCGTCAATCCGGCGCAGTTCGCCGCCCACGAGGACCTCGGGACCTATCCCCGGCAGGAGGCGCGGGACGCGGAATTGCTGGCCGGCGGCGGCTGCGCCCTGCTGTATGCGCCGGCGGTGGAGGAAATGTACCCGGCGGGCGCCACCACGACGGTCTCGGTCGGCGCCCCGGCCGAGGGACTGGAGGGCGATTTTCGGCCGCAGATGTTCAGCGGCGTGGCCCTGGTGGTGGCCAAGCTGCTCAATCAGGTCCAGCCGGACGTCGCGGTGTTCGGAGAGAAGGATTATCAACAGTTGATCGTGGTCAGGAGGCTGGTCCGCGACCTCGATATTCCGGTCGATGTCGTCGGCTCGCCGACCATCCGGGACGGCCACGGCCTCGCCCTGTCGTCGCGCAACGCTTACCTGTCGGAGGACGATCTGGCGGTCGCCCGGCGGCTGAACGGGGTGTTGGCCGAGGCCGGCGCGAAGGCGGCGACGGGCGCGCCCGTCTCCGCCGTCGAGGACGAGGCCCGGACCGCCTTGCTCGAGGCCGGTTTCAGCCACGTCGATTACATCGCCGTGCGCCGGGCCGACGATCTCGCGGCGTTCGAAGGCGGGACCGTCGACGGCCCCGCCCGCGTTCTCGCCGCCGCCTGGCTGGGCCGGACGCGGCTGATCGACAACCTGCCGGTCTAGCCGATCGCGCCGACGCAGCCCTCGTCGCCGCCTAGAGGCACGGCGGCGTCGGTGAGCGACAGGCTCCAGCCGTGGTGGGTGTCGAGGCCGCGACGGCGCAGGCCCGAGCCGTCGCCCGCGTCGCCGCCGGCGGTGACCAGCACGCGGCGGCCGCCCGGCAGAGCCTCGGGATCGATGCGGCCGACGGCCAGCGCCGTCGGGGTCTCGCCGCCGAAGCCGTCGAAGACGCTGAGCATCGACCATTCGCGGCGCAGGCCGGTCCACCACGGGTCGCCGGCGTTGATCGCCAGCACCGCCACGCCGTGACCTTCGGCGGCCCAGGCGAGCGCCGCCTGCGGATCGCGGACCGCCCTCAGGTCCGCCGCCGCGCCGAAGCGCAACCGGGCGCCGTCGAAGGCGCGGGTCGGCTCCACCGGCGACCAGACCTGCACCTGCATCCGGCCCTGCCGGGCCAGTCCCCAGCCGATGATCTGGCGCCACAGGGAGTCGACGGCCTCCCGGTTGTCTGGCGCGGCCTGGGCGAGGACGCGGTCGAGGACGCCCTGTTCGCGGTCGGGGCGGAGCTTGAGGTGGGGCCCGGACGGGGCGTCCTTGGCCCTGCCGACACGGGCGGCGATGGCGAGACGGCGTTCGAACAGGGCCAGAAGCTGGTCGTCGAGGACGTCGATCTCATGGCGCAGGGCGGCGAGCGCCATCTGTTCGGGCGAGACGTCGAGGGGGCCGGGCCAGACTTGCTGGAGACTCGAATGGGGCACGGGAGGGTCTTTCGGATTTCGATGGGGGCTGGGCGATTTGCGAGCCGCCGCTCCAGACGGAGCGGTCGCCGGCGAGGCGGTCAGGACGCGATGCCCGACGCCTCAGCCGGCGTATCGAAAGCCGTAGAAATACAGGTCCGCGGCGGCGGAGACGCCGGCGAATGCAGTCGCAGCGGTGGCTGGCGAGCGGACCATGGGGTTCATTGGGCGCACGGATCGTGCGGCGTCAAGCCGTTCAGGCGCTCAACAGGACAAAGCGCGTGCGGTTATCGGCCGAATCCTGGATGTCGTTGCGCAGAATCGACAATTCATAGACCTCAGCCGCCCGCACCGGGGCGACGGCAGCGCGCGCCGGGTCGGCGGCCTCGGCCACGGCGCGGGCCGCGCCGGCGGTGTCGAAGGCCTCGACCGGCTGGATGCCGAGCTCCGCGAGGGTGGTGGTGCACTGGCCCAGCGCCGCGGGATGGCTTTCAGCCGTTCTGACGTCGGCGAGCCGTGCCCCGGTCGGGGCCATCAGGGCCAGCCGGATCGGGCGCCAGACCTCGGAGACCACGGTCAGGTTCGCCTGCTCGACGAGGGAGGCGGCGGGTTCGACCCGGCCGATGGTGGTGTTCTCCACCGGGATCAGGGCGCAGCCGACCTGTCCCGCCTTGAGCGCCGCGATGGCGGCTTCGAAGCTGTCATAGGCGACCGGTTCGTCCCAGGGGCGGAGATCGATACAGGCCTCGTGGCTGAAGGCGCCGGGCGCGCCCTGGTAGGCGCAGCGGCCGGGCGCGGCGTCGCCGTCCGGACGGCCGACGCCCACCATCTCAGGCCGCCTCGGACTGCGGGCGCCGGCCGGCCTTGAGCCGCTCGGCGACGAGGAAGGCCAGCTCCAGCGCCTGATCGGCGTTGAGGCGCGGATCGCAATGGGTGTGGTAGCGGCTCGACAGGTCGTCCTCGGTCAGGGCCTGGGCGCCGCCGAGGCATTCGGTGACGTTCTGGCCGGTCATTTCGAGATGGACGCCGCCGGGGTGGACGCCCTCGGCCTCGGCCACGTCGATGAAGGTGCGGACCTCGGTCAGGATGCGCTCGAACGGTCGCGTCTTGAAGCCGTTGCCGGCCTTCAGGGTGTTGCCGTGCATCGGATCGATCGACCAGACCACGCGCTTGCCGTTCTCCTTCACCGCCTTCATCAGGCGCGGCAGGCGGTCGCCGACCTTGTCCGCGCCGAAACGGCCGATCAGGGTCAGGCGGCCGGGCGTATTGTCGGGATTGAGCACGTCGATGAGGGCCAGCAGGTCGTCCGGCTCCATTGTCGGGCCGCATTTGAGGCCGACCGGATTGCGGATGCCCCGTGCGAACTCGATGTGGGCGCCGTCCAGCTGGCGCGTACGCTCGCCGATCCAGACCATGTGGGCCGAGGTGTCGAACCATTCGCCGGAGGCGCCGTCCAGGCGGGTCAGGGCGCTTTCGAGGTTGAGCAGCAGGGCCTCGTGGCTGGTGAAGACCTCGACTCGGCTTAGGTCCGGATGGCTGTCGGGATTGACGCCGACCGCCTCCATGAAGGCCAGGGCCTCGGTGATCTTGTCGGCCAGGTCGCGGTATTTGGCGCCGTAGGCGCTGTCGGCCGCGAAACCCATGGTCCAGCGGTGGATGTTGTAGAGGTCGGCGTAGCCGCCGCCGGCGAAGGCGCGCAGCAGGTTCAGGGTCGAGGCCGACTGGTTGTAGGCGCGGATCAGCCGCTGCGGATCCGGCACGCGCTCGGCGGGCGTGAAGCCCATGCCGTTGATGATGTCGCCGCGGTAGCTGGGCAGGGTCTGGTCGCCGATGGTCTCCAGCGAGGACGAGCGCGGCTTGGCGAACTGGCCGGCGATGCGGCCGACCTTCACCACCGGCTTGCGGCCCGCGAAGGTCAGGACCACGGCCATCTGCAGGATCAGCCGGAAGGTGTCGCGGATGTTGTCGGTCGAGAACTCCTTGAAGCTCTCGGCGCAGTCGCCGCCCTGGAGCAGAAAGGCCTCGCCGGCCTCGACCTGGGCCAGTTTGGCGGTCAGACGCCGCGCCTCGCCGGCGAAGACCAGCGGCGGCATGGTGCGCAGCTCGTCCTCGACACGCTGCAGCGCGGCCGTGTCCGGATAGTCCGTCGGCATCTGCACGACGGGTTTCGATCTCCAGCTCTCGGGCGTCCAGCGGCTCATGCCCGCAAGATAGGCGGAGGGCGGGCCGTGGACAATGAACCGTTGTGCCGCATGGAGTTTTTCCGCTGGGGACGCCTTCTCCCTCCCCGCCCCGGGGAGGGTGGTCGCGCCAGCGACCGGGTGGGGACGGCTGAGGGGATTGGCGCGGCCTTGCGGCCGCCCCCACCCTGTCGCCGCTGCGCGCCGACATCCCTCCCCGGGACGGGGAGGGAGAACGGTGGCGAGTCGCCCCTACCCCGCGCGGGCGTCGGGGGACTGTTTTTCCTTCAGGGTGACCAGTTCCTCGGCCATGGTCGGGTGGACGGCGCAGGTGGCGTCCCACTGGGCCTTGGTCAGGCCGGCCTTCACGGCGATGGCGGCGAGCTGGATCATCTCCGGCGCCTCGGGGCCGACGATGTGGACGCCGACCACCTTCTGCGACGGGGCGTCGACGACCAGCTTCATCAACACGCGCTCGTCCGAGCCGGTGAAGGCGTATTTCATCGGCCGGAATCGGGTGACGTAGACGTCCACCTCCCCGGCGCAGGCATGGCGCGCCTCGCTCTCGCTGAGGCCGACCACGCCGACCGGGGGCTGGCTGAACACGGCCGTGGCGACGGCCTCGTAGTCGAAATGCTGCGGATTGTTCCGGTAGACGGTCTCGTGGAAGGCCACGGCCTCGCGGATCGCCACCGGCGTCAGGTTCATGCGGTCGGTGACGTCGCCGATGGCCCAGATACTTGCAGACGTTGTTTTCGAGAAGGCGTCGACGCGGATCGCGCCCCGGTCGTCGATCTCCACCCCGGCGGCTTCGAGGCCCAGGTCCCTGACGTGCGGAACGCGGCCGGTCGCGAACATGACCACGTCGGTCTCGAGGCTCATGCCGTTCCCGAGGTGGTTGACGATGCCCGTCTCCGTCTTCTCCAGGCTGGTATGCTGACAGCCGAGGATGACCTTGATCCCACGCTTCTCGATCTCGTTGGCGAGATGGGCGCGGACGTCGTCGTCGAAGCCGCGCAGGATGTTGGGGCCGCGGTAAATCAGGGTGGTCTCGACACCCAGGCCGGCGAAGATGCCGGCGAACTCGACCGCGATATAGCCGCCGCCGGCGATCAGGATGCGCTTCGGCAGTTCCGGCAGGTGGAAGGCCTCTTCCGAGGTGATGGCGTGCTCGACGCCCGGCAGGTCCGCAGGGACCCAGGGGCGGCCGCCGGTGGCGACGAGGATCTTGTCGGCGGTGACGATCATCGGTTCGCCGCCCTCCCCCTTGCCGGCGATCTCGACGGTGTGGGCGTCCCTGAGCACCGCGCGGCCGTGGATCAGGTCGACCCCGGCCTTGCCGAGATTGGCGGCGTAGATGCCGGACAGGCGGGCGATCTCGACGTCCTTGGCCTCAAGGAAGGTCGGCCAGTCGAATTTCGCGTTTTCGAACGACCAGCCGTAGCCCTCGGCGATCTCGATGGCGTGGCTGACCTCGGAGGCCATGACCATGAATTTCTTGGGCACACAGCCGCGCACGACGCAGGTGCCGCCGACGCGAAACTCCTCGGCGATGGCGACGCGCTGGCCGCCGAGGGCGGTCAGCCGGGCGGCGCGGACGCCGCCGGACCCGGCGCCGATGACGAAGAGGTCGTAGTCGTAATCGGCCATTCGGCGAGGCTCCGTTCCGCGCCGGGACAGGCGCGATGTGGTCCGCGGGGAGAGGCGCCCGACTTAGGCGCCAGCGTCTGGAGGGGCAAGGGCGGTCGGCGTGTGGCAGGGCGCTTGACCGGGCCCGAAACCGGCGCATAGTCGAGGCGAACAGTCGCCAAGGATGTGACTCATGGTTGCGCTCGCCCTCTCCATCCTGCTGGCCGTGGCGCCGATGCAGGATCCGCCGCAGCCCTCGCCCCCGCCGCAGGAGCCTCCGGCCGCGGTCGATCTGGGCGAGATCGAGGTCACCGGCCGGCCGCTCGACGCCATCATCCGCTCGTTCGTCGACGAGGTCGCCGCGCCCAACAACCGCCGAGGCATCGCCCGCTGGGACGACCGGATCTGCATCGGGGTCGCCAATCTGCGGGCCGAACCGGCGCAGTATATCGTCGACCGGGTCTCTACGGTGGCGGAAGATCTCGGGGTCATGCCGGGCGAACCGGGCTGCCAGCCGAACGTGATCATCATCGCCAGCGACGACCCCGACGGACTGGCCCGACAGTTGACGGAGGAGCGGCGCAGGGCCTTCCGCATGGGCGGTTCGGGCATGGATCGGGGCGGCGACGCCCTGGAGGCCTTCGTGGCCTCGGATGCGCCGATCCGTTGGTGGCAGGTCAGCATGCCCGCCAATTCGGAAACCGGCCAGCGGGCGACCCGCATCCCGGGGGAGTGCGCGGGCAGCTGCGATGCTGAGGGAATCAACCCCCAGGACTACGCCCCCACCATCTCGGTGTTCGCCGCCTCGCGGCTGAGCACCCAGATCGTCGACTACATCTTCCGCGCCGTGGTCATCCTCGACATCGACCAGATCGGCGGCATGTCCGGGCAGCAACTGGCGGACTACGTCGCCATGGTCACCCTGGCGCAGATCGACCCGGAGGCGGACACGAGCCGCTACGCCTCGATCCTCAACGTCTTCGAGGAGCCGGACACGGCGTCCGGTCTGACCGAGTGGGACCAGGCCTATCTGCGCGGCCTCTATGACGCCGAGCGCAACCGGAAGAACCTGCGCGCCGGCCGGATGGAGATCGCCGACTCGATCCATCAGGCGCACCAGCAGGCGCGGGCCGAAGAGGAAGCCGCGGAGGAGTAGGCGAGCCTTACGGCGAGACGGTCTGCGTCGGGCTGTCGCTCGCGAGACGGCGCCAGCCGCCCTCGCCGGTCCAGACGCAGGCGTATTCGCGCATCCGCGGATCAATGTCCGCCACCTGCGCCGGCGTGACGGGGTCGATTGCAGCGAGACGGTCGTGGAAGAACCCGCGTGATCGCAGGCCCCCGTAGCCGTGAGGACCGTCGGTCACGGTCGACCAGCCGTCGACGGTCACTCGCCAGATCGGCAGGAAGCACGCCTCGGGCGCCGTCTCCCGCATCTTGCCCAGTTCGAACCACTCAAGGCCGGACCGCCCGGTCCCTCCGGCGATGTCGAAAACCTCGTTTGCGAAGGCGCCGCGGTCGTCGAACCGGAAGGCGTCCCCCACAACCAGGGCGCTACCGTGATATTCGCCGAGCAGAAAGCCCGACACGCGCCGCTTGGGGCCCAATACGATGCATTCCAGCTGGTCGGCGTCCAAGCCGTTCGGTCGCGACAGGTTGGGCAGTCCCGCCTCGCACAGCGTCTGGACGAAATGGACCCGGTCGGTCTGATGCCAGATCGCAAGGCCGCCGACTGCGAGAACCACGACAAGACCGGAGACCAGCATCCATCGCCTCATCCGGCCCTCCTCAGGGCGTCAGCAGTTCCACGCCATCGCCCGTGCCGATGATGGCCTCGTCCGCGAGGTCGAGGAAGAGGCCGTGCTCGACCACGCCGGTGATCAGCTTGAGGTCGTCGGCGAGGCGGGCCGGATCGTGGATGGCGCCGCATCTGGCGTCGTAGATCAGGTTGCCGCCGTCGGTGCATACCAGGCCGCGCTCGGCGGTGCGGACCCGGGCCGGCATGGCGATGTCGTGGTCGGTCAGCACGTCGGCGATGCGGTTGGCGGTGGTCTTGTGGCCGAAGGCGACGACCTCAATGGGCAGGGCGAAGGCGCCGAGGGTCTTCACCACCTTGGCGGCGTCGGCGATGACGAGGCAGCGGGCCGAGGCCTCCCAGACCAGTTTCTCGCGCAGCAGGGCCGCGCCGCCGCCCTTGATCAGGGTCAGTCCGGGGCCGACCTCGTCGGCGCCGTCGACGGTGAGGTCGATGCGCGGGGAATCCTCGAGGGTGGAGAGCGGTAGGCCGAGATCGCGGGCCAGTTCGGCGGTGGCCTCGGAGGTGGGGACGCAGCGCAGGTCCGGCAGGTCGCGGGCGGCCAACGCCTTGACGAACCAGGCGGCGGTCGAGCCGGTGCCGAGGCCGACGGTCATGCCCGCCTCGACACGGAGGGCGGCGGCTTCGCCGGCGAGTTTTTTCTGGGTGTCCGCGCTCATTTCCCGGCCGCCTTCTTCGCCCGCATGGTTTCGATGAACCGCGCCGCCCAGCCGGGCTTGGCCGACTGTCCGCCCCGGGCCAAAGCGAGGTCGCCCGGCGCGACGTCCCGGGTGATCACCGAGCCGGAGCCGACCATGGCGCCGGCGCCGATGGTGACGGGGGCGACCAGCGAGCTGTTGGAGCCGACGAACGCCCC
>Ga0114898_1001631_pt1 | contig 12781 bp, 10 predicted proteins | sample Malvired_Geostar_FD_83496 | JGI IMG/M metagenome (GOLD analysis project Ga0114898, IMG submission 83496) | Marine viral communities from the Global Malaspina Expedition - Malaspina viral metaG DeepMed_Geostar | ecosystem: Environmental > Aquatic > Marine > Oceanic | place: Mediterranean Sea... | reverse complement strand
GTCCACATCGGCACCTCTCTTCGCGATTCGGTGCCAGATAAGGAATCACAGCCGATTCCAGCCCCGCAAGCCGGAATCGCCAACCGACTCTGTCGACTCACAAACTCCCCGGACGGACACTTAGGACGAATTTCATGATCTCGCGCTTCTTCATCAACAGGCCGGTCTTCGCGACGGTCCTGTCCATCGTGATCGTGCTGGCCGGCCTGGCTGCCATGCGCTCCCTGCCGATTGCGCAATATCCCGATATCGTGCCGCCTGATGTGGTGGTTTCGGCGAGCTATCCCGGCGCCAATGCCGAGGTGATCGCGGAGACGGTGGCGGCACCGCTGGAGCAGAACATCAACGGCGTGCCGGGGATGATCTATATGCGCTCCTCGGCGTCGAACAGCGGATCGCTGACGCTGACCGTCACCTTCGAGATCGGCACCGATCCCGACCAGGCGACCATCGATGTGAACAACCGGGTGCAGGCGGTGCTGTCCCGGCTGCCGGAAGAGGTGCGGCGCCTGGGCGTGAACGTGACCAAGCGCTCCAGCTCCATCCTGCAGGTCATCACCATGTCCTCGCCGGGCGGGCGCTATGACCCGGTCTATGTGTCGAACTATGCGCTGCTGAACGTCATCGACGAGCTGCGCCGTATCAACGGCGTCGGCGATGCGCAGATTTTCGGCGCGAAGGATTATTCGATGCGCGTCTGGCTGAGCCCGGACAAGCTGGCGCAGTACGATATGACGCCCAGCGACGTTGCGGCCGCCATCCGCGAGCAGAATTCGCAGTTCGCCGCCGGCCAGTTCGGCCAGGCGCCGATGGAAAACCCGCAGCCCTACACCTATTCCGTCGTCGCCCCGGGCCGTCTGGTCGAGGCGGAGGAATATGGCAACATCATCCTGCGCTCGAATGAGAACGGCGCCAGCCTCCGGCTGAAGGATGTCGCCCGTATCGAACTCGGCGCGCAGGATTATTCCTTCAACGCCAGCCGGGACGGCGAACCGGCAATTGCGATCGGTATCTTCCTGCAGCCCGGCGCCAACGCACTGGACGTGACCTCGTCGGTGCGTTCCAAGATGGCAGAGCTGCAGCAGCGCTTCCCCGACGGCATCGAATACGGCATTCCCTTCGACACCACGAAATTCGTCGAAGTGTCGATTGAGGAGGTGATCAAGACCTTCCTGGAGGCCGTCGTGCTGGTCATCCTGGTGGTCTATCTGTTCCTGCAGAATGTGCGGGCGACGATCATTCCGCTGCTGGCCGTGCCGATCTCGCTGATCGGCGCCTTCATCGGCATGTATCTGCTGGGCTTCTCGATCAACCTGCTGACCTTGTTCGGCATGGTGCTGGCCATCGGCATCGTGGTCGATGACGCCATCGTCGTGCTGGAGAATGTCGAGCGCAACATGACGCAGAACAAGCTCAGCCCAAAAGACGCCGCGTTAAAGGCGATGGAGGAGGTGAGCGGCCCGGTCATCGCCATCGTCCTGGTGCTCAGCTCGGTGTTCATTCCGGTCGGCTTCCTGGGCGGCCTTGCCGGCGAGATGTACAAGCAGTTCGCCATCACTATTGCCGTGTCGGTGCTGATCTCCGGCATCGTGGCACTGACGCTGTCGCCGGCGCTGTGTGCGGTTTTCCTGAAGCCCACCCATTCCGAGCCGCTGGCGCCGTTCCGCTGGTTCAACCGTGCCTTCGAGAAACTGACCGACGGCTATGCGGCGGGCGTGCGCTTCTTCCTGAAGCGCGCCTTCATGGCTGTGCTGGTATTCGCCGCCGTTATCGGTGCGACCTACCATCTGTTCGAGAAGGTGCCAGGCTCGCTGGTGCCGGCTGAGGACCAGGGTTATGTGATGGTTGTCTCCATCCTGCCGCCCGCTGCCTCGCTGGACCGCGCCACCAAAGTGATGGATCGGATAAGCGGCGATCTTTCGCAACATCCGGCGGTGCAGAATGTGGTCAGCTTCGCCGGCTTCGACATTCTGTCCGGCGGTATCCTGAAGACCAGTGCCGGCGTGGCCTTCGTGCCGCTGAAGGACTGGTCGGAACGGACCGAGGCGCAGAACGACGCGCGTAATCTGGTCGGCACCTTCATGGGCATGGGCAGCCAGGTGCGCGATGCCGTCGTGCTGGCCTTCAACCCGCCGCCGATCACCGGCATCTCGATGACCGGCGGATTCGAGCTGTATCTGCAGGACCGTACCGGCGCTGGCAGCGTGAAGCTGGCTGAGGCCGCGAACAAGCTAGTGCAGGCCGCCAGCAAGCGTCCCGAACTGCAGGGTGTGAGCACGACCTTCTCCACCTCCGTGCCGCAATACAAGGTGACGGTCGATCGCGAGAAGGCGAAGGCACTCGGCGTGCCGCTGCCCGATATCTTCGATGCGATGCAGAGCACGATGGGCACGCTCTATGTGAATGATTTCACGCTGTATGGCCGCAGCTACCGCGTGAACCTGTCGTCCGAGGCACGCTTCCGCGAGAAGCCGGACGATCTGCGCCACATCTTCGTGCGCTCGGGCGATGGCAGCATGATCCCGCTGGATTCGCTGCTGAAGATCGAGCGGGAGATCGGCCCCGACCTGATCGAACGTTTCAACATCTTCGCGGCCGCCAAGATCCTGGGTGGCCCGGCGCCGGGCTACAGTTCCGGCCAGTCGCTCGACGTGATGGAAGAGCTGGCGACCGAGCTGTTCGGCACCGACTACGCCATCGCCTGGACGGGTGCGGCCTATCAGGAACGCACCACGGCGGGAACGGCCGGCATTGCCTTCGTGTTCGGCCTGGTCATGGTGTTCCTGATTCTGGCGGCACAGTACGAGCGCTGGTCGCTGCCGGTCGCCGTGCTGCTGGCGGTGCCGTTCGGCGTGTTCGGCGCGATCACGGCGATCTGGCTGCGCGGTCTGGAGAATGACGTGTATTTCCAGATCGGTCTGATCACGCTGATCGGGCTGGCGGCGAAGAACGCGATTCTGATCGTCGAATTCGCCGTGCTGAAGCGCAAGGAAGGCCTGTCCATCGAGGCGGCGGCGCTGGAAGGTGCGCGGTTGCGCTTCCGGCCGATCATCATGACCTCACTGGCCTTCATTCTGGGCTGCGTGCCTCTGGCGATCAGCACCGGCGCGGGGTCGGCCAGCCGGCATTCCATCGGCACCGGCGTGATCGGCGGCATGCTGGCCGCGACCTTCCTCGCGACCTTCCTGATCCCCAGCTTCTACAAGATCGTTTCGCGGCTGACCGAGCGTCGCGCCAAGGAACAGCCCAAGCCCAAGCACAAATCCAAGCATGACGATGCCAGCAGCCAGGAGAAGCCTGCCGATGCGTAACTCCCTTCTTGCCGTCGGTCTGGCCGCGCTGCTGGCGGGCTGCGCCGTGGGACCGGACTATCAGCGCCCGGAGATCGACATGCCGCAGCAATGGGGCGGCACCATCGTTGTCGCGTCCCAGGTCGATCCTTACTGGTGGCGCTTCTATGGCGATCAGGCGCTCTCCGATCTGGTGGAGGAGGCGCTGGCCGCCAATTCCGACATCGCGCTGGCGGCGGCCCGCGTGGCCGAGGCCCGGGCACTGGCCGGCTTCGCTCGTGCCGACCGGCTGCCGACGCTGAGCGCCGAGGCCGGTGCCCAGCGCGAGCGTTCCAGCGACGACTTCACCACCGCCGCGACCCCGAATCCGGTGAACAGCCTGCGTGTAGCTGGCGTGCTCAGCTACGAGCTCGATCTCTGGGGCCGGCTCGCCCGCGCGGACGAAGCGGCGCGTGCCGATCTGCTCGCCAGCCAGGCGGCGCAGGATACGGTGCGGCTGGCGGTCGCCGCCGATGTCGCTTCGGGTTATTTCAACCTGCGGGCGCTGGACCATCAGGTCGAGATCGCCGAGCGCACGCTGCAGGCGCGGCAGGATTCCTATGAGCTGCAGAAGGCGCAGTACGATAATGGCGTGGTGACCGAACTGGCACTGCGTCAGGCAGAATCGGAACTTGCGGCGACCCGCGCCCAGCTTCCGGCGCTGCGCCAGCAAATGGGCCTTCAGCGCAACGCGCTGTCGGTATTGCTGGGCCGCACGCCGCGCGCCCTGATGCGCGACCCGATTGCCCGCGGCCAGTCGGTGGAGATCCTGCCGGTGCCGCCGGTGGTGCCGGATTTCATGCCGTCCTCGATCCTTGACCGGCGCCCGGACATCCAGCAGGCCGAACAGCAGCTCGTCGCGGCCAATGCCCAGATCGGTGTCGCCAAGGCAGCATTCTATCCGAATATCGCGCTGACCGGCACGCTGGGCCAGCAGAGCCGTGAACTGGGCGATTTGTTCACCTCCGGCAATGGTATTTGGGGGCTGGCGTCGAGCCTGACGTCGCCGATCTTCGATTTCGGCCGGAACCAGGCCAATCTGGATGCCAGCGAGGCGCGCCGCCAGCAGGCGCTGGTGAGCTATGGCCAGACCGTGCGCGGCGCCTTCCGCGAGGTGCTGGACGCTTTCGAGAAGCAGCAGGGCAGCACCGAAAGGCTCACCGCCATCGACGGGCAGGTCGAGGCGCTGCGCCGCACCGTCGAACTGGCCAGGGACCGCTATGATGGCGGCTACACCTCCTATATCGAGGTGCTGGACGCCCAGCGCACGCTGTTCCAGGCGGAACTCGACCAGTCGGAGGCCCTGCGGGACCGGCTGCAAGCCTCTGTCGAGCTGTACAAGGCGCTGGGTGGCGGCTGGAGTGCAGACGCCTCCGCTGCCCGGTAGAGGCTCCCCGATAGAAGGTCTGCCCCGTAGAGCAGCCATGCGGGCGTGAGGCTCGCACTTCCGCCGCACTGTCGCTACCGTACCGGAAATCTAGAGTGCGATCGCTTTAAATGCCTTCATCCGAGTGATGCATTTAAAGCGTGAATCGCCCTCTATCTTATTGATTAGAGACGGATCGTTCGATCCGGCTCTAGGGGGAGGGAAGCGTATGAGTGCGGACAAGGCGGGTACGGTCGGTTTCATCGGACTTGGTGTGATGGGCGAGCCGATCTGCCGCAATATGCTGGCCAAGAGCGGCCGGGATTTCCTGGTTTTCGACCTGAACGAAGCGCCGCTGCAAAGGCTGGCCGCCGATGGCGCGCGGCTGGCGCCCGGTATTGCTACGGTTGCCGCCGCCGCCGACCTGCTGTTCCTGTCGCTGCCCGGTGGCAAAGAGGTGGAGGCAATCTGCCGCGCGTCCGACGGGCTGCTGGCGCAGGCCCGGCCCGGCCAGGTCATCGTCGATATGTCCACAGCGCCGGTCGGGCTGACTCGCACGCTGGCCGAGGAGTTCGCGGCGAAGGGGGCGATCTTCTGCGACGCCCCGGTCGCGCGCACGCGGCAGGCGGCCATAGACGGCACACTCAGCATCATGGTCGGTGCGGACGAGGCGACCTATGAGACGATCCGCCCGCTGCTGGAACATGCCGCCAGCGAGGTCACGCTGTGCGGGCCGGTCGGCTGCGGCCAGATCGTGAAGATCATGAACAATATGGTGCTGTTCCAGACCGTGGTGGCGCTGGCTGAGGCGCTGTCCATCGGCGGCAAGGCCGGCATCGACGAGAAGGTGCTGCTGGAGACGATGAGCAAGGGCTCGTCGGACAGTTTCGCGCTGCGCAATCACGGCATGAAGGCGATGCTGCCGCGCAATTTCCCGGATGAGGCGTTCCCCACCGACTACGCGCTGAAGGATGTCAGCTACGCGCTGGAGCTCGCGCGCGATGTCGGCATCGTGGCGGACGGCGCGCAGCTGGCCAGCGACATGCTGAAGCGCTCCAGCGAAGCGGGTAACGGCAAGGCCTATTTCCCGGCGCTGATCCGGCTGCTCGACGCCCAGGGTAAAGGATAACTAAAGCGTCAGCCCGCCATCGACATGGATTGCCTGGCCGGTGATATAGCCGCCTTCCGGCCCGGCCAGCAGGCTGATCATCGCCGCGACGTCGTCGGGCCGCCCCAGCCGGCCCAGCGGGATGCGCGCGATGGCCTGTTTCCAGCGGCTGTCGTCCAGTGAGGAATGGCCGGAGACGGCATCCTTCTGCACATAGCCCGGCACTACCGCGTTCACTGTGATGCCCTGTGGGGCGAACTGCGCGGCGAGCGAGCGGGTCAGCGCCTCCAGCCCGCCCTTGGCGGCGGCGGAGGCCGTGAAGGCGTCGCCATCCAGCCGGAACACATGGGCGACGAAGGAGCTGACGGTGACGATCCGCCCCGCCGGCGACTGCGCCAGTAGCGGATGCGCTGCCTTGGCGAGGCGGAAGCTGCCGCGCAGGATGACATCGAGCGAGCGGTCGAGGCCGTCCTCGTCCAGCTCCTGCAATGTGCGGCGGTCGGCGAAGCCGGCATTGGCGATCAGCCCGTCCAGCCGGCCGAAATGCTTCTGGCAGTCCGCAACCAGCATCGCCGCCGTTTCCGGTGCCGCCATATCGCCCAGCGCCACATGGCAGACGGCACCCTTCGCCGCACACTCCTCGGCCACGGTCACCGCCTTGTCGCGTTTCGATCCGGTATGCACCAGCAGGCCGATGCCCGGTCCCGCCAGCCGCCGGCAGACCGCAGCCCCGATGCCGCTGCCGGCCCCGGTCACCAGATAGACGCGCTGGATATCGCCCGACATGTATTTCTCCCGTTTGTCCGTTCGTGCGAGCCTAGCAAAAGACCGCGACGAATTGACCAGCGATCTGCATCTGCTGCCTTTGCATCGCCATATATAAGTGGTGCTGATTGAGCTTCGTGACTCAAATGGAGAAAAGGCATGAGCAAGACCATGTGGTTCGTCATCGCCGATGGCGCGCAGGCGCGGATTTTCGCCAATGAAGTGGAAAAGAGCGGCCTGAAGCTGGTCACCCAGCTGAAGAACGACAAGGCCCGACTGCCCGGTGCCAAGCTGGGGCGTGACAAGCCGACCCGTGTGCAGGAAAGCGCGAATTCGGGTCGATCCGCCGCCGAACCTCATGTCGATCCCAAGGATAAGGAAAAGCTGCGTTTCGCGCATCAGCTTGGCGGCCATGTCGAGGAGGCGGCGAAGAAGGACAAGTTCGCCAGCTTCGTTCTTGTGGCACCGGCCCGTGCCGCACGGGAGATCCGGGCGGCACTGGGCAAGACGGCGCGCGACCGTTTGATCGGCGTCGTGAACAAGGACCTTTCCTGGGTCGGCGATGCCGATATGGGAGAGCATGTGCAGGGTTTCGGCCGGCGGTTGCGGCAGCCGCGCGTGTTCGCGCATCTGTTTCCGGGCCAGCCGGTGCCGGAATAGACGGCTCTTAGACCCCAAGTTTCACCATACTCCAACTGCCACCCCCGCACTTGTTGCGGGGGTCCAGGGTTCAGCCAACACTGGCGATGCCGACGCGAGCCGAGGCCTGGATTCCCGCAACAAGTGCGGGAATGACGGATCGGAAAACCGTACACCGGAAACAAACGGTGAGGCATGAGCACCCGTCAGGATGTCTTGACGCCTTGTTATCCTCTGCTAACTTTGTCCGACAATCGGACAATGAGGCTCGTCTATGCAGAACGGCCCCGCGCTAAAGGATGTGGAGGAGGCGCTTGCCCTGCCGCTCGACCGGCTGGCAGCGCATCTTGGCGCGCACGGGCTGAATCTTGACCGCGGCGTGCCGGTGCGCCAGTTCGCCCACGGTTTCGGCAATGTGAATTACCTGCTGTCGGTCGATGGCGCGAAGACGGTGCTGCGCCGTCCGCCGCTGGGGCCGATTCCGCCCGGCGGCAATGACATGAAGCGCGAGCACACGGTCCTGTCGGTGCTGTGGCGGGCCTATCCCTACGCGCCGAAAGGCATCCATTTCTGCGGCGATGAGAGCGTCATTGGCGCGCCCTTCCAGCTGATCGAGTATCGCGAGGGGCTGGTGATCGGCGCGGAGATGCCGCCGGAGCTGGCCGGGAAGCGTGAGATCGGCGCCAAGCTGGGGGGCGAGCTGGTGCGGCTGATGGCGGAATTTCACGCGGTCGATTCCGAGGCGATTGGCCTCGGCCAGTTCGGCAAGCCGGAGGGATTCCTGGAACGCACGCTGGCCGGCTGGGTGAAGCGCTGCCGCCTCGCCATGGAAGGGCCGGCGCCGCACCAGCCGACCAAGGCGTTCGCGGAGCTGGTGGCCTGGCTGGAAGGCCAGAAGGTGCCGTCCTCCGCCGTCACCCTGCTGCATAACGACTTCAAGCTCGACAATGTGATCCTGAACCCGCAGACGCTCGATCCCATCGCCGTGCTGGACTGGGACATGGCGACGCGCGGCGATCCGCTGTTCGACCTCGCCATCATGCTGGCCTACTGGACGGAAGCAGGCGACCCGCCGGCAATGCACGAACTGAAGCAGATGCCGACCGCCGGTCCCGGCTTCCCGAAGCGCCACGAGCTGGTCACCGGCTATGGTGCGATCAGCGGGCGCGACGTCTCCGACATGCTCTATTACCGGGTGCTCGGCATGCTGCGGCTGGCCGGCATCTTCCTGCAGCTGAACCGGCGCTGGCGCGAGGGTGGCACGAAAGACAGGCGTTTCGCCGATTTCGGCACGCTGGCTGACGGGCTGATCGAATTCGGCTGGGATATCGCACGCGGAAAAGCGTTCTAAGGGGGAGGACAATGATCGATTTCGCGCTGACGGATCGGCAGAAGGAACTGAAGGAGCGGGTGACCGCCTTCATCGACGGCACGGTGATCCCTTTCGAGACGGACAAGCGCCGCACCAGCCACGGCCCGACCGACGATTTGCGGGTGGAGCTGAACGCGCTCGCCAAAGAGGCCGGCCTGTTCGCGCCGCATGTCTCGGCGGAGTACGGCGGCATGGGCCTCGGCCATGTCGATTGTGCCATCGTGTTCGAGGCTGCGGGGCGTTCTCCCCTCGGCCCCGTGGCGCTGCATTGCGCCGCGCCGGACGAGGGCAATATGCATCTGCTGGAGAAGGTGGCGACGGCAGAGCAGAAGGAGAAATATCTGCGCCCGCTGGCGAGCGGCGACTGCCGCTCCTGCTTCGCCATGACGGAGCCGATGGGCGCCGGCGCCGATCCCAGCGAGATGAAGACGGAGGCGCGGCCGGACGGCAAGGGCGGCTACAGTATCCATGGCCGGAAATGGCTGATCACCGGCGCCGATGGCGCGGGCTTCACCATCATCATGGCCAATGTGGTGGACCCCGGTGGGAAGGAAGGCCCGACCATGTTCCTCTCGCCGCTGCCGGCGGAGGGCGTGATCCTGGAACGGCTGATGGACACGATGGATTCCAGCTTCACCGGCGGCCATGGCGAAATCGTCTATGACGGGCTGCATGTCGGGCCGGACGCGGTGCTGGGCGAGGTCGGCGAGGGCTTCCGCTATGCCCAGGTGCGGCTGGCCCCGGCGCGGCTGACCCATTGCATGCGCTGGCTGGGCGGCGCGACACGGGCGCAGGAGATTGCCATCGCCTATGCCCGCGAGCGCCGCGCCTTCGGCAAGCCGATCGGCGAGCATGAGGGGGTGGGCTTCATGCTGGCCGACAACGAGATCGAGATCCAGCAGGCGCGGCTGATGATCTGGCACACTGCCTGGCTTCTGGATCAGGGCGAACATGCCCGCCACGAATCCAGCATGTCCAAGGTTGCGGTGTCGGAGGCGCTGTTCCGCATCGCCGACCGCTGCGTGCAGGTGCTGGGCGGCAGGGGTATGAGCCGCGACACGGTGGTGGAGCAGCTGTTCCGCGAGATCCGGGGCTTCCGCATCTATGACGGCCCGTCCGAGGTGCATCGCTGGGCCATCGCGAAACGCTTGATGAGGGCGAACCGGAAATGAGCAAGGACAGCCTGTTCGACCTGACTGGGAAGGTCGCCGTGGTCACCGGCGGCGGGCGCGGCATTGGCCGTGCGATTGCCGAGGCGCTGGCCCAGCATGGCGCCATTGTGGCGCTGGCCAGCCGCAACGAAGAGAATCTCAAGGCCACCGCCGAGGCCATCCGTAAGGCGGGCGGCGCGGCAAGCTGGCATGCCTGCGACGTGACGGTCGAGGCGGAAATCGAGGCTCTGCGCGATGCGGTACTGGCCGAACATGGCCGGATCGACATTCTGGTGAACAATGCCGGCATCGACCCGCATTACGCGCCGATGGAGCGCACCGATCCGGCGGAATGGCAGCATATCGTCGATGTGAACCTGACCGGGGTGTTCCTCGGCTGCCGCATCATCGGGGCGGCGATGCTGGCGCACGCGCGCGGCTCGATCATCAACATCAGCTCCATCGCCGGCCATGTCGGCCTGAAGCGGCAGGTGCCCTATTGCGCGACCAAGGGCGGCGTCGAACAGTTGACCAAGGCGCTGGCGCTGGACTGGGCGGAGCAGGGGGTGCGGGTGAACGCCATCGCCTATGGCTTCATCACCACCGACCTGACCAATGCCGTCCTCACGCACAAGCATATCGGCCCGAAGCTGCTGGCGCGCACGCCGATGGGCCGGTTCGGCACGGTGGCGGAGGTGGGGGGCGCCGCCGTGTTCCTGGCCTCCGACGCGGCCAGCTATGTCACCGGATCGACCGTGCTGGTCGATGGCGGCTGGACGGCGGGCTGAGGCGATGAGCTTTGCCCGGCTCGATCGCGCGCCCGGCTACCGCCTGCTGGCCGACGCCGTCGAGCGTGAAATCCTGGAAGGCCGGCTGAAGCCCGGCGACAAGCTGCCGACCGAGACCGAGTTCGCCACACAGTTCGCGGTGAACCGCTCCACCGTGCGCGAGGGCATTCGCCTGCTGGAGGAAAGCGGGCTGGTGCGGCGCGAGGAGGGCCGGCGGCTGTTCGTCGCCCGGCCGGAGACCTCGGCGCTGGCGCAGCGCATGAGCAACGCCATGGTGATGCACGCGGTCACTTTCCGCGAGTTGTGGGAGACCATGATGGCGCTGGAGCCGATGGCGGCGGAGCTGGCGGCGGCCAACGCGACACCGGCGCAGATCGCCGCGCTGGCGGCCAACCTGAACGAGACGCGGGCGGTGCTGGCGGACCGGCAAAATGTCACCCGGCTGGATATCGATTTTCACGCGCTGGTCGCGGAAGCCTCGGGCAACCGCGCGCTGCTGCTGTCGCGCGACGCGCTGGGGCGGCTGTTCTACCCCGCCTTCGAGGCTGTCATCAGCGGCCTGCCGGCCGCACCGGAGCGGCTGCTGACGGCGCACACCGCCATCTTCGAGGCGATCCGCGCCGGCGATGCCGCCGAGGCGCGGCGCTGGATGGAACGCCACATCATGGATTTCAAGCGCGGCTTCGAGCGGATGGGGTTGGACCTTGCCGCCCCCATCTCGCTGCCAACCGGACAGGAGAAGACAAAGTGACCGATCCCCGATTTTCCTACCCGCCTGAAGCCGATCTGCCGCCCAGCGTGGACGAGGCCATCACCAGCCGTCGGTCGGTGCGCGCGTTCCTGCCGACGCCGGTGCCGCGTGAGCTGGTCGAGCATATCCTGGAGGTCGCGGCGCGCGCGCCCAGCGGCACCAATACCCAGCCCTGGAAGGTGCAGGCGGTAACGGGCGAGGCGCTGGCGGCGCTGGTGCGCGACATGCTGGCCGCCCACGACGACCCGGAGAACACCACCGACCGGGAATATGAATATTACCCGACGCAATGGTACGAACCCTATCTCTCGCGCCGCCGCAAGGTTGGCTGGGACATGTACGGGCTGCTCGGCATCGGCAAGGGCGACAAGGAGAGGATGCATCACCAGCACGGGCTGAACTACACGCTGTTTGGCGCGCCGGTGGGTCTGTTCTTCTCCATCGACCGCAAGCTGGAGAAGGGCAGCTGGCTGGATTACGGCATGTTCCTGCAGAACATCATGATCGCCGCACGCGGCCACGGCCTGCACACATGTCCGCAGGCGGCACTGGCGACCTATCACCCGGTGGTACGCCGGCACCTGGCGATTCCGGAGGAGGAAATGGTCATCTGCGGCATCGCGCTGGGCTATGAGGACAAGTCGGCGCTGGTGAACAGCCTGCGCACCGAGCGCGAGCCGGTCTCTGGCTTTGCCCGCTTTCACGGCTGGTGATGCCTTTAGCGAAAGAGTGACTTTCGCTGCCGCAGGTTTCGCCCTTTCCCGTCCGCCTCTATCCTGATTGCATATCCTTATCCCGACATTTGGAGCGTTCTGAATGGCAAGCGTGCTTTTCTCGCCCATCGAGTTGCGCGGCCTGACGCTGCCCAACCGCATCGCCGTCTCGCCGATGTGCCAGTACAGCGCCGCCGACGGCAGTGCCACCGACTGGCATCTGGCGCATCTGGGGCAGCTGTCGCTGTCCGGCGCCGGGCTGTTGATCAGCGAGGCCATCGCGGTGGAGCGGCGCGGCCGCATCACCCATGGCTGCCTTGGCCTCTATTCCGACGATAATGAGGATGCGCTGGCGCGTGTCATCGCCTTCTGCAACCGCCATGGCAAGACGCCGTTCGGCGTGCAGCTCGCGCATTCCGGCCGCAAGGGGTCGGTGCATCATCCCTGGAATGGCGGCAAGGCGCTGGGGCCGGATGAGGACCCGTGGGAGACGGTGTCCTCCACCGCCGAAGGTTATGACGACTGGGCGGCGCCGAAAATGGCCGACGCGGCGGAGCTGGCGCGTCTGAAGGAGGCCTTCGTGCAGGCGACGGTGCGGTCCGACCGGCTGGGGGTGGAGCTGATCGAGTTCCACAACGCGCATGGCTATCTCGGCAACGTCTTCCTGTCACCGCTGGTGAACAACCGCGATGACCGCTATGGCGGTTCCTTCGAGAACCGCATCCGCTTTCCGCTGGAAACCTTCGAGGCGATGCGCAAGGTCTGGCCGGCGGACAAGCCGATGGGCGTGCGTATCCCC
>Ga0114898_1001630_pt1 | contig 12785 bp, 13 predicted proteins | sample Malvired_Geostar_FD_83496 | JGI IMG/M metagenome (GOLD analysis project Ga0114898, IMG submission 83496) | Marine viral communities from the Global Malaspina Expedition - Malaspina viral metaG DeepMed_Geostar | ecosystem: Environmental > Aquatic > Marine > Oceanic | place: Mediterranean Sea... | reverse complement strand
GCCATGGGGCGTCTTTCATCGCCGCCTGGGCTCGACGTTCGGACACTTGGCCTTTAAATTCGTAGTAGCGGATCTTCTCCGGCAATTGCTCGATCGAGAGCCAGTTTGAGATCAGGCGTTCGGGTTGGGAGACAAGAGTTTTGCCGTGAATAAGCTGGACTTCGCGCCAGATCGTGTCGCCGCCGCTCGCGTTGCGGGTAACATGATAGGTTTCCTGCAGGGTCTCCAGCAGTTCCGAGAGGCCACGCGCCCAGCCGCGTGTGAAGTCAATATACTGCGCATGGGCAATCAGGAACGGCGCCTCGAAGGGTTCCATGCGCAGCGGAATGATGAAGGCGTTGTCGCCAACCTTGCGCGCGACCTCGGAGGCGATCTGGATTTCGTTGCGAACACCCTGCTTGTCGACGGCGCGGGGATTGGCGACCAGCAACATCTTGCAGGCACGGTGGCGAAGCGCGTCTTCGAGCTTACGCTGCCAGTCATCACCACCTTTCAGGCGGAGCACGTCGGCCCAGACCTCGTAGCCCATGGCGGCAAGTTTGGCGCCAAGCCAGATTGTGAACGCGTTGTCTTCGGGAGCGGCGTGGCTGATGAAGATGGCCTCACGCGGCGCATCCTTCGCTTCCGGCTCTGTATTTGGCGGTGGCGTCATTCGGCAGCCTCCAGATACATCCAAGGTCCGCCTGCGGGCCAGGATGCCAGCTCTTCTCGCGCCAATACCGGTCCCAGGAACGCCCGCAGATTGTCGGCGACGTCGATGAGGGAAGCAGGCGCAGCGGCCAGCCGATCACGCGCTAGGAATGCTCGCCACTGGGCGTCCTTCTCGCTGGCAAAGGCATCGCTAAGACCGGTGGGCAATTGCTCGGGCCAGGGTGTCCGACGTCGCTCGAAGGTTTTCTGGACGGCGTCCGTGAGAGCCTTGCCTTCGAAAGCGAAGGTCTGCGAAACCATCCAGAGGTCGTAAAAATCCTTCATTCGGCTGTTGGCAACACCGAGCGAGACGATCGCTTCAGTCTTCTCGGCGATTACCGTTTCAGGCGGGTAGGCGCGCAGCATCGGTGCCGGGGCGTCCAGCAGGCTGGGGTACTCGATCTCAAGCGCGGCGGGTGTGATTGCGTCACCGAAGCCGACATCAATCTGGATGGGAACGCGCGCGCCAGCGATTGTTGCGCTGGTTCTCACACGTACGCCGGCGTATTCGGCCTCGTCGCGGATGGGGGTGGCTTCGATTCCATCGATATCGAAAAGAACGCCGTCGTCGGGTACGATGGCTGAACAGATTGACCGCATGCTCTCGGCGATTGCAGCGGGTTCGGGGTCGCCGTGGCCCAGCAGATCAAGGTCGCGCGTGGGGCGGAAGGGATCGTCTCGCCATACGGCGAAGAGCATCGCGCCCTTCAAGATGAAATCGTTTCGCTGGTCCGAGATGCTGAGGCGATAGAGCAGCCGTTCCAAGGCGTAGCGCGTCAGCAAAATCTGGAAGTCCAGATTTTCGGCACGCGCGCGGGCGAGCAGGCGGGCGCGCACGGATGCGCCTATATTGTTAACTTTACGCGCCATCGGCCACCATGGCTTCAACATAGGGGCGCATAACCGTCCAGACGCGAGCGGAGCGTGCGAATTTCCACAGCTGGTCTGGCGTCACGCGTTTGGCCCGAAGTCCCTCGCGCAGGCTTTCAAGGGCGATGTCGAGACCAATCTTGTTGCGGTAACGGAAGCAGTCGACGATCGTCTTGGCGGGCTCGAAGATCGGGACAGCGACCCCGTCAATCTGATGGCGCTTGATGCCTTCAGACATGGCCTTGGTTCCAAACCGCACGAACCGGATCGGGGGATATTCGACCTTTGGCTTCCAGCCGGTGCGGTCGATGGCCATCCAAACGGCAGATGGCATCTGCAGGGTCATGTCATGGTACTGCAGCGCGGAGGTCAGGCAGATCACGCCCTTTGGCACAAGGGCCGAGGCTTCGGCGAAGTTGTGCTGCGGATCGGGCATGGCACCTGAAAGCTGATAAAGGCCGCGTGCCACGCGTTCGACTGCGCCGTCTCGAACCAGGCGCGCAACAGTCTCGGCCCCTACGCCCGCGTCGCGAAACTCACGCATGCGTACAAGGCCCTTCTCGCTCAGGAGGGCGCAAGCGGTTTCGCGTTGAGACGCGGAGGGTGGTGACATTTGCTCTGCTCTCGCCAATAAGTGCAGAGGTTTTATCACATCATTCTTGGGATCTCAATCCGATTCCCCTCGCGCTTCGCCACTGCGTAGCCGTGTGACTAAAGCTTGCAAAAAACCCAGAAGTGCAGAGGTTCTATCACGCCCCAAAAGAATCCGCTAAGGTGAGATTTGCCAACGACGATGGACGGATAGGTGCCGAGATTCTCTGACAGCGAAGTTGCAGAACGCTGGCTCGACCGTTTTTCAGAAACGGATCGAGAGATAGCTGCCAACCTCATCGACGAGGTGCTTCTCGTCAGCGGTGGCGAACTAACGAGCGGCATCACCCGACTTTTTGATAAGGTCCAGGCTGAGCACGGAAGTCAGGGCCCGCTCGCCTTTTACGCAGAACGCGAAGTGAAATGGGACAAAAGCCAAGTCTTACCGATCTTTCCTGGAGCTCGGAACGGGCGCGCGGTCGGCAAAGGCCCACAGCCTATTCCCTTCGATCCCAATCGTCCCGAGGTCGGAAGCGAAGGCCTCATTGCAAATCTCATCACCAGCTATTGTCGCCAACATGGCCGACAGATGCTCAACCATCCGGGTCCGGACCTCCTGCGCGGGCGCAGAGCAGGCCCGATTGTTATCGTTGCTGATTTCATAGGATCGGGGCAGCGGGTTTGGGAGATGCTCGAAGCATTTCGCGCTGTCGCCACCGTTCGAAGTTGGCGCTCCTACCACCTGATCGATTTCTACGTCGTCGCGTATTCGGGCACTGAGGAGGGTTTGCGCCACGTGCGATCAAGCCGTTTGCGACCGAAGGTGCTGACGGTGACGGGATGTCCGACGATCGACACCGCGTTCCGCAAGCCGGCGCGCGAAGCTGTGAGGCAACTGTGCCGGACTTATCCTCCTAATCACAACTGGCCCCTCGGTTATGGCTGGGCGGGAGCGCTAATCGCATTCGAGCATGGAGTGCCAAACAATGCTCCACCCATACTGCATCGTGGCTGGGGCAAACGGGCGCCGCTCTTCCAGCGGCGGAGCACCGTCTCGGCCATGGGCGAATTCCCAAGCACAAACCGTGAGGAGCTCGCTGCGCGTGCAGAACAGCTGCTTCGCATCCGCGATGCCGAGATTTACTTGTCTGACTCGCGTGGCCGCCGTTGGATCAAAACGATGCTGGTGCTGGCGGCGATTGAGGCGGGTGCTCGCTCCCGCGCGCAGATATCGGCGCACAGCAGGCTGAAGCTTGAGACAGTGCGAGAGATCGTCGACTTCACCGAAATCGCGCGTTGGACGACACGGAAGCTGACACTGTCTGCGCTTGGACAATCCGAACTGCGGCGGCTCAAGCGGCGCCGTGCGCGCAGTCCCGTCCTTCCAAAGCCGAACAAACCCTTCTATTATCCCACTCAGTTGAGGGCTCGGTGACGGGGTCTAGAAATGCGCTGCTTCGGCAGCGACGGGTCCCTTGGGGGCCTGGAACGTTGGATTTCCGACGTTCGCTAAGAGGAGCGGAGTATTCACGCTGCGCGATACTGCACGTCACGTCTGGCGGTGTCTTGGCCGCGACGCGCAGTACCACCCACCCGGGTGGGTCAAAGTAGATGCCGGCGCCGAGCCCTCAACGTTACCGCTCTCAAGGGCGCCGCGAAGGTGTCGACGATGCGGTGCTCGACAATGCGGTGGCGACTTTCGAGCGGATCCGCGCCATAGATCCCAGGATCACGCCGGTTCTGACGCTAAGGCATCTCAGCCATCTGACCGATATTCCGTTCCTGCATCTTCGCGATCTGGTAGCGCGGCACGTGCATCGGCCTTATAAGTTCTTCTATCTCAAGAAACGTATTCCCGGCCGAAATCGCGTTCGCATGATCAGCGTGCCGAATGGGACGTTGATGAGCCTTCAGAGATGGATTGTTGACAATATCCTGCAATTCACCCGCCCGCATGCTGCCAGCTACGCGTTCCATCCCGAGTGTCGGCCTTATGAAGCGGCGGCGGAGCATTGCGGATGCTCTTGGTTGCTCAAGATCGATCTCGAAGAGTTCTTTCACACAGTGTCGGAAGGGCGAGTCGCCGCTGTATTCGAGGCTCTGGGATTTCCGCGCCTTCTGTCCTTCGAACTTGCAAGACTAACGACGGTAGCGTGTGAGCGCCGCGGACCGCGACCTGATCCAGAAGAACGTTGGCCTGCAATTCCGCACTATCAGTGCGAGCATGAAGGGATGCTTCCACAAGGCGCGCCGACGAGCCCCATGCTCGCCAACCTTGCAATGCTGAAGACCGACGAGATCTTGAGCGAGCTCGCTGAGGAGCACGGGATGACCTACACAAGGTATGCCGATGACCTGGCGTTCTCGTGCGGCGACAAAATCGACGCTGAGCACGTCCGACGCTTTAAGCGGTTGGTCTTGGGTAAGCTGAACAATTCAGGATTTCGACCCAACCACAGGAAAACGGTCATTCGCGGACCAGGGACAAGACGGATTGTTCTGGGCATGTTGGTTGATACCGAGCGGCCGCGATTGCCGCGCGAATACAAGGATAACATCCGCATGCATCTACATTACCTGACTTCGGAATCATACGGGCCGTCTGAGCACGCAGCTTCGAGGAAAACTTCCGTGTCCGGTATCTTTCATCACGTTCGCGGTTTGATCGCTTGGGCGGAAACCGTTGAGCCGGACTATGGCGCGTGCGCTCTGGAAAGCTTCAGGTCCGTTGACTGGCCCCCGCTGGAGCCACAACGACTGCGCTGATTAACGAACGCCGTCCTTATGTATGAATGCATGCAAGCCTTCGGGGCAAGGTCCTTTCGATCGGTATCCAGTCGCGATCAACGGCGCCCCCGCGCCGGGTCGACGAAATTCGCAGCAAAGTAATCGATCACTTCAGATGCTTGTGTGCCGCGCCGAAACTCCTTCTGCTCCTCGAAATCGATGCTCGGCGTCAGGTGGATAAACTGGTTATCCGCGTAGAGCGATATCAGGCTATCGGGCTCGATGCCGTTCTTGCGATGGCCGGTCATCACCATAGCAGCCTCAATCGCGGCGCCGATCATCACGTCCGCGACTTGAACAGCTGGACTGGCTTTTGAATCGACCTGACGGACCTCCGTTAGTTTTAGCGGAAACTTGAAGCTAGCTATCTTTGTCTGTTTGAGTTCGATTTCGCCCTCATGGGCGATCAACCGATGCAAGAGTGAGTTATAGGTCGCCAAGTTCTTGGAGCGGTCGTGCTCGACCCTGTATGACGTATCGCACATCGCTTCCATCCGGCTGATCAGTGATTGCAGGACGATTAGCGCTGCGTCTGTGTCAACGCCGGGATTAGCTACTGCCGACAGGCATTCAGGAGCGGCATATTGGGCAAGTGGTCCAAGCGCCTCAGGGAACTGATGCCAGGCTGTCGCGCGGGTGGCATCGACGAGGGCATGAAGCGCACTCGCGTCTTTTTCTTTGACCGCATGCTGGAAGGCGGCGAGCATTTCGTCGAATTGTGGATCGCCTAGCAGCGTACGTCCGGTGAGCGCGAGCAGCGACGCCATGGCATAGTTCTGACCGTCTTTGTAAAAGTCGTGCCCTCGCTCGTAATACCAAGGTTCCACGGCGTAGTCGCAAAACATCAGAATTAGCAGGAAGCGCTTGTCACAGATATAGGTGACGCTCTTGTGGTCCGCCAACAGATCGCGCAACAGCCCGAGCAGGCGAGGGTGATTGCCCGGACGGCGCGAGAGAGCTCGGTACTTTAGCTCGCTCGCCTGCAGTTTAGGGAAATGCTCGCCGATTAGTCGTGCTGCATCGTCATCGCTTATGGCTATGGCCGCTGCGCCTTGGAAGGGCTGGTCAGCGTTGAGCAAGTCGAAACCAGTGTAGCCGCTCTCATCAATCCTGTAGCATTCCATATAACGATTAGACGCAACCGGCTCGTGGTTAGCAAGCAGTTGGGCTGGCATTATCAGGTGCGGCCCTAACTGTCAGATATGACATTTAACGTGGGACTAGCTGTCAAATATGACGTTTAGCGATCCGCATGGTGGTGATCGACAAGGCCGACTAAGTGCGCGGCCGTGCCTCGATCAGCATGTCGTTGATAGCGGTCCGCCGTGTCTGCCGGTCGAGCGTGTACGTGTTCCGCCTGAACTCGACCCCATCGAGAAGCGCCTTCACGTAACCCGATACGGTGTCGGCGGCCATGATTAGCGTCGAATCCAGCGTGTGAACGTATTTGCTCGTGACCGAGCCCTTTGCGTGCCCGATTAGTGCGGCGATCGTGATCTCGGTGAAGCCCAGATCGTTTGCGATGCTCGCGAAACTGTGCCGTAGCACGTGAGGCGTGACATCCCAGAGCGGTGTGTCGGCAAAGAGCTTCTTCCAGCTCTGCGGGAAGTTTCCGACCGCGTTGTCGATGCCCTGGCCGGGAAAAACATAGGTGCCGGTTCTCCGCGGTCGCTCCTTCTCCAGATACTCCACGACTGGCAGGCCGACCGGGCGAACCGAGGAGCCTTCCTTGCTGTCGATCAGTCGCAGGCAGCTACCCTCAAGATCGACTTCGCTCCATTTGAGGTTGACGATTTCTCCGCGCCGGCAGCCGGTCAGCGTAATCAGCCTGAGGATCTCGGCATGAATTCTGTAGCGGTCGCTTCGCTGAGCCCGACGAAGGATGTCTCCCAAAATACGGTACTCAGCTTCGCTGAGGCGACGGTCGCGAACCTGGTATTTCGGCTTGCGGAGGCCATGCGTGGGATTGTGTTCGATCACCCCAGCCTCGACTGCGTATGAGAAGATACCGCCAAGCAGACCCATCGTCCGGATCGCGGTGCCGCGGCCGCCGCGGACGATGGCCTTGCCTCGGAGCTTTTCGGTCTTCATGGTCACGCGCGTCTTGCCGGCGATGATGTCCTTCATCAGATTGTTCATGTCCGGCTTGGTGATGTCCCGCACACGTCGTGTCCCGAGAAGGGGAATGATGTGCCTGCGAATACGGCCGACATCCGTGGCGATGGTGGTGTCCTTTTTCGGTCTGCCGCCTTTGCCAAGGATGAGGCTAGCCTCCATGTCGGTGATGTATTGTTCGCAGAGCTGCTTGATGGTCAGCGCCTTGCGGTCTTCCTCTCGCTCTTCAGCGGGATCGCCGCCACGGGCGACCTGTCCAAGCAAAGCCTTGGCTTCGCGGCGCGCAGTCTCCGGGGTCCAGACGCCATGAAGGCCTATCGTGTAGCGACGCGAGCGGCCACGGGACCGGTACTGGACGATGTAGCTGCGCTTGCCCGAGGGATAGACGCGAAGACCGAAGCCCGGGAATTCGTCGTCCCAGACGACGTGACCTTTGCTTTGCGGCTCGACAGCCTCTACAAACCTTTTGGTCAGTTTGGTCATGCTCCCGTCCCTCGGAAGCCCCGACTTCGAGTAAGCACCACGCAAGCACGCGGGCGGAAATCAAGGCGTATTCTCGGATAGAGACTTCGGAGAGCGGATTCTGAAAATCAATATATTTCAGCTGGTTATCGTGCTCTGGCGTGCCCTATCGTGCAATTCGGATAGGTCCTTAGACCAGCTCCGAAGGCAGAGGTCGCACGTTCGAATCGTGCCGGGTGCGCCATTTCCAATTTTCCGCTTTGAAATACCTCTAAAGCCCTGAATGGATAGGCTATTTTTGGTGTTCGAAACCCTCCCTCCCGGCAGTATGAAATCCGCCCCGCAAAGGCCATGCGGAGCAGCCTTCGCTTGTCCTCGATACTCTCCGAAAACCAAAGGCTGACGGGGCTTTTCAGGAAGTTCAGGGCGTGTTCGAACTTCGTCCGGAAAGGCGTTCGCGGGGTTTGCGCCCCGGCGAGGCGTTCGTCGAGCAGCAGCTTCTGGGCTTCGAGATTGGAGATCCGCCGCTCGTAAGCGGAAATCACGCTGGCGTTCTGCGCTTCGACGATCCGATCCAGCAGCCCTTCGATCTGGCTTTCGATGCTCGCGATCTCGCCCTTGAGCTTGGCCGTGCGCGCTTGCGCGTATGAGCCGCGCTGTTCCCACAGGTTCTGGAAGACGGACCGCACGACCTCGAAAACGTCGGCACGCGGCTGCATGGTTTCGAGCATGGCTTCGAAACGTCCTTCGATATCGTCGCGGCGGATAGACTTGCGGTAGCTGTCGCATTCCTTGTTGAAGCAGTAGTAATAGGCATGGCGCTTTCCGCCCTTGCTTCTGGCCCAGGCCGCCGTCAGGGGCTTGTCGCATTCGCAGCAGGTCACGAAGCCGCGCAGCGGGAAGTCCTCGCTCATATCCTTCCTGATGGGCGCTTTGGCGCTTCCGCGCGTGAGACGCTCCTGCACCTTGCGGAAAGTCTCCCAGCTCACCAGAGGCTCGTGCTGGCCCTTGCGCAGGGTCACGCCCCATTCGGGGTTCTCGACATAGCCCGCATAGACCTTCTGGCGCAAAAGCACGAAGACGCGCTCGTTCTGTACGATGCCGTCTTTGGGCCGGGGAAAGTCCGGCTGATCCTGAAGGAAGCGCATCACCTCGGCCTGCGTATCGAAACGCCCGGAGGCGAATCCTTCTATAGCCTCGCGCACGAGGGCGGCCACGGGTTCATGCGGGACGAGCCAGTTCTTGTGGATGGGGTGGCGTTCATAGCGATAGCCGACCGGCGCTTGGAAGACCCAATAGCCGCTCATCATGCGGGCACGCATGCGGTTCTTGGTCTGCTCGGCGTTCTTCTGGCGGTGATGCTGGGCAACACTCGCCAGCATGTTCTCGATAAGCTGGCTATCCGAATCCTCGCCGAACTCGATGGAGGGCGATTCCAGCGTACCGCCCGCCGAGGAAATCGAGGTGCGCAGAGCGAGATGCGCTTCCAGCCCACGGGCGAGACGGGAAATATCGTCGATGATCACGACCGGACTTTTCTTGCGGTGCTTGTTCAGGAAGGCCAGCATGGCGTTCATGCCGGGACGTGCCGCCACCCCGCCGGACATATCGTCCTTGAAGACCGCCACGACCTCATAGCCCTTATAGGCCGCGAACTCGCGGCAGCGCGTCTCCTGGGAGTCGAGGCCGCCGCCCTTGATCTTCTGCTTGGCGTGCGAAACGCGGGCATAGATAACGGCTTCTTTTTTGTCCTGTGTCTTCATCGGTTCTTATTCGGCCGCATCCGCCGATTTGAAGGCGGCACGGGCGCTGATATCTGATTGTTTGTATGCGGAATAATGTACCATATTCCGGCGTGAACTCGTAGCTTTTTCGTGGGATTCTGCCGCTTTGATGTGGGAAAACCCGTCGTCGTCCCAAGCCTCGTCCACGAAGGGAATGAGGATTTCGGCGAGCGCCAGAATGAAGCCGCGCTTTTGGTCTTCGCTCAGGCCGCAATCGGGCAGCAGGGACATGAATTCGTCCGGGTCAATGTTGTAGCGCATAAGGCGAACTCCGCCCGCGCGCGGGCCAGAGGTCTCCGCGCCGGAAAAGATGAATTGTTCGGTTGAAAAAATTCTACGTGGCAGCAAAGGTCGGTCCGGGGGAAAGCCGCGCGCCGGTGCAATAAAATAAAGATGCACGTGTAGGAATGTGGTCCTATCGTGCAACAAAATTCCCGAGATGTCCAGATATTATTCTGTCTACGGATGGAAAGACCGCAGCCGATTAACGGCTGCGGTCGAAATCCGTTCTTGTTTTCCCGTACAGGGGCTTGAGGGCGAAACCGGTCTCAAGCCCGTCCTTCGCATCTGTGAGGCGTTCGCGCAGATGATCGATGCGTCTCTCATGGGCTTGCTGCACCGAGCGGTGCGTCTGCTCGGTCAGATGACCGTTCGGAATCAAATGCTGCTCATAGGCCGGGCGCGGACGCACCCGCATCTTTGCCAGCATTTCGGCGCGGGTCGCGATATCCGGCCCGCGCGCGTTTGTTTTTCCGTCAAAGGGCGGCATGTCTAGCGCTCCCCGTTCTCACGCTCGGGGTTGGCGGCGCGGCCCGCATTGCCGCCCCGCTGTTCGTCCAGACGATCCTTGAGGGTGCGGAGTGTCAGACGGCCGTTTACCGGCGTGGCATCAAGCTCGACGTTGAAGCCTTGGCCGTCCTTGTGCTGGAAGGCCGAGCCGACGCGGTTGAAGTAGGACTTGCCGTCCTTGCCATCGCGCACGGTGTAGGCGAGATGGGAGGGCATCTTGCTGGCCGCATCCTTTGGTGTGTTTTCATCGCTCATGGGCTTCTCCTTTTGCTAGAGGCGATAACCCTTGATGTGTAACGCATGGCCATTCTGGTATTGGGGGAAATCCGCCCACTTCTCCGGCACGGGCTCATCGATCACCTGCGCCCATTTGTGGCCGAGCCGCGTCTTGATGCGTACCCGGTCCGCTGGCGGGTGATAGGGGTTCGGCAGGCAGCGCCCGGCATTCTCGCGGCGTTCGTAATAGGGCTGCTTCTCGCCCAAGATCGGATCGAGGTTCTTGCCGGAGATGAAGATCACCTGTTTGTCTTCCGGCAGGTTCAGAATCTCGTCGGGCGTGAGAAGCGGACGGCCCTGTTGGGTGCGGTGTTCGGCGTTTTGCTGGTAATGCGCATAGTCATAAGCCTGCGCGAGGGGATCGCCACCATAGAGGGCGCGCTTTGCCGCATTCCACTTCTCGCGCTTGGCGGCTTGCTGATATTCGAATGCGTCGTAAGAGAGCGTTTCAGAGCCCAGCATTTTCGAAACGAGTTCAGCCGTTTCATAATCCCGCACGCCAAAAAACTGCCTCACCTGGGCGCTTCCCATCAGGCTTTGTACGGCAGATTTGTCGAAGTTACGGACGATCTGGCCGATATCCTGAAACAGCGCCCACATACGAATGCCAAAGCCGCGCCCAAAGGTGAAGCCGCTGAGAAGGGCCTCGAAACGACCAAGCTGTCCGGCCTCGTCTAGGATGATCGTGATGCGCTGCGCCGAGAGATCGCGCGACTTGTAGAGTTGCACCACCGTGACCATCACCCGGATCAACGGCGACCATATACGCAGATACTCGGCTGGCACGTTCAGAAAGACGCTCGTGACCGGGGAGCGGCGGCACATATCTTTGAGCGAGAAGTCGCCGCCTTCGAGGCTTGCCAGAAGCGTGGGATCGTTGAGGAAGCTCAGATGGGCATATATCTCGCCGAGGATCGAGCCGAACTCCTTGGGGCTTTCCTGTTGCTTGGTCAGCATCTCGGCGGCGATCCGGCGCACATCCTCGAAACGCGAGGCAAGCATATGCTTCAGAACGTCGGCCCATTCGGACGGATTGCCCTCAATTATGTTGATGACCCGCCAGAGCATCGGGAAGCTGACCCAGCCATTCTGCTCGACAAGGGCCTTCATCAGAGCGCCGAGCCATTCGCGCGCCCTGAGTTCGAAGTACTGGCCGTTGGCGCTGCCCGAAAGCGCGATCAGTCCCTCGCAGATGAACTTGGTATCGGCATGAAAGCGCGGGCTGTTCGCATCGAGGATATCGAGCGGGTTACAGCTATGGGAGGGAAGGCCCGCGATCCGCATCGGATTCCAGAAATAAGCGTATTGCCGCGCCGGTCCGAAAATATGGATCGAGATCGCCCCGATTTCGCCTCTTGGATCGAGCCAGAGGATCGGCTGTCCCAAGGCATTGATCGCGACGTGCCCCAGCAGATCGCGCAATTTGCCGCTGCCAGCTCCTCCGACCGTCAGGAGCGGCGCGTCGCCTTCGAGGCGTATCTCCCGCCCGTTGAAATATCCGAGATGCAAACCGCGCTGCGACAGGAGACCGGCTCGTCTCAGGTCTTGTTCCTTCGCCCAGGCGGCGGAGCCGAAGCGGTATTCTTCATTGTGCCGTGAATCGAATGTCATGGGGGTATCCTCTCCGGAAACGAAAAAGGGGCATCCGTAACCAGATGCCCCTTATGGATTTTTGCAGTGCCTGGGCTTTGTCAGACCAGAAGCATGACCGCCAGAACGAATACGACGGCAAAGACAATGACGCCGCCCCAGTCCCCGGACTTCTTCTCCTTTTCGAAGAAGTGAAGACTGCCCTTGTGCTTAAACTTCTGAGCCACGTTGAGCTCCTTTCAGGTTGTGAAGGTGGGTTAGAACAGGCGGCTCGCCAGAGCTAGGCCGCCGACGGTTATGGCCGCGCCCGCAGTCCCGCGGCTCACGAAGAAGACGGTGAGGCCGCTCAGCGCGAACCAAGGCAGTTCGATAAGATCGGCCGCGTCGCGCCCGTAATGCTCGCGCGTGAAGGCTTCGATCCAGTCGATACTCAGATCGAAGACGAAGGGCGTGGCGAGGAACGTCACAATCACCGCCGCAACATTCGCGATTCCGAAGACGGACTTCTCGAAGACCGACTGTCCGGCAGCGCGGTTGTCCCGTGTCGATGCCATGTACATGCCTCCCTTGATTGCGGGCGGGCGGAGTTGCCCGCGCCGTGGGTCCGTCATACCCGGCAGGGGACTTGGCTTTGGGGGAAACGGTGCGAAAAATTCGTCGCTCGATTGGCATGTCGTCTCCGCTTGCGCGGGATCGTGGCATTCACATCAGCCATATCGCTCGATCATCGCCGCCGCGCGGCACGGTCAACGGCCTGCCCGCTCCAAGTGTCCGTGTTGGCCGTTCCGCTGCGCTTGACCGATGCCGCCTTGCGGGCGGCGTGTGTCGCTC
>Ga0114898_1001628_pt1 | contig 12790 bp, 10 predicted proteins | sample Malvired_Geostar_FD_83496 | JGI IMG/M metagenome (GOLD analysis project Ga0114898, IMG submission 83496) | Marine viral communities from the Global Malaspina Expedition - Malaspina viral metaG DeepMed_Geostar | ecosystem: Environmental > Aquatic > Marine > Oceanic | place: Mediterranean Sea... | reverse complement strand
CCATCAGCAGGGCCGGGCGAAGGGCCGCCGGCGCCAGGGCCAGCTCGAGCCCGGCGGCGGCGAGGCCCCCGAGACCCAGAAGCCCCAGGGCCAGCAGCGGCGCCTTGGCCCCCGCGCCCGGCCGGCCCAGCCGATCGAGCAGCCAGAGTCCGGCGCCCCCCAGGGCCAGGGTGAAGCCCGCCTTGCCGGCGAACGAGGCCATCCCGGCCAGCTGCGCAAGGTCGGGCCGCGCCCCCTTGAGCGCCAGGGTGGCGGCCCCGGCGGCCAGGGCGCCCGCCGCCCCCCAGAGGGCGATCCGGCGGCGGTCCTGGCCGGGCGGGGGGACGTCGGGCTCCAGGGCCAGGACGGCGATCAGGTCATCAGTCTTCATCGGCGGCCACGCTGGCGGAGAGAGCTTTCATGGTGCGGTGGAGGGCGACCTTGGCAGCGCCCTCCGTATAGCCGTGCCGGGGCGCGGCCTCGGCGATGGTCAGCCCCCGCAGCCGCACGTCCTCCAGCAGGCCCCTCTGTCGCGCCGGCAACCGCGCCAGGAGGCGGCTGAGATCCGACCGGGCGGTCCCCGCCTCGGTGTCGGACTCGGCGAAGAGGACGCCGGCCTCCTCCAGCGGCACATGCCGGCGGACCCCGCGGCGGCGGTAGTGGTCAATCAGCTTGTAGCGGGCGACGCCATAGACCCAGGGCGCAAAGGCCAGGGCCGGGTCATAGGTGGCCCGCTTGGTGTGGATCGCGATCAGGGTCTCCTGCACCAGGTCCTCCGCATCGGCGGGATCCGGCAACCGCCGGCCAAAATAGGCCCGCAGCCGCGGCGCCAGCAGGGCGAGCAGCCGGCCATAGGCCGCCGCGTCCCCTGCGAGGCTGAGTGCGATAAGGGTCTGGATCTGCAGGTCCGGCTCTTCCACGCCATGGCTCTCTTCGACTTCGGACCCGCGGGGCAAAGGTTACAGGGCGGTCTGGGGGCGTAAGAAAAAAGTCCCGTGGCCCAAGCGTAACCGCAGGGGCGGCCGGCGCGAAATCCTCGACAGGCCAGCGCCCCCGCCGGCCCAATTGAGGATGACTCCATGACCCCCACCCAGACCCTCGCCGCCGCCGGCGCCCTCCTGGCCCTGTCGGGCGCCGTGACCTTCGCCGCGGCCGCAGACGGCACGGCCGACAAGGCCGGCGCCAAGGAGAAGTGCTACGGTGTCGCCCTGGCCGGTCAGAACGACTGCGCCGCCGGGCCGGGCACCAGCTGCGCGGGCACGTCCAAGGTCGACTATCAGGGCAACGCCTGGAAGCTCGTGCCCGCGGGCACCTGCACCACCATCAAGACCCCCAAGGGCATGGGCTCCCTGAGCCCCAAGGCCTGAGGCGCGCCTGAGTCTCGGCCATGGTCAGGTTCGAAGCCAGCGCCGGCCTGGGGCTGAAGCCTCAGCACTTCGCCGACGCCCTGGCGGCCCGGGCCGATGGCCTGTGGTTCGAGGTCCACGCCGAGAACTACATGGTCGATGGCGGCCCGCGCCTGGCCTGGCTGGCGGCCCTGGCCGAGCGGCGCCCGATCTCGCTCCACGGGGTCGGGCTGTCGCTGGCCGGGGTCGAGCCCCTGGACGACGCCCATCTCGACCGTCTGGCGACCCTGTGCGACCGGACGGCGCCGGCCCTGGTGTCCGAGCATCTGGCGTGGAGCCGGGCGGGCGGGCGCTATTTTCCCGACCTTCTGCCCTTCCCGCGGACAGCCGAGGCCCTGCCCGTCGTCAGCGCCCATGTCGACCGCCTGCAGAACAGGCTCAAGCGGCAGGTCCTGATCGAGAACCCGGCCCTCTACGCCCCCCTGGCCGGGCACCGGTGGGAGGAGCCGGAGTTCCTGTCCCGGCTGGTGTCGGCGACCGGCTGCGGCCTGCTCCTCGACCTCAACAATGTAATCGTCAGCGCCGCCAACCTCGGCTTCTCGCCCCTGCCCTATGTTGAGGCCCTGCCCCTGGAAGCAGTCGGCGAAATCCACCTGGCTGGGCACGCCCGGGACCCGAACCCGGACTCCCGCCTGCTGATCGACGACCATGGCGCGCCGATCGATGAGGCGGTCTGGACCCTGTTTGCGCAGACCCTGACCCGGACCGGCCCCAGGCCCACCCTGATCGAACGGGACAATAACCTGCCCCCCTTCGCCGAGCTGATGGCCGAGCGCGGCCGCGCCCAGGGTCTGCTGAACGCCTGCCGGACCGAGGCGCCCCTTGTCTGAACAGATGTCGGCCCCCGGCCTCGCCGCCTTCCAGCAGCGCTTCGCCGCCGCCCTGGCCGCCCCCGAGGCGAGCGCCGAGCCGTGGACGGGGGCGTCCTTTACGCCGGCCCTCGCGGTCTATCGGAACACGGTCGCCACGGCCTGTATCGACGCCCTGGCGGCGGCCTATCCCACCGTCGCGCAGATGGTCGGACAGGCCTGGTTCGCCGCCGCCGCCCTGGCCTTCATGGCCACGCAGCCTCCGGCCGATCCCCGCATGACCGAATTCGGCGGCGGCTTCCCCGACTGGCTCGCCGCCTTTCCCCCCGCGCAGGACCTGCCCTATCTGGCCCCCTGCGCCCGGCTGGATCGGGCCTGGCTCGAGGCGCATCTGGCGCCCGGGGCGCCGGCGGCGCGGGGGCTGACGCCGCCGCCGACCTCTGCGGCCCTGGCCCCACATCCCAGCCTCCGGCTCTTCCGCTTCGGCGCCAATGTTCCGAGCCTCTGGCGCGCCCACCGCGCCGAGGCGACGCCGGGGCCGCTGGACTTCGTTCCGGCCGAGGAGGCCCTGGCCATCTGGCGGCCCGAGCTTGCGGTCGAGGTCCGGATGCTGCGCCCGGCCGAATACGCGTTTCTGCGGGCCTGCCAGGACGGCGCGACAGTGGCCGCGGCCCTGGCCCGGGCGATCGCCGCCGCGCCCCCCGCCGAGGCGGCCCAGACGCTTCGCCTTCCATCGACCCTGATCTCCTCCGGTTTCTTCATCGGCCTCAGGCCAGGAGCCCCTCTCCCATGACCGCCTCCGCCCCCATCCCGCGCCCGATCCGGCGCCTCGCCGCCGACCTCGCCCGGGGTTTGGAGGCCGTCCTGCCCGCCGCCCTCGTGCTATTGGCCGTTCGCCTCGGCCTCGCGGCGGTCTTCTGGCTGTCGGGACGCACCAAGGTGGAGGGCGTCTTCTCCATCACCGACAGCACCTACTTCCTGTTCGCCGAGGAATACCGACTGCCCCTGATCGACTCCCGCCTCGCCGCCGTCGCGGCGACCACGGCCGAGCATCTCCTGCCCCTCCTGCTGACCCTGGGCCTGTTCACGCGCCTGTCAGCCGCCGGGCTCCTGGCCATGACCCTGGTGATCCAGGTCTTCGTCTATCCCGGCGCCTGGGGCACGCATCTGGGCTGGGCCGCCCTGGCCCTGGTCCTGCTGCGGAACGGCGGCGGACGGCTGGCGCTGGACCGATGGATCGGCGTTCCGTGAGCACTGGACCGCGCCGGCGCGACGGATCAAGGTCGCCCCATCGCAGCCCGGGGGAAAGCCATGCGCCGCCTGACCGTCATCATCCTCGTCAGCGCCCTGCTGACCGCCTGCTCGGCGGGTTCGGAAGAACCCTTTGTCGGCTTTGGCGCAGATCCGAACATCCCTTCGCCCGAAAACGATCTCCTGCCCCGGGTCAATCCGGCCAAGGCTGTGGGCTGGCCGGCGGGGGCCAAGCCCGTGGCGCCCGACGGCTTCGTCGTCACCCGCTTCGCGGGCGATCTCTCCCATCCCCGCTGGCTGCTGGTGTTGCCCAATGGCGACGTGCTGGTCTCCGAAGCCAGCTCCGAACCCAAGCCGCCGGAAGGGCTGATGGATCGCATCGCCCAGCGGGTCCAGGCCTATGCCGGCGCGCTGAAGCCCAGCCCCAACCGGATCATGCTGCTTCGGGACGCCGACGGCGACGGCCTGGCCGAAATGCGCGAGGTCTTCGCCTCCGGCCTGAACCGCCCGCAGGGCATGGCCCTGGTGGGCGACACCCTCTACATCGCCAACACCGACGCCCTGGTCGCCACCGCCTATCGCGACGGCCAGGTGCGGATGGAAGGCATTCCTCGCAAGATCGTGGACCTGCCGGCCGGCCCCATCAATCATCACTGGGTCAAGAACGTCATCGCCGCCCCTGACGGCCAGCGGCTGTTCGTCACCTCGGGCTCCAATTCCAACATCGCCGAGAACGGCATGGCGGCCGAGGAGAACCGGGCGGCGATCCTGGTCGTCGATCCCGCCGCCGGCACGGTGAAGCTCTATGCGTCGGGCCTGCGCAACCCCAATGGCATGGCCTATGAGCCCGCCACCGGGGCGCTTTGGACCGCCGTCAACGAGCGCGACATGCTCGGCGATGATCTGGTTCCCGACTACATGACCCGGGTGCGGGAGGGCGGCTTCTACGGCTGGCCCTATTCCTATTTCGGCGACCATGTCGACGAGCGGGTCGAGCCCCAGCGCCCGGACCTGGTGGACCGGGCCATCACCCCGGACTACGCCCTTGGCCCCCACACCGCCTCCCTGGGCCTGACCTTCTATACTGGCGAGGCCTTCCCCGACGCCTATCGGGGCGGCGTGTTCGTCGGCCAGCACGGCTCGTGGAATCGCAAGCCGCTGAGCGGCTATCGCGTGGTGTTCATCCCCTTCGCCGGCGGCCTGCCCCAGGGCGAGCCTCAGGCCTTCCTGACCGGCTTCCTCAATGCGCGCGGCCAGGCCATGGGGCGGCCGGTGGACGTGGCGGTCGATGGCCGCGGCGCCCTGCTGGTCACCGACGACGCCGGCGGCGCGGTCTGGCGGGTCGCGCCGGCCGCCTCGCCGCCTCAGGCCGCTGAACGGTAGCCGGTCGAGGCCGGCGCCGCTTCAAGGACAAAGCGCCCCACCAGACCATTGAGCTGATCGGTCTCCCGGCGCAGGGAGTGGGCGGCGGCGGTGGCCTCCTCGACCATGGCCGCGTTCTGCTGGGTGACGTGATCCATCTGGTTCACGGCCGAGTTCACCTCGGCCAGGGCTCGGGACTGCTCCTCGGCGGAGGCGGCGATCTCGGCGACGCTGTGATCGATCTCGACCACCCGCTGGACGATGCGGCGCAGGGCCTCACCGGTCTCGGCCACCAGGCTGACGCCGGACTCCACCTGGTTCGCGCTCTGGGTGATCAGGTTGCGGATCTGCTTGGCCGCTTCGGACGAGCGCTGGGCCAGGGCCCGCACCTCGGAGGCGACCACGGCGAAGCCGCGGCCCGCCTCGCCGGCCCGGGCGGCCTCGACCCCGGCGTTCAGGGCCAGAAGATTAGTCTGGAAGGCGATCTCGTCGATCACCCCGATGATCTGGCCGATCTGCTTGGAGGAGGAGTCAATCTCCCCCATGGCGGCGACGGCGCGGTCCACCACCTCGCCGGAATTGACGGCCTCGGCCTTGGCCGAGCCGACCATGCTGGAGGCCTCCCGGGCGCCGCTGGCGGCCTTGCCGACGCTTTCGGTCAGCTGGTGCAGGGCCGCGGCGGTTTCCTCAAGGCTGGCCGCCTGCTGCTCGGTGCGACGGGACAGATCATCGGAGGCCGAGGTGATTTCATCAGCGCCCACCCGGATGCCGCCGGAGGATTCCGCCACCATGCGCATGGCTTCCGACAGCTTGATCACGGCCTGGTTGAAGTCGGCCTTCAGCTCGTCGAACTGGGGGGAAAGCTCAGCGTCGAGGCGGCTGGCAAGATCTCCCTGGGCGAGGTTGCGCAGGGCGGCGGTCAGGGCGCCCATGGCCGCGGCCTGCTGCTGCTCGGCCAGCTGACGGGCCGCTTCGGCGGCCTGCCGCTTGGTCTCCAGCGCCTCCAGATAGATGGAGATGGCCAGATCCATGTCGACCAGGGTCGCCTTGACCAGCACGGCCACCGTTTCCGAGGCTTCCTGCGGGCGCGTCCGCTTGGTCAGGGTCGGCCAGGAGCGGGCCACGGCGGCGTGGATCAACTGCTCCAGCACCAGGGCGTAGCCGCCGATGTACCACTGCGGCTCCAGCCCGAGCCGGGCGTGGGTCTCGCCAATCGTCCGGACGCCCTTGGCGTATTCGTCGCCGAACTTGCCGTCGGCGATGATCCCCCAGTGGGCGGCCTGGCGGCTCTGGGCGCCCGACATGTGGGCGTCGCTGGTGAAGAACCTCTGGACCTCTGGGGTCTTGCGGATCTTGGCGTAGAAAACGTCGAGCGCCGGGCCGATCGCCTCGGTGATGAAGCCGCGCAGGCCGCGCAGCCGCTCGACGCCGCGATCATCGAGACCGATAAAGTCGAGCCGTTCCTGAATCTGCGAAGACTTGGTCATGGGCGTTCCACCAGATGAGCTAGGCCGGCGCATCCTGGTGAGGTGGTCGGCACGCCCAAGGCATGACGCGCGCGTGACTAACGAGACCTTAAATGCGGTCCCGACTGCGGCTTATACGGGGGTGGCGTATTGTCGCATACCGCCGGTCGACGAAAGTTCGTCGACCGGCGGTATAGCCTATTGGAACCGGTAGGTGAGGCCCAGGCCCCACATCCGCGGGGCGCCGGCGATGAAGGTCGGCAGGCCCAGGGAGTCGCCGGTGTTGCCGGCGTCGATGATGTAGCTCTCGTCGGTGACGTTGTTGACGAAGGCTTCCAGGGTCAGGGGCATGGCGTCCGGGGTCCAGGAGGCCCGGATGTTCAGTGTCCCGTAGGCGTCCTGACGCTCGTCCTGCAGGTTGTCGGCCACGAACACCGACGGCGTCTGCTGGAAGGCCGGCAGGTCGTTATTGTCGTCGAAGAAGATCTCCGACTGCCAGACATAGGTGGGCCGCAGGCTGAACAGGCCGCCCATCAGGTCGACCTCCCAATTGGCGCCGAGGCTGGCCATGTGGTCGGGCGACAGACGGAAGCTGTTGTCGTCATAGGCCCCGCCGTCGAACCGGGCGTGGCTATAGGCGTAGGTCCCGTAGAGGGTCAGGCCCGGCGCGGCCGAGACCTCGGCCTGGCCTTCGAAGCCATAGGCCTTGGCCTTGCCGGCGTTGGTGGTGACGAACAGGGTTCCCTGCTGCTCCACCGTCTGGAAGTTGTCGTAGTCGTAGTAATAGACCGAGCCGTCCAGGCGGACCCGGCCGCCCAGCTCGGCCTTGGCGCCGACCTCGTAGGAGTCGACGGTCTCGGCCTCGACCTGGGCAAAGCGCGTCGTCCCCTCCGGCGTGGCCGGCCCGGCGGCCGACAGCACCTCGGGGCGACGGCCCCGGGCGTAGGAGGCGTAGAGGTTGGCGTCGTCGCTCAGCGCGTAGCGGCCCACCAGGCGCCAGGTGAAACCATCGCTCTCCAGATCCTGCTCGCTCAGCCCGCCATTGCCGGCGGTGGGCTGGAAGGTCAGGCCGAACAGCGGCAGCTGGCTGGCGGGGATCTGCTGAACAACCGGCAGGGCGAGCGCGCCGAGGATGGCCTGGGCCTGGCCGATGGCCTGGGGCGTGCCGGCCGCGGCGATCTGGGCCGCGCCGATGGCGCCGCCGAGCACGCTGCGCCCGCCGACCACGCGGGAGGAGAAGCCCGTGGTCTTGTCGTCACGGGTGTAGCGCAGGCCCGCCGACAGCTCGAGCCGGTCGGTGACGTCGAAGGTCACATCGCCGAACACGTCATAGGAGGTCAGCTCGCTGGTGTTGGTCGCCTCCTCCACATGGTTGGAGCGGAGGTTGGCGGCGATGCCAGCCGCCTGCGCGGACGACAGCAGCACATTGCCGCGGCTCAGCTGGCCCACCAGGCCCTGGATGAGGGCGCCGGTGAAGGGCGTGGCGCCGAACAGGGCGGTCGGGGCCGGCGTGGTGGAGGGCAGGCCCGTGCCCGCCGCGCCGCCGTTGAGCTGCCCGGTAAGCGTGGCCAGACCCATACGCTCGTCGAACTGCAGCGGCAGGCGCTGGCGGCCGTCGTCGCGGAACACGCCGGCGCCCACAAAGCCGCGGACCCGTCCGCCCTGGTCGAAGTTGATGCGGACTTCCTGGCTGAACTGCTCGCCGATGGCGTCGTTCAGGCCGGTCAGGATCGGCACGGAGACGCCGTCGGGGTCATAGACCTCTTCGGACTCGAAACGCCGGGCGGCCGTCGTCGAGGTCAGGGTCACCGCGTCGCTGAGCTCGATCGTGGCCAGGCCCGTCACGCCCCAGACGGTGCGATCGACGCCCAGGGACATGCCGCCCTGGAAATTGGCCGGCGCCGTCAGGGCCGCGGCGTCCCAGGGGTCGCGGGAAGCCAGGACCTGGCCCGTCGTCGGATCGGTCGGCGAATAGCCGCCGGACTTGAAGGCCGTGCCCGCGGGCTTGTCTTCCTGATAGTTGACGATGAAGTCGAAGTTCACCCGGTCCGAGGGATTGAGGTTGAAGGCCAGGCGGCCGGCCACGGTGTCCACCGACTGGAAGTCTTCGCCGCCGAGCGCGTTCTCCACATAGCCGTCGCGCTGACGGATACGGCCCGAGAAGCGGATGGCCGCGGCGTCGGTCATGGGGATGTTCACCGCGCCCTCGGCCATGCGGTAGCCGTAGTCGCCGCCCTGGCCGGTCAGATAGCCCTCGAACACGCCCGGCTGGGCCTTGCGCTGGATGATGTTGACGCCGCCGATCAGGGCGCCGCGGCCGAACAGGGTCGATTGCGGCCCCTTGGCCACCTCGACCCGCTCCAGGTCGAACAGCTCCACATAGGAGCCCTGGGCCTTGGAGATCGAGACCCCATCCTGGAACACCGAAACGCGGGCCTCGGCCGAGGCGTCAGTGGAGTCCGAGGTGATGCCGCGCATCACGAAGCCGGGGTTGTTGGGCGACTGGTCCTGAACCTCGAAGCCCGGCGTATAGGCCGACAGGTCGGCGAAGTCCTGGACGCCCAGTTCGTTCAGACGCTCGCCGCCGAAGGCCGTCAGGGCCAGCGGCACGTCCAGGGACTGCTGCTCACGCTTCTGGGCGGTGACGACGATCTCTTCGAGAAGGGTGGCGTCCTGGGCCTGGGCGGCGCCGGCCGCACCCAGGGCGAACAGGCTCGCAGCGGCCAGCAGCCGCGCGGTGGAAATGGTCATGTCGATCCCCTGTGATCCTGAAAGAACACGAGAGTCGCGATGGGAGGATCGCGCTCGCTTCAGCGCCCCTGCCTCGGTTCGGCGACAAATCCATGAAGGTTGTCCGGCCAGCGTCCGGGCCACCGCACAAGGCGGCGAATTGTGGCCAAGACGCCGCAATCGGAGGCCCATTGCGCCGCTTGGCCGGGCAGCCTCCAGAACGTTGTTAGCCAAAGGTCTTTCGCAGGCGCACAAACACCGCGCGGCCATATTCCAGATCGCGCACATCAGTATAGGCCAGCCGGTCGTCGGACCTCGGGCCGACATAGACCTCGCGGATGCGCTGGACATTCCGCGCGCCGAGGTTCTGCAGCTCCACCCGCAGGATGAGGTCGCGGCGCGGCTTGTACTCGGCGAACACCACCACCCAGATCCCGGCCTTGCGGGTCTCGATCTCGCTCAGGCGGTAGTAGCTCTCCCGATAGCCCCCGGTGGCGTCGATCCCCCAGTTGGCCTGCAGACCCGGCAGATCGTGGGTGAAGTGGGCCTCCCATTCCACCGGGCGCAGCCCGGAGATCTCGCGGGTCCCGCCCAGGACCGGATCATCCACCTCCGAGCGGCGCCAGGTTCCCTGGCCCTTCAGTTGGCCGCCGCGCAGGCCCAGGCGGTCCAGCGGCAGGGTGAGGTTGAGGATCGCCTCATCCTTGGTCCCATCCCCCAGATTGCCCGGGGCGTCGGCCACCGCCACCCCGCCGACAAACAGCGGCGCCCGGTCGATCACGTCAGTCAGGGCGGCGCGGCGCACCGTCGCCACCAGCACGGCCCCGCCGTCAAAGCGCTGCTCGAAGGTCGCCTCCCCCACCCAGGCCTGCTGCGGGCTGAGGTCGGGATTGCCCGCCAAGACCGCGCCGGTGCTGACCGCCGAGGAGGCGGCGACGAAGTCATCGAAGTTCAGCTGGCCCACCTCGCGCTCCAGGCGGAACCGCACCTGCCGGCCGCCGCCGGGCGACCAGGCCGCCGCCAGCCGCGGCTTGGTGAAGTTCAGGGATTTCTCCAGCACCACATCGCCGGCCGAGGAGATGGACGAGGTTTCCTGGCGCAGGCCGGCCTCGACGCTCAGCCGCGGGTTCGCCCGCCAGGTCAGGGTGGCGAAGGCCTCGCCGCGGGTCTCCTCCACCTCGACGTCGGCGGCCGGCAGGGGCACGACATTGCCGTTGAGGGTGAAGGCCGTCTGGCTCTCCAGCCGGTTCAGCGCGCCCTCCCCGCCCACCTCGGCGGTCAGGGCCGGGCTCAGGGTGTGGCGCAGGGTGAGGCGGCCGACGGTCTCGGTGACGGCCTTGTCCAGGTCGAAGTCCCGGCGCAGCCCCGGCGCCTCGAAATCGGCCAGGGTCTCCACGTCGTTCCACTGCTGGAAGGCGACCGCCTCCAGGGAGGTCTGCGGCCCGATCGGCCGGGCGTAGCGCGCGCCCAGCTCCTGCTGCAGGCGCACGCTGGTATAGTACTCATACTCCCGGCCCGCCGGGCTGATGCGGTCGGTGATCTCGCCGCTGGCGGGCGTGCGCATATAGGCGCCGTTCAGCCGCAGGCGACCGCCCGCCAGGGGCGTCTCGAAGGCGCCGGTGGTCCAGGCGCGCAGGCCCCCGGCGTCGGCGTCCACCACCGAGGCGATCAGCACCTCGCCGCCGGGGCCGAAGCGCGTGCGCGGGCCGTCGCCCAGGGCGTCGTCCGGACCCTTGCCATAGACGAGGGAGGCTTCGAACCGACGCCCGCGCCATTCGGCCTGGCTCTCGGCCCGCAGGCTGGTCAGCACCCGGCCGTCATTGATGAAATGGGCCGAGGTCATCACCGCGCCGCGGACCCCGTCTGTGCGGTTGCGCACCACATTGGCGATCACCGAGCGGCCCTGCATGTCGATGCCTGGCGCGCCGCCGCGGATCAGCTCGATGCGCGCGACCGCGGCGGCGGGAATTCGCTTGAGCAGTTCGTCCAGGGCGTCGTTCTTGGAGACCGGCGGCTGGCCGTCGATCAGCACATTGCCCCCGGACCCCGCCAGGCCGCGCACGGTCGCGCCCTTGTCGAAGGCGAAGCCCGGCAGGCGCAGGATCATGTCATAGGCGGTGTCGGGGGCCGCCTCGGCGAAATGGCTGGGCGGATAGGCGATGACGGCGCGCTCCGCCGCGGCCGGCTCAGGCTGCGCCGCGGCGGCCACGCTTGCGGCCACGATTGTCAGGATCATGTCCTGTCCCCTCCCCGGGCTGTCTTATTGTTTTTTGACAGCTTGGCCGGAATCTGGGGGCGGGACCAGCGCGTTCAGCAAGGTCGAAAGGCGCGCCGCACAGGCCGACGGAGACGTCTAGGTCTCGATTTCGAAATAGGCGCGCTCGCCGCCCTCGGTGTGGGCGACCATCAGGATGCGGATGTCGGAGCCTTCGGCCAGTTTCAGGGTCAGCCGGCCATGGCGGAAGGCGTCGCGCATGAGGTCTGGCGAGCCGATCAGCTCGCCCTTGCCGATCTTCATCTTCTCGTCGCTGCGGATTTCGTAACCCACCTTCTCGATCACGCCGGCGTACATCACCAAACCATCGTCGACGGTCGTTCGGGAAAGCTTCATGGGCGCAGGAACTCCGGTTGTCGCGGCCGGCGAAATTTGCCGCCACGGCCTAGGGAACGCGCGGGCGACGCCGACGTTCCGCTGGATTCGCCTGCGCGCGCGGAGTCGGCGCGCGACCCCGCGCAAGGACGGGATCGCGCGCCAGATCCTGAGCCCTGCTAGAGCCGCTCGATGATCGTCACATTGGCCATGCCGCCGCCTTCGCACATGGTCTGCAGGCCATAGCGCTTGTTCCGCGCCTTCAGGCCATGGACCAGGGTGGTCATCAGCTTGGTGCCCGAGGCGCCCAGCGGATGGCCCAGCGCGATGGCGCCGCCATTGACGTTCATGTTCTCCGGATTGGCGCCGGTCGCCTGCAGCCAGGCCACGGGCACCGAGGCGAAGGCCTCATTGACCTCGAAGAGATCGATGTCGTCGATCTTCATGCCGGCCTTTTCCAGAGCCCGCTGGGTGGCGGGCAGCGGGGCTTCCAGCATGATCACCGGATCATGGCCCATCACCGACAGGTGGTGGATGCGGGCCAGCGGCGTCAGGCCGAACTCCTTGAGCACCTTTTCCGACACGATCATCACGCCCGAGGCGCCGTCGCAGATCTGGCTGGAGGTGGCCGCGGTGATGGCGCCGCCCTCGACCAGCAGCTTCACGCCGCGGATGCCGTCGAGGCTGGCGTCGAAGCGGATGCCCTCATCGACCGTATGCTCGCTCTCGGCGCCGGCCTCGTCCTTGACCTTCAGGGCGACGATCTCGTCCTTGAAGGCGCCGGCCTGGGTGGCGGCGATGGCGCGCTGGTGGCTGTTGTAGGCGTACTCGTCCAGCTGGTCCTTGGTCAGGCCGTACTTCTTGGCCATCATCTCGGCGCCCATGAACTGGGAGAACTGGATGTTGGGATAGCGCTCCTCCATCCGCGGGCTCTTGTACTGGCCCATGCCGGCCTTGGCGGCCAGCGCGGCCGAGGAGCCCATGGGAACCCGCGTCATGCTCTCGACGCCGGCGGCGATCACCACGTCCTGGGTGCCGCTCATCACCGCTTGCGCCGCGAACTGCAGGGCCTGCTGCGAGGAGCCGCACTGGCGGTCGATCGAGGTGCCCGGCACGCTTTCCGGCAGCTTGGAGGCCATGACGGCGTTGCGCGCCACATTGATGGCCTGCTCGCCCACCTGCATGACGCAGCCCATG
>Ga0114898_1001627_pt1 | contig 12792 bp, 12 predicted proteins | sample Malvired_Geostar_FD_83496 | JGI IMG/M metagenome (GOLD analysis project Ga0114898, IMG submission 83496) | Marine viral communities from the Global Malaspina Expedition - Malaspina viral metaG DeepMed_Geostar | ecosystem: Environmental > Aquatic > Marine > Oceanic | place: Mediterranean Sea... | reverse complement strand
CTCCTGCTCCTGGAAAATCGAACAGGCCGTCATCGGGGCCGCGGCCAGCGTCGTCAGCACCAGCAACAGAATGACCCGCCACCGCCTCATGCCCCCGCCCCTCATGCCCAGCGCGTCTCCGTCAGCGTCAGCTTCAGCTCGATCCACTCGGCCCGCGCGTCGCCCCGGCCCAGCTCCGGCGCCAAGTCCTCGGCGAACACCGTCACCGCCGCCGGCCCGTCGCTCGCGGCCAGCAGGTTCAGCACCTCCTCGCCGAACCGGAACGGCAGCACATACGGTCCGCGATGCCCGTGATGCCCGTCCCCCGGCTCGGGAATGTGCACGAAGGTCGGCGACGACCCCAGCGTCCGCTCCCGCGTCCCGCTCGTCATGCGGATCTCCAGCGACCGGTCCTCCAGCGCCGCCTCCCGGGCGTACGCCACCGCCCCCTCGCCCGCGATCATCAGGGTGTCGTCGGCCACACGCATCCGCGCCACCGCCTCGTCCGGCAGGGTCAGCGTCATCCGCCCGCCCCCGCCCTGCGCCCGCACCGTCCAGCTCTGCGCCCCGACCGGAATCCGCCGCGTCGCCCCCGGCGGCCCCTGCTCGATCACGTTGAACACCGGGAACGGGTACAGCCGGTCGTAGTCATACCCCAGCGGCCGCGTCTCCAGCGTCCCGCCCACCGGCAGGGCCTCCACGTCCCGGCCCTCCACGTCAACGAAGCCGCCCACCGTCCGCGCCGTCCACTCCGCCGGATACAGATCCTTGCCCCGGTTCCTGTGCCAGGTCGCCCACACGCGGTCGACATTGCTGTGATGCAGCCAGAACATCGGATCGCGCGCCGAGGTGCGCGGATGCCGCATGGCCCCGCCGATCAGCTGGTGGATGTGGTTGTGGCCGTAGCCCTCGACCATCCCCGCCCCCTCCGGCAGCTTGCCGCAGAAGGTCTCGAACCCGTCCGAGGCCAGCTTCGCCGTATAGGGCGACTCCGCCCAGCGCGCCGCCGCGAAGTCCAGCGTCTCCACGCCCCGCGCCCTCTCCCGCTCGTACAGCGGCGAGTCCGGGTCCGTGATCCATTCGGGCAGAAAGCGGTGCTCCTGCCAGTCCCAGTAGGGCATGGCGAAGGCGTCGTGCCCGGTCAGCTTCGCCACGATCCGCTCGAAATGCGCCAGCTGCTGCCGGTGCCACGGCAGGAACAGGCCGTTGTTGTGCTGCGAGGCGCGGTGATGGATCTGCGTCTGCCGCTCCCACGACAGCGCATCACGGCGGCGCTTCATGATCCGCACGGCTTCTCCGAACGCGACCACGTCGTCGCTCGTCGCCGTCAGGCCGCCCACGCCCTTGCGGATACGGACCGGCGTCTGGGCCCCGGCCACGCCGGTTCCGACAATCGCCGCCGCCGCCCCGCCGGCCAGCGCCGCGCGCCGGTTCATCCTCATGCCAACGCCCCCGCTTCACGCAGCCGGCGCGCGCGCCGGCCTCAACCGCAAGCTTTCACGACTCCGCCGCCGGTGTCGAGGCGTCGGGCTCGCCCTGGCCGATGAAGCGCGCCTCCCGCGCCGCCTCCCACGCCTCGCGCAGGCCCTGCCGCGGCTGGTCGACGCCGAACACCGACAGCCGCGCCACCCACACCTCGGACAGCTGGCGCACCGTCTCCGGAACCCAGGCCGGCGGCTGCTGCCGCGCCCAGTTCAGCGGCGACACGGCGTTGAACACCAGCAGGAAGGCCGCCGCGAACATCACTGTCCGGCTGGTCCAGCGCCGGTCCCGCGCCGCCAGCCCCTCGTCGTCAGGCGGCGGTCCGGGCGGAAAGGCGAACCGGCCCAGGGCCAGCAACGCGTTCTTCCGCTCCGACGCGTGCTCGACGGCCAGGTCGTGCGGGTCGGCCTTCTCGATCCAGTCGCTCGGCGGATCGGGCTCCGGGTCCGGCGCGGGCGGCTCCGCCACGCTCTCGCCCAGCGGCGGGAACGGCGACTCGGTCTGACGCACCGGGAACGGCTCCAGCGGGATCGGCGGCTCGTCGCGATAGTTCGTCATGCCTCCTCCAACGCCCTAGAACTGGAAATAGATGAACGGGGCCACGCCCTCGGGCCGCACCGCCTCGACCAGCAGTATGGCCGCGCCGATCAGCAGGCCCAGGGTCAGCGACGGCGCCGCCTTCAGCCGCTCGGCCATGCCTTCCACCGCCCGCGGCGGCAGCCAGTGCATGGCCAGCCCGCCGGCGATCAGGGTCAGCAGCAACGGCGTCAGCATCACCACCGGCCCGATCCGTCCCAGTCCCTCGACCATCTGCAGGGCCAGGTCGAAACTCTCCGCGCGGAACAGGATCCAGCCCAGACAGACGATGTGGAAGGTGACCAGCACCCCGACCACGGTCAGCCACAGCGACTTCCGCTCCTCCGCCCCGTCGCGCCGTTTGAACGCCGCCCGGCCCAGCCGCTCGATCACCTGCACCCCGCCGTGCAGCGCGCCCCAGGCGAGGAAGGTCAGCGCCGCCCCGTGCCACAGCCCGCCCAGCACCATGGTGATGAAGACGTTGATGCAGCTCGAGATCAGCCCCCGGCGACCGCCCCCCAGCGGCACATAGAGGTAGTCCCTTAGCCAGCTCGACAGGCTGATGTGCCAGCGCCGCCAGAAGGCCTGCATCGACGCCGCCCGGTAGGGCTGGTCGAAATTCCTCGGGAAGGAATAGCCCAGCAGAGCCGCCAGCCCGATGGCCATGTCCGAATAGGCCGAGAAGTCGCAGTAGATCTGCACCGCATAGCCATAGACCGCGGCCGCGATGTCCACCGCCCCGAACGCCGTCGGGTCGAAGAACACCGGATCGACGAGGTTTACCGACAGCTCCGAGGCGATCACCGTCTTCTTGAACAGGCCCCAGACGATCAGCAGCAGGCCGTGCGTCGCCATCACCCGCGTCAGCCGCGGGGTCCGGTCGAACTGCGGCAGCAGATCCGAGGCCCTCACGATCGGCCCCGCCACCAGGTGCGGGAAGAAGCTCATCAGCAGCATGACGTCGAGCAGGCTCTTCGCCGCCGGCGTCTTTCCGCGATGCACGTCGACGACGTAGCTGATGCCCTGGAAGGTGAAGAAGGAAATCCCCACCGGCAGCACGATCTGCAGCAGCGGCAGGTCCCGCTCCCAGCCGAATTGCGCCAGCAGCTCGCCGGCCTGTTCGACGAAGAAGCCGTAGTATTTGAAGAAGCCGAGGATCAGCAGATTGACCGCGACCCCAAGGCCGACCAGCCAGCCGGTCTTGCCGCCTCGCTCCCGCGTCCGCGCGATCAGCGCCGCCACGCCCCAGTTCAATATGGCCGAGGCGATCAGCAGGCCGACGAAGCGCCAGTCCCACTGCGCATAGAAGAACCAGCTGGCCAGCAGCAGGAACAGCTTGCGCCGCCCGTTCTCGCGATCCAGCGACCACGAGGTGAAATAGACGATCAGGAAGAAGACGCCGAACGCCAGCGTGGGGAACAGCATCTAGTCTGCGCTCCCCTCAAGGCCGCTTTCCGCCTTCCATGCGTCGTAGGCGGCCAGCAGATCGCCCGCCAGAACGCCGCCGATCCAGTCGGCCCCGGCGCCGGTGAAATGCACCCGGTCGCCGCGCACATGGGGATCGGCCATCAACGCCAGCCGGTCCGCTGAACAGTCGCCGCCCATCCGCCCATGCCAGTCCCAGAACGCCACACCCATGTCGGCGGCGACCTGTCTCTGCACGTCCCGGACCACCGCGAGGGACGGCGGCGGCGCGCGCAGGCCGTCGGCGGAGCATCCCCCCTCGATCCCGCTCCGCAGGGCGTCCGGGGCGCCGAGGATCATCAGCGACGCCGCCGGGGCCAGCCGCCGCATGCGCGCGATCTGCCCCCGCAGCAGGGCCTCGTAGGCGGTCCGGTCGAGGGCGTCGTCGAAGCCCTCATTGGTCCCGAACGCCAGCACGATCAGATCCGGCCGCCATGCCGTCAGTTCGGCCGCGACGGTGGCTTCGTCCCGCGCCGCGAGATCCCGCAGCGTGGCTCCAACCCGGCCGAGATTCGACAGCGCCACGCCCGGCCCGGCCTTGTCCAGCCGCACGGAATCGATCACCACGCCGTCGCCCAGCGGGCGCAGGCGTAGCTGCCGCGTCGCCCGCCCCAGCGGCATTTCCCGGCACACCTCCTCGCGGGCCGCTGTGTTGAAGTCCACCGAATGGATCAGGCCGTTGTGCTCGACGGCGAGCCCCGGCCCCGGCCCCCGGGCCCGGCCGCACACGCCCAGGATCGTGGCCTCGGATCCCGGTTCGAGCTCGAAACCCATCATCGCGTCGCCGACGCCGGTTGACCGGACCCCGCTCAGACCGACCCGTGGCGACGCCGCTCCGGCCGGCGGTTGCAGCGGCGCCGGTTCGGTGACCCAGCCGGTCGATCCGACGGCGACCTGAAAGGGCGCATAGCCGGTCCACGGGACGCCCGGCGGCAGGACTCCGCGCCCGGCGCGCCCAAAGCGTCGCTGCAGCTCAACCCTGACCTTTCCGGTGATACGGTCGCCGGCCGTGTGGCTGTCCCCGATCTGGAGGATGTGCACCGGCCGGGGCCGCGCCTCCGCTTCCGTGGCCGCCAACGCCTCGAACAGCCCGCGCACGCCTTCGGGTTGGCACAGACCTGTGGGGCAGACGCCGGTTCCCGGCTCCAGCGGCGGTGCGGCTTCCCAGGCGGTCTGGGCGGCGGCGGGCGAAGCCGTGACGATCATGGCCGCGGCGACCCATGCGCCGACCGCCGGTCGCACCTTCAGGCCGCGGGCGGCGCGGCGACCGCCGTCGGCGCGTCCGGCCGATCCAGCCCCGCGTCCCGCTTCAGCCGCTCGGCCACCGGCGCGCTCATCCGCAGATAGCCCGCCATCGACATGTGGATGCCGTCGTTGGCCCGCATCAGCACCTTGCGGCCGCTGTCGTTGGGCAGATAGGCCTCGTAGCCGCCTTCCGCATTCGAGGTCAGGGCGGTCGTTTCCAGATAGGGCACGCCCAGCGCCTTCATCCGCGCCTCGACCACGTCGTTGATCAGCGCCATCCGCCCATCGAACCGGTCGCTCTTCATGCGCGGCAGGCCGACCCAGTAGACCGCCACGTCGCGGCTGCGCAGCATGGCCACCAGATTGTCGATCCGGGTGGCGTAGGCGGCCTTCCAGCCGTCGGTGCCGAAATGGTGGATGACGCCGTCCAGGCTGATGCCCTGGGCGTCATTGGTGCCGAACAGGATGACCGCCACGTCGACCGGCGTCTCCTCGATCTGCCGCTCCGTCTTGGCCTGGATGTCGACGTAGTCGTAGCGGGACAGGCCGGTCGAAACCTCCGAGAATTTGGTCACGGTGATCTTCGGCTCGTCGCGCAGGTCGCGATACAGGCCGGTGTAGAGGCCGTCGGCCATCGAATCCCCGAACACGCCGATGCGCAGCGGCCCCTGCGCCAGACGCGCCGACAACGGCGTCACGGTCGGAGCGGGCGGCGGCGCGGCGACCACGGCGACCGGCGGCGTCGCGGGCAGGCTCTCGGGCGGCGCCGAGGCGTTGGCCCGGTCGCCCAGCATCACCGTCGGATTGCGCAGCCACTGCCGACCGTCCGGCGTCAGCAGCAATCCGCCCAGCACTCCGACCAGAAAGGTCACCGTCAATGTGTTGACGCCAGCCTTCAAAACGTCCCCCGAACGTGAATCCGTCAAGGCTCGTCTTTTACCCTATCGAGCCTCCCTGACCATTGCGCGCCCGCCTCACGCGAAGAAAAAGGTTAACGCGCGGGGTCGGCGATCCTTCTCCCGATGGGAGAAGGTGGCGGGGCGGAGCCCCGTCGGATGAGGGTCGGCTGCTGCCGTCGGCGCAAGCCGCTGCTCCGAACCGCGATGCGGCTCACGCCGACCGCAGGCCGCAGCCCCTCACCCTTTCGCCTTGCCGATCGCTTCGCTCCCGGAGGCTCAATCCCTCTCCCGCCGGGAGAGGGGCGAAACCCATGACGCTGTGCTGGCAATCCGCGAAAACATAGTCGGATTGTGGAGACGATCTCCGGCCTTTTCAGCTACTTCGGCGATTCTAAACGCTATCTTCCATCCGGATAAGCCGGCGGGCGCATACTGCCGCCCTTCGCCCGCCGGTCTTTGACAATCGAATCCCCGCCACGCCGCCCCAAGGCGTGTCCACCCGTCCCCGATGCCGACTCTGCCGACTCTGACACAACGAATTTCGGCGCCGACTCTGCCGACTCTGACACAACTGCTTTTTCGGTTTTCACCCGGGCAGAACCCGGCCCGCCTTCTGTCGCCGCTCCCCGGACTTGCCCCGTCCGCCCCATCGCCGTAGAGACCGGACTAGGCCGCCGATATTCATCAAGCGGTGAAAATAAGAGGAAGCGATGCGGAAGATCTTCCCCGACGCCAAATCCGCGCTGGAGGGCCTGACCTTCGACGGCATGACCGTCATGTCCGGCGGTTTCGGCCTGTGCGGCATCCCCGAGCACCTGATCGCCGCCCTGCGCGACAGCGGCGCCAAGGGCCTGACCGTCATCTCCAACAACGCCGGCGTCGACGGCTTCGGCCTCGGCCAGCTGCTGGAGACGAAGCAGATCGCCAAGATGATCTCGTCCTACGTCGGCGAGAACAAGGAGTTCGAACGTCAGTACCTCGCCGGCGAGCTCCAGCTCGAGTTCAACCCCCAGGGCACCCTGGCCGAGCGCATCCGCGCCGGCGGCGCCGGCATCCCCGCCTTCTTCGTCAAGACCGGCGTCGGCACCCTCGTCGCCGAGGGCAAGGAGGAGCGCGAGTTCAACGGCGAGCGCTACATCATGGAGACCGGCCTCGTCGCCGACCTGTCGATCGTCAAGGCGTGGAAGGCCGACGGCCGCGGCAATCTCCAGTTCCGCAAGACCGCCCGCAACTTCAATCCGATGATGGCCACGGCCGGCAAGGTCACCGTCGTCGAGGTCGAGCACATCGTCCCGACCGGCACGCTCGACCCCGACTGCATCCACACCCCGGGCATCTACGTCGACCGCATCGTCCTGACCCAGTCCGAGAAGCGCATCGAACAGCGCACCGTCCGTCAGAGGGAGGCTTCGTAATGGCCCGCACCCGCGAACAACTCGCCGCCCGCGCCGCCCGCGAACTGCAGGACGGCTTCTACGTCAACCTCGGCATCGGCATCCCGACCCTGGTGGCGAACTACATCCCGCACGGCATGGAGGTGACCCTCCAGTCCGAGAACGGCATGCTCGGCATGGGTCCCTTCCCCTACGAGGACGAGGTCGATCCCGACCTGATCAACGCCGGCAAACAGACCATCACCGAGATCCCCGAGAGCAGCTATTTCAGCTCGGCTGACAGCTTCGCCATGATCCGCGGCGGCCACATCAACCTGTCCATCCTCGGCGCCATGGAAGTGGCCGAGAACGGCGATATCGCCAACTGGATGATCCCGGGCAAGCTGGTGAAGGGCATGGGCGGGGCCATGGACCTCGTCGCCGGCGTCAAGCGCGTCGTCGTGGTCATGGATCACGCCAACAAGCACGGCCAGTCCAAGGTGCTGAAATCCTGCACCCTTCCCCTGACCGGCACGGGCGTCGTCAGCCGCATCATCACTGATCTCTGCGTCTTCGACGTCAAGCCGGACGGCGCCGGCCTCGAACTGATCGAACTGGCCGACGGCGTCACCCTCGACGAGGTCGCCGCGAAGACCGAGGCCAGCTACACCGTTGCCGAAGACCTCAAGGCATAGGCATAGTTAACCCTCCGGGCCGCGTGGCCGCTTTGGAGGGGACAGGCCGATGGCCGACGGAAGCTACCGCTGGCAGGGGAACGCGCCGGCGCCCGACCCCGCCCGGGTCGAGGCCATCCACGCCGGCTACGACGAGGCGCAGGCCTCCGCCTTCGCCGAGCCCGCCCGCGCCGCCGCCGTCGAACGCATCGAGGCGGCTCTCGCCGCCGCCCGCTCCGGCGACCTGACCGGAGCCGGGGACCAACTGGCCCGCGCCCGCTCGGTGCTCGAGAACCTGAATCCCGCGGCCCTCGAACCCCGCCGCGGCCTCGCCGGCCTGTTCGACAGCCGCGGCAAGCGCCTCAAGGCCTTCCGCGACAGCTTCCGGAGCGCCGCCGCCGCCCTTTCCGAAGCCGCCGCCGACCTGACCGGCCGCGTCGAGGACGCCGCCCGCCGCTCCGGCGCGCTCGACACGGTCTGGGCAGACGTCCGCGACGCCATGGTCGAGCTCGACGCCCACCTGCTCGCCGCCGCCCGCCGCCTCTCCGGCCACGCCGACCCGGACTCGCCGCATCCGCTGGAGACCCGCAAGGCCGCGCTCGACGCCTGCCGCGCCGCCGCCCTCGGCGCCCTGCCCCTGATCCGCGGCGCGCAGAATGCCGACGCCCGCGCCGCCGAAGCGCTCAGGGCCTGCGGCGACGGCGTCACGGAATGGCGTCAGGGCTGGACCGAGGCCCTCGGTCTCGCCGGCAAACGCCCGAAGAAGGTCCGCCCCGACCGCGATCGCCTGCTCGCCCTGCGTGACGGCCTGCTGGCCCGCATAGACCGGGCCGTCGCTGAACTGACCGCCTCGCGTGGCCGCCGCGCCGATACCGAGGCCCGCCTCACGGATCTCCGGTCGCGGCTTTGATCAGCCCGCGTTGGCGTCGGTCCAGGCCACGATCTGCGTGTTCAGGTCCCGCGTGGCGACGTCGAATGCCTCGACGATGGCCGAGACCCGGTTCGCCGCCGCCGGCTGCTGCACGGTGAAGGTCCGCTCCGCCGCTACGCTCCGGTCGGACATGTCCAGCAGCCGCGCCCGCGCCGTCACCACCACCATCGGCGCCAGCCCCGGCGCATCGTAGCGGGCCTCGAAGGCGCGGATGTCGACATTCAACGAATGCTCGCCGCGCGCCGTTTCGTACGGACCGATGACCCGCACCCGGCCCGCCTGCGCCGAAAAAGCGTTCTCGAGGCTCTCCATATAGAGGTCGGCGGCTGGCGAAACCCAGCGCGCGCCGGCGATGTAGGCCGTCTCGGCGCCCGTCACGCCGAGAATCCGGTCGCCCTCCACGGCCTCCGGGAACTCGACCCGCCGCAGGCTGACCGGGTGCAGACCGGCCAGTCCCTCCGCCGCCGCGCTGGCCGCCGCGGGACCGCCGAAGCGGTAGGTCTGCACCGGATCGGGCGTCGACAGCAGGGCGCAGCCGGCCAGGGCCAGGGCGCCGGCCGCGGCGGCGAGCTTGATCGAAGTGCGGATCACGGCTGGACCTCCATTTCCTTGCTCGGCGCGCGGCCGATGAAGTCACGCGGGCTGGACCGCACCTCGTCGATCAGGCCCTCCAGCGAACGCGTCGCGTCCTCCAGGCCCTGGATCGCCTGCTGCATCTGGGGCAGGCCGGTGGTGACGAAGTCGTTGACCGGCCCCTCCGCCCCCGTCGCGATTCGGTTGATCGCGGCGACGGCGGTGCGGGCCTCCTCGGCGGCGGCGTTGATGTTGGACACCGCCTGCTGGCCATCGCCCTCGACGATCCGGCGCGTGCTGACCGCCAGCGCCTCATACTCGGCCACGGCGGCGTTGGCCCGGGTCAGCGCCTGCTCCAGCTGCTGCAGCATCCCCTTGCGGGCTTCCAGTTCCGTGCTCAGCGACTCGATGTTCTTCAGACTGGTCGAGAAGGACCGGACATTGTCGTCCGACAGCACCCGGTTGATCCGGTTCAGGGCGTCCACTGTCTGCGCCAGCACAGTGCCCGATCCCGACAGCAGCTCCGCGATCGGCGACGGCTGGCTCTGGATCACCGGTACGACATTGTCCGGATACTGCTCCTTCAGAAGCGCGCTCTGGGGATTGCCGGCGGTGATCTGGATATAGTTCAGACCGGTGATGCCCTGCGGCTCAAGCTGCGCCCGCGACGTCACGCGGATCGGCGTGGTGCCGTCGACGCGGATGCGCGCGATCACCTGGTCGCCCTTGTTCGGGTCGAGGTTCAGGTCGGTGACCTCACCGACGCGGATGCCGTTGAAATGCACCTCGCCGCCCTCCGACAGCCCGCGCACCGGTCCGTAGAAGACGATGTCGTAGACGTCGTAGTCGCTGTTGAACTGCAGCCGGGCCAGCCAGATCGAGAACACCGCCAGCGCCGCCAGAAGGGCGATGGTGGCGATGCCGACGGCGGCGTAGTGGGCGTCTCTTTCCATCTCTCCGCTCTCCTCAGGCGGCCTTCTTGCCGGCGCGACCGCGCGGGCCGAGGAAGTATTCCCGGATCCACGGATGGTCCGACTGTTCCAACTCCTGAACCGGCGCCTTGGCTACGATCCGCTTGTCCGCCACGACCGCCACCTTGTCGGTGATGGCGTAGAGGCTGTCGAGGTCGTGGGTGATCATGAACACCGTCAGGCCGAGGTCGTTCGACAGCTGCCGTATCAGATGATCGAACGCCCCTGCCCCGATCGGGTCCAGTCCCGCGGTCGGTTCATCGAGAAACAGCAGCTCCGGATCCAGCGCCAGCGCCCGCGCCAGCCCGACCCGCTTGCGCATGCCTCCCGACAGCTCCGCCGGCTTCAGGTGATGCGCCTCGGGCTTCAGGCCCACCATGGCGATCTTCATTTCCGCCAATTCGCGGATGACGTCCTTGGGCAGCTGGGTGTGCTCGATGAGCGGCGAGGCGACGTTTTCGATGACGCTGAGCGAAGAAAACAGCGCGCCTTGCTGGAACAGGATGCCGGTGCGGCGCTCGATGTCCGCTTCCTGAGCCTTGGTCAGTTCGGACCGCTCGTGACCGAAAATACGGATCGTGCCACCCTCGGGCTCCTTGAGGCCGATGATCGAGTTGAGCAGCACGGTCTTGCCTGAGCCGGAGCCCCCGACCACCCCCAACACCTCGCCCCTTTCGACATCAAGGTCGAGGTTCTCGTGGATCACCCGGTCGCCGAATTGGCTGAGCAGGCCGCGCACCTCGACCAGCCGTTCCGGCGTCTCATCATGTGGCGCCCCGGTGCTCATATGTTCAGCTCCATGAACAGCAGGGCGAACACCGCATCGAGGAAGATGATGGCGAAGATGGCCTGAACCACCGCCGCAGTCACCCGCCGCCCGAGGCTTTCGACGTCTCCCGCGACAGCCATACCCTGACGGCAGCCGATCGCGGCGATGACCAGCGCGAACACCGGCGCCTTGACCAGGCCGACAAACAGATGATTGCCCATGTCCGCGGTCGTCGCCATGCGCTGGATGAAGAACGACGGCCCCAGACCGAGCTCGGTCCACGTCACCAGCAACCCTCCGAAAATGCCGGTCAGCATGGCGATGAAGGTCAGAAGCGGCAGCATGACGATCAGCGCCGCGAGGCGCGGGATGACGAGGGCCTGAAATGGATTGACCCCCATCACCTGCATGGCGTCGACTTCCTGGTTCATCCGCATCGAGCCGATCTCGGCGGCGAAGGAGGATGACGAGCGGCCGGCGAGAAGCACGGCGGCGATCACCACCGCGAACTCGCGCAGCACCGAGATGGAGATGAGCTCCACGGCGAATACGTCGAAACCGACGGTCCGCAGCAGGTCCGCGCCGATGAAGGCGATCACAGCGCCGATGAAGAAGCTGGTCACGGCCACGATCGGGATCGCGTCCAGTCCGGCGCGCTCCGCCTGGCTGAACCACGCGGCCCAACGAACCTTGCTCCAGTGTTTGAACGTCGAACCGATGGCGGTGATCAACCGCCCGAGGAACGCCATTGAAAGGGTCGCCTCGCCCGCGATGTCCTCCACGCCGCGGCCGACCTTGGCGAAGCCGCGCACCCAGCCCGGCGGCCGCGCGACAGGCCCGGCGCTCTCGCGCTCCAGCCGCTCGACGAGCGCATAGGTGCGCCCCGCCTCGGGCCGCTGCGTCCAGGCCGTCTCCGGCAGGACGCAATTGCTTGCCTGAACGATGGCGAGGGCGCCCGCCGTGTCGAAACGGCCGAGATCGCTCAAATCGACGGCGTCGACGCAGCGCTGATCGAGCGAGTCGTCCAGTCGTCGGGAGATGCGGCCGAGACTGGTCGCGGTCCAGTCGCCGATCAGGCGCAGGGTCACGCGTCCGTCGCCGTCCTCGATCTGAAAATCCGCTGCGGCCATGCCCCTACCTAGATCGCGCCGTTCGATTTGCCTACGGTCGGACCACGGCAAAGCTGGGGCAGGGCCGAACAACGCCACCCGTGCGTATTCGTTCAGACACGCTGGATTGTTTCGCTAGAGCAGCGCCTTGGCCCGCTTCAGGTCCACGACGAACCGGTCACGCTCGGCCGCCCTGCCCGCCTGATCCCGAATGCGGAGCAGATAGGAGGGATGCACCGTCAGCAGGACCTTGGACCCGTCGGCCAAGTCGATGCTCTGCCCCCGCTCCTTTGTCACCGCCACCTTCCGGCCGAGGACGCCAAGGGCAGCCGTTCCCCCGAGGGTCACAATCACCTTCGGCTTCACCAGCCGGCGCTCCGCCTCCAGCCACCAGCGGCAGGCGGAGACTTCCCCCGTCGACGGCGTCTTGTGCAGCCGGCGCTTGCCCCGCGGCTCGTGCTTGAAATGCTTCACGGCATTCGTGACGAAAACGTCATCCCGGTCGATGCCGGCCTCTTCCAACGCCAGATCCAGCACCCGCCCCGCCGGCCCGACGAAGGGGTGTCCGGCCAGGTCTTCCTGATCGCCCGGCTGCTCCCCCACGACCATCAGCCGCGCCTTCTTCGGGCCTTCGCCGCACACGCCCCGGGTCGCATCGCGCCACAGCGGACAGCGGCGGCAGGTCTGCACCGCCTGATCGAGCTGCTGCAGGGTCGAGGGCGCAACGTCCGCGGCGTCGGCCAGGTT
>Ga0114898_1001625_pt1 | contig 12795 bp, 10 predicted proteins | sample Malvired_Geostar_FD_83496 | JGI IMG/M metagenome (GOLD analysis project Ga0114898, IMG submission 83496) | Marine viral communities from the Global Malaspina Expedition - Malaspina viral metaG DeepMed_Geostar | ecosystem: Environmental > Aquatic > Marine > Oceanic | place: Mediterranean Sea... | reverse complement strand
TTTCGATCAGCACCGCGGTCTGGATGGTCATGTGGATACAGCCGATGATGCGCGCGCCCTTGAGCGGCTGTTCGGCGCGGTATTTTTCCCGGATCGCCATCAGCGCCGGCATCTCGGTTTCCGCGATCTCGATTTCCGCGCGGCCCCACTGGGCCAGGGAGATATCCGCGACCTTGTAATCCTGCAACGTTTCCGGTTGTGCGTTCATTGCTCTCTCCATTCGTGGTTAGCGAATGGGCGCCGTTGAAATGTCGCGCCGTTCCCCCGAGCCTCGCGGCCCTCGCCGCTGCAGCGCCCCTCGGGGGAGTGGCGGAGTTCGTCGTCAGAGCGCGTTCTTCAGCGCGTCCGCCTTGTCGGTGCTTTCCCAGCTGAAGCCTTCCCGGCCGAAATGGCCGTAGCTGGCGGTGGGGCGGTAGATCGGACGGCGCAGGTCGAGCATTTCGATGATGCCGCGCGGACGCAGATCAAAGTGCTCGCGTACCAGTTGCGCGATCTTGTCGTCGCTGATCTTGCCGGTGCCGAAAGTGTTGATGGAGATGGAGGTGGGCTCGGCCACGCCGATGGCGTAGCTCACCTGAATCTCGCACTTGTCGGCGAGGCCGGCGGCGACGATATTCTTGGCCACGTAGCGGCCGGCGTAGGCGGCGGAACGGTCCACTTTGGACGGATCCTTGCCGGAGAAAGCACCGCCGCCGTGGCGCGCCATGCCGCCGTAGGTGTCGACGATGATTTTGCGTCCGGTCAGCCCGCAATCCCCCATCGGGCCGCCGATGACGAAGTTGCCGGTGGGGTTGATGTGGTAGAGCGTATCCTTGTGCAGCCAGTCCGCCGGCAGCACCGGTTTGATGATCTCTTCCAGCACCGCTTCGCGCAGATCGCTCAGCTTGATCTCCGGAGCGTGTTGGGTGGACAGTACCACCGCTTCCACCGCTACCGGCTGGCCGTTTTCGTAGCGCAGCGTGATCTGGCTCTTGGCGTCCGGACGCAGCCACGGCAGGGTGCCGTTCTTGCGCAGTTGCGCCTGGCGCTCCACCAGACGGTGAGAGAAATAGATCGGTGCCGGCATCAGCGTGTCGGTTTCATTGGTGGCGTAGCCGAACATCAGACCCTGGTCGCCGGCGCCGAGGTCTTTGTTGTCCGCCTCATCCACGCCCATGGCGATGTCCGCGGATTGTTTGCCGATACCGTTGAGCACGGCGCAGCTGGCGCCGTCGAAGCCCACATCGGAGCTGTCGTAACCGATGTCCAGGATCACCTGGCGGACGATGTCTTCCAATTCAACGTAGGTATTGGTGCGCACTTCCCCGGCGACAATCGCCATACCGGTTTTCACCAGTGTTTCCACGGCCACGCGGGCGTGGGGATCGTCGGCGATGATGGCGTCCAGAATCGCATCGGAAATCTGGTCGGCCATTTTGTCCGGGTGGCCTTCGGAGACCGACTCGGAGGTAAAGATGCTGTATTCACTCATTACCGGTTTACTCCCTCGATTGGGGGTTGACGTTCCACACGGACCTCAGAGTCTGTTGTCGATCTCTGCGCCACCGCGTTGAAAACTGCGCACTTGCACCTGGAACCCGTTGCGCAGGGCCAGGAACAAACTATCGCGCAAAACCAGGCCGGCACGACCAGCCCAACTCACCAGATCGGCTTCGTCGAAGCCGAGCCAGAAATCACCGCAGGCCTCCACGGCCCACTTTTGGTTATGACGACACAAATCGGTGACCACCACCACCCCGCCCGGAGTTAATTGCTGGGCGGCGGCCTGCAAAGCGGCGGCGGGGGAGGCCAGATGGTGCAGCACCATGTTCATCACCACGGCGTCCACCGGCGGTAGGGCCGCTCCCGCCTCCGGCCATTCGCCCAGTATCAGACGCACATTGTCCAGGCCCTGTTCCGCCACTTCCCGGCGGGCCCGCTCCAGCATGGCCTCGGCGTGATCCAGGGCCAGCACCTGCTCGAAACGCTGTGCCAGCGGCACCAGGAAACGGCCGTCGCCGGGCCCGATCTCCAGCACCGTGCCGGTGCCGCCGGCGGCCGGACTGCCCGCGGCCCGATCCAATAACTCGCAGGCCTGCTCGGCGTACTGTTCGTGTTCGGCGATCAGGTCCTGATGGCGTGCCAGATCATCCGCGTGACGCACGAAAAACGCCCGGCTCTGGGCCGCCCGCTGCGCCTGCACGCCTTTCAGGCGCTGCGCCGTCACCGTATCCAGCGGGGTCTGATCCAGTTGCTCGAACAAAGCCCCGTGCAGAGCGCCGGTCCGGGTATCCGCCGGCGGCAGACGGCGCCGATAGAAGATGGAATTCCCCTCCCGGCGCTTCTCCACCAGACCGGCCTGGGCCAGCACCTTGAGGTGATGACTCATGCCCGACTGCTTCATGGCCATGATCTCGCACAGCTCCAGCACGCCGAAGCTGTTCTGGCCGAGCACCTGCAAAACCTCCAGACGCAAACCGTCGCCGGCGGCCTTGAGAAAGACCGTCAGACCGTCGAGTCCGGATTGTGTGGCTTCAGCGGGTGCCGTCATGGCGGCGAGTGTAGCCTATTGCCGCGAGTGCATCAAAATAAATTGATATAGATTGGCGGGGCGTCCGGCGCACTCCGTGATCAATATGAACAAAACGCCCAAAACACAAAGAACGCCCATTATCGCCATTACATTTCACACTTTTTCAGTGGGGGGTAGCGTGCCGGCTGTAGAGAAACACTTGTTTCTCCGTTCAAGGCCGGGTGGCGCCTCCGTCTCCCCGGTGGCCGGTGCGCCGCGGCGCGCATAAACAAAAGAAAAGGAACGCCCGATGATGCGAAGCTCCATGACTTTGGTGCTGGTGTTTGTTGGCCTCTGGTTGAGCGCCGGAGTCCGTGCCGACGATGACCTGTCCCGCCTCAAGCAGCAGATCGAGGAACTGAATCAAAAGGTCGATGCGCTCAGTCAGCGCGAAACCGCCCCCTCGCCTTGGGACGGCCTTGAGATCGGTGGTGCTCTGCAACTCGACTACAACCATTTCGATGGCGCCTACAACGCAACCCATGAGGGCCGTACCGGCTCTGATCTGTTCCCTCGTCGGGTGCGCGCCTATATCGGCTCCGAGCACGGTGACTGGGACTACAAGCTGCTGATGGACTTCTCCGAGGATGCCGAGATCGTCATGGCGCGCCTGCGCTACAGTGGTTTCGAGCGTGGCCCGGTGGTCCAACTGGGGAAACTGCGTGAGGACATTTCGCTGGAAGCGTTGTCCAGCAGTGCCCATCTGGTAATGATCGAGCGGTCCAGTCTGGCCAATACCGTCTCACCCTATTTTCGCTGGGGCGCGTCGGCTTATCAGTTTTTCCCTTCCAGTGGCCTGCGCTATGCCTTCGGCGTGTATAAGAATGACGCCTTCGGTGACAGCGGCAAGGACGACAGCGAGCGTCTCAACTACGCTACCAGTGGCCGGCTCACCTGGGCTCCCAAACGTGATCAGGGGCAGGTGCTGCATCTGGGGTTCTGGGCTTCCTACCGGGACATGTCCGGCGATGAGCTGAGTGCGTCCTGGGCCCGTGGCGAGGTTCGCGAAACGCCCGTCAGACTGGTGGATTACGCCGCCGGTGGCGCGCCTGTGGCGGTGGACCACCTGACCCAGCAGGGGCTGGAGCTGGCGGCTCAATGGCACAGTCTGCTGTTCCAGGCGGAATACGCCCGCCGTGAACTGAGCACCGAGGATAGCGCTTCCGACCTGGACGGACGGGATTTCGACGGCTATTCCGCCTCCCTTAGTTACTTTCTCACGGGGGAATCCCGCGCCTATAAGGCCAGCCAGGGCGTATTCCGGCAGCCGGACGGCGTGCGCAATGCCTGGGAAGTGGCGGCGCGCACCTCGCGGGTGGACGCCAGCAGCGCCAACCAGGGCACCGATGTCACCAGCCACACCCTGGGCCTGTCCTACTACTACGACGCCAATCTGAAATTCATGCTCAATCTGATCCGTTCCCGGGTCAGTGGTCCCGGCGCGCCCGCGCTGGTGGGCAGTGAGCGTGATGCCAATGCCGTGGTGTTGCGGACGCAATACCAATTCTAGGAGGTTGCCATGACTATGCCTGCTCACGCCGGTTGCCGGCGTCTGTGTCGCGGTCTGCTGGTGCTGTCGATGATGCTCGGGGCCATGGCGGCCCGGGCGGATCTCCATTTTCTGGTGCCTGGCGGCCCCGGCGGCGGCTGGGATACTACTGCCCGGGCCGCCGGCGAGGCACTGATCAAGTCCGGCCTGGAGAGCAATGCCTCGTTCCAGAATATGTCCGGTGGCGGGGGCGGCCGCGCTATTGCCTACATGATCAAAATGGGCACCAAGCAGGGCGACATGGTGATGATCAATTCCACCCCCATCGTGCTGCGGGCCCTGTCCGGGCAAATCCCCAACAGCTTTCGTGATCTCAAGCCGGTGGCCAATCTGATCGCCGACTACGGCGCCTTCGTGGTGACCGCCAACTCGCCTTATCAGAGTTGGGAGGAAGTGATGGACGCTTACCGCCGCGATCCCCGCCTGGTCAAAGTGGCCGGCGGTTCCGCCCGCGGCAGCATGGATCACCTGGTGGCGGCGCAGGCGTTCCAGGCCTCCGGGGGCGACGGCCGCAAGCTGGCGTACATTCCCTATGACGCGGGCGGCCAGGCCAAAGCCGGGTTGTTGTCCGGGGAAGTGCAACTGCTGTCCACCGGTTTCAGTGAAGCGCTGGAGCTGATGCGCTCCAGTGATGCCCGTATTCTCGCCATCACCGCGCCGGAGACCATCGCCGACTACCCGGAGATTCCGACCCTGAAATCGCTGGGTTACCCGATGAGTTTCGTCAACTGGCGGGGGCTGTTCGCCGCTCCGGATACCCCGGACGCAAAAGTGGCGGCGTACTCCGCGGTATTCCGCAAACTGCTCGAGACCCCTGAGTGGGAAGCGGTACGCAAGCGCAACGGCTGGCTCAACAACTACGAGACGCCGGAGCGATTCCTCGAATCCCTGGAGCAGCAGGAAGAACAGATGGCGCGAGTGATGCGTGATCTGGGCTTCATCCGCTGAAGGAGGGGCTATGTCCGTTAGCAAAGATCGTATCGGTGCCTTTCTGTTTCTGGTGTTCTCCTGTGCCTATGGCGTTTACGCCTGGCAAATTCCGTTGCTGCCCACTGAGCAGGGCATCGCCGTCAGTGCGTCGACCTTGCCGAAAATCTATGCCGTGGTCGGTGTCGTGGTAAGCCTGCTGGCGCTGGCCGGATCCTTCCTGCAACAAGCGTCGGGGCCGCAGGGCGATTCCGGTGCGCTGGCGCTGGGGCGCACGGCGCTGCTGCTGGTGCTGATGGTGCTTTATGCCCTGATGCTGGATCCGCTCGGCTTCCTGCTGGCCACCGAAGTGTTCCTGCTGGCCGGCTACCTGTTGATGGGTGAATACCGCCCGAAGGTGCTGTTCTGGGCCTCGGTGCCGGTGGTGGTGGTGTTCTGGTTGATCATGACCCGTGTGCTGGGGATTTACCTGGCGCCGGGCATGCTGTGGAGCTGAGACCATGATAGAAGGCATGTTGACCGGTTTGTCCGCGGCGTTGAGCTGGCAGGGCATCCTCTACGTAATGATGGGGTGCCTGGTGGGCACCTTTATTGGCATGTTGCCAGGGCTGGGGCCGATCACCGCCATCGCCCTGATGATTCCGGTGACCTACAGTATCGACCCTTCCTACGGCATGATCCTCATGGCCGGAGTGTACTACGGTGCGATTTTTGGCGGCTCCACCTCGTCGATTCTGATCAATGCGCCGGGGGTGGCCGGTACCGTGGCGACCTCTTTCGATGGCTATCCCCTGGCGCGCAAAGGGCAGGCCGGCAAGGCGCTGGCGCTGGCCGCTTATGCCTCGTTTTCCGGCGGTACCCTGGCGGCGGTATTCCTGATGGTGGCGGCGCCGCTGCTGGCCAAGGTGTCGCTGAGCTTCTGGTCGGCGGATTATTTCGCGCTGATGGTCATGGGGCTCACCGCCATCGCCGCGTTCTCCAATCGGGGGCAGTTTCTCAAGGCGGTGATGATGACCCTGCTTGGCATCATGCTCGCCACCGTTGGTATCGATCCGTCCTCCGGCGCCGAACGGTTCACCTTCGGCTCCAGCGATCTGCTCGACGGCATCAGCTTCCTGCTGGTGGCGATGTCGATCTTTGCCTTGTCCGAGGCGCTCTCCGGCGTACTGCGCCCGGATCATAAAAAATTGCCGGGAGCAATTTTAAACGTTGCTTCAGCAACGGCCCGCAGGGTGGCCGCCAGGGACGGTGGCCATAAAAAAGCGCCGGCGCCGTCCTCGAAGATGGGCGATCTGCGCTTGAGCAGGGAAGAGGTCAAGGACGTGGTGCCGGTGATCGGCCGTTCCTCCATTCTTGGTTTTCTGATCGGCATTCTGCCCGGTGCCGGTGCCACCATTGCCAGCTTCCTGGCCTACGCCACCGAGCGCAATCTGGCCCGGGGCGAGAAGAAGAAACAGTTTGGACAGGGTTCTCTGCGTGGTCTGGCGGCGCCGGAAACCGCCAACAACGCCGCGTGTACCGGCTCCTTCGTGCCGCTGCTGACCTTGGGTATTCCCGGTTCCGGCACCACGGCGGTAATGCTTGGCGCTTTGATTGCCTACGGACTGCAACCCGGTCCGTTGTTGATGCACGATAACCCGGATGTGTTCTGGGCGGTGATCATGTCCATGTATGTGGGCAACGTGGTGCTGCTGTTCCTCAACCTGCCGATGATCCCGTACATCGCCAAGACACTGGCGCTGCCGAAACCGCTACTGACCGTGCTGATTCTGTTCTTCAGCCTGATCGGTGTGTATCTGGTGTCGTTCAATACCTTCGATCTGTATCTGATGGTGGGCTTCGCGGTGTTGTCGCTGATATTGAGGCAGTTGAATTTCCCCATGGCACCGTTGATTCTGGGCTTTATTCTCGGCGGCATGCTGGAGAGTAATTTCCGCCGGGCGATGATGATCGCCGACGGTTCCATCGCGTTCCTGTGGGAGCGGCCGCTGACCCTGTGCATCACGCTGGTGTCCCTGGCGCTGCTGTTGGTGCCGCTGATGGATTTCCTGCGCGGACTGAAACGGCCGGCGCCGGAGGCGGAGCTGTCCGATAACCTGTAAACCCTTGCTGGCCGGGAGGAACCATGCGTCGCAGGCGTATTCAACGGTTGGAAACCCGGCTGATTCTCTGGGTGCTGGCATTCAGTCTGCTGCAGGTGGTGCTGTTCGCTGCTCTGGGGCAGTACCTGCTGGAGCGGGGTGTGCGGGAGGAGGCCGGCCGCAAGGCGCTGGACCTGGCGCAACTGGTGGCGGAGTTGCCGCAGGTGCGCCAGGCGCTGGTGGCCGGCATCGGCTCCCCGGCCGGTGACGCACTGGCGCCGTTCATCGATCACCTCTGGCGGCGAACCGGCGCGGACTTCATCGTGGTTGGCGACACCCGGCTGCGGCGGCTGGCGCATCCGCAGCCCGACCGTCTGGGTAAGACCATGCAGGGCGGCGACAGTCAGGAGGTGCTGGCCGGTAACACCATTATTTCCGAAGCTCGGGGTTCCCTGGGCTTTTCCGTGCGTGGTAAGGCGCCGGTGCTGGATGCTGGCGGCAATGTCATCGGTCTGGTATCGGTGGGGTTTCTCAACCGTTCGGTGGAATCCATCGTCGCCGGGCGCTATCTGCAATGGCTGCCGGTGGTGCTGGCGGTGTTTCTGGTGGGCATTCTGTCCTCGCTCTGGATCGCCCGCCGTGTGCGCGCCGCTTTGTTCGGTTGGCAGCCCCATGAAATCGCCCGGGTATTCGCCGAGCAGAGCGCCATGCTGGATACGGTGCGCTCGGGCATTGTCGCTCTGGATCTGGACGGCTGGGTGCAGCGCAGCAATCGCCGGGCCCGGCAATTGTTGGGGGTGGACACATCACAGGAAAGCGCGCTGCACTTGCGGGATCTGTTCCCCGACCAGGCCGGTTTTCTGTTGCGGGATGTGGAGCAGGTGCTGGATGGCGTGGAGTTGTACGCCGCCGGCCAGGAACTGGTGCTGTTCCGGCGGCCGTTGCGGGTGGGCGGCACGGTGCGCGGCGTGTTTCTGAGTTTCCGTCCTCAGGACGAAGTTGCCCATGTGAGTCAACAACTGGCCCAGGTGGAAGCGTTCGCGGAGCTGCTGCGGGTGCAGACCCATGACTATTCCAACAAACTCAATACCCTGGGCGCGTTGATCCAGATGGGCGCCTACGGCAAGGCGGTGGAGCTGATCGGCCTGGAAAGCCAGGGCCATCAGGCCATGGTCAACCGGCTGCTGGACAGTACCGGGGAGCCGCTGCTGGCGGGATTGTTGTTGGGCAAATATCACAAGGCCAAGGAGCAGGGTGTCTCGTTCGAGGTGGCGGAAGAGAGCGTGCTCGACGCGGCGGCGCCCAAAGCCCTGCTGGAGCGGCTGGTGTCGATTCTCGGCAACCTGATCGACAACGCCATCGAAGCGGCGCGCGTCGGGCCGCGCCAGCCGGCGCGAGTTCGGGTGACGTTCGACGATCTTGGTGACCATCTGATCTTCGATGTGGAAGACAGTGGAGAAGGGTTGCACCGAGAACGGCTGGAGGCGCTGTTCCGGCCGGACTATTCTTCCAAGAGCGGGCGTCAACACGGTGTCGGCTTGTATCTGGTGAAGACCTACGTGAGTGCCCTGAAGGGCACTCTGGAAGTGGGTCAGGCCGATCTGGGCGGCGCCCGGTTCACGGTGTACCTGCCCCGCCGGCCAACGGACGAGGACAACCGGTCATGACCTATTCAGTAGTGATCGTGGAGGATGAAAGCGAGGTGGCCCGCCTGCTGGCGGAATACCTGCAGCGGGACGATCAGTTCCGGGTCACCGCGGTGGTTGGCGATCTGGCTGGCGGGCGGGCCTTGCTGGAGCGTTACCAGCCCGATCTGCTGCTGCTCGACGTCTACCTGCCCGATGGCAGCGGCCTGGACCTGCTGGCGGAGTTGCGCGCCGCAGGCCACGGTTGTGAAGTGATGATGGTGACCGCCGCTTCCGAAGTGGCCGCTTTGGAAAGGGCCTTGCAGCTGGGAGCCTTTGACTTCCTGGTGAAACCGGTGCTGTTGCAGCGGCTGGACCGGGCATTGAACACTTTCATGCAACGCCAGCGGCGCTTGCGCCAGTCACCGGCGATCACCCAGTCCATGGCCGATGCACTGTTTTCCCGGGACGCGGAGGGCGAACCGGCGGCCCCGGCGAAGGGCGGGCAGGCACGCCTGCCCAAGGGGATCGATGCGCTTACTCTGTCCCGGGTTCGGGCGGTGCTGGCCAAGGTTCCCCGGGACTTTCTCAATGCCCAGGAGGTGGGCAAGCGTGCCGGTGTCAGTCGCTCCACCGCCCGCCGCTATCTGGAATACCTGCTCCAGCGCCACGAACTGGAAGCCGATCAGACCTACGGCAGCATTGGTCGCCCGGAGCGCCGTTACCGGCCTCTGTCCCGTCAGGACGGTTAGGCCGGAGCCGGGTCCTTCTGATTCAGGAAAAAGCATGTGAAAGGATAAACGCGGTGGTGAAACCGGCGGCGGTGATCAGTCCGGCCGCGTTATGGGTTTCATCGAAGGCCTCGGGAATCATGGTGTCGGCGATCATGGCCAGCATGGCGCCGGCGGCGACGCCCTGGGCCACGGCAATGTACTGCGCCGGCGCGTTATCAAAGAGAAGGTAGCCGCCCACGGCGCCGAGGCCGCATAACAAAGCGATGGCCGTCCACAGTCCGAACACATAGCCGAACGACATGCCGGCCCGTTTCATGCCGACGGTACTGGACATGCCCTCGGGCACGTTGGAGAGGAAGATGGCGGCGACGATCGGGATCGATACGCCATTATCCTCGAGCAGGCTCAGGCCGATCACCATGGACTCCGGTATGCCGTCGAACACGGAGCCCAGAGCGATGACCAGGGCGGCACTGGCCGTGGCGGCATTGGATTTATTCGATCGCTTACGGTGGCGGGCGCCGTTGTTGGCGAGGATGACCGCACCGCCGGTGAAGGCGGCGGCACCGGTCAGAAAGCCCGCCGCCGAAGCCAGCAAGCCGCCTTTGTGCAACGCCTCATCCATAAGATCGAAGGCGATGGCGGAAACCAGAACACCGGAGCCAAACGCCATCACCGCCGCGGTCACCCGAGCCGGCGGCCTGGTGAACCAGCCCAGCAGTGTGCCAACCAGCAGGGCACTGCCTCCCGCCAGTCCCCAGAGCAAGGCGGTCATCAGATGCATGGTGGATGCCTCGTCAACATCAAGGTTATTGCGACTGGAATACCAGCACGCGATTGGCGCCCTCGTCGGACACCAACAGCTTGTCCTGGTGAAAACGCACACCGGTGGGGGAAATCATCACACGTGCGGAGGCGGCACTGTCCATTGAGCCATCCTGGTCATCGTCATTGGGAACATAATGGGCGAAGTCACTCTGGCCCAACACCACATCGGCGGGCTGGAAATTCGCGGTCGGGAAGCTGTTCCAGATCAACACACGGGCGTTGCCGCTGTCGGCGATAGCCAGTTGTCTGCCGTTGGAGTCCACACCGTCATAGGGGTAGTTCAGAGTGCGCGCGGAGGGGGCCTCGTCAGTCTGGCCGTCCTGGTTGCCGTCGTTGGGCATGCTGCTGGAGAAGTCCGCTTGCCCCAGAACCACATCCGCGGGTTGGAAATTGGAAGTGGGGAAGGTGTTCCAGATCAAGGTGCGATTGTTCTCGTAGTCGTTCACTACCAGTCGGCTGCCGTCGGTCCAAAGGCCGGCCGGAAAAGACAGGGTGCGCGCCGTTGGGGCCTCATCACGCTCGCCATCCTGGTTGTCGTCGTTCTGCTGGCAATGGGTGAAGTCGGCTTGCCCGAGCACTAAATCGGCGGGTTGGCCGTGACTGGTGGGCACGCTGTTCCAGATCAATACCCGGTGATGCTCGGAATCGGTCACCACCAGCTTGCCGTTTGGGGTGACTTCCACGGTTTCGGGAATAGTGACGTGAACCGCGTCGCAATGGGTCTCGTCGGAAGAGAAGCCCGATTTTCCGACCACCACGTCGGGTTCGACGCCGGCACCGGCCGGGACCGTGTTGTAGATCAGTACGCGGTCGAGGTCATAGTCCGCCACCGCCATCTTGCCGCCGGCAATCGAGATCTGCTGCGGACCGTCAAAGGTGCCTGGTTCGGTGGTGGTGAAATCCGGCTGGCCCAGCACGAAGTCAGCAACGGCGTTGTTAACAGTGGGGATGGTGTTGTAGGCCAGAACACGGTGATTGCCGTAATCCCCGATGAAAAGCGTCCCCGAGTCGCTCACCGCGGGATTGCCATACAGGCTTTGCAGGGTGTTGGCGTCCGGTGCGCCGTTCTGGTTCGGACGGATGCCGGCGAAGTCGGCCTGGCCGATGACAACGGCGGCGGGCTGGAAATTGCTGAGTTTCAACTTCGGTGGGAGGGGAGCACCTCCACCGCTCTCTCCACCACTGCCACCGCCGCAAGCGGAAAGGGTGAGGGTCGCGGTCAGGCTCAACACCGTGAGGCCATGCGGTGTCATGTTCATGTGCTCCTTGTTTTTCATTGTTGGTTCCTTTGTGCTTGTTATTGTGACTGGAATATCAGCACGCGATGGTTTGCCATGTCGGAAATCAACAGCTTGTCCTGGTAAAAACGGACGCCGGCGGGAAAGTTCAGCACGCGGGCCGAGGCGGCGCCGTCATCCTCGCCGTTCTGGTCGTCGTCATTTGATTGATTGTGAGTGAGATCGCTCTGGCCCAGCACGATATCGGCTTGTTGGAAGTTGCTGGTGGGGAAGCCGTTCCAGATCAGTACACGATGATTGCGGCTGTCGGCGACCGCAAATTGCCGGCCGTTGGAATCGATGCCATAGGGGGTGTCCAAAGTGCCTGTTGAGGCGCTGGCCGAGGTGAAATCCGCCTGGCCCAGCACGATATCAGCGGGTTGGAAGTGGCTGGTGGGAAAGGTGCTCCAGATCAGCACCCGGTTGTTGTCGTTGTCGATCACCGCGAGACGGCGGCCGTCCGTCCACAGGCCGGTGGGATAGTCGAGGGTGCGGGCGGAACGGGGGCCGCTGAGGCCATCCTGATCGTCGTCATTTGGATCACAATGGGTAAAGTCGGCCTGTCCCAGCACCAGATCCGCGGGCTGGCCGTGGGTGGTTGGCAGGGTGTTCCAGATCAGGACTCGATTGTGGGCGGAGTCGGCCACCACTAGTCTGCCATCCGCTGTGAGTGTGGCGGCTTCGGGGCTGTTGAGGTGGGTGGCATCGCAGGTGTCCTCCTGAGAATCGAAGTCCACCTGTCCGACCACGACATCGGGTTCGGTCCCGCCCCCGGCGGGGATCGTGTTGTAGATCAATACGCGGTCACCGTCAAAATTTGCCACCGCCATCCTGCCGCCCGCTATCGAAACCCCTTGCGGACTGGACAGCATGCCCGGCTCGTTGCTGGTGAAATCCGGCTGGCCCAGCACGAAATCGGCGGCGGCGGTGTTGACGGTGGGAAGGGTGTGGTAGCCCAGTACCCGGTTGTTGGAGGAATCACTGATGAACAGGGTGCCGGAGGGGCTCACCGCCGGATTGCCGTAGGGCGTGGCCAGGGAGTCGGCCTCGGGTGTGCCGTAGCCCGTTTCCTTGTTGGGGCCGGTGCCGATGAAGTCGGCCTGGCCGATAACGATGTCGGCCAGCTGGGAAATGCGAACCCGCACCAGCGGCGGGGGAGGTGGAAACGCCCAGCCGCTGGCATACCACAGAAACTCCCAGCCGGCCGCGCTTCGCGGCGGCCA
>Ga0114898_1001623_pt1 | contig 12802 bp, 12 predicted proteins | sample Malvired_Geostar_FD_83496 | JGI IMG/M metagenome (GOLD analysis project Ga0114898, IMG submission 83496) | Marine viral communities from the Global Malaspina Expedition - Malaspina viral metaG DeepMed_Geostar | ecosystem: Environmental > Aquatic > Marine > Oceanic | place: Mediterranean Sea... | reverse complement strand
GGCCTGGCCGGCGGCTCGAACGCCCGGCGCAGGGAAGGGCGGGCTTCTAGTGGCCGCGCCCCTGGAAGTCTAGGCCCGCGCCGGGCGAGCCGCCAGGGCGCTCACGCCCCTGTGCGCTGCCGGAAGAAGGCGATCACCCGCGCCTCGGCGGCCTTGGTCGGCCCATCGGGGGCCAGGTGCAGGGTCAGGGTGGAGTGCGGCGCGATGGGGGAGGGGGCCGCATCTTCGTCCTCCAGCTCGATGGCCTCGAAGCGCTTACCGAACTCGGCCCGGTAGCGGTCGAAGCGCGCCTGACCGACCAGGGCGTCGCCCTTGAAGCGCAGGCCGATCATCGACAGGTCCTCGGCCTCGAACCGTCCCCTGGCGCAGGCAATCTCGGCCGGGCTGACGCCGATGGCGGCGGCGCGCCGCTTCGATCCAGCCGTCAGCGGCAGGGAGGGCTGGGCCAGGACCGGCGCCACCACGGCGGGCTCGGTCATCATGGCCAGCGCAAAGCCGCCGGTGAAGCACATGCCGACCGCGCCGACCCCTTTGCCGCCGCACTCGGCATGGGCCTGGCGGGCGAGCGCGCGCAGCCAGTCGACGATGGGGCTCGACTTGTCGGTGGCCCAGACGTGGAACTCCCGGCGCACGCAGATGGCCTTCAGGGCCTCGGCCGCCAGATAGCCGCGGCTCACCGGCTTGCCGGGGTCTCCGAAAAGGCTCGGGCACCAGACACTCATGCCCGCAGGGGCCAGACGCTCGGCGAAGGCCAGGACCAGGGGATGCAGGCCCGGCATTTCGTGGATGACGATCACGGCGGGACCCGCCCCCCGGCGATAGACCGGCCGGGTCCAGCGGCCGTCGTCGAAGTCGAACCGCTCGAAGCCTTCCAGATCCGCCGCCGCCATGTCGCGCTCCCCCGCTCCGGAGGATCGAGACTAGCTCACCTGCGGAGCATGTCGATCTCGCCCTCGAAGCCCGACAGTCGCCAGACCCCGTCGGTCTGCGTGAAGACCAGCAGGCAGGGACCGTCCTTCTCGCGGGTGGCGCAGACCCGGCCGTCCTCCAGGGCCTTCAGGGACCCGGCGATGGCCACCCGCCCGGGCAGGGGCTGGGCGGGGTCATAGCCGTAATATTCGGCCACGCCCCGGAACACCTGCGGCTGGACCAGCTGCTCGCTGGCGGCCTTGGCGATGGCGGGGCCGAGCAGGGCGCCGATGGCCCGCATCTCGTCGCTTCCCCCGGCGCGGGCGGCCTCGGCGGCGATCCGCGCCTCGATCTGAGCGCGCAGGGCCGGGCGGTCCACATGGCGGTCGAAGGTCGCCTGGTCGCCATCGCGAATGGCGGTGAGCAGGGCATGGACGTCGCCGGCCGCGTCCAGCCGCTGGGCGCCGCCGGCGCAGGCGCTGAGCGTCAGGGCGAGCAGGACGGGGATCAGAAGGCGCAGGGGTCTTGGCATGGGTGTCTCCGGGGGCGGCCCATCAGCACGCCTCAAGGTGGCGATCCGAAGGCGCGGGCGATCTCTTCATCCCCCAGATCGGCGATGTCGACCAGCTTCAGCCGCGCGGTCTCGCCGGAAACGATGCGAAGGCTCGAGCGCGGCCGGCCCAGGGCCTTGGCCAGAAAGGCGATCAGCGCGGCGTTGGCCGCCCCCTCCACCGGCGGGGCCGATACGCGGACCTTGAGATAGGCCCGACCCTCGGCGTCCTGGCCCCAGCCCTGGGCGGCGTCCCGTCCGCCCCGGGGGGTCAGGCGCACGGCCAGGCGCACGGCGGAGCTAAGCGTCTTCAGATGAGCGGTGTGACGAGGGCGCGATAGAGCGCCGGCAGCAGGATATCCTTGATGCCGATCAGGAGCAGGATGACGATGATCGGGCTGATGTCCACGCCGCCCAGGGGTGGGATGATCCGCTGCACCGGGCGCATCACCGGCGCGGTGACCGCCTCCAGCGCCCGGGCGACATTGTAGACGAACTGGTTGCGCAGATTGATCACGTCGAAGGCCACCAGCCAGGACAGGATGGCGTTGATGATGATCGCGTAGATCAAGAGCTGGAGGATCGCCCCGATGATGAAGAAGACGAACTCAAGGATGGCGGCCATAGGGATCCCGATCTGACTTAGGCTCCGGTTCTAGCCGCGGGGCCTCCCCCCTGACAAGGCGGCGCAGGCTCCTGAGCCTTTGAGCGGCTTGACAGAAATCCGCCGCGCGCCTAACTCCGCGCCTTCCTGGGGGCCGTAGCTCAGTTGGTAGAGCGCCTCGTTCGCAATGAGGAGGTCAGCGGTTCGATTCCGCTCGGCTCCACCAGGATTTCCCAACTTCCCTCAGCACCCTGCCCATTTCGGGGGGCCGGTCCAAACTGGGCGCGGCGAGTCGGAACCCAAGCGCAGGCATGGCGTTCTTCACCACAGACGCAATCTGTGGAGAGAAGTCATGAACCAGATCATTTATATTGTCGGTCTCGTCGTTGTTGTTGGCGCTATCCTCGCCTTTGTCTTCTAAAGACATGCAACCTGACCATTGAGGCGTCGCCGGATGGGCTCCAGCCGCCGGCGACGACTTCAACCTCCTGGCGGAGCAACGCCGGGATGTGGCGATCCGATGTGATCGTCCAGGGCGAATGCTCGCGATGACTGCTTCCGCAGCCTTCGTCCCTAACACTCCCTTAACATGACGACGTTATGAGGAAGCTTCGCAGACTGCGGAGCATCCGTCATGTCCCCCTGGCTCCCCGCCGCCGGCCTTGGCCTCCTCAGCCTTTGCGCCGCCCTTGTCATGGGCGCAGCGCCCCGTGAGGCCGACGTCGCCGCGGCCATCTTCCCCCCGTGGTGGAGCACGCCCCAGGTTCTCGCCGCCGCCGACCGCGCCGGCCAGGTGACCGGGGTGGGCGCGCAGCCCTTCATCGTCGTCGCCCGCACAAGACCCGGCGGTTCAGACGCCCTGGCCTCGGCCCTGCGGGCGCAGGGCGCCTGGCTGGTGGTCGATCCTGGCCTGGCGGGCCCTTGCGCCCCGCTGGCCTGATCCTTGTCCGTTCTTCACCCCCTACCCGCCGGATCCCATGACCCAAGCCCGCGCCATCACCCTGTCTGACCAGCGCGCCTTCGGCGTGAAGGTGATCACGGCGCTCGTCTGGCTCTGCGTCCCGCTGGTGGCCGCCGCCGGACTGGCGACGGGGGCGGGGCTCGGTCTTTCGGCGGCGGCGGCGGGCCTCGCCTTCGCGGCGAGCCTGGTCGCGCGGTTTGACGGGACCGGCGCCGCCGCCCGCCCGACCCTGGGGGTGGCCCTGATGGGCGCGGTCTCCCTGCTGGTGGCCGCCTTTGCGGGCCATGGCTGGCAGATCGACATGCACATGATCTATTTCGCGGCCCTGGCGACCCTGATCGTCTTCTGCGACTGGCGCGCTGTGGTGGCCGCGGCCGCCACGGTGGCGGTCCATCACCTGACCCTGAGCTTCCTGCTGCCGGCCGCGGTGTTCCCCGGCGGCGGGGACATCGCCCGGGTGCTGATCCATGCGCTGATCCTGGTGGTCGAGGCCGCCGTGCTGATCTGGGCCGCCATTCAGATTGTGCAGATGTTCGCCACCTCGGCCCAGGCGGTGGCCCGGGCGGAGGAGGCGCGGGCCACGGCCGAGGCCGCCACCGCCGCGGTGGAGCAGTCCCGGGCCGCCGAGGCCCTCGCCAGCCAGGCGCGCACGGACCTGCAACGGGCCGTCGAGGATGAGCGCAAGGCGGTGGTGGACGGCCTGGCCTCCGGCCTCGACCACCTGGCCCGGGGCGTGCTGACCTATCGGATCGATCGGGCCTTCACGCCCCAGTACGAGGCGCTCCGGCGGGACTTCAACGGCGCGGCCGAGCGTCTCCAGGGCGCCTTGAAGGTCATCGCCCAGGCCGCTGAAAACATGAGCGCCGGGGCCGGCGAGATCTCCACGGCGGCCGACAATCTGTCGCGCCGGACCGAACAGCAGGCGGCGGGCCTCGAGGAGACCGCCGCGGCCCTGGACGAGGTGACGGCGACCGGGGTCAAGAGCGCCGAGGGCGCCCGGGCCGCCGCCGCCGTGGTGGCGCGCTCGCGCACCGACGCCGAGCATGCCGGCCAGGTGGTGGGCGACGCGGTCGCGGCCATGGGTCAGATCGAACAGTCCTCGGAAAAGATCAGCCAGATCATCGGGGTGATCGACGAGATCGCCTTCCAGACCAATCTGCTGGCCCTGAACGCCGGGGTGGAGGCGGCTCGAGCCGGCGACGCCGGCCGCGGCTTCGCGGTCGTGGCCTCCGAGGTCCGGGCGCTGGCCCAGCGCTCGGCCGACGCGGCCAAGGAGATCAAGGCCCTGATCAGCGCCTCGTCCCAGCAGGTGGCCCAGGGGGTCGGCCTGGTCGGCGAGACCGGCGAGGCCCTCCAACGGATCGTCGTTCAGGTGGCCGAGATCGACAGTCTTGTCTCGGAGATCGCCGCGGGCGCCCAGGCGCAGTCCACCGGTCTGCACGAGGTCAATACCGCGGTGAATGACATGGACCGGGTCACCCAGCAGAACGCCGCCATGGTCGAGGAAACCACCGCCGCCAGCCATGCGCTCGCCCATGAGGCCCGGCTGCTGGCCGAGAGCGTGGCGCGCTTCGATATCGGGGCGGCGGCGAGCCCGGCCAACCCGGCCCGCCGCCGGGCGGCCTGACCATGACAGGCCCCTCTGTCTGCGAGACAGGCGCCGGTGCGATCCGCTAAAGGGGCGATCATGTCGTCCCTTGCGCCGCTTCCCCGACGCCTGCGCGCCCTTGTGCGCTTTGGCCTGATCCGCCTCCGCGCGGCGCTGGATAATCGCGCCGCCCCGCACACCGACGCCGAGCGTCTGCAGATCGAGGCGGAGATCGCCGACGGCGCGCGCATCTCCAGCGGCTATTTCGCCCTGCTGTTCTGCTCCTGTGGGATCGCCGCCCTCGGCCTCCTGCAGTCCTCGGCCGCCGTGGTCATCGGCGCCATGCTGATCTCGCCGCTCATGGGGCCGATCATGGGCATGGGCATGGGGGTCGCGCGGCTCGACGCCCGGGCCTTCGAGCGCGCGGCGGTGGCGCTGGCGCTTGGCGCCGCCGTCTCGGTGGCCGCCTCGGCCCTGATCGTCTGGGCCTCGCCGCTGAAGGACGTGACGCCGGAAATCCTGGCGCGGACGCGGCCGACCCTGCTGGACCTGGTGGTGGCCATCCTGTCGGGGATCGTCGGCGCCTATGTGTTGATCACCAAGCGTCCGGGCGTGGTGGCTGGGGTGGCCATCGCCACCGCCCTGATGCCGCCCCTGGCGGTGGTCGGCTATGGCCTGGCCACCGGCGCCTGGGGCATGGCCGGCGGCGCGTCCCTCCTGTTCCTGACCAATGTGGTGGCCATTCTCGGGGCGGTGTTCGCCGTCGCCCGCCGTTACGGCTTCCAGCCCATCGTGCGCCGCCGGCGCCGCTGGGAGGAGATGGCCCTGGTGGCGACCCTGCTGCTGCTGTCCATGCCGCTGGCCGTCTCCCTGCGCGACATCGTCGTCGAGGCCCGGGAGACCGCCCGGGTGCGCAGCGCGATCCTGGGGGTGTTCGAGACCGGCGATCAGCACATCACCGACCTCCGGGTCCGGGCCGGCGGCGCCGGCGTCGAACAGGTCCGCGCCGTGGTGGTCACCGGCCGCTTCCAGGCCCAGGCCGAGCGCCGGGTGGCCCAGGCCCTGGGCGGCCGTCCCGACGTCCAGATCGAACAGATCCTCACCGCCGACGGCCTGCCCCAGGCCGACCCCAGCGGCGGGGCCCTGGCCAACCGCGCCCTGGCCACCTCGCGCCCCCTGCGGACCACGCCGGAACAGAAGCTGCGCGACATGCTGGCCGGGGTTGGAACCGTCGGCGCGATCAGCACGCCCTCGGCCGGGCGGCTCAACGCCGCGGTTCAGCTTAACCGGCCGGCGACCCTGGACGACTATGCCGCCCTGGAGTCGGCGGCCCAGCGGTTCCTGCCCGAGGTGGAGCTGGAGCTGACCCCGCCCTTCCTGGATCTGCCGGTGGTGGAATTCGCCGAGGGGCGCAGCGAACTGAGCCCGGCCGGCGAACGCCAGGTGGCCATGGTCGCCTGGGCCCTCCGGCGGTGGAACGTTCAGGGGGCCGAAGTCGTTGGGTCGGCCAGCCCCGGACCTCGGGGGCCCAGGCCCCGCGACCTCCGCGTGGCGCAGGCCCGTGCGCAAACCGTGGCCGATCGGCTGGAGGCCCTGGGCGTGCGCGACATCGAAATCCGAAGCGAGGCGCCCGACGCGGCGCCGGAAGACCCCTCGACCCTGTGGTTCGCCCGGGTGCGGCCCCTGGGGGCGCCGGGGCTCGGCGCCGCGCCGGCGGACGACGCCAAGACCGGCGCGGAGGCCGGCGCGTGAGCGACGCCCTCCTCGCGGGCCTGGTCCTCATCCTGGCCCTGACCCTGTTCGCCTGGGACAAGGTGCGCCACGACCTGGTGGCGGTGACCGCCCTGGGCGCCTGCCTGATCCTGGGGCTGGTGACGCCCGACCAGGCCCTGCAGGGCTTTTCCGACCCCGCCGTGGTGGTGGTGGCCGCGGTGCTGATCATCGGCCGGGCCATCGAGCTGACCGGGGTCGCCGCCGCGGCGACCGAGAAGCTGGCGGCCCTGCGCATGCCCTTCCCGCTGCAGCTCTCCATCCTGCTGCTGACGGCGGCGGCGCTGTCGGCCTTCATGAACAACATCGCCGCCCTGGCGATCACCATGCCGGTGGTGGCCAGCGTCTGTCGCGCCGCCCGGCTGCCGGCCGCCGCGGGCCTGATGCCGCTGGCCTTCGCCACCATTCTGGGGGGCATGACCACCCTGATCGGCACCCCGGCGAATCTGATCCTGTCGTCGATCCGGCGGGAGGAGCTGGGCGAGCCCTTCGGCTTCTTCGCCATGTCCCCCCTGGGGGTGACCGTGGCCGGGGTGGGGCTGGTCTATCTCTGCCTGATCGGCTGGCGGCTCACCCCGCGCCGGCAGGGGGAAGAGGCCGCAGGCGGCGGCCGCAACGTCTTCGAACTGATCCCGCCCAAGCCCGTGATCGGCGAGGACGGCAAGCCCGTCGAGATCGACTACGAGGCCCTGTTCGCCGAGATCAAGGCCGCCGGCGGCCACGTCCTGGCCATCATCCGCCGCCATCGGCGGATCAAGCTCGACAAGGTCGATCGCCTGGCGGCCACCGACCGCATCCTGGTGGTCTCGCCCCTCGATCCCTGGGAGCTGGCCAACAAGGTGGGCGGCAGCCTGGCGGTGGAGCGCTCCACCGCCGCCGACGCCGTCACCTCGCGGGTGGCGGTGGCCCATGGCTCGCCGCTGATCCGCCGGCCCTATGACACCATCGCCGCCGAGACCGACCAGGAGCTGCGGGTGGTCGCCGCAGGTCCCCGGGCGGCCGGCGCCGAGGGCTCCCTGGGCGCCATGGAGATCCGGGCCGGCGATCAGCTGGTGGTGCATGGCCCGGCCGAGCGGCTGGAGGCCTATCTGCGCTATGGTCGCCTGCTGGAGCTCGACCGCAAGTCGGCCGTGGCGGTGCAGCCCAAGCGCGCGGCGCTGGCGCTGGCCATCTACGCCGCGGCCGTCATCGCCGCGGTGGGCTTTGGCCTGCCCACGGCTCTGACCTTCGCCGCCGCCGCGGCGGGCCTCGCGGCCCTGAAGTTCCTGCCGTCGGGCGAGATCTATTCGTCCATCGACTGGCCGGCCATCGTGCTGCTGGCGGCGATGATCCCGGTGGGCCAGAGCTTCCAGACCAGCGGGGCTGCGGCCATCGTCGCCGACTGGCTGGGGATCGGGCTCGGCGGCATGCCCCTGTTCGCCGCCGCCGCGGCGGTCTCGGTGGTGACCATCGTCCTGTCGTTGTTCCTGAACAATGTGGCCACTGCGGTGATCATGGGGCCGGTGGCCATCGGCATGGCGGCCCAGCTGGGCTTCCCGCCGGACGCCATGCTGCTGGCGGTGCTGATCGCCGCCTCCTCGGACTTCCTGACCCCCATCGGGCATCAGAACAACCTGCTGGTCATGGCGCCTGGCGGCTACAAGTTCGGCGATTACGCCCGGGTCGGCGCCGCGCTCAGCACCCTGGTCGTGCTGGTGTCATCGGGGATGATCTCGTTCTTCTATAGTTAGGCCCAAGGCTGAGCTTGCTTTGCCCCAACCCGGCCCTCCACTATATTCGAGGGACGACGGACATCAGGTAGAAGCGCTTGTTTTCACGGCTTTTCGGCAAGAAGGATCGCGCCAGCCCGCCCTCGACCGGGGGGCGGCGGGTCTACGCCGTGGGCGATGTCCATGGCCGCCACGACCTGCTGGAGGCCCTGTTGCGCGAAATCGGCCGCGACGTGGCCGCGACGCCGCCCAGCGCCCAGCCCCTGCTGGTCTTCGTCGGCGACTATGTGGACCGCGGCCCGGGCTCGGCCCAGGTGGTCGAGGCGGTCCTGCGCCTGCAGCGTGACGGCGACTTCGAAGTCCGCGCGCTCAAGGGCAATCACGAAGAGGCCCTGCTGCGCTTCCTGGACGAGCCCCATTTCGGCTCCACCTGGGCCGAGCATGGGGGTTCGGCGACTCTGGCCTCCTATGGCGTCCAGCCCCCGGCCACGCGCACCGATCCGATCGCCTGGGCCGCGGCCGCCGAGGCCTTCGCCGCGGTGCTGCCGGCCGCGCATCTGGCCTTCTATCGCAGCCTGGATCTGATGGCCGAGGTGGGGGACTACGCCTTCGTCCATGCGGGCGTGCGCCCCGGCGTCGCCCTGGCCCACCAGGAGGAGCGCGACCTGCTGTGGATCCGCGGCGAGTTCCTGCAGGCGACCGGCCCCTTCGGCAAGGTCATCGTGCATGGCCATACGCCCATGGAGGAGCCGCAGGTGACCCCGCACCGCCTGGGCCTCGACACCGGCGCCTACGCCACCGGCGTGCTGACCGCCGTGCGCCTGGACGAGGCGAGCCAGAGGTTCATCCAGGCCAGAGCCAATCGGGCGGCGGCCTGATCCGGGGCGCAGGATGGCCAGGTCGGCGCTTTTCTTCGCCTTCAGGATACTCTAGTGGAGTAAGGTATGTCGCACACCACAGCCCACCGCGCCCCCCTGGTCGCCCGCCTCCGCAGGATCCGCGGTCAGGTGGAGGGACTGGAGCGGGCGCTCGAGGGCGGGGCCACGTGCTCGGCCGTGCTTCAGCAGGCGGCTGCGGTCCGGGGCGCCGTCAACGGCCTCATGGCCGAGCTGATCGAAGACCATCTGCACAACCATGTGGCCGATCCGGCCCTGTCGGCGGAGGCGCGGGCAGAGGGCGCCGCCGAGCTCGTCGACATTATTCGCCGGTACGGGCGCTGAGGGGATAACCATGTCTGTCGAAGCCGCAGCCGCCCCCCACGACCACATCTTTCTCGGCGAACATCACGACCGGAACGCCCGGCGGACCCTGTGGGTCGTCGGCCTGACGGGGGTGATGATGGTGGCCGAGATCGTCGCCGGCTTCGCCTTCAACTCCATGGCCCTGCTCGCCGACGGCTTTCACATGGCCACCCATGCCGGTGCGCTGGCCGTCGCCGCGGCGGCCTATGCCTATGCCCGGCGCCATGCGCAAAATCCCCGCTTCAGCTTCGGGACCGGAAAGGTCGGCGAACTGGCGGGCTTCGCCTCGGCCATGATCCTGGGGGTGTTCGCCCTGGGCATCGCCTGGGAATCGGTCACCCGCCTGTTCGAAGTCCAGACCGTGGCCTTCGATCAGGCGATCCTGGTGGCCGTCGCCGGGCTGGCGGTCAATCTCGTCAGCGCCCTGCTGCTGGGGCACGGCCATGACCACCCTGGTCATCATCACGATCATCACGATCATCACGACCAGCATCACGACCAGCATCACGACCACCATCACGACCACGACCACGACCATGGCCATGGCCACCACCACCCCGCCCATGCCGGCCAGGACAACAATCTGAGGTCGGCCTATCTCCACGTCCTGGCCGATGCGCTCACCTCGGTGCTGGCGATCGTCGCCCTGCTGGCCGGCCGCTTCCTGGGCTGGGTGTGGCTGGACGCCGCCATGGGCGTGGTCGGAGCCCTGGTGATCGGCCGCTGGTCGCTGAGCCTGATGCGCGACACCGCCGCGGTCCTGCTGGACCAGACCGACCATGAGGTCGCGGCCGAGGTGCGGCGGCGGGTCTCGGCCCTGGGCGGCCAGATCGTCGATCTGCATGTCTGGCGCGTGGGGCCGGCGGCCTGCGCGGCGATTGTGAGCGTCTCGGGCCTTTCGGCCCAGGCGGCCCGCGGCGCCCTGCGGGACGCGCCCGGCGTGCGGCACCTGACGGTGGAGGCGCTCCCCTAGCGACCCCTAGTCGTCCACCACCTCGCCGGCCGGGATGGTGCGGTAGCGGGCCTCCATCAGGGCGAAGGCGCCGAAGCAGACGAGGCCCAGCGCGATCAGCACCAGGACGGCGTTCCCATAGGGGGCGTTCTCCATGGCCTGCAGGGCCTCGGAGAGGCCGGCGGCCTCCGAGGCGTTGGCGTGCAGGCCCGCCTGGCCCATCATGACGCCGGCGACGATGAAGGCGATTCCGCGGGCGCCATAGCCCAGGCGGCCCAAAGGCTCGGCCAGCCTGGCGGCGGCGCCCTCGCAGACCAGGTCCTTGCAGAAGCCGCCGCGCAGGGCCTTGACCAGGTTGGCGACGCCGGCCGCGAAGATGAAGCCGCCGACGGCGATGATCAGCCACTCGCCCCCAGGAAAGCTGAGCGCCTGTTCCACGGCCGCCTGTTCGGCGTCGCGATCCTCGGGGTCGCCCAGGTCGTTCAGCAGGTCCAGCGCGCCGAACACCGAAAAGCCCAGCACCCCATAGACCGCCGCGCTGACCCCCTGGCCGGCGCGGGTGGCCAGGGCCTTGAGGCTCGTCCCCTGGCGGTCGGCGTCGAACACCGACTGCAGCACCCGCCAGCCGGAAAAGCCGTAGAGGCCCAGGCCGGTGATCCACAGCAGGGCCGAGCCGAGCGGCCACTGGGCCCATGCCTCCATGGCGCCCACCGAGCCCTCGGCGTCCGGCACGTGGTCCAGGGCCGCCAGGACGGCGATGGCGCCGATGCTCAGATAGACAAACCCCCGGGCGGCGTAGCCGAACCGGCAGGCCAGCTGCGCCAGGGCGCCCAAGGGGGCGGCGCCCAGCCAGCGCAGGGTCTGGCGGAGCGCGGTCTCGGCGTCGTGTTCGGAGGCTGTGGTCATGGCCGGGCGGGAACGTGCCCGCAACGGCCCAGGTTCCGGGTCCTAGTGGGCGTCGTCCCAGTTGGCCGCCGCGCGGGCCTCCACCACCAGGGGCACGCTGAAGGCCACGGCCGGCTCCGAAGCGGTCTCCATCACCTTCTTGATGACGGCGATGGCGGCGTCGGCCTCGGCTTCGGGCGCCTCGAACACCAGTTCGTCGTGCACCTGCAGCAGCATGCGGGTGGTGAGGCCGGCCTTGGCCAGGGCGCCCGGCATGCGGATCATGGCCCGGCGGATGACGTCGGCCGCCGTGCCCTGGATCGGCGCATTGATGGCGGCGCGGTCGGCGAAGGCCCGCATGCCGGCGGCCTTGGCGCCGACCTCGGGGATGTTCACCTTGCGGCCGAACAGGGTGGTGACGAAGCCCTGGGATCGCACCTTGGCCTTCTCGGCGTCCATATAGTCGCGGATGCCGGGGAAGCGGTCGAAATAGGTGCGGATATAGGCCCCGGCCTCGTCCTGCGGGATCGACAGCTGGTTGGCCAGGCCAAAGGCCGAGATGCCATAGACGATGCCGAAATTGATCGCCTTGGCCCGCCGGCGGGTCTCGGCGGGCATGCCCTCGATGGGCACGCCGAACATCTCGGACGCCGTCATGGCGTGGATGTCCAGCCCGTCCTGGAAGGCGCGCTTCAGCTGCGGAATATCGCCCATATGGGCCAGGATGCGCAGCTCGATCTGGCTGTAGTCGGCGCTGATCAGCAGATGGCCGGGCTCGGCCACGAAGGCCTTGCGGATCTTGCGGCCCTCCTCGGTGCGGATCGGGATGTTCTGCAGATTGGGGTCGGACGAGGACAGGCGGCCCGTGGTGGTGGCCGCCAGCGCAAACGAGGTGTGCACCCGCCGGGTCTCCGGCGCGATGGCCGCCACCAGGGCGTCGGTATAGGTGCCCTTCAGCTTCGACAGCTGGCGCCAGTCCAGCAGAACCCGCGGCAGTTCGTGGCCTTGGGCGGCCAGCTCCTCCAGCACCGAGGCGTCGGTGGACGAGGCGCCCGAGGCCGTGGTGCGCTTCGGCGCCAGGCCCATCTCCTGATAGAGGACCTCCCCCACCTGCTTGGGCGAGCCCAGGTTGAAGGGCCGGCCGGCCAGCGCGTGCGCCTTGGCCTCGAACTCGGCCATGCGCAGGGAGAAGTCGTTGGAGAGCCGCCTAAGGTGCTCGGGGTCCACCGCGATCCCGGCCACCTCCATGTCGGCCAGCACGGCCGCCAGCGGCCGCTCCAGGGTCTCATAGACGGTGGACAGGCCGGCAGGCGCCAGCTTGGGTTTGAGCACCTGATACAGACGCAGAGTGACGTCGGCGTCCTCGGCCGCGTAGCAGGTGGCTTCCTTCAGCGCGACGTTCTTGAAGCTCTTCTGCCCCTTGCCGGAGCCGGCCACCTGCTTGAACGGGATCGGCTCGTGGTTCAGCCACAGGCGCGACAGCTCGTCCATGCCGTGGCCATGCAGGCCCGCCTCCAGCACATAGGAGATCAGCATGGTGTCCTCGACCGGGGCCACGCGCACGCCATAGCGCGACAGGACGGCCAGGTCGTACTTGGCGTTCTGGGCGATCTTCAGGACCGCCGGGTCCTCC